>ERZ1292642.1139-Hain-H14-01um-R1-1139-length-13048-cov-4_pt1 | contig 13048 bp, 22 predicted proteins | sample MGYA00564403_ERZ1292642 | MGnify/ENA primary metagenome ERZ1292642 (study PRJEB36523, sample SAMEA6512643) | groundwater metagenome | collected 2019-01-09 | study: AquaDiva: Metagenomics assemblies of 32 groundwater samples | reverse complement strand
GGCTGCCGGGCGCGGGCGCGCCTGTCGGTGCTGGTGCCGAAGACGCGCCTGGGCATCTGGGAGATCCGGTTGGGCGGGCTCGGCCGGATCGCCGACCTCATGGCCGAGCTCCGCCTCTACCGCGCGGCCATCGGCCCGCTGAGCCAGTTCCCGTTCGAGATCGAGCGGGCGGAGGTCGAGGAGCAGTATTTCGCCCAGGAGGGTCCGCGCTGGCGCAAGGGCTACCCCGTGCGCCTGCGGAGCCCCTACACCCTCGAGGAGGTCGCCGCGCTCCACGAGGCCCAGGGGGTGCAGGCCGCCCTGCCGCCCGCCCCGCACGAGGAGGATGTCGTGGACGCCGACGAGGACGAGCTCAACGGCGAGGCGGCGAAGCCGCAGGCGGTAGCCCCGGCCACGGCGCCGCTCAGCCCGCCTGCTTCGCCCGCCGGGCGAATCGAGGCCGACCCGCCCGCCGTCGAGGACGCCGAGATCGACATCTCCGTGATGTTCGCGACCGCCGCAAAGCTCGGCATCACGCCAGTGGACTACACCGACTACCTCGCGGGCGTCTACAAGACGGATGTGGACAACCTCCCGCTGCCGCGCGCGATCACGGAGCAGCGGGACTTCCTCGCCCGCGACCCCGCCACGGTGCGGCAGACCGTCGAGAAGGTCGCCGCCAACGTGCGCTCCCGGCGGGAGAACCAGCAGGGGCGGCTCGTATGAAGTGCTCCGGTTGCGGCCAGCGCCCGAGCAAGATTGCCGAATACCGTGAGGCGGCGATGGCACTCGGCGTGACCCCGAACGATTACGTCCGGATGGAAGAAGGCACGTACAACAAGGCGAATGAACATTTCCTCTGTACGGAGTGCTACAGCGCCGCAGGCATGCCGAGCGCGCCCGGGGGGTGGGTCGCGCCGTGATTGCCGAGCCCACGCGCGAGCCGGACAGGGTTCAAGCCGACGCAGGGAAGGCGGGAAGTCAAACTGGTATCCGGATGCCAGCCGCCGCCGAGGAGCAGCGTAAGCCCACCGCTCCCCATCCCGCTCAGGGGTTAGACTCCGAGCGCGGACAGGAAATCGAAAGGCCGCAACCCCAACGAACCGGCGAATCGGGGGCACCCGTAGCGCGTGAGGCACCCTTCAGCCGATGGCTCAGGTTCAGCGACGTGACGCTCAACGGGGCGAAAACCCGCACGGTCGAGGTGTGGAGCGTCCACGGGGCGATCCTCGGGACGATCAAGTGGTTCGGGCGCTGGCGGCAGTACGCCTTCTTTCCGGCGGACGGGACGATCTTCAACCCGGAGTGCCTGCGGGACATCTGCGGCGAGATCGAGCGGTTGATGGTGGCCCGACAACGCGACCGGCTTGACGGCGGCGGGGCCGTGGCATGAACAGGGGGAAGCCATGATGATTACGACGCTTCAAGTCCCTCGCCACCAAGCGTGGAAGGCATTCCAGCAGTACCGCGTCGCCGTGCGTGCCCGCCACAGCAAGGAGGACGAGGCGCTCATGCGGGGCTACCGTGCGCTCAGCCAGGGCCAGAAGGTGCTCGACCTCATCCAGGTCATGGTGGAGGCGGGCGTGGACGCGCAGGGCCGCCCCCGGCTCGCCATCTGCCGTGCAGACGCGCCGACCGTGTTCTGTCGGCGCCAGCTGGACGGCGCGGCCTCTTTTTCGACTGAGCGCCTGGCGCGGGCCAACATCGCGAGCGCCAGCTACATCAGCCTGCCACCGGGGACCCTTCCCATCCTTCTATCGCTGGGTCAACGCTGGCAATCCATCGAGTGCCGCGCCGTCGTGCCGACGATCCCGCCCCCGTACCGGCCAGCGCACGCGCTGTCCGGCTACCATATCCTCTGGGAGGCGGCGTGGCAGGGCGTCCCGCACGACCCCTTCCTGCTCAAGCGCCTGGCGACGAATCTCTACGTGGTCCTCGCGCAATGGGACCTGACGCCGCTCGAGCAGGCGGTCCTGCGCAGCCGCGCGGAGTGAGAGGATCGGGGCTCCTCGTCCTCGGGCTTGACAGCGGCGTGAATTCACGCTAGGATCGGCGGCGAGGAGGATCAGCCATGGATCGCACCCGAGCCGCCCGCCGTGAAATCGAGCCCCGCGAGGTGCCCTACTGGAAGCACCTCGGCGGCTATCTGAGCGCCGTGAAGATCCTCAACCGCTGGTACTACATCGGGGATCGCCACAGCGACATTCGCCGCGCCGCTGCGCTGCTGGGCGAGTGCGGCATCCGGTTGCGGCGGGTCCAGGGCATGCCGGCGGGCATCGCGAAACTCATCGCAAAGCACGGAAACTTCCACGGGACGTATAAGCGCCTGCCCTCGTTCTTCGCGCGGATCGGCGGCGGAAAGGAGCATCCCCGTGTTGCTTGATAAGGTGCTCGCCCTGTACGACACGGAGGCGGATCTCGTGAAGCGCCGTCAACCCGCGAAGGGCAACCCGACGGCCTCCGCCGCCGGCAATTGCGCGGCGCAGCTCCAGATGCTGCGCGTCCCTCATCTGACCCGCCCGCAGGTGCGACCGATCCGGACGGCCTGGACCTTTGAGGATGGCGACATGCACGCCGCCGACCTCAAGGCGAAGATCCGCCGCGCCTTCCCGGCGCTCGGGGGCATGTCGGAGGAGCTGTTCTACTTCTCGGTGCCCATTGACGCAGCGACGGAGCGGCGACTGGCGGACAAGATCCTCGACCGCTCGCTGTGGGGCACCATCATCCGCGGGTTCGTGCCGCCGCGGATCGCGCTAGGGCAGGACGGGACGAAGGATCGGGTGCGGCTGGCGCCGCGGGACGATAGGAATCCCGACCGACCGAAGCCGCTCGGCTTCGTGCTCGATCCTGGGACGCTGGTGCTCTGGGTGCCGCTCTACGTGGACCATGTGGTGCGGCTGCCCGACTTCGGACGGCTCTGCGTCGTAGAATTCAAGAGCATGTCTCGTTTTTCTTTCCGCCGAGCCTTGATGGGCGATATGGGCTATCGCGAGCGCGTGCAGCTCGCCATGACCGCCGAGGCCACGGGGCTCGACCCCGTGTGGTTCGTCAAGTGCAAGGACACCGCGCACCTGCTCGAGATCGCGTTCCTGTCGGGCGCTGAGCGGACGCGAGTGACGCTGACCCGGACCAATGGGCAGCAGGACATCTTCTGGGTGCGGGAGAACCGGGTGGAGACCGAGGCGGGCCAGCCGAGCGGCGAGGATCTCCGCGAGGACAATTCATGGGACGCGGGCGAGGTCTGGACGCCGCGCGACCCGGCCCTCCTCCAGGGTGCCCGCGAGCGGATCCTCCGCGTCTTGCTCTACGAGCCGCCCGCGGATGCGCAGGAGCGGTTGGTCGGCTGGTGGCGCGAGTACGGTCCGGACTTCGTGTGTCCGACGTGCGGGGGGACGAAGATCCAGACCATGCAGAAGTCGGGCCGACAGCCGCTCAAGAAGCCCAAGCCCTGCGAGGACTGCGGCCAGACCGGAATCCTCGAGGAGGCGGATCTGCCGTGGCAGTGCTCATACTGCTCGTGCGTGACATCCGCCTGCTACCCGTTCGCGCGGCTTGAGTTGACCGACCAGCCGCGCTACATCGTCGCCCGCAAAGACTTCGAGGCTGCCGGACTCGTCATTCACGACAGCGAGCCGATTGCGGCTATGTCGTCCTAAAATGCCTCCGCGCAAGACAATCGGTGACTCTCTCCGATGTCCCGGCTGTAATCAGGACAAGCCGCTGGATCAATTTCAGGCCCGGCGGAATCGCCCAATGGGCGTGACGTCGCGTTGCAAGAACTGCACGAGATCAACGCCGGAGTACCGCGCCTACCATCGTCGATGGATGGCGACGTGGCGACGGTTCAATCTTGAGGTCGCCCGAGAGCGCGGTCGGTCAAGCTACCGTCGGCGCCGTGAGCGAGTGCTCATTCGTATGAAAGCCGCCTATGACGCCGGTGGTCGCGTGCGTGCGCTGAGGATGGCGAAAGTCTACGCAGCCCGCCGCCGGGCACGGGTAGCTGCGGCCCTAGGTTCGCACTCAGCATGGGAATTGTTCTGGATCCTCGTTGTTCAGGGCGGCCAATGCTGGTACTGTGCTGAGCCCCTCGCTGTCGGTTTTGAGCCCGACCACCTGGTCCCTCTATCGCGGGGTGGCAGCAACGACGCGAACAATATCTGCTGTGCGTGCCGCCCGTGCAACGTCTCCAAGGGACCGAAGACGGCCGAGGAATTCTTCGCCTACCGAGAGGGACTCGGCTTACGCATCGCCCAATCGCGCGATCTGTGGTCCACTAGCCCCGTTCTTCTAGAGCGCTGGCCTGGCGATCTCCGTAGCCTGCGGCTCGCCGACCAAGCCGCGACCGAGGAGGCGCCCGCGTGAAGCGCCCCCTCGCGCTCATCCGCGACGTCCACGCGGCGACCGACCGGCACACGGAGCAGCTCGTGCGCGAGGTCACGGCCCTTGGTGCCGCTCCGCCGCCCTGTCGGGCGGGGTGCGCTTGGTGCTGCTCAGAGCCGGTCTACGCCGTGCGGGACGAGGCGCGGCTGATCGCGGTGGTGATCCGGCGGATGCCCCCTGAGCGGCAAGCCGAGATCAGGGCGGCGGTGCGCGGCTGGGTCGAGCGCTTCGCGACCTCGGCGCTGGCAAGCGAGGTCGCGCCCGACGTCGTAGCCTACCGGCGGCTCCGCCTGCCCTGCCCGCTCCTGACGGCGGATCAGCGATGCTCGGTCTACGCTGACCGTCCCAGTGGCTGTCGGCTGCACCTCGCCGCGTCGGATCCCGACGCCTGCGAGGACTTGGCGCGGCGCGGCGGCCAGCAGTTCCTCAGGCGCCAGCGACCTTGCGTAGACCTAGTCATGCCGCTCCTCGAGCGCGGCGCGGTCGAGACCGACCACCTCGCCCTGCTCCTCCATCGAGAACTCTTCGGCGAGGGTCCCCAGAGCGCGGCCCACTTCGTGGCCGATCTCGCGGATTCGCCCGCCGGGCGAAACGGCGGCGCGTCCGGGCCTCCCGGCGGGGGAATCGGCCCCCACCCGGCCCGCGCCGCCGGAGTAGCCCCCGCCCGGGTGGCAGGATGATGGACGGCAGCCTCGCGCTGATCCGCGCCTTCGGGCGCGCCCTGACGCGGCGCCAGCGCGAGGTGCTCCGGATCATGGCCGAGCGGGAGGCCGCCGACCCGGGCGGCGAGGAGGCGGAACTGGTCCGCGAGTGCTGCGACGCCTACCTCGGGGACGAGCGCGTTGCCTCTCGGACGGTTGACGCCTTGCTCCGGGCCTGCGCGATCAGCGACACCAGCACGGGCGGCATCGAGCGGTACCGCGTCAACGAGACGGGGCGGCAGATCCTCGCGCAGAAGGCGGTACCGTGAACCTCTGCTGGCACGGGGGCGAGCCCCACGAGGTCGAGTCGGCGCCGCAGACAGGATGCGAGGGCTGCGGGGCGCCGGAAGACACGCTCTCCGTGACCGACTCGCTCAGGCGTGGCTGGTGCTGCGTGATCTGTCAGCACGGCGGGCTGTGCGAGTGCGCGAAGGGGGATGATGGCTGACGAGTCCGGTACCCTCGAGATCCTCAACGTGGGCAGCGGCCACCTGACGCTGACCTTCAACAAGGACGACCGGCCGGAGATCGAGCGGGCGAAGCGGATCGTGACGGACATGCTGGCCCGCGGCTACGCCATCTTCGTGCAGGTCGGCGAGGAGCTGCGCCCCGTCCGACGCTTCGACCCGAAGACGGCGACCTACTACATCACCGACGTCGGCGGCGAGGTGCGGGGCGGCGCGCCGCCTCGTGAGTCCTCCGGGAGCCCGCCCGCAACCGGGGCCGTCTCCACCTGCGCCCGCTGCGGCCGGTCGAGACACAAGGGGCGCTGCCGCAAGGTCGAGGTCGCCGTCCCGATGGCGCACGCCCGGGCGACGGCGGTAGGTCGGTCGGCGGGGGGATAGCGCGAGATGACGATGATGACCGAATCCGACCGCGACGAGGCCTGGGCAGATCGGCGCTGCACGCGGTGTGACGCGCCGTTGGACCGCCGCGGGGCTCTCTGCCGCGCCTGCAAGGCCGATGATCGTGAGGCCATGCGTGGGGAGGCCGGCGGGTACTTGCGGATGCACGAACCAGAAACCGAATGAGAGTGCGCCGCCTGACCATGCCCATTGGAATTCTGCGTCGGCGCGAGAACCTCGCGAACCAGGAGGCGCGCGAGCTGGTCGGGAGCTTCTACATGATCCTCGCGCTGCACGTGGACCGGAAAATGCTCAAGCGCGCGGCGGACTGGAAGGGCGTGATCGAGAACGTCAGCATCGCGCTCCGGCGCTACGCCGACAGCGAAGCCGGTCGGCTGCTGGCCGGCGAGGGCGTCCACGGTCGCCCGATTAGATGGAGCGCCGGCCGGTGAAGCGTCAACGCGCGCGGGACCTCCTCGACCGCGTCCGGCGCCGACCGAACGTGCCGGCGGGCCACCGGCTCGCCCCGCCTCGGGCTTACACGATCGTGAGCGTCAGCCTCTACGACGAGCAGATCGAGTACCTCAACACGCTCGCGGACGCGCTCAAGCGGCACAAGAACGAGCCGCGCAACCGCTCGGGCGCGATCCAGTGGTTGATCGAGGAGCACATGAAGGAGGCGCGAGACCGATGACGGGGCGTCGCTGCCGCGCTGTGCTCCGGTTGGCGGCGTTCCGCGCCGCGCCACGCTGCACGCTCCGTGAAGGCCACGGCGGGCATCGTGACCATCTAGCGCGCCTGCGGCTTCCTCTGAAGCGCGTCCGGTTCGCCCTCGTGAACTGGCCACGGCGCTATCGGACGCCCTACACGCCGGGCTCGCTGGGCGATTGGCCGCCGTGGCAGCGCAGGGAGGAAGGGGGATGAGGACGCGCCTCGCGGCGCTCGTGCATCGCGCCGGGTTCGCCCTCTGCCGCCTCTCCCGCCGCCTCGAGCCCGGCCACGAGCGGGCGCGGAAGGACGAGAAACTGGCGCGCCAGCTCCTCGTGGTCGTCGCCGTCGCGCGGCTCTCGGATGACGAACTCGACCACGAGCTGTGGCGCCTCGTGGAGACCGTGCCCCACGGCTCACGGACCAGCGAGGTCATCCTTGAGGCGGCCTCGCGGCTGGAGCGCTACCGGGCGCTAGCGGCGGAGTACGCGCCGCTTCGCCCGCCGGGCGAAAGGGAGAGAGATACGTCATGAGAGTCACCCTGGAGAACACAACGAAGGTGGTTGAGCTGGTGATTAACGGCCAGCGTGTCCCGGCGCGCGTCTGGGAGGGTGAAACCGCATCGGGTATCAAGATCCACGCCTACATCACGCGGATCGCCGTCAGCGACCAGGATGACGCCTCTGAGTTTGAGACGGCGCTACAATCGTGCCGGGCACCATCGCCGGAGGTCGAGGCAATCCCGCTACGGCTGATCCTATGATCCCACGCGCGCGACCGACCTGCCCGGAGGGGCGGTGAAGGAGTTCCACGTCCTCTCGCTCGGCGCGGGCTGGCAGTCCACCGCCCTCTACCTCATGGCGATGGACGGCGACGTGTCCGTGCGCTTCGACTGCGCGATCTTCGCTGACACGCAGGGCGAGCCGAAGGCCGTCTACGAGCACCTCGCGTGGCTCGAGGCCCAGGGCGGCCCGCCGACCTGGCGGCGCACCGCCGGCGACCTCGGAGCCGACCTGCTGGCGGGGCGCAACTCGACCGGCCAGCGCTTCGTGTCGATCCCGGCCTACACGCGCTCGCCCGACCCGCAGGAGCGCGAGGGCAAGCTCCGGCGGCAGTGCTCGGCCGAGTACAAGGTCGAGGTCGTGCAGCGCGCAGTCCGGCGCGAGCTGCTGGGGCTGGCCCCCGGCCAGCGGCGACCGGACGACGTGCGCGTCCACGAGTATTTCGGGATCAGCCTCGACGAGGCAGGGCGCGCCGTGAGGATCCGCAAGCGCAAGAGCGAGGACGGTCTGCCCGGCGAGGCCCGGTTCCCGCTGATCGAGCGAGGGATGACCCGTTGGGACTGCCACCAGTACAACCTCAAGCGCGTGCCCCACCCGGTGCCGCGGTCCGCGTGCGTCTTCTGCCCGCTCCACTCGGATGTCGAGTGGAACCGCATGAAGCGCGAGCAGCCGGAGGAGTTCGCAGTGGCCGTGCGGCTCGACGAGCGCCTGCGCGAGCCGGGGGGGATGCTCCAGCGGACGACCATCGCCCACCAGGTCTACCTCCACCGCTCCTGCGTGCCGCTCGGCGAGGTCGCCTTCACCGACCTACGCCAGGGCGAGTTCGGCTTCGCGCGCGAGTGCGAGGGGGTGTGTGGCGTATGAGCGAGGAGACCGACCGGGCGACCGCCGAGCGCCTCGTCGCCGAGGGGATCACCTGGGAGGAGATCTGGGCGGCGACGCAGCGACTCGCCCTGGAGCGGGGCGAGTGGGCCGGCTACCCGATCCCGGTGGAGGACGCGGCGCTCGTCATCGAGCCCCGCCACCCCGGCTACGGGCGGTTCAACGGCGTGACGCTGGGCGGGATCACGGAGCGCGTCTGCGGGGAGGCGGACGTGCGCGAGGATCAGGTCGTCCTGAACCACTGGTACTCGCGGGGGCGCGGCACCTGGGTCTGGCTCTACCGGGAGGGTGCCGACCCCACGACCAAGCTCCTCACCCTCCCCGCCGAGCCAGCCGCCGAGCGCCTGACGCTGGCCCTCCGGAGTCTCGAGCCCGCCGCGCGCGCGTGGTCCATTGAGGCCGAGATGCGCGCCTTCGACAAGCTCGGCGAGCTCATCGGCCCCCACCGCTTGAAGCTCTACTACTTCACGGGGTCCTTCCCCGAGACGAGTTCGCGCTCGGGCGTGACCTACCTCTTCCGCCGCCTGCGCCCGACGCTGGCGCTCCGGCCTGGGCCGGAGGGGACGATGCGGTGTCTCGCGGCGCTGTGTGCCCATCCGCTAGCTTTTTACGAGCGTACTTACGCTGGCGCCCATGTGCCGACAGATGACGTGATTGCCCATCTATTGATGATTAGGGGCGACGAGCACAGGTTTTGGCGCACCTGCAACCAACATCCGATTGAAGCCCCCGAAGCCGGCGTATGATTCTAGGCGGAGGCCGACGTCTATGTGCGTGCGGATGCGATGGTTTAGCGCCTCTTGCGGGGAAAACGATCAGCCGGCGAGGGATACGTAGGGGTCAGCCCCTTAACTTCATTCGTGGGCATGCTCTCCGAACGCTGAGGCCAGAGGAGTACGCCCGCTGGCGCGGCGGTGTGACAATCGGTGGAGGCGGCTATCGCCTTATCAAGGATCTTCGGCACGCGCGGGCGAATGCCTACGGGTACGTGCTTGAGCACATCGCGATTGCTGAGAAGGCGTTGGGCAAGCCGCTCCCGCCGCGTGCGGTCGTCCATCACGTAGATAGGAACCGCCAATCTAACGCCAACAGGAACCTCGTCATCTGCGAAGATCAGGGTTATCACCGACTGCTCCATCGGCGCCTCCGCGCCCTTCAGGAATGCGGGCACGCTGACTGGCTCCGCTGCGTATTCTGCGCTGATTACGAGTCGCCGAGTCGGCTGACTCTGATCCCGCGTTCTGGTCGGCCGACGCCGAGGGCGTACCACCGTAGTTGTAACGCCGCCGCTCAGCGAGAGTGGAGGGCGAGCCCTCGGGCATCGCGAGTTTCGCGGACGGCGAATCAAGCGCCGATCGAGGTGCCGGAGGCGGGGGTGTGAGCGACGAGCTCGCTGGCGCGACCGACTCTGCGCTCCCCCCCGACTGCTGCGGCGGCCCCGGGTACGTCTTCGGCGGCTCGAAGTGGGGCCTCGTCTGCTGCGCAGACTGCAACGACGACGACGCGAAGCCGGAACCCAAGCCGATCCTCGTCGCGCGCCTCACGACGCCGCCCGAGCCGTGGCGTTCGTCCCCGTGGGCTGGCGCACGCGAAATTCGCTCCCGCCATCGTGGAACCGCCGGGGAGTGGTCCGTCGTCTATTTCTGCGACCAATGCGGCGGTGAGGCCGTGCTCGGCGTCAGTCAGCCGGGCTGGTGGACGTGCCGCTGCCTCGCCGTCGCGGAGACGGAGGCGGGCGTGGTCGTGTTGAAGTTCCCCCAGCCGCTTCCGGGGCCGGTCCCGTTTCGGATAGCGTGATGACCTACCGAGAGCGCGCCCGCGAGGAACTCCGACAGTGGTTCCGTAAACTAGTCGCTGAGCAAGCTCAGCAGTTGGCGGACGAGAAGGGCCTCGACCTCGTGGAGGCCGAAGCGCTCGTGCTGCGGGTCGTCGATGCCCTCGCGCGAGCCCAGTTCGAGCGGAGCCGCGCGGGCTACCACACGTAGCGGGTCCACTTCGCCCGCCGGGCGAACGGCCTGTGGACAAGCAGAGGAAGGAGCCGGATGAGATGGGTCTGAAGCAGGAAGTGCATGCGGCTTTGGCGTGCGACCACCCAGGCTGCGGCGCGACGTTCGAAGCCGTGTACGATGATTTCCTGAACCTCGACAAACTGCCCGCGGGCTGGTGGTCGCGAGGCGAGGGTGCCTATGGGGGGCCGCCGACCCGCCACTACTGTGCTCAGCACGAATTGGTCATCGAGGTGAGGGACAAGGCGGCTGACGCGGTGCCCCCGTGATCTGCTCGGCGGGCGAACGGGCTGTGGACAAGCGGTGGACGGCGGTGGACACTTTTGTTCTTGACGCCCGCCACCTGCATCGTTGAGCATGCGAGGTAGTCGGGTGGTGCCGGCCAGCACCCTCCGGAACGGAGCGCCTGTGGAACTTGTCACCACGGGGGCCCGGCTATTTCCTCACCCTCAGACAAGGAGGGGCCGTGCCGCGCTATCGCAGGGTTCACATTCGCCTCTGGGGCGATCAGAAATTCCGCGAACTCTCCGCGCCGCCACCCAACGCGCAGACCCTCTGGCTGTACCTGCTGACGGGGCCGCACACCGGCGTCGTGCCCGGCCTCTCGCACGTCGGCGAGGCCGCGCTCGCCGAAGGGCTGGGGTGGCCAGTCAAGGGCCTGCGTGAGGCCTTCCATGAGATCGCCCAGAAGGGCATGGCGAGGGCCGATTGGGGCGTGAGGGTTCTGTTCCTGCCGAACGCCGTGCGCTGCAATCCCCCAGAGTCGCCGAACGTGGTGAAGGCATGGCGCAAAGCCTTCGACGAGTTGCCGGAGTGCGACCTGAAAATAGAAGCATTCCACGATATTAAAGGCTTCCTCGAAGGCTTCGCAGAAGCCTTCCGCGAAGCCTTCCGCGAAGCCTTACCGGAAGCCATCGCGAAGCCTTCCCGAAGCCCTGTTGAGAGCGACCTGACACCCCTTCGCGAATCAGGAGCAGGAGCAGGAGCAGGAGCAGGAGCAGGATCCCCCCCTACCCCCCCAAGGGGGAAGGACTGGATCGACCTGTTGAACCAGCTGACCGGGCGGGCGTTCGAGCCCGGCGAACCGTACCTGAGACTCATCCGCGCGAGGATCAAGAGCGGGCGCACCGTGGCCGAGGCCGAGGTCGTCATCCGAGACCGCATGGCGAAGTGGGCGGACGACGCGAAGACGCGGGAGTGGCTCCGGCCCGAGACGCTCTTCGGCGCGAAGTTCGGCACCTACCTTGCCCTGGCGCAGAAGCCCGCCGCGGGACGCACCTACGGGCTCGACCTGACCGAAAATTACCCCGCTAGGGCGCGCAACGGCCTCGGGGCGGGCTCGGAGTCGACGTCGCCGACGCGGGAGTCACCGGAGGCGGCGCACAGCCCGGAAATCGGCCGCAAAATGGCACGGGCTCGGGACTGACCATGCCAGCGACCGACCTCACCACCATCGTCGATGTCCTGCCCTACGAGCGGGCGATCCTCGGTGGCGCGATGGACGCGCCGCGCCAGAAATTGCCCCCGCTGCTCGAGGACGAGTTCGCGACCGACACCCATCGCTGTCTGTGGCGGGTCATTCTGCAAGTCCGAGCCCGCGGCGAGGCCTCCGACCCGCTGATGGTCCAAGAGGCGCTCCGCGAGGCTGGCGACTTGGCTGCGGTCGGCGGGCCGGCGTACCTCGCGCTCCTGATGGTCGAGGCCGCCGTGAGCGTGTTCATGTTCGACTACGCCCGGGTCGTCCGCCAGGCGGCGACCGCGCGGAAAAAGGCGCAGCTCGGCGCCGAGTTGCAGGCGCAGGCCCTCAGCGACGCGGAGATCACCGAGCGACTCAAGGCCATGCCGGGCCCAGTCGGTGCCCCGCTATTCGACCCGGCCGCGAGCTGGCGGCAGATCGTGGAGGGCTGGCGGATCGAGCGGCTGACCACGGGCTACGCCGGGCTCGACCGGCTGACCGGCGGCATCGGGCGGGGCGACTTCTGGGTCGTCGGGGGCCGGACGAGCCACGGCAAAACCGCGTGGGCCGTGGATCTCTCGCTGCGCCTAGCTAGCCGCGGGGTGCGGGTCGACTTCGTGACCCTCGAGGACCCGGCGGTCGGCATCGTGCGGCGGGCGGTGGCGAACCTCTCGCGCACGCCGACGCGCCTGCTCAAGGATGGGTCGCTCACTGACGAGAGCTTCCGCGAGGCCGAGCGCGCGGTGAGGACCCTGCAGGCTTGGCCGCTGACCGTCATCGACGTCGAGCATCTGCGCACCCTCAGCGACGTGGCCGTGGTCGGCGCCGTGAGCGCCAGCGAGGCGCAGGTGGTCATCGTCGACCATCTCCAGCAAATCGCGACCGGGGACGAGCGGCGCCACTACGGCCTCGAGCGCGTCCTGCATGCCCTGCACGCGCTGGCCCTGCGGGACCGGAAGGCGGTGCTGGTGACCGCGCAGCTCAACCGCGAGACGGAGGCGCGCCAAGATGCGCCCCGGCTCAGCGATTTGCGCGACACCGGGGCCGCCGAACAGGTGGGGCGCGTGGTCTGCCTGCTCTACTGGCCGGTCAAGCACGATCGCCAGCGCGATCCCGGCGAGTATGAGGTTTACCTGGCCAAGCAGCACGACGGGGCAACGGGGATGGTGCGGCTCCATTTCGAGCCGGCGGTCGGGCGGTTCGGCGACGCCGACGAGCCTGGGCCGTGAGTGGTGCGTGGCCGCAAGGGGGCGCGGTCGTGTTCGCGGTCGACGCGATCCTCGCGGCGGGGCGCGCGCTCGACCTCGCC
>ERZ1292642.1138-Hain-H14-01um-R1-1138-length-13052-cov-18_pt1 | contig 13052 bp, 10 predicted proteins | sample MGYA00564403_ERZ1292642 | MGnify/ENA primary metagenome ERZ1292642 (study PRJEB36523, sample SAMEA6512643) | groundwater metagenome | collected 2019-01-09 | study: AquaDiva: Metagenomics assemblies of 32 groundwater samples | reverse complement strand
AGCCTAAAGTAATTGCTCCAGTAACACCACCTAATGAAGAAACACCAGCGGTAGCCGCAGCAGCCACTTCACCAGGAGTTACTTTTTTTAATGTACCAGCGGCGCTATCCCAAAGTAGTAACTGATCATTAGTCGCATCTGGAGCACCACGAGCAGTTAACCCCGCTATAGTAAAATCAGTAGCATTAGTAGTTCCTGAAGTTGGATTACCTTTTATAGTAACTGCCGCCATTTGAGCTAAAGTAGCATTAGTTAATGTATTTGTAGTTACATCGGCAGCCACTATTTGACTGCAACTAGGGGGTGTTCCGCCATGCACAACTGTAGTTGTTGTAGCACATAAAAAAGTAGAGGGGGCTCCACCAGCACCACCGCCAATTACAATTTGATTAGCTGTTAATTCTAAAGAAGTGGCCATTACATTAGCAGCACTAAAATAAGGAACACCTCCAGAATTACCAGAGGCCATGTAAGTTACAGTTGACCATGTGCCAGTAGTAAGATTACCTGATAATAATACGCGATTTGGTGTACTATCTGGATTAACTTTTGTAAATCCTGTAGCTGTCATGAAAACTACAGCACCATTAACAGGAGTTAAATTAGTATTAGTTCCGCCTCTGCTAAGAGATAATAGTCCGGACCATCCAGCAGTAACAGAAACAGCATTTAGTAATGAAGTTGCTGGTGTTCCACCTAAAGCTAAAGTTATATTTGTATCATCAACAGTAGTTAAAGGAAATCCTGTTAAAGCACCTGTAACACTAATTGTATTACCAGTGCATAATAATCCACTTCCACAAGCTATATCGCCTGTCATTAAACCTAAAGAAGTTACTCCAGTAGAAATAGAAGAATTAGTGTCAGGAGTTACCTTAATAATATAATTTAAAGTCATTGTAGGTTGAACTACACCAAAAGCTAAACCAGTGCCAGAACCACCTAAAGGGGTAGCGCCAGTCATAGCAGGAAGAGTATTAGAATTAGCAGTAAGTGTAGTGCCTGTTCCTAATTGATTTCCACCACCAGCAGCACCGGAACTAGCATTAGCTAATATATTACCAGTAATTGTATGAGTGTGGGCACCTTGTCCAGCAGCTATAGTAGTTGTTAAAGTGACTGCTGGTAAATTAACTTGGCCTATTGAAATTGTATTATTATCCGCCCCTCCAGCAGCGCCAATAGCATCTGGATCAGTACCATAATATAAATTTTGTAAGCGATTAGAAGAAACTCCGCCCATATTATCACGACCGGCAACCACTCGTCCTCTTAAGTCAGGAACATTAAACGTAGTTGATCCATTACCGCTACCATATGGAAAAAACACAGCAGATGTATTAGTAGAAATTGAGGCATTATTACTAACTGTTACTGATGAACTTGTTTTAGATAATACAGTAGTTCCAGGCGCCATACATAAGACTTCAACATTAGCACCAACATTAATTATAGTAGTATCCACAATACCGCTTAATATTGCACTAGCAGACGTACAAACAACATTAGTTGTTAAAGTTATAGCTGTTAATAATGCTGGAAATGACGCTCTTAAAAGCTCTTGACCATATGCAAATGCATATTGATTAGGGGCTGTAATACCTCCCCAAGGTTTAATAGTTCCGACTAAATCACCATCACCTGTTGATGATGATCCTCCCCCGCTTCCTGTTGCAGATGTAACAGCATCCCATACAAGATCATTATTAGATTTCCTGACAATCTGCCTATAAGCACCCTCTCCATAAATTAAAGCTCTACCAGCAGCATCTAATATTACTGGATTTGTATTTGAAATAATTTCTCCACTATCTTGCCAAGTTTGTTTAAAAGTAGTTGTACCAGGAATGTAATTATAAACTTTTCCGCCTGAAAGAGGATTTCCGTTATTATCGAAATATTGTGTACGTCCAAGCGGAAGTATGCTAGCTGTCTGAGTGTAGGCAGGAGCACTTAATAATAAAAATAAAAAGGTAAATAAAATGGATTTTCTCATAACAGCAATCCTATTTATAACTTTAGGAATTATAGGCTGGAAATCTAGACGTTTAATATTTATACCCACAATCATTGTGCTAATTGCTTTTCTTTGGTATAAAATCGAACCTGCTTACTGGTATATTAGATTATGGCGCTATAGGAAGTCTATTAGCAATATTACTAGCACGCATAAGAATACTAGATTTGGGTCCAGGTAAATGACTTTCTAATTGTCTTATCAATTCATCTCTATTTGGACCTGTAGAAGTAACTAAATCTGCATAAGCTTCATTTGTCTTTTTGGCAAGTTTAGTTTTAGCAAAATAGCTAATATCTCCTGCTGCTTTTCCACCCATTAAGGTTAAACCAATACCAGGATAACCAGCAGTTGTTGCGGCAATTTCGGCAATAGCTCCTACAGTATACCCTAATGGATTTGTCTTTTTTTTCTCTGGCAAGTCTATTCTAGCATTAGACTTTAAACGAAATGCTGTTTGACTATCATGGAATAATTTTTGATTAGTAACAGAAATAGCTCTTTGATCAGCCAATTCTTTAGCCATTTTGGTAACTTCTTTTTCACCAAAAAGAAGTTTTAATTTTTCCTGATTAAATTCAATTTCAGGAATATCAGTTCCCTTTTTAGCAGCAAATTTCATACGTCTGATTTGATCATCAACAGCAATTCGAGCACCTTCTTTAGCAGAAATTATTTCATCTTTATTCGCATTTTTAATCCACTCGGCCCAATATTCAGGTCTATCATCTAAATTACCAGCACGATTTTTAATAATCATTTGCCCTTTATCAAAAGCTGATTGAATATCTTTGTCATCTTTATAAGCTCGTAATCCACTCTTGTAAGGCCCTGTATTAATTTTAGGATCAATGGGACCAGAAGCTTTATCTATAGCATCAACTATTTTATTTCTAATATCCATTAAAGCATGACCAGTACGGCGCGATTGACCGTCTGCACTATGCAATAGATTATCAGCTTCTGCTCGTAAATTAGATTGAATTTCATGTAACTCTTTAGCATTTGTTCTAAACGATTTATCATCTGAAAGAAGCTTTCTAACCTCTTTCATTTGCTGCTTAGCTTCTGATGATAAGGCAAGAGGTTTACCTTCAGTTACAAGAGACATAACTCCAGGTTTTAATTGGCTATCAATGTGGGTAACTACATTACTAATATCAACAGGAGCAGCTTTTTCAACGATAGGATTGATTTTTTCTCTTCCTGTCTTTCTAGCAGCATTTTTCATTTCATTAATTTTTTCTAATACATTTACAGGTGCTCCCATAGTAGTATCATAGATACTTTCTACAGCCCCTCTAGCTGTTTTAGTTCTATCTTCAGCCCAACTAGCTAATTTGGTTTGATGCTTACCCTCAGTAACCACAAGCTTTTGAGTATCTTGTAAAACAGTTGGAAATACATCTGCTACAGACAAACGTGAATTTTCTTTTAATCTGGCTATACCTTCAGCTAACTTAACAGGATCAGCAACAGCATCAACAATTAATTTAACTGACTTATTAGATGGCATAGCAGCTTTAATTGAAGTCCCTAATTTATTAACTGGAATTGCAGCACCTGCAACAATACCAGCCCTTTCCCCTATTTCAGGCTTACCTGTAAATTCAGTAACAGGTTTTTGAATTAGTTCTTTAACTACTCCAGTAACAGGAGAAAGCCCCATTCCTAAAGTACCTAATCCAATATTACCAACTCCTGTAGCAGGACGATTTTGCCCAATATCTCTAAACCCTTGATTGAAGGTTTCCTTAGAGCTTGTAAATTCATCAACTATAGAACCACCTACAGAAGCAGGTAATTTACTTACATATCCTTTAACATCTTTAAATAATCTATTTACACTTCTGGCTTCAGGCTGAGCAGCACCACGAGCAAGGCTTTCCTTCTCAGCTTGAAATTCTTCTGGTGTAGATGGAGGTCTAGGAGGTGTAGCTTCAATAACAGGAGCAGCAGCTACAGGAGCCGAAGTAGGCTTTCCAGTACCCACAATTTCATTATACAAAGCTTCAACATCACCAGTTGAGCTAACAACTGATTTCTTACCTTTAATTTCGTTATATAGAGCTTCTACGTCATCAGCCATTTAAAAACCACTAGTATCAATTAAATCTTGGTCTCTAACAATTTTATAACTTTTCCAAAACTTCTTACCTTCAAATGTATTTTTCTTTTTAAACATTTCCTCTGCTAATTTCTTTCTTTCTTCAGGTTCCATTAAATCAAGACCAAAAGCCCTTTCATCAATACTAGCTGGAAATGTAGAGCGATGTTTACCATACTTAGAATAATCTTGACCTTCAAAAGCATTAGCTCTAGCAGCCTGAACCCGATCAAGAACAATACTATCTTTAGTAAGCTTAATTAAAGCTGGTGTAATTTGAGTACCAGGGCTAGGACTTGCGGCTTCTGCTAATGTTTGGGATGCATCTGACCTTTGACCAGCAGGATTGCTAGCAACATATTGAGCTAGCTTCTTAACAACCTCTTGTCTAATAGCAGTAGGATCATTAGCTTGAGTTGTAAGAATACCAAAACCTTTTAAGGCAGCAACAGCTTTTGTAAACCCATCTGTTCCAGGACCAGCCATAATATCCTTAAGATAAGGTAATGTTTGAATAGCAGGCTTAATAGAAGTTAATTTCTGAGTAGCTAATTCCTGATCAGCAGCTAATGCCTTCTTACCCTCTTCAAACATTGGAGTAGGAGCAGTAGCAGGACCACTAGGAGTTAAAGGTTGAACAGGTAAATTAGGACCAACTTCAGCACCTGTTACATTACCTCCGAAATTAGAACTAGACCCTTTTACTCCAGGAGCGGTAACAGGACCAACAGGTAAAGGACCAGGGGGAGGCTGATAAGGCTGAGCCCCTAGCATTCTAGGCTGTCCTGTTCCAGGTTCAACAGTAGGAGTTACAGGAGGCAACTGATGTTGAACAGGAGGGGCAATTCCTTTCATACCAAATCCAGGACGAACACTAGTAACAACAGGCTGTTGAGTTTGACCAGTATCAAGTGTTCCAGGAGTACCATAAGCAAAATTAATTTGCTCTTGTGTGGTCATTCCTCTTTGCAAAGCAGTCTCTAGTTTCTGCTTTAATTCTTGAGGTGTTCTAATGTTTTGAAATTCATTAAACATCTGCTGTCTAACAGGCTGTGGCATATTCAGCATTTTAGTAATGCCGTCTAAACGCTGCATTACTTGATCCTTAGTTATATTAGGATCATTAGCCATATTAGACAATTCTTTGTTCATTATTCCAAAATGTTCATTTAAAAGCTTCAATTTATCAGCAGCTATTGAGATACCAGTTTTTTCAATAGCCTGAGATTGTTGTTTAATAGCTCCAAATTGAGCAGCAGTTTCTAAAGCTGATTTACCAGCACCAGCTTTAGGATAACTAGAAGTATCTATTTCAGCCATAACTTAAAACCTTATGCTTGAACTGGTAAACCTGCTGGACTTCCTGAAGCAGGGCTAGTAAAATCAATTGGATTACTATTTCCGTATAGGCCCTTATATGCGGCGTATCCGCCAACATCACCAGCGGCCTTTCCTATAGCCCCTCCAGCAGCGTTCCACGCGGCTGCCTGAGCATTTCCTGCTCCAATGGCTGCACCAGCCGCAGTATTAGCCGCAGACGTACCAGCAGCCCCCGTACCGGCTGCGGCTCCCTGTCCAGCATCTATAACTCCCTTCAGTCTATTGTAGGCATTCGAACGATTAATATTCTCGATATCAAATTGTGTCTTATAAGTCTGATCAGCCAAGCCAGTAGCAAAAGTAGCAGCACCTTTTAAAGCTGCTCCTGAAACACCTAAGCCACGAGCAGCAGCAGAATTTTGAACAGCTTTTAAACCCTGAGTTTTAGTAAATTGATAACCTGGAGTTTGTTCTAAAGTTGCTTGATCCATTTTAATAGGTGAAGTTAAAAAAGGCATTTGTTTATCTAATTCACCAGCATACTTATTACCTAAATCTCGATAAGGCGCCAAATCCTCACGAGTAATATTATACATATTCATACTAGTAGCTGCTGCTTTATCTGCTGCTGAAGTTTGAGCACTAGAAGCCTTATTAGCAGCATAAACAGTAGCAGCGCCTCCAACAGCAGCAGCCCCTACAATAGCAACAGCTACCCAAGCACTGCAAAGCTGATCATTTTTAAAGTCTTCAAAGTCAATATAGAAAGGCTTCATGTTAATAGCCTTTGATCACGGCAAAAATCTAAATATTCTTGTTCAGTCTGAGCAATAAATTGTTGTTCAATTTTATCAACATCAGTTTCATTAGTAGCATGTATGGTAACCCATACAGTATCTTCTAAAGCATATGCTATACGTTTAGTTCCAGCAGGAGAACAAATAACAGCAGGAGCTTCTAATAATCTAATTTCACCATCAACTGAAACCTTTAAAGACCCTTTACTTAATATGTTCATTTGTGGGTATTTATGAAGCTTACCCACAAGTGTTATACCCTTCGGAATGAACAACTCACGAGCGTAAAGGCCATGAGAAAAATAGTCAATATGTTTTAAATCTACTTGAGCTAATTCGCCTTCTTTAGCTTCTTCTATTTTAATTTTAGGTAATGATTTGCCAATAGCTTCAGCTTGAAACACTTTATCTCTTATAATTCTATCTGAAATTTTAATTAAATCATCATTCATTTGTAATTACCTAAAACGGTGCTAATACTCTAAGAAGATTTCCAGCACTAGTGTCTAATGTTGCTGTTCCTACTGATGTCATCATTTTGGCAGAAAACCTTAAACGACTAGGACCAATTGAATATGTTGATACTGGAACAGTTAAAGGCATTGTAGTATTGCCACCAGGATGTCTCATAGTGGCTTTAAAATCTTCTGTTCCAACTGCCCCGCCTAAACTTAATCTGTCTACTGTAACTGCAACAGTAATATCAGCTACTACATCAGAGGCAACATTAAAAGTTATAGAAGTCGGGTGCATATCATTTTGAAAAGCACTTTCAATAGAATTAAATGATCCTGTTCCAGTTAATGCAGTAAAACCAGCACCGCCAACAGCGTTTCCCTGAAATGAAATTTGTAAAGTATTATAACGTGTTTGAAAATAAGATAAACTACCGTTAGACATTACTCCACCAGAAGGATATAAAGAACTTCTAAAGAAAATTCCTAAATAAGGAACTCTATCGCCACCGGCTAAATATACTCCACTTAATACAATCATACCCTCTTCTGGATTTGCATCAGTATCACTTGCTAATTGAATGTAGCTAACAGTTGATAAAACAATCTTAGCAACTTTTTTATCTACATCTAAATATTTAATTCCTACTGTATATATGAAATCAAAAGCTGTTGCTTGATTTGGAACGCCGTCAATTTCAACATCATCGACATCCATAAGAACGCCATTAATTAAAACTCCACCAACAGGACTACCAGTAAGAGGAAAATTTATATCAAAATGTGTATCGTCAATAACTGCGAAAACAGGAAGAATTTCATTATTTAAAGGGTTAGTATCTGGAACAGTTCCAAATTGAATATATTCGCCTACTGCAAACACTCGATTAGAAGTATGTCCTACACGAGTTATTCCCCCTCCTACATCTGTAAGACTTGTAACTGGAATAGCTCTAGGGCCTCTAAAATATTCCCACACTCCAGTATCAGGATTAAAAATAGGAGTTCTATTTCCATTTAAAGGAAGTAAACCCCATGTTCTTAATGTTCCTACAGCAGCAAAATTAGAAGAAACAGCCCCGTCAAATAAATATCCAACGTCTACACTTCCTCCAGATACAAGACTATTAATCACATTAAATAAATTTTGAAAAAAACTATTCCAAGGTGGAACCATAATTCCACTAGCGTTAACAAGTTTTGCTGCTAAACTTGGAAATGGAACAAGAGGCATTTTATGATCTATTTGGTTTTAGAGTTATAAAAGCTTGATTTAAAGCAGTTTTTAAATTAGCGGACCATTCTAATTTAAAAACTCTATCACGGGCTAAACCTAATCTATTCCAACTTAAAGTAGTTAAATACTCGCCTTGATTTCCTAATGTCTGAGCTAAAGGTTCACCAAAAGTTTTACCTGCATTGTCTGACCAACTTAAAAACACTTGTGGTAATTCTTCACCATTAGCTAAATCAATTTGATGACTAGTTCCAACTTCCATATTAGCGTCAAAAGTTTTATAAGTTACACGATCATACTTATCATCAACTAAATGTGTAAAAGTTCTAGTACAAATAATAGGATTATCATTATCTAAAAATATTTCAGCATCTAATTCCCAGATAGTCCCGTCTTCCCAATCACCAATTAAATTCTTACCAAAAACAAACATAGCCGATTGTATTCTATGTCTATTACGTGTCCCATTATCAACATTTAACCAAGACCACTCCCCCCAATAGCCAGTTTTTAAATCATAAACATAGGTCTTATTAGCAGTTGGAAATGAAAATACTACAAATAAATGATCATCGTATTGCAAAACAGTAGCTACACAATCTGAAAATGTAACCATTCTTTTAAGATCGGCAACAATTCCAGGAGTAGAAATTTCCTCAGTTGCATAAGCAGCCGCTTTAACAATTATTCCACTACCTTGCTTATCTTGCATAATCCAGAAAGTTGCTATGTCAGCACTAACAATAGAAAATTGTGCTCCACAACCATGATCAATATAAGCACCTTGTTGTAGCTGAAAATAAAAATCAGCAGCACCAGTGCCTATCCAAACTTCAGTAGTTAGTTCTCCAATTAACCAAAGCTCTTTATGAGTAGTAGCTATACCCACAATATTATCAGCAGAACCGCTTTTGGCTGCTATGTCTAAAGGATCAAAAGCAATTCCGGCTGTTAATAATGTATAATCAACCATAGATAAAGAAATATAAAACTGATTTGTGTCAGGACGATTAAATACAAAAAACGTATCTAAAAAAACTACATAATCAGCACCATAAAAAGAAGGGTCAATAATAGCCCCAAAAGCATTGCTAGTCATATCAATAGCCCAACCTTCTACACCATCAACAAGCACAACAGCCAACCCATTATCAGCCATTATAACTTGTGAGGCACGATCGGGTATTGAGCCAATAAAAATTAAAGCTCCATTAGCAGCAACAAAATAAACCGTAGGACCTATTACAACATAAGCTGTTCCTAGAGTTGTTCGATAGGTGCAACGAGTAGGAGCAGGATTAGCAGGTTCGCCAAATAAAACTGTGCCTGCTGTGGGATAAAGAGTTATAGGAGAGGGGGCTTGAGGATCATCGTTGACTTCAGCATAAAGGTTAACCATTCGCTGATTACTAGCTATTATGCTCTTGCTAGTATAAGGTTTGCCAGTAAGAGCTAGTCTCATCTGTTGGCCTAATATCCATCAGGATTAAACAGATTAAATCCTCTTGTCTTTCTCAATCCAGGAGGCATACGTAAGGTCGGGATTTGAGTATTAGCTTTCTTAATTGTATTTAAGCAAACCTTAGCTAATACTCCTGTTTGTGGGGAAGGCTTTTCAACTTGCCAAGCAGATATAAATCTAACAGCTAAATTATAATGGATGGCCTCATCATATTCAGCAGGTAATTCAAATTCGTAATCAAGATTATTATCTAATTCAGTTATAGTAAAAACAAACCCTGCTCCTGTACCACCTATATTAGCCGCAGCAGCAGATAGTGTATTGCCCACAACATAATCTAGACCTGGATTGGCTATAATAACTTCTGTAATCGCATTTCCAGCTACAGTAATAGCAGCGGTAGCTCCTGATCCTGATCCGCCTGTTAAAGGAACATCAGGATAAACACCATTTGTATAAGCTGCACCAGCAGCAGTAATTTCACCCTCTGCAATACCAGTAAAAGCTAACTGCTTTTCAACTAAAAAGAAACATTGATATAGGCTAGATGGAATTGGCCATAAACGAATATTACCTAATACCCAACTTCCATCATAAAAGAAATGTGTGGGTAGACTAGGTAGTCTTTTAACTGCAATTCTAATATAATCTTCGTAAGAGAATATCTTTCGCAGAGGTAAACTAACAGGAGTTTGACCAGTATTTAATTGAATAACATAACCACCTTTAATATCTACTGGTCTTTGTATATCAATATCACCACCAGGACCAATAGTCCTAACTTCTTGACCGTCACCTATTAAGCTTACTTGCATTAAAGCAGGGACCATCCAACGGCGTTTTTGCCATTGAGCAATCATCCTGCTTAGCAAAGTCATACCATCATTAATATCTTCAGGTAACGCAGTTTGACCTACGCCTAATACTCCAGCCTCTTTCAAGGCTAGAGTTATAAATTCTCTAGCGGTGCTCATAATAACCGCTTTCTAAGTTTAATTATTCGCCGTTCTTTGGCCATCCACCTTTAGGTGGCTTACCAACAGGCTTACCAGTCACAGAAGCTTCTTCTTCAGCATTATTAACTAAAACTTGCTTAGGTCTATTTTCACCATGAACCTTTTGCTTTTCAGTAGGATGATCGACCATCTTAGGGTATTCTTTATATTCAACCTTAGCCATAATTTTATTTCCTTATTTTAAAAAGGTAATGAGCAGGGTTAGGGAGTTGCGGCTAACCTAACCCTGCTTTTGCATACGTTATGAAAGTCTAAGCAAGGGAAAAATTACATAGTGTCAGATTGAATTGGCCACGACACAGCACCATTCAGGCCGCACATAACGTTGCCCAAAGAGAACGTCTACACGAGTAGCCAACTGATCGGAATTAGGCAAATAATCAGTCAGGATACGCATAGAAATTCCATCGTATTCTGCTCGTGCTGCCTCTTCAACTGCCTTACGTGGCAACACAAGGTCGGCAGTAGCCATAGTAATAGCCTTCTGAGCATAGGCAATGCATTTCTGATACACTTCACCAGATTTGCTAGCCATAACTACTAAGGCACCATTGGCAGGAGAAGATACGACAGTCTGATACTGAACATCAGAACCATCGGCAGCACGGGGGATAAGAGAAGGATAAATCGCAATTGTAGTATCAGCATTAGCAGAAGCTTCAGTAACAACAAACTGTCTCAAAGTACCCTGATCTTGCTTAGTGGTGCGGTTAACACCATTTACACCAGCAAAGGTAATAATATCGCCTACAACTAATGTTCCAGTAATAGCATTAACAAGAATAGAAGTTCCAGTCTGATCAGCACCGTTAACAGTACCTAAGCTATCATAAGTGCCTGAAGTGTGGGTAATAACAGTCTGATCACGGAACCAACGATCATAACCAAGACCAGACTTCATCATACCACTACGGAACTGAGCACTAATTTCAGTTGCAGGATTGAGCAAACCCTGTAACGAATTAGTCATATCAGCATCAGTTGTCGGATCATTGACAACCCTACGTGTCATAGCATCAGCACCCTGATTATCGAGGATGGCGTTAGCACGTAGGTACTGCCTAGAGGTAGGAGTAATAATGTCTCCAGAACCATCAACATTGGAAACGAAATTACAAACACCGCCTTCAGAAGCAGTCATAACAGTTTGAGCAACCTTGCCAGCAAGGTTATTAATCATAGGTGCCATGATGATTTCAGAATAATCATCAATGCTCATTGTGCGTTCAGCAGTTGTAAATGGAACAGCCACATTCTTTTGGCTAGTCACCTCAAGAGTGGTGTACTGTTCAGTTGTGCTCTGAAGCTGCATTGCCGGACCATCAGTAACGATATAATCATTCGGCAAGCGAATACGCAAAATCTGACCAATCTTCGCACCATCAATAGCAAAGCTGCCATCATATTGAGTATCCATATTCATGATGAAAAGATTACTGTTCTTAAACAAGCGAACGGCTTCCCTAGTAATCATATCAATAGTTAAAAGTGAGTTAGCCATGGTTTAATTCCTAATAAATAAGCGCACTAATGGCGCAAATATAAAAGCTTTTATATTCGTGAAATGCCGTGCTCGAAACGGCTTACGAGCTATCCAGGGTCTACGAAGGCGACCAAGAGCCTTTTAACAGCAAGGTCTACAAAGCGGACCAAGACGCGAAATTATGCCTACACTACATCTAGAGGCTTGTAAATAGATTATCCACAAGCCCCTAGATTTTTCCTTTACCTCAAAGCTGCTCGCCTAGCAGCCTGTTTAGCTGCTACAGACGCATTGCGCTTTTCAATCCATTCCTTGTCTGATATTTTAGTATTGCGAGGATCAAAAGCTACAGTCTTAGAACTAGCTGTAACAGGCTCATTTGGTTCAGGTACATTAGAAATTTGCTTTTTAGGCTTTGCTTTAGCTGCAATCTCAGTTGAAAGCTTAGATAATTTCAAAGCCATTTTAGGAAGAGGCAGCTTGTAAATCTCTTCAGCATCATCAACGTTATTAACCAAATGAGCTAAAATTGCTCCACCATTATCAAGGTCTTCTAAAATCCCAATCATAGCACTAGGAATAGGCCCAATTTCCTCTCCCATTTCCTTTACTTTATCATCAAATTTTTTATCAACCTTAGTAGCATCTTCAGCAAGCTTGTTACAAGCTCGTGTAAATTCCTTTTCAGCTACTCTTTCAGCAGCAATACGTTCTGCTCGTGTCTGTACTTCATCCTCAGTTAATACAGCTTCACCTTCAGCTTGCTTAGCTTCAAGCTGCTTCTGCAAAGCATCGAGTTGCTTTTGCAGGGTCTTTTCTGAACCTGTCTTTTTATCAATACGCTTTTGAAGACGTTCAATAGTTTTTTCTAATTTCTCAACACTTTTAGTTTCTACTTTTTCTTCAGCTTCTTCTCCTTCTTCATTAGTTTCCTCACCTTCTTCGTTATTTTCTTCATTAGTTTCTTCACTTCCTTCTTCGTTAGTGTCTTCCCCTTCTGCGTCATTATTTTCATTAGTTTCCTCATTAGTTTCTTCTTCTGGCTTCTCTTCACCAGCAGCTTTATTTTGAGTTACCTTAATAGCATCGCGTTGCGCCTGAACAGCTTTCTTTTCTTCTTCGGTGCTCATAACATTATCTTCCTTTTATCAAGCTCGT
>ERZ1292642.1137-Hain-H14-01um-R1-1137-length-13060-cov-5_pt1 | contig 13060 bp, 22 predicted proteins | sample MGYA00564403_ERZ1292642 | MGnify/ENA primary metagenome ERZ1292642 (study PRJEB36523, sample SAMEA6512643) | groundwater metagenome | collected 2019-01-09 | study: AquaDiva: Metagenomics assemblies of 32 groundwater samples | reverse complement strand
GTCATGCCTTTGTCCAGGGCGGTGGTGAGAACTGACAGCGACCCCGGTTTTTGTTTCGGTCCAGCTTTTTTCCTTGCGCTCATTTCATCCTCCTCGTTTCGTCATGCTTCCATAGGGAGGCCCGAAGGCCCCCCAATTGAAGCACTAGCAGCACTCTTCCGGCGTCGGGCGGGGGCGGGTGTCGGGGTTCATGCGGCCCCCTCAAGTCCCCATCGGTCCGTGTCGCTCATCACTCGGACCGGCGGCGTCTCTCGCGTCGTGGGGGAAGTGTATTCCTCCGCCATGCGCTTGGCGCGCTCCATCGTCTCCGCCATTGTCCGGTTCCCGCCCATGTAGACGGAGGAGCCGGAGTATTTCCCATCGCGGAATAGCTCGATGTGGCCTGTGCCGTAGATGCGGATCTCGGTGGTGGTGGCGTTCATGCGAACACCTGCTTTACAACCGCCTTCGGCGCGTCTGGGGTCAGGCGGCGGGGTATCTCGTAGCCCGCCCGCGCCCAGTTGATTTCCCCTGATTCATCGAGGGGGAGGACCACATCGGACCCTTTCACGGGCGGCTCGTGTTTGGCGGCTTCGTATGCCTCGCCGTTCTTCGCCATGAGCATGACGCCGTAAAGCCCAAAGGCGTTCATGTTCGACGAGACGCCGAAGCACCGGAACAGCCGGACCTCGTGGATTTCAGTTTTCATCGGTGCGCCCTCCTCTCGACCTCGGCCTTGACCTTGGCGACTAGCCCGTCCACCACGTCAGCCGGCACCGTCAGGGACGCCAGCTTGGAAGCCGAAAACCTCGCGGCCTCTTCGATGAGTTGGCAGACGCCAGAAAACAAGGCGTAAGACCTGGTAGTTATGCCCGACTCGGTGGTGCTTCTTCCCTCGGGGAACACGGACACATAATAACCGCGCCGTTTCGATGTCCCGCTGAAGAAATTCGCCCCGCCTTTGTCGTAGTGGATTTCGGCGACGATGAATTTTTGCGGGCCTGTTTCTATCAGCTTTATTTCCTTCCTCGTTTTGCTCATTTGTGTTTCCTCCTTGCGCTCAGTGGCTATCCTCGACCCCTTGCGGGGTTTCGCCGGGGGGCCGCCCCGGCTCGTCAGGAGGGTTTTTTCTTCTTGAAGGCTCCCTGGTTCAGTATCTCGGCGGCGCGTTCTGCCGTCGGGACAACGATGCAGTAGCCGGACGTGATGACCTTCCGTCGGACGAGACGCGCAACCTCCTTGACGGTCAGTAGGCGCTCCATCCGTCACTCCCCGAAGTAGAACTGCTGGCAGTAGGCCAATAGCTTGTCCGTGTATGGTGCCGCCCCGACGTAATGGGTCCAGGGTGTCCCCCAGTCCTGATACTCGACCCACACGCGGCGGGGCTCGTTGTGTTCGTCTAGTTCACCCACAAGACGGACTGCTGGGCCTCCGGTGCAAAGGAGGATGCAGAACTCTTCCGCTTTCATCTCGTCGGAGCCCGGAGTTACCCATCCAGACCGAACCTCCACCGAAAGGGCATCCTCGCGGATAGTTTGCTGGGCCTCTTCCATCGCGTCTGCGGGCTTACCATTCTCGTAAGCGGCCCGCCCAGCATCGAAGGCGTCCACCATCTCGACGATGCTCTCTACCTGTGCCGCCGCTTGTAAGCGGGCGTCGTCCGTCGCGTCAGGCTTCCTCTTTCCCTTCTTGGTCTTTGCCATTATTGTCTCCTTGCGCTCTTTTTTGGCCTCGTCAGTGACGGTCTTACCGTCAGACCGCCCGGGTGAACGGGGCGGTTTCGGCCTGCTATTGCTCGCAGCCTTCGCAATACTTCGAGCCCTCCGCGCGGTCGTTCGTCCCGCAGCCGTCGCAACCGGCGTTGCCGGTGTCCTCCTCGGATTTCGCGTTAAGCTTCCGGCATGCCCCGCATGGAGAGGAGATCGCCGGCCTTTCGCATTGTTCGCACATCCCATTTAATACGGGGAGATAGAACCGGCCATTAATCTTGATGGGCTCTCCCAACAGATACCCGGCAGCGGTGATGTAGATTGTTTTCATGGTTATTTTCCCTCCTTGATGGACTGCCTATTCCACAACGTCAGGGCGGAAACAAGCCACGCCCGCTCAGGCTTGCCGTCCAGTTGCGCCAGAATTCCAAACCGAGTCGACACGAAGCGCGTGACGAAGGCCGCCCGGTGAGTGTCAGGGTGAACCACCTGATCCCCCATTTCTATTTTTTCCATGCGCTCATCCTCCTAGTAAAAAAAAGACCCCCGAACGGTGAGCGCAAGGAGGAAGCGTCTGGGAAGACGCCTCGCCTTACTAGTCCGTCCGGGGGCATTGAGAAGCCCGCCGCTGCTGATTCTCCGTCGACGATTGGCGTAATGCGTAAATCTCCCGTGCCAGTCGTTCCTTGCGCTCCCATGAAGTATAGCAGGCATTTTGCTCATTTGCGACATGTGTATGTAAATTTATTGTGACAAATGACGGCGTGAGCGGTTTGTCAGGGAATGAACGGAATGGCGGTTTGATGAATTTTTGGGCGGGGAGTAGGATGCGTTCATGCAGAGCAGCACCACGCGCAGACGCGGAACCGTCAAAGCCCCGGCGACTAACACCAAGCTACGGCCATGCACAGGGCGAGCGAAAGCGTGGCAGAGTCCAAGAGGCAGACGGCAGGGCGGCAACCTGTGACAGTCTCTAGGACAGCCCCATAGCGGGGGCCTCCGTGGCTAATCCTGCCACCATCGGGGGGCGAATAAGTGGAACACGGACAGCCGCTATCATTCTAAGTTTTGGCCCGGCGAACACTACGGGATTACCCCCGGTGGATAGTAGCGATGAACGGAATGGGAGAAATGAGCGATAAAGCGCCAGATGGTGGGAATGGAAACACGTCAGGCTCTACGTCGACTAGTCACTACCGTTTGCCTACCGGCGCGAACCTGAACATAGGGCAGCGAGCTACCATCGAGGCAATGCACTCGCTCGGAATACCGAAGACGAAGATCGCGGAGGAAGTGGGAGTATCGCGGACTACCGTGTTGGGGACGCTCAGAAATGCGGATCACACTGACCCGCGCATAGTTGAACGAGTGAAAAAGGAGATGGCCAGTCATTTCTGGATGACCGGCAATCGCGCCTTGAACGGGATCACCGAAGAGAAGGTGGCAGCATCATCGGCTTTGCAGCTTGCAACGGTCGCAGCGATATCGACGGACAAGGCGCTACTGCTTGACGGTAAACCCACAGTCCGAATCGAGTTTCAGGGTCAAGCGGATCAAGCCCTGGGAGAGCAGATCGAGAGGATGCAGGCGGAGCTTGATGGGTGGAAGGATGGGACTACCATCAACGCTCCCGACGCTGTGGTGGGTGATTTGGTAGCCCCTGAGAGCGTGTCTCCGACGGAGTGACGCACTATACAGCTACTACGTCGACGGTAGAACGATGAGGATCACGCGAAACGGGCATCAGAGGGGGGAGGCTCACCCCCCTCCCCCCGGGGTCTCGATAATCGATCTATGTGGCATTGGGGTCGCTTCTACAAAAGGGGTCCGCAGTAAAACATGCGGAGCGTCAGCGAGCAGAAACCAGCCTCTCAAGCCTCGGAGAGGCCCGTTGCGAAGCAAGGGCCGTACAGGGTTTCCCCACCCGGAACTCTCCCGCCCTACCCGCCGCCTTTGCCGTACGGTTTAGGGAGAGGTCTAAGGAGACTCGGATGAAACGGAAACCGAAGCCCAAGGGCCGCAAGTGCTGACAAGCCGCTCCGGCCGGGTCTGGCCCCGTCGCCCTCGCGCCTGATTCACCTAGCCCAGTGGCGGCCGGTCACGATGCTGGCGAGGCTTGAAGAGCCTCCTGGGCTGGGGATTTGGGGTCCTGGTGACAACGGGAACATGGCCGGCCTGCACCCGGCAGATGCGGGTTCGATTCCCGCGGACTCCACCAGATTGAAGTAGCACTCGGAACTGGCAGATTCTGGGCCTTTTCCGACGGGCTGAAAGTAGCACTTTTGCTCCCTAGCTCAGTCGGTAGAGCGCCGCTCTGTTAAAGCGAGGGTCCCTGGTTCGAGCCCAGGGGGAGCAGCCTGAATCCACCGTGGGGGCCTCTGGGGGCTGGTGTGCCTCACGCTCAACTGCCCACGGTTTCTTTGGCGGGATGGATCATCAGCCGATCACGGGTCTCATACGCCCAGCAGGTGGGTGCAACTCCCACTCCCGCAACTTTCGGCGGTGTTGTTCCGTGCCGCGCGAGTCTGGCCCGTGAAGGTGGTGGCCAGGACTGCGGTAGTTAAGCCCTGGGACGCTGGGGAGGCAAACGGAACGCCAGTTTGACGTGGTAGCTCAGCAGGTAGAGCGCGCCGCTGAAGCCGGCGAGGTCGCTCGTTCGATTCGAGCCCGCGTCACTTTCATGGGCTGGCCGACTGGCGAGGCGCCGGGCTGCAAACCCGGTCGAAGCCGGTTCGATTCCGGCGCCCATGTTTTTGCCGGCCTAGCTCAATGGCAGAGCGCCTGCTTCGTAAGCAGGCGGTTGAGGGTTCAAGTCCTTCGGCCGGCTGATTTGAAGCGGATGATGTGGACTCCTGGGCGTGGCCTGTAGCAGTCTTCGTGAGCGAAGCGATTGGTGAATGGGAGCGGGACTTTCTTGGTGGGTTCCAGGGAGAGGTAGTCGGCGACCTGGATGCGGATGGGGTGGCGGCAGAAGGTGCACATGAACGCGCACCACTCGGCGTAGCTGGGGACGGGGATGTCGGGGATGAGTTCGATGGCCTGCCTGCCACTCACTTCAGCAGCGCCTCGACTTTCTTCAGGCGGATGTAAATGCTGCCGATGAGGTTCTTGGCGACCTGGTGGTTGCGGAAGTTGTAGGTGGGGCGGGGCTCCGCCTTTTTGAAATGGCCGGTGGCCAAATCGAGGGCATAGAGCTGGGTTTTGGGCAGGGCGGTTTTGACGGTCGCGTCGAAGCGCCCTTTGCGGTAAGGCAGCGTGACGCCGGGCGTGCCGCGCAGGCGCTTGATGATGGAGTAGGTGGCGCCCACGGTTTCACCGATGTCCTTTGCGATTTTGGCCACGGACAGGCCGCTGGTGTAGAGGCGCAGGACGGTTCTTTGACGACTTGAGAGGCTAGGCATTTTTGTCTCCTCGTTTCTGAATGATGTAGCGCGCGAGATTGAGGCTTCCCCAGGAGATGCCGAACCCGCAGAGGAAGGCGAGGACGGTTTTCCATGGTGTGGGCGGCGGGCCAAAAAGGGTCGCTATCAGGGCGCCGACAGATGCGCCGAAGGCCGTCCAGAACGGAGAGGGGTTAGGGATGCTGATCTTTTTCATAGGTTTTAGGGGATGGACCCCCGCCGAATAGCAAATAAGCGGGACCCGGCTCCACTCCGGGCCCTAGTGTCCATGCCCCTTTACTTTACCACGCCCTTCCTGCGCTTTGGCAGGGGCTGGATGAGGGTTTCGGCGGGGATGCAGAGCTTCTTGTGAAGGCTGCGAATCATGTTCAGAGAGAGCTGCTTGCCGCGAAGAAGCTTGGAGACGGCGGACTGAGAGCCGATGATGGGGATGAGGTCGAGCGCGGTGAGGCCCATCTGATCCATTCGGAACTTGATGGCGGCGATGGGGTCGGGGAATCGGCGGATGGGGAAACGGGCGCGCTCGAAGTCTTCCACGACAAGGGCCAAGACCTTGATTTCATCAGGATCTTTGCGCGGGACGGGTGAGGTGGGGCTGAGGAAGGTGCGAAGGCGTCTGGAAGCCCACTGGCGGTCTTTTTCGTAGTGGATGACGGGGACGCGGACGAATTTCACGTCTTCTGAGCCTGTTCCAATAGGTTCATTTGCGAGATTTTGGTTCATTTCAGCGTTTTTTGCAAGGGGGAACCATGAGGAAACTGATCGCCGGGGTTGCGGCGTGCTTGAGCATCTTGGCTTTGACGGCGCAGGCGGACATTTACATCGACTCGGTGGCGGCAACGGCTACAGGCGAGTCGGTGTCGGGCTCGACGCGGACGGTGGTGGGTTTGGTGGCCTCAACGGCGTCTATCAACAACCTTCAGCTCCCTGACATCACGGCGGGGAGCGTGCTCATGGGCGGCGGGACTACCCCTGTGACGGGCACGGGAGTTTTGACGAACGGCCAGCTCATTATCGGCGACGGCACAGGCGTCCCCAGCGTGGCGGTCCTCACGCAGGACTCTGCCAACCGCGTCGTCGTCTCGAACGGCGCCGGCACCATCACTCTCTCGGGCCCTCAAGACATCGGCACCACTTCCACCCCTCAGTTCGCTCGTATCGGCATTGGTGGAGCGTCCACGGCCGGCTTCGGCGTCTACGCCCCCTTTTCCGGCAGCGCCGCGGCCGGGAGCCTTTACGCGAGCTTTAACTTCTTGACCGCCGCCACCGCCGGCGCCAACACCATCGCCGGCCAGTTCAACCAGGTCTACGCCGTAGGCAACGGCAGCTACCCCGCGGGCATTTTTGGGAACTACTCCTACGCGACGATGGACGGCGGCGAGTCTATCGGGACTGCGGCGGATCACGGCGCCGGGACGTGGGCCTTGCGTGGTGACATTTACCTGCCTGCGGGCTCCACTTCCCCATACGCCGGCGGGCTTTACGTGAAGGACACGAGCGTCATGACGGCGGGCGAGCGGTACGGTGTTTACGCGGACACGCCCTCGGTCACAGTGGACTCCTGGTTCGCTTTCTACGGGATTGGGCTGGACAACGGCACAACGATGGTGCTCAAGACGTCGGCCACGGTGGCGAACATCACGGCCGCGGACACATTCATCAGCTTCCGCTCCAGCACGAACTCGGTTGTCGGCTCCATCGCCGGCACCGCCGTCGCCGGGACCATCGCTTACAACGTCACCTCCGACCGCCGGCTCAAGAAAAACATCGTCGATGCCGTCCCCGCTGGCAGCCTTTTGGACTCCCTCAAAATCAGAAGCTTCGACTACAAGGCTGGCGGCCATCAGCGATACGGCGTCATCGCCCAGGAGCTGGAGCCTGTTTTCCCCGAGGCCGTGAGCGTGGGTGGTGCTGACGTGGATAAGACCCCCTGGCAAGTCGACTACTCGAAGCTGGTCCCTGTTCTCGTCAAAGAAATCCAAGACCTTCGGCGCCGCGTGGCCGAGCTGGAAAGGAGATAGAGATGCGCGACTCTTTCAAGTGGTCTTTTGTTGTGATCGTGCTGGCAGCGTCCAGGCTTTCCGCCGCGGAGCCCGATTGCGCGGCCTTCACCTACAAGCCGAACGGCACCCTCCTCCGCACCACCTGCTCCTACTTCGACCCCACCCACGGCCGCATTAGTTTTGAAGTGAACCTCTCCACGCCCCAGATCACCATCAACGCGGGCGGGGACATCACAAACGCCGCGACCTTCCGCGCCTCCGTCAGGACGGCCTACCTCGCCGAGGTGGCGCGCAAGCAGGCGGAGAAGACGGCCGCGGACGCGGTCGGGGTGGAACGCGCCAAGATCACCGTCCGAGTCCGCGAGTCGGACCTGCAATGAAAAGGGCACTGATCGTCGCGGTGATGGTGCTCGGGCTGACGGGCTGCGTTTCTAACAGGAAATTTCAGGGCGTCGTGGTGAGGGCGGAGAAGGCCGAGCGAGAGAACACGGAGCTGCGGCACGGGCTCGTGGAGCTGGCGAGGGAATACAAGAAGCTGAAGGCGGTCATGGCCAACGCCGGCGCCAAGACGCGAGAGGCGCGAAGGGCGGAGAAGTGAGGGAAGACGTGAAATTTTGGCTTTGCGTGGCGCTCGTAAGCGCGATTGTGGCCGCGGCGCACTCGGCGGTGGTGGTCAAGTGGGCGGCGCTCAGGGACGTGCAGTTGGCGCGGAGGGTGGACGACGTGCGCGCCTTGATGATGGCCATGGAGTCCCGCGTCCGGGACATTGACAAGCAGGTGGACCAGGCATTGGAAGGGGCGGCGGAGTAGCGGGGGAAAATGATGGCGGTCGAAGCGCCCAAGAAGACGAAGGAGCAGATCGCGGCGGAGCTGTTCCGCTTAAAGAAGATCAAGGAAATTTCGGACAAGATCGCCGCGCTGAAAGGCGAACTTGAGTATCGGAAGAAGCACTGGTCGATTCGCTACTACGCCGTCCGCCGCGACCCGGACACGCAGGCCCTCGTCACGGCCGGCGCGCACAAGCAGCAGGACAAGGCGCACCGCGACAAGTCTTTGATTCGAGTGGCCTCCGGCGGGAACCGCTCAGGCAAGTCCACTTTCGGCGTGAACGAAGACGTGGCCCACGCCCTGGGCTATCGCCCCTGGCTCCAGCCCACGGACGCCGACTACAAGGTGAACGTCCGGGTTCCGAACAAGGGCCTGATTTGCGGAGAGTCCTTCGGCGAGCAGGTGGCCAAGGTCCTCGTCCCCAAGCTGGTGGGCGACCCCGAGAAAGGTGTGCCCGGCGCTGTGCCGACTGAGATGCTGGCCGGCGTCAAGCGCAACCCGGCCGGCGTCGTGACGTCGGTCCACTTGAAGAACGGGTCGACGATGTACTTGCAGAGCTACGACCAGGACGTGGACCTCTTCGAGTCGGCGGACTACGACTGGGCCCACTTTGACGAGCCGCCTCCAAGGCCCATCTGGGTCGCCGTGCAGCGAGGACTGACTGATAGGCGCGGGCGGACGTGGCTGACGATGACGCCGCTCAAAGAACCGTGGATTTACGACGAGATTTACAGCCGCAAGGACGTGGGCCTCTACTACTTCGACATCGAGGACAACGTCGGCTACGGGCTGACGCGGGAAGGCGTGGACCAGTTCGCGTCCAACCTGACTGAGGACGAGAAAGAGGCGCGCTTGCGTGGGCGCTTCTTCCACCTCACGGGTCTGGTTTACAAGGACTACAACGCGAAGCTGCGCCTCAAGCGTTTCCCGATACCGGCGCACTGGGGCCTCTGGTTCCACGTCGACACCCACCCGCGGACGCCGCATCATGCGGTGTGGATAGCGGTGGCGCCCAACCAGAAGAAGTACGTGTGCGGGGCGATAAAGAACGGGGACACGGCGAACAGGGTGGTGCCCTTCATCGAGGCGGTGAAGGTCTACGAGAAGACGATGTTCAATCGCCGCGTGGACGAAGTGGTGCGACTGATCGAGCCCGGCGCCCAGGCCCCGGACCCGCTGCACGACGGCCGGAGCATCTGGGACGAGTTCGCGGATCACGGCCTGCGCTGCCGGCCGGGGAGCAAGAACAGGGACGCGGGGATTTTGCTCATGCAGAAGGAGCTTCAGACCTCCCCGCAGTACGGCATCGAGCCGAACATCTTTTTCTTTGAGGATTTGGACGGGGTCCACTTCGAGATGATGCACTACATCTGGGACGAGTGGGCGAAGAAGGCCGCCGAGGGTAAGACGGAAAAACAGGTACCCAAGGATCGAAACGATCACTGGATTGAAGGGATGCACCGCATCCTCCTCGACGAGCCGTATTGTGACCCGTCGGGCGGCGCTGAAGAGCGCGAGCAGCCTCGGGCGTACGGAGCGTCGAGTGGCGGATTCAACTCTGTAACCGGTTATTAGTCGAGAGGAAAATAAATGCCCGACCCGCAGCCGCAGAACCCCAACAGTCCGAGGAACCAGAACCTCGCCGGCAGCTTTTCCGCCGAGGAGCGCAAAAAGATCGCCGTCGAGGTGATCCGCTGGTGGCGCACGGACAAGGACGGGCGGCACGACTGGGAGAAGCGCAGGGACGAGTGGTACAAGCTTTGGCTGATGCATCGGGAGCCCAAGACCGAGCCCTGGCCCAACGCCTCGAACGTCTGCCTGCCGCTCATCGCCATCGCCTGCAACCAGTTCCATGCGCGCAGTTACTCGGCCATGTTCTCTGCTCCAGGGGTGGTCAAGTGCTTGCCCGTCATGGCCAACGACGTGGCACGGGCCAAGAAATGCGAGCAGTTCATGGACTGGCAGGTGCAGAACGACATCCCCGACTACGAGGATGACAAGGACAAGATGCTTCTGAGCGTGCCCATCAACGGCACGGCTTTGACGAAGGGGCGCTGGGACGGGAAGGGAGAGCGGCCGGTTTTCGAGTACGCCTCCGCCATGAACGTGCTCCTCCCCTACCGGACGAAGAACCTGGAGACGGCGCGAAGAATAACACATGAGCTGTGGCTGCACTACGACGAGCTGGGGGCCCGGAACCGGCAGCGCGAGGGCTTCTACATCGACTTTGACAAGGTCTCCGCCACGGCCGGGGACGAGCCGGAAGAGGAGATGGACGCCACCAAGGACAAGGTGGAGACCGAGGCCGACAGCACCGAGGAGCGGCCTAAGCGCGTCCTGGAGACGAGCGGATGGTGGGCGACCGGCACCGGGGACCCCAAGCCCTACATTTTCACCGTGGACTTCGACAGCGAGACCCTGCTGCGGATGACGTCGCGCCAGGTGCAGGACCAGGTCTTGAACCAGTGGACGGACTACCACTTCCTGCCGAACCCCGAGGGCTACTACTCCTTCGGCTTCGGGCACTTCCTGAAGAACCTGAACGAGATGGCGAACACGGCCTTCAACCAAATCTTCGACGCCGGCCGCGTGTCGAACCAACCCTTCGGATTCTACGGGCGCCGGGCGGGGCTGAAGCGCAAGGAAATCAAGCTGTGGCCGGGCAAGATGTAGGAGGTGGAGGACGCCACCCAAGTCTTCTTCCCCACCATGCAGCGCGTGGACCAGGTGCTCTTCCAGGTGCTGGGCATGATCCAGCAGTATTCGGAGCAGTTCACGAGCACGTCCGACTACCTGCTGGGCCGGGAGGCCAAGGGGGTAAAGAACCCCACGGCGACCGGAACCACGGCCATCATCGAGCAGGGGCTGGTGCTGTACTCGGTGATGATAAAGCGCCTCTTCCGTTCGCTCAAGAAGGAGCTGACGCTGCACTTCTCCATGAACTCCCTCTACCTGCCGGAGCGCAAGCAGTACCGGGTGCAGGGGTTCGAGGGCGAACTGGCCTTCCCCGAAATCAAGCGGTCGGACTTCGACGGGCGGATGGACGTGACGCCCCTGGCGGACCCCTCCTACGCGAGCAAGCTGACGCGCCGGCAGGAAGCCCAGGAGCTGATGGCCATGACGCTCTCCAACCCATTGGTCGTCGGGCAGCCGAACATGCAGGTGCTGAACCCCAAGGCGGTCCTGGCCGTGTCCCGCGAGGTGCTGGAGAGCTACAACCGGCCGAACCTCATGGGGATCTTCCCGGACCTGCCGCCCGAGAGCATGAGCCCTGTGGCGGAAAACGCGCTGTTCATGCAGGGGGACAAGCACGACCCTCAGCCTGGAGAGGACCACGCGGCGCACTTTAAGACCCACTACACCTTCGTGAGCGGGCCCATCTTCCCCACGATGCCGCGGGAGTACCAGGAGCTGGTCAAGGACCACATGCGGAAGACCCAGGGGCTCATGTACATGGAAGCCCAGAACGCGGCCATGCTTGGAGCTACCGGAGCGCCCACGGGGCCATCGCCTGCCCCGGCCGGCGGCGCGCAGCCAGTTCCGGCGGGGGCGCCTTCTCCCGCCCCGGCGCCGGCCGCTGCGCCCGCTGGCCCGACTCCTGTAGCTCCCGGGATTCCCAGTGCCTGACTTCTCCAAAGAAGACCTGGAGGAAATGAAGGCGTGGGCCAAGGACCCGAAAGGGGAGCCTTTTTGGCAGACGCTCAGGGAGATGTTCGCCGACGGCGTGCATAACCTACGGGCGGAAGCGAGAAGCGGCGACACGGTGAAGGCGGCCAGGTGGGCCGGGCATACGGACACGATTGAGGAGGTGCTGGACTTGCCGGCCCTCATCGTGCAGAAAGCGGCGAAGGAGAATGAGGCGTGAAAGTATTCGAGCCCTACGGGCACAGGATCATTGTGGAGAAGATCACGGAGAAAGAGCGGGGCGGATTACTGGTGCCGCGGGACTCGCAGAAAAAGGCGTTGCTCGGCAAAGTGCTGCATGTGGGCCCGGAGGTTCAAGATATTTTTCCGGGGAACTGCGTTCTTTTTGCTCAATTTAGCGGTTGCGCGCCATACATGAATTCCGAGTTGCAGAAAAATTACGCCGAGGATATACTCGTGATGAACGACGAGGATATCTTGGCGTTCGTCAAAGAATTGCCGGCCGAAGTGGCTGGCGCAACGATTTAGCCCGCGAGGGCGCACACATATAGTCTCCGAGGCGGCCGGCCGGTCGCCTGAAATCATGGCCTAATTCCATGACGGGGACTCGGCCAATTAGGGGCCGTGGATACGGGTTCTTCTCCTCTCCCGACATCCACGGCCCCTTTTTTGGCTGCACGGAGGAGGACTGATGCCCGAAAAAGAACAGAGTCTCGCGGCGCCCGATAAGGGCCCCGCGCCCGAAGCGAAGAAAGAAGCCGCTCCCGCCGAGAAGGCGCCCGAGAAGGATGAGAAGGGGTTTGACCCCAACGCGGAGCACCCGCGCTTCAAAGAAGTCTACTGGAAGATGAAGAAGCACGAGCGGGCCCTGGAGGACAGGGAAAAGGATTTGGAAGCTGTCCGCTCCCACAACGCCCAGATCACGGCGCGGCTGGAAGAGCTGGAGCGGGGTTCCAAGGTGAAGCACGAAGAGCCTGAGCCTGACCCGGCGGCGGACCCGGACGGCTACAAGGCGTGGCATCGACTCCAGCTCCAGAAGAAGGAGAAGGAGTTCGAGGAGCGCCAGGAGCGCGGGCGGATGGCGAACCTCATCGAGATTGAGGCCGGCCTACATGAGGACTACCCCCAGGCCATCGCTGTGGCCGAGCGGGAGATGGGGCGAGACGCGGAGCTGAAAAAGAAGATTTGGGCCGACCCGAACCCCGTGCGAGCAGCCTACAAGCTGGGGAGGAAGAAAATGGACGAGGTCGCGGCCAGGGACAAGGAAGAGCAGGAGCGCCAGGAGCGGCTGGACGCCGGCGCGACGGAAGGGGCGGGTGGTGGCGACCCCAAGCCGGGCAAGGAAGAGGACCTTTCGGACGACGAGAAGCGTGTCATTCGGAACATCTTCCGCGACATGCCCTTTGCGGATGCGGCCAAGAAGTACAAGGAGCAGAAGAAACTGCTCGCAGGGAGGGGATAGGCCATGGCCAAAGAAAACGTGCATCCGTCTCAG
>ERZ1292642.1136-Hain-H14-01um-R1-1136-length-13081-cov-4_pt1 | contig 13081 bp, 17 predicted proteins | sample MGYA00564403_ERZ1292642 | MGnify/ENA primary metagenome ERZ1292642 (study PRJEB36523, sample SAMEA6512643) | groundwater metagenome | collected 2019-01-09 | study: AquaDiva: Metagenomics assemblies of 32 groundwater samples | reverse complement strand
ACGCCCGCCGCCACCCACACGGGCGAGCTATGGACCAACAAAAACACTGCGACCGGGGGAGCGCGCGGCCGGCTGGACAGTTGCGAGAGCTTCATCCACTGGCTGACCAGCGTGGACTGCTTCACGTCGCCCCATTTCGGCAACGAAGCCCAGATCATCTGCGACAAGTGGCTGGGCAATCTCAAGGAGATTTCGGTGGAGGAATCGCCTTATGCAACGGAGAACGGGATTGTCATCCGTGACGGCAAGCGGATCTCGCCGCAGCTTCTCCTGCACACCTACTACGCCGAGCGGATCGACACGCTGAAGCCGCTACGCATCCTTGAGATCGGCGCAGGCTTCGGTGGCTTGGCGCGCATCCTCAATACCAAGATGCCAAGGCAATACACCATCCTCGACATCCCCGGCTCGCTGTTCTGCAGCTACATATATTTACGTAGTCACTTCCCCGATCGTATCTTCACATGGTGCCAGGATGCCGCCGACCTCGATGCACCGGCTGACTTCCGCTTTGTGCCCGCAAGGCTATGGAAGGACCTGATGAGCCATCGCTTCGACATGGCGGTGAATACCTGCTCGCTGGGCGAGATGCTGCCGGAAACGGTGGCTGATTACATGCGATTGATCGGCGAGACTTGCGCGTATTTCTACAGCCACAACCGGGCTGGCCTCAAGCGTATGCCGCCGCTGCCCATGGATACCGCATTGCCCGCGGTTCCTTTGGATAGCAAGTGGGAGATCCTGTTCGATGAGACTGAGGGTAACGCGCAGACCGACCCGGCGGCGCCGCCGTCGCGTGAATTGCTGGTGAAGATATGCGGACGCTAGTAGCAGTTCAGACGCATATCAGGACGCCTGACGAGCAAAAGCTATTGCAAGTATGGTTCAAGATGCGCGAGGCATTGGACAGCATCCACCATTTGCTAGTGGTTGATAATGCTAGTCCATTACCGTTTGTTTTGAAGGGTGGTTGGGGTGTTCATCGCATCCTGCATGATGATCATGTGCCTTTGGCGGATTCGCGCACGACGATGGTGAAATTTAGGGACGCACTCGGGCATCCTTTTCACCAAGGAGTGCTTGAGCGGTCGGGCAGCGATCGGGCCTTCATCAAGATGCTCGAGATCGCCATCGCATCGGGATACGACAAGTTCGCCTACATCGAGATGGACCTGCTGTTCGCACTGCCTGTGCAAAGCATCTTCGAGCGCATGACCAAGCCGTGCGCCTGCGGTCCCTTGGTGGGCCATGGCAAGTTCCCCGAGACCGGCCTGCTGTTTCTTGATGTCGAGTACATCTGGAAGCATGACGTGATTGGCAAGTACAATTGGAAGGGCAGCGTCGTCCCCGAGGGCGAAAAGAGATTATGGAATATACTCGGTGATGACCTCGAGATATTGCCGCTCAGGGGCAGGCGCGACGGGGCTTCGATGAAGGCCGGTGAACTGCCCGAGATCTGGCCTGACGGCATCGACTTCATCACGCATGCGCACATGAGCGTCTATGCTGATTTCCTGCGGCTCAACAACTTTCCAGAATTGGTGGACTTGCTATGAGCCGCATCGAAACCATAGGCGACTGCACGCTGTATCTGGGCGACTGCCTAGAGATCCTCCCGACGCTCGGCAAGGTCGATGCGGTGGTGACAGACCCGCCTTATGGGATACTTGCGGATTCCGGTTCTGCTGCGACCCGGCGGCCCGCCGGAAATATAAACGCGGGGCGCATGGCGTGGGACGTTTCCCCAGAACGTTCGTTTATAGATGACCTTCGCGCGCTCTCGGATAATCAAATGTTTTGGGGCGGATGTCACCTGCAATTGCCGCCAACGTTTGGCTATCTTGTTTGGGACAAAGAGATCGACGGGCTGAACTTCGGGGAAGTCGAATACTGCTGGACTAGCGCGCGATTCGCCCCGCGCATTTTTCGATACCGCGCTGTTGGTGTCGATGGCGGCAAGGAGCATCCGACACAGAAGCCAATGCAATTGATGCAGTGGTGTCTCGGCTTCTTACCTGACGCTGACTCCATCCTCGACCCCTTCATGGGCAGCGGCACCACCGGAGTTGCGTGCGTCAATCTCGGCCGTAAGTTTATCGGCATCGAGATTGAGGAAAGATATTTTTCGATCGCCTGCCGCCGGATAGAGGAAGCCTCCCGGCAGCCAAGGTTGTTTGCCGAGCCCGCGCCCAAGCCCAAGCAAGAGGTGCTTTTGTAATGCAATTGAAAACAGATCAATGGAACCTCATTGGCGCCCGCTGCCACGAGAAGGCGCAGTTCAATGCAGCCATTCACAATTTCAGGAAGGCATTGAAGATCGATCCTAACCGCCACGACATCCGCGCCAACCTTGCGGATAACCTGCGCCGCATCTGGGAGTTCGATGAAGCCCTAGTGGAACTCAACCACGCCTGTATCCACGGGATGTTTGATAAGGCGCAGTTCATCTTCGGCTGCATCTATCTCGACATGGGCCTGGCCGACAAAGCCTTGAACTACTTCACCCGCAAGCTCTGCGTGACACCCTACGCCCGCGACTGCCGCGGCCAGGCCATGCTGGTGGCAGGCCGCTGGAAGGAAGGCTTTGAGCTCAGGGAAGCGCGCCTGGAAATGACCGCGTGGGGCACGCCGCCGGTGCCGCTGTGGATGGGCGAGCCACTAAACGGTAAGCGCGTGGCCATCCACCACGAGCAAGGCTACGGCGACTGCATCGCCTATAGCCGCTGGCTCAACCAGATGCCGAAGGGCTCCTACACCCTGGGCGTGCCCAGCCAGTTCATGGAACTGTTCGCCAACTCGTTCGATGGCCCGGTGTTCAACACCTCCGCGCCCTTCCCCAAGGATGTGGATTATTACCTTCCCATCATGTCCCTGCCGCACCGGCTTTCGATAAGCGAAATGTCCCACCAGGAGCCCTATATTAGCCCGCTGGGCAAGTTCGACTGCCCGGTGGACCCTGACACCAAACTGAAGGTTGGTTTGGTCTGGCGGTCAAAATCAGGGATTATAGATAGCAGCCAGCCCAACGTCGGCATTCACGGGATGCAGAAGTCCATCCAACTCGAGCAATTGCTGCCGCTAGGGGATATTCCAGGCGTGACGCTGTACAGCCTGCAGACCGGCGGCAAGGAGGAGATCGAGCGGCTCGGCGCGGACTACCTGATTTACGATCTAGCCAGCAAAACAATGGGCTTCAATGACCTTGCACTATTCATGCAAGAGATGGACCTGATCGTGAGCGTGGACACCGGCCCGCTGCACCTCGCCGGCGCCATGGGCTTGGATTGCATCGGCCTGTTGTCCTGCCGCGGTGGCTGGCCATTCCAAGGCAGCGGCAAGACCACGGCATGGTATCCGACGATGGAGCTGATCTGGCAGCCGACGCCGCACGACTGGAAGGGTGCGATCGATGAACTGCGCGCGACGATCGAGACAGATTTAGCGGAGTCGGGGCCGACTAAGGCCGCCGCTGCCGACTAGGCACTCAACCAGATCCCAGATGAGATACAGCACAAGAACCAGCATCACGGCATAGAGCACGATGTTAATCACCTGGGCCAATAGCGTGCCGGGTCCGCCGAAGTTGGCCATGACAGCCGGCACCACCAGTTTCAGGATGGCATAGAGCGCGCCCAACACGACGAGCCAGATCAGAAGCTGGAACAGAAAGGCAATCGAGAAGCACATGGCGTTCTCCCTTGGCCACAGAAACACCACACTATCACTAAAGTTCCTAGATTTTCACAAGATTTAGGGCTATCGTCGGTGAAATTCAGCCAAACGAGGCTAGATTTGCCCTCAGTCAGCGCCAAGCAGCACCGATTCATGGAGGCTGCCGCACACAATCCCAAGTTTGCGGCTGAGGCTGGTATCAAGCAATCCGTGGCGAGCGAGTTTGTGCAGGCCGACATGGCCAAGGGCAAAGACAGCAAGATCGCCAAGATGCTGAAGGGCGAGAAGTGAAGATCATAGACATCCACGCTCCCCCAAAGAATGCCAGCGCCGACCAATGGCAGGCATGGTGGGAGCAGATGCTGCTTGAAATGGAACTAACCGTCGCCATGCTCGAGAAAGCCGAGATCGACCGACACCGCATCCCGCTGGATAGCTGATGGCCGATGACAAAGCACAGAAGCTCGCCCGCATGTTGATGGGCACCCAGCCAGCACAGGCTGCCAGCGGCCCTCCTTTGCAGGCATTGGCAGACCAATTGATGCCGCCTGCGCACGTCTTGCCCCCGCCCGTCGGCTATAGCGCTCAACCTCAGGCAGCGCCTGCTGTGCCCAAAGTTAATCTGGATGCCATCAGGGGCGCATGGGACGCAGCGGGCATAGATCACGCCATTGCCGAGAATAAGGGCACAATAACGCTTTCCAAGATCGTTGTGCCAAAAGACCAGCGCAGCCAAGGCATTGGTACAAATGCCATGAACCAACTGATGGATTATGCAGACACAACGGGACAGCGTATTGTGCTGAGCCCTTCGGCAGACTTTGGCGGTAACAAATCCCGACTCGTTGATTTCTACAAACAACTAGGGTTTGGCGAGAACACAGGGCGGGCAAGAGACTTTACCACACGTGAGACAATGATACGCGATCCTGCCATTGCCCCAGAATAGCCCTTTGACTGCAAATAGTTAGGACCATAAACGCAATGCCCTTCGTGAAAGGCAAATCAGGCAATCCAAGAGGCGGCAAGAAACGCTCGCCTGTTCTTGCAGAAGTCGAGGAATTAGCGCGGCAGATCGCGCCTGAAGCCATTGATAGGCTCAAGCATTGGCTCAAGAACGATGACGGCCGCATCAGCGTGAAGGCTGCGGAGGTTCTGTTGAACCGCGGCTTTGGCACGCCATCGCAGACCATCGCCACCACCGTTACGAATATCCGTTACGTTATTGACGCCTCAGAGCCCGCCAAGGACGTGGACACCTGGGCCTCTGAGCATAAGCCCCACTGATGGACGGCGGCGACTACACGGTCGTATGGAAGCCGCAGCCTCGGCAGTTGGCCTTCATTCGCTGCCCGGTCTTCGAGATCTTCTTCGGCGGTGCCAGAGGTGGGGGCAAGACCGACGCCAGCATTGGGGACTTCGCGGTACACGGCCAGCAGTATGGCGAGCACGCTATCGGCCTGATGGTCCGCCGCACGCTCGAGCAGCTTAAGGAAACGATCGAGCGCAGCAGACAGATCTTTGCACCACTGGGTGCCAAGCTCACTGAGGATGGCAAACTGTGGCGCTTCCCGAATGGCGCACGCTTGCGGTTTGCCTACCTTGAGCGCGACCAGGACGCCGACAACTACCAAGGGCACAGCTACAGCCGCGTTTACATTGAAGAGATAGGCAACTTCCCCAGCCCTGTGCCGATCATGAAGTTGATGGCCACGCTGCGTTCAGGCGCCGGCGTGCCCTGCGGCTTTAGGGCGACGGGCAACCCCGGCGGGCCGGGACACCAGTGGGTCAAGGCCCGTTACATCGACCCCGCACCGCTTGGATGGGAGATCCTGACCAGCGAGTTCACCAACCCGTTCAACGGCGAGAAGGTGGGGCGCGACCGTGTCTACATCCCGAGTCGCCTGGATGATAATCGCTATCTGGGCGCTGATTATGTGGCCAATCTCCATCTGTCTGGTAACGCTGAACTTGTGCTTGCATGGCTCGAGGGCGAGTGGGCGGTTATTTCCGGGGCGGTCTTCCCCGAGTGGTATACTCAAAAGCACGTCATCAGGCCCGTAACGCTACCGAAGGACTGGACACGCTTCCGGTCGATGGACTGGGGCTCTGCCAAGCCCTTTAGCGTGGGCTGGTGGGCAATCAGCGACGGGGCGATGGCACAGTTCCCTCGAGGTGCGCTGATCCGCTATCGTGAATGGTACGGGCAGAAGGACAACGAGCCTAACGTAGGCTTGCGGATGCCGGCGAACGAGGTTGGACAGGGGATTGTTTCACGTGAAACAGGGGAGCACATCACCTACGGCGTCCTTGATCCTGCAGCGTGGGCAAGCGATGGCGGGCCTAGCATTGCCGAGCGGCTGAACGAGGCGGGAGCCAAGCAGTTCAGGCGGGCCGACAACGCCCGTGTTCAGCGGCTTGGGGCGATGGGTGGCTGGGACCAACTCAGGCAGCGGCTTGTCGGGGACGGCGAGCGTCCAATGCTCTACGTCTTCGACACCTGTCGAGACCTGATCCGCACGCTGCCGGCGCTGCAGCACGACCCCAACAGGCCGGAGGATGTGGATACGCAGGCCGAGGACCATGCACCCGACGAATGCCGCTACGCCTGCATGTCGAGACCGTGGGTGCCCGAGAATAAGCCGGTGAAGGAGCCTATCTTCCGCGGCCTGAGCATCGGCCAGCAGAACACGCCGAATGCGCCGACAATCGACCAGATCTGGCAGGATCATGCCAAGAATAGGGATTTTGGGGAATGATCTACCTTAGCGCAGCGCCCCCGATAGGCAGGATCTGCCCCTATGGCTGATTATAGGTTCGTGCTGATTCACCAACTCTGCGGGAAGCCTGCATTTGGCCTGACTGAGCGGCCAGCGCCCGGCTCTGCATTGTCATCCGCGGTGGCTCGTCATTTGGACGGTAAACCGATGGAGACGGGCGCGAGGGTCGTTTGCGAGAGTTGCGAGGTTCCTTTCAGCCCAAGGACGGAAGATATCGTGGAGCGTCCGCATGGCTGATCCGCTTTACGACAGCGAGGACGGGGCGCAGGCCGACAATCCCGGCAGCGTTGCGAACTATTGGTTAACGCAGATCAGCTACGCCGAGCGCAAGGTCAAGAGCTTCAGGACGCGCGGCGACCAGATCATCCGGCGCTACAAGAACAAGCGTTCCACGGCTGTTCCCACTGTGACCAATGTGACGGTTGGCCAGCGGCGGATGAACATCCTGTACTCCAACGTGCAGACCATGATGCCGGTGTTGTACGCCAACACGCCCAAGCCCAACGTCACCCGCCGGAACAAGGACAAGAACCCCGCAGGCCGGTGGGCAGCCCTCGTGCTTGAGCGGACGCTGACCAATACCCTCGATATGCAGGACTTCGACCACGTGCTCGAGCAGGATGTGGAGAGCCTGCTTTTGCCTGGGTATGCCTGTTCGATGGTGGAATATCTGCCGCAGGTCGAGAACGATCAGGTTGGCTGGCAGGAGGCTAGGCTTAGGTATGTGAACTGGAAGGATCAGCTTACCAATCCCGCACGGTATTGGCAGGAGGTTACGTGGTGGGGCTATGTGAGCTACCTGACGCGCAAGGAGGTGCGGAAGGCATACGGCAACAAGGTGGCCGAGACCATCGTGCTGGATCACAAGACCAACAAGGACGCCGACGACAGCATGTCGAAGGCGACGGTGTGGTGCATCTGGGACAGGACCAGCGAGAAGATCTATCACATCAGTTCGGGCTACCCGAACGATCCGCTGGGCGTCTATGACCCACCAGTGAAGTTCGAGGGGTTCTTTCCCATCGCGCGCCCGCTGGTTGCCACGACGGCGACCGACAGCACCATTCCGGTGCCGGACTTCGACCAGTACCAGGATCAGGCCGATGAAATCGACATGTACACACAGCGGATCTACGTCCTGGGACGTTCTCTCCGTCTCCGAGGGCTATATCCAGGGGATATGCAGTCGGTGCGGCAAATCATGGACAATTCGAGCGACGCCGACCTCATACCTGTTGAGAATTGGGCGATGCTCGGGGAGCGCGGAGGAGCCAATGGACTTGTCGTCTGGTTCCCGATCGACCAGGTCGCCAAGGTGCTGATCGAGTGCCACAACAACCGTGATAAGGCGATGCAGGCGATGTACGAGATCACCGGCATCTCGGACATCATCAGGGGAGCAAGTGAGCCGCAGGAGACCTTGGGCGCGCAGCAGCTCAAGGCCCAGTTCTCGAGCGTCCGGACGCGTGACAGGCAGAAGGACGTGCAGCGGTATATCCGCGACATTCTCAGGCACATGTCCTCAGTGATCGGCCAGCACTTCAAGCTCGAGGTGCTGCAGAAGATGTCGGGGGCCAACCTCCTGACCAATCAGCAAAAGGCGACCATCCAGCAATACCAGCAGTTCATGCAGCAATATCAGGCCCAGGCGCAGCAGGCGCAGCAGATGGGGATGCAGCCGCCTCCGCCTCCGCAGATCCCGGCGCCGACCGAGGAGATGATGGAGGCGATGGAGGAGCCGTCATGGGAGGACGTGCTGGCCATCCTGCGTGACGAGAAGATGCGTGGTTTCGTGATCGACATCGAGACCGACAGCACGGTCGAGGCCGACCAGATGGCGCAGCAGCAGAAGGCCGAGGCTTTCATTGCCGCTATAAGCCAGTTCATGGTGGCGTGGACCCCCATCCTGCAGGTCAAGCCCGATCTGTCGTCCCTGGCCGGCGAACTGCTGCTATGGGGCGTGCGGCAGTTCAAGGTGGGTGCTGCGGTGGAGACCGAGATCGAGGAGAGCGTGGAGAAGCTGACCAAGGAAGCCGAGGAGATGGCGCAGAACCCGCCACCCAACCCGCAGATGATGGCCGAGCAGGCCAAGGCGCAGGCCATCCAGGTGAAGGCCCAAACTGACGTGCAAACCACGCAGATGAAGGCGCAGAGCGACGCGCAGAATAACCAGACGGCGCAGCAGACGGCAGGCATCAAGGCCGAGGCCGAGCAGACCAAGGCGAAACTGGATATTGTCCAGACGCTTGCCGAGCATCATACGACCATGAAGGAAAAGGCGGCCGACCTCGCCATCGCGAACGCACAGCCCAAGGAGCCAGCCAATGCCGGTAACTGATATTCTTAACCCGATGACGCCGATCGTGAACAATGCCGAGATCAGCGACAGCAACCCGCTGATCTGCAGTTCGGCAGCGGTCTCGAGCACGCCGGTCGCGACGGTTATCTTCGCCAACCCGGTGACGTGGATCTACAACGGCGCGCCGGTGAGTGACACCAATCCCCTTCCCATCTCGATTGTCTAGGACCGAGCCATGCCCGTAACCGACATTCTGAATCCGACGACGGTAATCACCAATAACGCTGCGGTATCGTCGGCCAATGCGCTGGCGGTGAAGGTGATCAGCGGCGGGGGCTCAGGGATTACCGTCGATACCACGACCATCACAGGCGGCACGACCACGCGGCTGCTGTACGACAATGGCGGTACGGTGGGCGAGACGGCGGCGGTCACTTATGCTTCGGCCAGCGTCACGATGGCTTTCTCATCGCTTGGCATCCTAGGCTTCAAATCATCAGCCTCCGTGGTTGATGTTGGTCTGTCTCGTTCGGCAGCCAGCGTTGTGGCAATCGGGAACGGCACGGCGGGGGATACCACCGGCACGCTGCGCGTTGGGACAGTGGTGGGGGGCCAAGGCTCATCGATCACGCCGGCAGTTGCTTTCAGCGCCGATGTGCGGGACGGATTTTATCAACCGGCCGCTGGGGCGATAGCGCTCACGCTGACGAGTGCTCCCCGCTTTTATTGGGATAATCAAAATCACTATGCTGGCCGCAGCAACGCTATTTTTTCATGGGATACTGGGGCAGTCGATCTTGTGTCGGATACAGGTCTCTCTCGCGTTTCTCCAAGCGTTGTGGCGATTGGCAATGGAAGTGCGGGAGATTTTAGCGGCACACTGAAGGTCGGCAGCCTGACCTATGGCAGTGCTGCTGTAGCGTTTGCCAACACGGCCACTGGCTCCGGCTCTCTTGTCGGCGCGACCAATCCCACGGTTTCCAGCCTGATTGCCACCGGAACGCTGACCTATGGCGGTGTCACGCTGGCCTCGACGGTAACCGGCACTGGCTCGATGGTGCTGGCCACCAATCCCACGATCTCAAGTGCGGTATTTGCCAGCACGGCGACCACTACTTTCACGGCGGGCGGAACGATCACTTACGGAGGCGTGACGCTTTCCAGCACCGCGACGGGAACGGGAAGCCTTGTACTGTCGGCCAGCCCGTCGATTACCGGAACTGCCACATTCGCCGCTTTGACGGCCACGGGAATAACAACGCTTTCGTCGGCGGTTACGATCAGCGCGGGCAGTGCGCTAACCTATGGCGGCGTCACGCTGGCCACGATCACCACGGGAACCGGCAACCTGGTTCTTTCCGCAAGCCCGACCCATACAGGAACGGCGAATTTCGCCGCTCTTTCGGCGTCCGGCGTCGGCACCTTCCAGAATGGTGTAGCTGCCAGTGCTTCTGTCGCCACAGTGGGAATACAGATCAGCAGCACGGCGAGTTTTGGAATCATGTGGGCTGCCAATGGAAGCGTTGTGCCGACTCTTGCGGCAACACAGGGATGCCTGTTTATCAATTCCACAGGTTCCAGCACGGCCGCCCGTATGTTTATCCGGGGATCAGCGGCATGGATTGCCGTAACAACAGCGAGTTAATCAAATGACCGAGAAAATGCAGAATATGCCGACGCCGAGTCTGATTTATCCCAAGTCGTCGGGGCTTTACCTGATGAGTCGGGTGCAGGAACTCACTGCGAACGTCGCCGACCTGATAGAGACGCTGTGCGGGAGAGATAGACAGCTCGCGGCGATGGAAGCCATTTTTAACGACCCCAACGCCCTGAAGAAGCGCCTTGAAGATCTGTCCGCGACGGGTACGCCACCCGCGCTGATGGAGCATCCCGAGGTTACGAAGGTACAGAGCAACGGCAAGGACGCCACTGCGTGAAAATCTCGGTCCTCATACCGAGCCGCGGGCGTGCCTTCAGGCTAAAGACCATGCTGGACACCATGCGCGGGCTGGAATCGGGAAAGCATGAGATTGCCTACGTGATCGGCTGCGATTCGGATGATCCCGAGACCAACGCCATGGGCTACATGCTGAAGCTCTACGATCACAGAGTAGCGCCGCGCTGCATGATGCGGATGTCGTCTCTGGGCGCCATGGTCAACCTGATGATCGAGGAGAACCCGGCCGATGCCTATGTCTGCGTGCCCGATGACGTGGAGATCCTGACGCCGCATTGGGACGAGGCCATTGCGGTGGCATGGGAGGCGAAACCTGATGGTGTGTGGTGGTGGCGCACCCTCGCGGTGAGGCCGGCGACCTATGCCGTGGTGAGCGAGAAATGGCGCAAGGCTTCGGGCAAGGTCTGGACGGATTATTTCGCATTCTGGTGGGATGATATGTGGCTTCTGCAGGTCTGGATGTTCGCGTCCGGGCTGCCGATGCTGCCGATCGAGGCGTGGCTGGACGATCAGGCGCAGGCGACCCACCGGATGCGTGATCTGCGGTTCTGGAGCGATTTCTATACCCGCATGAAGGGCAAGCGGCAGCAGCAGGCGGTGAGGATTGCCAAGGCTCTCGGCTGGCCTCCGGCGCCCTGCGACGACCATAGGTGCGATGTCAGTGCGGCCTTTCTGAAGGAAGCCGACAACATCGAGCGCAACCAGGGCGACAAGGGGCCGCCGACGCCGGAATATCTGGCTGCTCTGGGGCGGGCCAAGGCGATGATGGGGCTTCAATGATCCTGCACGACATGACGGCGACGGGCCGTTTGATGGCGCTTTTGGAAGCCTGCAAGGAACATGTGGCGCGGGGTGACTTTCGCACATTGCCGCGCCTGTCGGCCCTCATTGAGCAGACTGACCGAATCGTTGCTCAGCATGTCCGGCAGCAGATGGATCATCAGCGCATTCCGCCGAATGCTCCTGCTCCAAGGCGCGAGGAGCCGGTATGAAGACGACCTATCGCTGGGACCGGGACATGGATTGCCTTGTCGAGGTGCGTTCCAACTCCAACTACTTTGAGGAACCCAAGGGGCCGACGCTGATCTCTGACGACATGGGCGCCGGCGTGAGGGGCCTGCGGGCGATGTACCGCAAGGACAAGAAGCACTTTGACTCAAAGAGCCGCTATCGGGCCGACGTGAAGGCGCATGGACTGGAGATCGTGGGAAATGACGATCCTCGAGGCAGCGCACCGCCGCCGATCGACTACGGGCGGGTGGTCAAGGATGCCCACGATCAGTTTTCATCGAACTGGAACGGAACAGCCGACGCGGTAAGGGCTCAAGAGCAGCAAACCAAGTGGAGGCGGGACAATGGCTGAAGAACCGGACGACCTGCGGGGCGACATAGCCAAGGCTTATGCCGAGATGGACGCGCCGGAGGCTCCCGCGCCCGAAGCACCGGAGGTAGCCGCCGAGGCTCCTGAGACCGACGAGCAGAAGGCCGAGCGGGTTCGCGACGAGCAGGGACGCTTTGCCAAGGCCGACAAGGAACCCAAGGGTGAGAAGCGCGAAACCCTCACCCTGAAGAAGCCACCGGCACCGGAATTACCTTCTCCGGGCGCTCCGGCTGTCCCCACTCCCCAGGCAGCGCAGCCGGTGGCACCTGAGAAGATTGCCGCGCCGCAGGAATGGTCAGGGCTGGCCAAGGTTAAGTGGGACAAGCTTCCCGCGGCGGTTCAGCAGGAGATCGTCCAGCGCGAGCAGACCCGCATGGCGGCAACGCAGGAGATGGCGCCGCTCAAGGAGATGTTCGACGTAAACCGCGAGTTCTTGGTCAATCAGGCGGGTTCGGTGCCCGAGGCGATGCGCCAGATGATGCAGTTCGCCCGGATGTCGGTTGACAATCCCGTGCAACTTGCGGAACATATCCTTCGCGCACGCGGGATTGATCCGCGCCAAGCCTTTGCTGGGCAGCAGGTTGCACCACAGCAGGCTCAGGCGCCTGACATTCAAGCCTACGTGGCGCAGCTTGTTCAGCAGGCCGTCCAGCCTTTCCAGGCGCAGGCCGAGCAACAGCAGACCCAGCAGCTACAAACCACGATTGACCAGTTCGCATCGCGTCCAGACCGCCCGTTCTTCAACGATGTCCGCGTTCATATGGGCCAGTTGATCTCGGCGGGAGCCGCCAAGTCGATGGACGAGGCATACGAGCAGGCAACGTGGGCCAACCCGGCCATCCGCGCTCATCTACTGGAGACCCAGCGCGAGGCCACCGAGAAGGCGAATGCTGCACAAGTACAAAAGGCCCAACAGGCCCGACGTGCTTCTGTCACCGGATCGCCGCTCGAGGGTGCCCAAGCCCCCAACGGCCGTTCAAAGGGAAACGTCC
>ERZ1292642.867-Hain-H14-01um-R1-867-length-15491-cov-7_pt1 | contig 13104 bp, 32 predicted proteins | sample MGYA00564403_ERZ1292642 | MGnify/ENA primary metagenome ERZ1292642 (study PRJEB36523, sample SAMEA6512643) | groundwater metagenome | collected 2019-01-09 | study: AquaDiva: Metagenomics assemblies of 32 groundwater samples | reverse complement strand
TAGTCTAATAATAGGTGTAAAATGAATTGCTGTTCGGCAGGAAACGAAGGTCAAACCACTTGGGGGCTTGTAGCCATCAAACGACGCTGGGTACCGCATTGGCTATTCGGTTTGTTTTGTCCAGATGCTGCTACGCACCAGCCCTGGCGGTGGATTCTGACTAAACCGGTAGATCCATTCACCAGTCGTAGAATAAACGGAGAATCTGGTCCCGGACTCGTTCTAGACGGTGGCCGCAAGTGACTCCGCGTCTCACACAACGAACATTCATTATATGCCCGGTCTGTGGCATCGGCGAGTACGACATAACTCACCCCTTGGTAGGCTCGACGCGCGAGAAAGGCTGTAGGTTCGGATGGATGTCGTGCTCGGATGACGGGTGTCGGACCGAGATCCGAGGGACTGTAGCGGTGGACGGTTCCATCGAGATCGAGCATCGGGAGCGTAAACCGGCCGGGCTCGCGCTGCTAACCATGGGAGGGCGCTACTTCGTGCTTACTCAGTACTATCGGATCGAGGAGGAAAATGCGGATTATTTTTATCACTCCCGTCAGTGCCCTACGAATCTCCTCTCTCAGGTAATCAATGTATTTGATCCGGAGCACGGCGAGGATCCTCACGGGATCTTGCGCTACGTGTCCAGCATCGAGTTCACTCTTGAAGTCGATAAGGCCTTGAACGACGCCGCATCGCTTACAGAGTTGTTCGCTCTGTTTCACACGGACGGTCAACCCGCGCCTTCCGTGTGGCCGGAGAGCGAAGGTGGTATGCACCCGCTCGTAGCGAATTGGCAGCGCCAGGTCCTCAAACGCGGCGATGCGTGATAGATCGAGGTATGCCTGTAGTTGAAACATGCCCTGTGTGCTCAGTGGTTAAAATTTCTTGTGTAGCCCTCCGCGATGCCAAGCACGGCGTGACGCGGCGCATGACGTGGACGGGTGAGACACGTAAGATCCTTATTCGCGGACTTCCTAGTGAATTCTCTAGTACATGTGGGATGAGTTTCGACCTTCCTGACGGCGCGACGTGTCATCCGTGCATCAACTACAACGATGACACCGGAGTCGTTGTTACAGTATTTCAGGAACTTGCCGTGAAGTTGCTAGGAGAATTAGAAGTACCTAACGTTCCTTGACAATTGCTCGTAGCAGCTATACACTAAGGACATGGAAAAGACGATCGCCTTACATTTGCGATTGGTTGGTGATTCGTGAGCTATTTGGTAAAAGGTCGAATGTTTTGCAGTAACAGCAATACACAACCAGACGTCACCGAGCAATACATGGCGTTCGCTAACGCCGGCCGGTTCAAGTGCTCCTTATGTGGGCGCACTGTAAAGATCACCAAAAACGGTTTATCGCCTACCCATTTGTTCAGCACCGTTCGACCCAAGGGCTAGATCCAGCTAATTTATGACTACATCCACCGACGCAATTCTATTCTACGGGTATTGCTGGGAAGAAGAAACTTCCAAGCCCTGGAACATTGGTAAAGAAGACGACGAAGAAACCGAAACCGAATCCGATTGGGAAGCTAGATACGCATCTGCCAAAGGGCTTGTGCATCCTACAGAGCCGTACCCTGATTCAGGTTCGGGACCGATCACCAATCAAAGATCGTACACGCCCGAAGATCGGCAAATAGTCGGTAAGTACCAGGCTTATTGGGATAAGAGCCGCGTACTTATCGAGGCCTCTCTTTGTGTGGTCGAAACCCACTGTTCTGACGAATGCCCGATGCCCTACGTGGCCATCAAGACCTCGGTTATCTTATCAAGTCGCGGATCTATGACCGAAGTCAAGAGTCTCACAGTAGATTCCGGATGGGATGCCGCTTTGGCTGATTTCTGCCATACTCTGGGAATCGACGTTAGCAGCATGAGGCCCGCGTGGTGGCTGGTTAGCGACTGGTCATGACAAGGACCGAAGCTGTCTTGGATCGCGCCTCTATCGAGAGACTTATCTCGGAATGTAAGGAAGATCTAGAAACTCTCAATTCCGTAACGCCGTGCTGTGATTGCGATCGAAAACCTGCCGGTGCTGTATGCGCTTGGACTACGAAGCTACAACTCATGAAAGCCGCAACGAGCCGATCGAAAGAGAATCAGCCGATCATCGTGCTCGCGCTGACTCAGCTTCTTTCCGAGATAGATTTTTTAGAGAAGGCACCCGTCGGGTGTCCGGTTCATGCTAACGCTGGCGATATTGTGGATCAAATGATCCACCACGTTCCAGAGCTTGCACGCGTGCGTGACTCGCTCATCACGGATGTCATGAATGAGAAGTGGCATCACGTGGCCCGCACGATCGCCGACGTCGCGATGTCTAAGTACCCGTTTTCTAAGTAGTGCTATGAAAGCAGTGACAAAGATTATCAAGAAGGTACGAGTGCGCAGTGAACGCGGCTTACAGTGGAGTGGTGCGCCGTGCGGAGGCTTTCTACAGCTATACGAGGAGCCTGCTCCAAGCAAAGATGGTTCCTTTCACACGCCTTCGATCCCGTGGGATGACAGTTGGGAGATAGGAACGATCGTAGACGTAGAGATCACCGTTACACTGGTCAAGACTGCCCCCAAGTCACGCAAGAAGTGCCACAATACCTGGCCAGCTCACGTTCATGACGCCGAGCGTGAGCGCCGCGATCGGTTATCAAAGGCTAAGTCGAAATGAGCGCACTCATGATGACTGCTGGCGAACAACGAGTGTGGATCGCCGCGTACGCCGCTTCGTGGGCACAACTACGGGAATTCAAGCGTAAGTACGGACGACCAGAGGACGATTCGGATCTAGCGAAGCAAGCCGTTGACGAAGCATGGGGAGCGGTAACAGAATTACGAGCACTCGCAAAGCCGGGCGCGTGTTATGACTTCGGTGACGATATTCGGGACATACTAGGATAATGAACTCTACCTGGAACAATCGCGAGGACGAGCCGTGCCCTTTAGGAGAATGTCGTCATGTTTATGATGATTGGCCGCGCGGTTCGGTAACTCGACGAGATCGCGAGTACGATCAGTGTGAGTTTTGCGGATGGACCGAAGCCGAGGTCGAAGCAATAAAGACTCGCCCGCCATCAAAGGCTGCGCCGTCAGAAACACCTAGATGCGGGCTGCCTGTGTACGGAGGGGGTATTTGTAAACTACCACTAGGGCATATCTGGCATACACAGGACGGCGGTTGCGAAAAATGAATATCACTTACACACCGAACCCACTAATGACCGTAGTCGAGTTAGACGATGCCGACCGGATCACGCTGAGGCGCGGAGTCGAGTCTGACTACAGCGACGACGAGGATAACGCCTACATCACCCGCCTGATAGACGCCTGTCAGGTGGAGCTGCGCAATATTCACTGCGGGGATTGCATTTGCGTTCCGTGCTCATGCTTGAAATGTCATGCCGAGGAATATCTGGGAATCAATACGCTGGCGGGTCTTTCCAAGCACTCAGCGGCTAAAGTCGCTAGCGCGTTCGGGAATAACGGAGACCGGGCATTAGATCAAGCGTTGGAGTCTCTCGCAAGCTACAATCCGACGCTGTGGTCAAATGAGGCTAGGCGGCAGTTATGGGAATCGTGCTTGCCCAGATGGGAATCGTGCTTGCCCAGATGGCGAGCGGAAGCTGCAGCCGCTCATGCTTGGCTACTGCAGTACCGCAATGAGCACTTTCCTGGAACGAAGAACGTTAAGCCGTTTGAACCGAAGCAAGACTTCGGAGACGAGCAAGCGGCGCGAAATATGGAAGCAGACTGCACGATCGGAGCCGGAGCAGGCCCCGGAGTGTACACCCGTGAGGTCGCCGAACGTCTACGAAAAGGGAAGTCTAAATGAGCGACTGTAGGGCCATAAGGTGCGACCGGTGCGGCATTAAGGAGGTGCTTCCTGAACACGGGATGCTGGACGGCTGGAGTGTTGTCAGCTTAGCCAGGAACAAGCCCTACAATCTTGATCATCAGAAAGATCTATGTTCGGACTGTACAAACGTCGTTCTAGCCGCGATGATGCGCCCGAATCCGAATGAACTTAGTCCGAGTGGGATCGTAAATAAAATCCTAGGAACCAAAGGGTTACGGATTCCAGAAGATTCTAAACCGCCAGGAAGCTAAATCAGTCAGGGGAGGACCAGCTCGTCGGAAATTCCGAACCGGCTGTACCGAGTTCCAGGAAATTCGGAATCCTCGTAGTACACACCGACCAGATCAGCTCCCATCTTTTGGCGTTGGGTAACAGAAACGACCCGACTATCGATTACAACTTGCTGGCCCTTGCGGACTTTGCTCGCTTTGACAGTCGCCACAAGACCAATGCGCCTCCCAAGACTTATCCGGCGTTGGTAGACGGTATCCGGCTGAGCTTCGGTCTGACCGAGAGCGATCTCGCACTCTCGAATTGTATTCATCGAATCGAGAGAAGCGGGCTCAGAGCGCTCCCTTAGGAAGGTCAAATGCCCCTCGAGCCTGAGCTTAAGTTCTTGAATTCCTCGGGTCAATTTCTGCTCATCAATCATGTTCCCATCATAGGACTAGGAAACACGATTGTCAAGGTCCCTAAGAACGAGCCGAGTTACGCCGGGCACAACTGAGTCTGCGGATAACACGGATCGTGCAAAGTACACGGCAAACTCGGGCTCGGGCATCCGTTGGTGCACGGGGCACTGCCGCCGCCTCCGCCGCATTCGAAGTCCCCGGTCTGAACTCCACCATGGATTCGGTTGAGCTGCGAGTCTGCGAGTCGCGCGATAGTTTCCGATTTGAGGAATAATTTCTTGATTCTAGTGTTCTTCATTTTCTATCCTTCCTACTATAAAGCGACGCGTCAGAATTTTATACTACAATAAAGTGGCGTAAATTGCAACGCAACGCAACGCGTTAGACAGGGGCTCGAGTTCGTTGAGTTGCCGCGCTCTTAGGTCGCCGTAGGGGATCAATAACTGTATGATTCAGGGCATGAGCCTTATAAGAAAAATGCTTGGGATTCTGGAAGACTCCACGATCGGTTCAGAGCTTGACAATCGTTCTGCTAGCTACTATATTACTGGCATGAACGAAGCTCTGAATGTGAAGGCTCCTCTGTACGGCCATCGGGATGAGAAGTCTGCGTATGTCGTAGATGATTACCCCTACGGCGGTCACCGTACCCAGATCCGGTTCTGGGTGGATCACAGCCCGAGCAAGGGGTTCCGCTTCTCAGCTCAGACCCTGAATCCCAAGACAGACCGCTGGAACAAGCCCAAGAAGAGCACCTACAGCGCGTTCGCAGGCTGTATGTACTTGGACGACAAGGGGCATGTGCAGTTCGCCGGACTGGGGTCGTACTCGAGTGCACCGGACGTGCTCGAATACGTCAAGCATTTTCCAGGGGCAGATAACTTCAAAGAACTCAAGGCATTGGCGGCGATGAATCTGAAGAAGCTCAGCATGTACATGGACGGCTCGGTTGTTTTTACGATCAACGGAACGCCCAAGCCGTTCAGTGATACCGATCAAGCGCGGCACAAGAAAGAGTACGAGCAGTGGAGCCAAGTCGCTCAGCTCGTCGGAGTATGACGCCTTGACAATCAAACGCGAAGTTCTACAGGATGGGTCATGAGTTGGACTCAGCAGGCTAAGTTGTTTGCCAAGCAGATCAAGGAAACCAGCGGTCCAGCATGGTGGTCGTTCGTGTCTGACATTCGTGAGGCGATCTTGGATGCCAAGGTGATGAGCGTGGTGCTCGGGCAAGCGAAAGGCGAGATTTTAGTAAAAGACATCAGCAGTTTGCGTTTGATGATAGCAGTCGAACTGATGAAACTCGGACTCAGGACCGAAACAGGTGAACTTTTTACCTCTAACATGGACCAGCATGAGCCGTGTGTTCGGCGTAAGAGGCTCCCTGATGATCAAGAGTAAACGTGAAGTCCTACCGGCCAGGACTCGGCACCACGACGACAAACGCTCCGCCTGGTTAGTCTGGCTGGCGCTCCTTTTTATAGGGGCGCAGGTGTTAGACATGACAGATCGATGGTGAGCCTGCTTGCGCTTTAGGACTTGACAATCGAGAAACTAGCGCTACAGTATAAGCATGAAGTGCGAACGCTGCCGCCTGGAGACTACTGGCTACAATCTGCACGATTACTGTGCCAAATGTAGCAAGAATTTGTGCGACAACTGCATGTCCAATGGGTGCTGCGGCACCAAGCCGGCGCAGTCAGGCCATGGAGGAGAAAGAGAATATATGAGCATCTGCCGATTCTGTGATCTACCTGACGATCCACAAGTCCGGATGATCAAGTACAGCGTCAGGCACTACGCGCATCCTGTCTGCTTCTACAAGCGGTGCGGAATCGAAGCCGTCGATGCGCTCGAGACTTGGCAGATCAGGTACTTACCGGTGCTTTTAATGATGGAAGCTGGTGTTTCGTTAGAAAAGATCCACGAATGGTCTGCGCGTATCAAAGCCGAAGACGAGCTAATCGATGATGAGTATAAGGATAGGCAGTGACCGTGAAAACTGATCTGTTCATTCGCTACGCCGAGTTATTGCGCCGTGCTTGGCTAAATCCATCATATAAACCATGGCAGGTGGATGTTCACAAGTTCGAGCATGAGCACCACGACGAGCTGGAAGCCTATTTCCTTCAGTGGCAAACAAATGCTTAAACGTGAAGTTATTGCGTCTGCTGGTCCGGGGCGACGAGAAGCGACTGCTCGGTACCGAAATCTACGAAAAACTATCGATCGGTCATTACAATTCAATTCCAAGCTGTACCGAGAGTCAATCGAAGGCCAACAAGATGTAGATCCTCATGATGTCTACGACGAGATTCACACGCTTATCAAAGTACTTAAAGAATTCTTGTGAGCAGTGTACGATAACAGACTCTTACAGTATAACGCACTGCGTTGGACCACGTGGTCCAACTAGGACCTAGGACAAATGGCGAGAATCGAGAAAGTCATAACATTTTTCGGAAAGCCCGCGAGAGTCGCGTGTGACGGTAATTGTGCCAAAGCCTGGGGCATACGCAATCGCCCACGTGTCCAGTTATCTGAAAACGAGGACGACTGCGCGTTCCTCGCTGATAGCGAACTCGGTACTGCACCAGAAGATCCTGGAACATACGAGGGCGGTCACGCGAAACCAGTTGGTGCGGCTTTACCCGAAGATCTGAACAAGTGGTGCGTCCGACAGTGCGAGCGTATGGCCATGTCAGAATACAACGAATGGTTGGCGCCGATAACCCTCGTAGATTTCTCGAAAAGGTTATACAATATTAAGAGATAGAGGCGTTGCAATACAAAACTCCTAGGAAACTTATGTTCAGTGATAACCTAAGATGTCGTGATTGCGGAAAACTAACTTCCAAGCTCGATGCAGAGTCCCGTACAGTTTACAACGGAAAATGTGCGCATTGTGAAGGCGGCGAGCTTGAATCATACGAGGCAAAGCACGAACGAGTAGCCGCAGTCTCGGCTAAGCTCGATGAATTTCGTAATCTGAGCAAGCAGGGTTGGAAGTGAAACCAGTAGTAGTCGGAGTAGTCGGAATAAATCCTGGTCCATTCGCTGAGACCTTGCGACGCGCACATTGCGCGCACGCGCAAGCGGCTGACGCTGATCACGTATGCATCGGTCGTTGCACGATCACTCGGGATGGAGTCGAACTCGATTGCACAGCATGCGGCTCCCAAAACGAACCGCTGTCTCCTACAGATTCTGAATCACGAGGAGCACGCGCAGTCGTCGAGGCGATCGGAATGTCCTGGTCATCCCTGACCCCAGAAGCCAAACGCGCCGCTATGAAAGCCTTGACAATTTCGAAATAGCGGCTATAGTCTAAGACGAGATGAGCGCTTTCTCGAAATTCCATAATCGTCCGAACAGCTACCCAATTGCTTTTCGCAAAGAGCCTCACGGCCAGTACCAGCTGTTTCAGCGTCCTTCGGATTTCATGCTCAAGTACAGTCCTGGGATCAAGGACATCGCTCACATTGAGCCAAGTTACGTGATCGGGAAGTTTCCGGATTTAGACACCGCGATCCGCACCTCAGACACCCACGACGGTCAAATCCTAGCCGGGCGGGACGAAACACTGTGAACGCTGAAACTGAAAGCCAGAGGCTCGATCTACCATCTTTGGATGCTTTCATTCTGAAGGCGCTTGATCGGGGAAACCCCTTTGGAAGTAACAGTTGGGTAACGGAGGCTGGGTTCGATGCGCTGTATGTTCGCATCAGCAGTCGTTTCGTAAACTCTGAGCATCTGTGGCCGATTCTAGATCTAGCCAACATCACAGCCGATAATCCCGGCGGCGGAGCGTTCACCGCCCTGTGCGCAAGGCTCCGTAAGGAATGGCCACAGCTCCATCTATTTGTGGAGTCCGTCCTGAATGATCGTTTCGCTTCTTATCTAGAACGAACAGGATTCGTAAAATTGAACCCGAATATCTACGGACGTAGTTTCTTTCTGCCAAGCGCTAAGTCGTCAGAGGTGAGAAGTGGCTGTAACACATAATCTGGTCGAATGCGCGAGACTCGTCACGGAAGCGCGCGAAGACGACGCGAGAATGCCCCCAGCGCCGTGGGATACTTTGCCCTTGATCGTTCGGCTACATCGCGACGATACCCCTCGTGCCTGGGTTTCCTACGGCGTCGCTAGAATGCGTAACAACCTACCCACTATCGCCGACCAGCTAGAGGCAGCGTGCGCGGAAGTGGAGCGACTGCGTGCGGCGATAGTCAAGATCGTGCGAGTTGCGTCGCCATGGATTTGCCCTACCTGCGGAGATCCCAAGTGCGGCGGGGATCTATGATCAAACTCAGTGAACTTCAAGCTGCTCGCACAGCGATGACATCCGGCGAATGGTGGATTTCCGATGAGAACGGCGACATCTGCGCCGGCCCGGATGGACCCGATGCGCTCTGTATCGGTCCAGTCGATTGGGAACCGTCAAATACAACAGGTATGATTCATACCCACAACGCCGCCGATGTGCTCATCGAGATCGCTCGCGCTGCGCTGGAACGAGAAAAGATACTCGAAGCCTGCGATTCGTTACACAGGCTGTCTTCCGAGGACTACGAGGCTAGGAAGGTAGCCGCGAATGCTGCCTGGGAACGCTACTACGCTGCAATTGCGAAAGTTTCTCTGTGAGCCCTAGTAAAAACCGGCAACTCTGTCTGTGCGCGATCGACCCTTTTTCCAGTCTATGCGGGCGGTGGGAGGATAACGAGAGCGCTTGCATCTGCGTCGAGTTCGCCCTCAAAGGCAGGCTCCCAAGTTGATTCAATACCATCCCGTGCCGTGTGTGCGGGTATACTGATTCAACAAGTCGAGAAAGAACCGATGAGCGCAATAGATCGTAGACTCGGACGTCTTGGGATTATTGGGGTCGGCTGCCCGTGGAAGGATCCGCGAGGCCGATGCCGACCCAAGACATGTACCGTAGGCCCAAAAAATTCCAATCCATGTAGGATGTGTGGGCGCGAACCCGGATCAGTTGGTGAGGTGGCGAAGTGAGCCGCTTCGCCCCGATTCCGCTCGTTCCGTTCTACAACATCATAGACAAGGCCGAGTTAGACGCGCACATCGAACGCTTTCTCAAGGCAGACATCGAGCGCTTCCTCAACCGTATGATCGTGTGGCCAGCGTCCGCGCCGATCATAGATCACGACCCCGGAGACGAGGACCGGCGACCGGACGGACCGTGGTGCTCGCGGTGCGGCGATGCTTTCGAGGGACCTGAGCGTCCATGCCCAAACCCAGCCAGTGGACGGCCGTATGTCGATTGCGGTCGTGGCGGCCACATGTTTGACAAGAAAGTATCTAACACGTAATGCGCTACCTGCGGCAGGACTTAGATCGCGCACCCGCTCCGCTAGAAGATCTAGCTGATATCAAGCCTCCGCCCAAGCAAAAGCGAAAAGAGAGCCGCGAACAGTTGCTGGAACGAGTTATGGCCACGACTGGAATCGACCGAGCAGGCGCCGAGCAAGCATTGGTTCAGGGCAAGGCCGTAGCCGATGCGATGATCAAGGCTTACTGCGCTCAAGCCCCCGCTTCCAAATCAAAGCACGTCGTGCCGAAGAAAACGAAGCCTCATCCAAAAGCCAAGGCGCCTCCTTCGCGCCCGCTAACCCAGAAAGTTATCTACATACTCGAGCGGATAGGTTCCAGAGGCGGTCCTTTTTGGCTGCTGGTACTTGAATGCGGTCACCTCGTATCGCGCACGCGCCGTGTGCCCAACTACCACAATATCGTAGCCCTTCGCACTCCTATGGGCGCTCCCAAACAAGTGAAATGCTACCACTGTGATTCCGGCGCATCTTCTAGCGACCCGTGGCCGACTATCCGAGCACTCGAGGGAGCAGATCGAAAGTAGTTAGACAAGATCCGTCCGAACGTAATAGGATCCTAGGATGCCCACGACTCGTCAAACTAAGCTCATAGACTGCAACCCGAAGTGGGTAGAGAACGCCGATGGTTCCTCATCGAACCACATAACTTTCGACTGCCCCGAGGGGCATGAGGGCTGTGTAAGTGTCCTCCCGTTCACGCCTGCGCTAGACGGGTCCCTTCCCGATATGACTCAAAGCCGAGCCTGGCAAAGAACCGGCAACTCTTTCGAGACGCTAACCCTTTCCCCATCAATTCGCCGTGTACAACACTATCCCACACGAGAAGCCGCGATCCAAGCCGGATGCCTTCCTGAGTACGTCACAGAATCTATGATGTGCGCCCTCCATATCTTCATCCGAGAGGGACAGATTGAATTCTGTGGAGACAGCAAGTAAACTCAACCCGACCCAACAATGTCTAAATTTACAAGTCAAAGCGTTTCGATCCATGGTGCCCCGCCGATCAACTTCGAGTTTGAAGGGGATGTAGGAAGAGCCGAGTATGCAGGAGCAAAGCTCTACTCAGAAATCACCGATCACCCAGATATTGCAGACCTCCGAGTCACTGATGCTTCAGGCAGGCTTCTCGCCGATATCGTGGTCCAAAAGCTACCAAGTGACGATAACATAACGGTTTCGGTGATAGCCGTAGGCTCCGCGCTCCTCTGGAGTCACTATCGTTGGCAGCAATCCAGCCCGACCCTCGGCCCGATTTCGTATTCAAATAACTCGTCCGAGATCAAATCTGCACCCTCTCGTTACAGCTCGCAGGGTACGATCGTAGTCAACGCGTCGCTTGCGGATCCTGAACGGCCCGAAGATCCGTTAACTACCAAGTATCGCAAGAAACCTGTTGTGATCGAAGCTGTACGAGTAGAGGAAGTACTCGAGCACGCTGATGCAGGCTCAGCCCGAGCTTCGTGGCCCTCTTGGATCCTAACCGCGTACAGCAACTGTACGATAGGATTCGAGTCAGACGCAATCCTGATCCGTACACTCGAGGGGACGATGCGAGCAGAGCGAACGGATTGGATCATCAAAGGGGTAAAGGGGGAACTCTACCCCTGTAAGCCCGACATCTTCGAGGCTACTTACGATCGGGTAGACGAATGAGCAATGAGCGGCAATTCCAAATCCTGAAGAGAGCCCTGAGGGGCGTGCTGTTGGTGGCGCTCACTGGCTGCGCATCAGTCAACCGTGGATGCTCCTCATGTAACGCCGATAGCTTCGGGGCCGACTGGGTAGTCGTCCAAATGGACAACGACGGTCGGCCGTATCGTTGTTGGTGGCTCAAACACACGTCGGTCGCCTCGGAATCTGGCGACGGGGTGTATTGGGTAGATCCTGCCAGCAAAAACCTTGTCCACATCAGCGGACACTTCAACCGCGTGCAAGTCGTCGAAGACAACTGGGCGCGCGCGTACGAGACGCTCGGTCTTACTCAAGAAGGGTGCACCGAGGTCCACAACCAGACCTACGACCCCGCCGAACGTGTCTTCAGAGTTCGCACCACGAAATACCGCGAACAACGTCCCGAAGCGGGTGAAGCCCCGGTGAAAGATCACTGATGTTTAAGTTAATTGCATACGACAGCGACACCAAGGTGGTTCCTTTTTGGAATTGGCGTCTTGCGTCGAACCTCGCGATCGCTGCGTTGCTAGGTCGTGCTGAGCGCGAGGCCCTCGATAGGGACCGCAAGGCGTGGGCCGGGGCTCGTGCGCTACTAGAGAAGGACGCGGAGCCGGACGAGGACCACGAGGAGCCCTTAGATCTTCTAGATCCCAAGCTTACGAGGATACTGGACGACATGCTGGATACGAGCAGCCCAGCCAAGATCGCCGCCGCGCTAAGTGCAATTCCGCTCGAGCTTATCGCCCGGCCGTCTCGGGGTCTCCAGGACATCAAGGAATCAACGCTTGATCCGCGCCAGTGTTGCTCGCGCGATCATAACTACGATGAAAACTGCGCTGCCCATCCAGAACTAACAGGGCGACCTCCATTTACGCAACCGCGACCGCGAGATACTAATGAGCGATGACTTGGCAGACCTTCCATCCGAGCCTTCCGACCGGTACTGGACGCTGGTCGACGACAAAGTTTGGGGCAGCTCCACCTACGAACACAGCCTGCCGCACGGCACGCTCGTCAGGGTTCGTACAATCCGGGATGGAGGTGCAGTCGCAGAGAGCCTCGTGTTCATCCCGAATGCCCCACACAGCGGAGGTCCGTACCGAGGTCCGTACCGATGACTAGGTACATCCGATCTGGCGAGAGGGTCTAGGTAAAGCTAACAGGGATCCGAACAGATGAAAATAAAGCCCCAGGAGTCTCCATAGTTATGGCGCACGACCGAGACTGTCGCTACAGCCCGATGTTCCCGCACTGCAATTGTGGAGAGACGGACAGATGCGCTCGCCTAGAGCAACTAGAAGAGGAGCGCGCGGCCATCGAGCGCCTAATCGAGAATGCGGAAACGTTCGAGTTCCCCAGCAACGGTCGCCCGTACACCCCGAGAATGGTCCTCGCTGACGACCTTGCCGCTGTGCTGGCCGGAAGGCTCAGGTAAACATCATGAAAGTCTGGTCGTACACGCCCGAACGCGGCCCGCGCATCGTCGTCCTACTCGGCGGTGTCGAGCATATGCTGACCGACTACGAAGCCACAGAGCTACGCGATGGCATATCAACGGCGTTGCGTGAGCTACTAGAAAGCGCCCCAAGGCTCAAGGAA
>ERZ1292642.1135-Hain-H14-01um-R1-1135-length-13110-cov-4_pt1 | contig 13110 bp, 17 predicted proteins | sample MGYA00564403_ERZ1292642 | MGnify/ENA primary metagenome ERZ1292642 (study PRJEB36523, sample SAMEA6512643) | groundwater metagenome | collected 2019-01-09 | study: AquaDiva: Metagenomics assemblies of 32 groundwater samples | reverse complement strand
GAAAAATACTACACAACCACACAAAACTACCCAATAATGCCCGGAACCCGCACTAGGGAAAGCTCAGAACCCATGAATATTAATCTACACTGTTACTGTTACAACTGTTACAGAATCGATAATTTGTACTAAAAATTTTGAGGTTGTCTCTGATGGTAAGATCTCACGTACGTACGCGTTTTTTCTGGCGGGCGCGTTCATACGCGTGTGTGAAAATATGGGGACAGCACCTAACGACCTTCTTTATAGGGGAATAGTTTGTGTGGGGCCGAAGATGCTTTACCGTAACAACCTTTAGCAGGGATCGATCCGTGGTCCTTTCCTTGTTTTCGAAAGAAGGGGTCGGTACTAACATAGCTTCCCTATCCACAGAATTGAACGGCGGTACCTTCCCGTAAGCCGGAGATACCTTGTGGTGAGAACTACAGTATGGTATACTGGGTTCACTATACAAGATTATTAATAACGCTGCCTTTGGTGGGATTATGTCAACAAACGATAAAGTTGAGGAAATAAAACCCGATAAGCCTGTCGGGGAGCCCCGCATCTTTGGTAAACCAAAAAAAGCATCTAAGAGATCGACAGGCACTACGTGTGTGCAAGAAAAATATGTCGCTGTGCCCGTACATTCTCTACCGGTTGGTGTCCATCCCCATGCGGAAATCCATTTCTCATACTTGACCGAGAATCAAAATGTTTTTGTGCGAAAGTACCTTACCAACGGTAGACAGCTTTTAGAAGCCTATCGAGACGCATATGATAATAATATGTCATATGCTGCAGCATATGTTCAGGCTTACCGGATGTTGAAATCCAAGTCAATCATGCGCGCTTTGAAGGAGGTAGAGAAAGTAGCATGCGAAGCTTTGGCTTTGACCTTGCGTGATCATTTATGGGAGTTGGCTTTGCTTCGTGATCAAGCTAAAGCCGCTAAGCAGTATGGTGCTGCTATCAATGCCGAAGTCAACCGCGGTAAAGCGGCAGGTTTGTATGTAGTGCGGATGGAGCATTCAGGCAAAGACGGCGCGCCGATTGGGCTGGCTAATGTGACCACGGACGAATATAAGATTGCCCGTGATAAAATTCTGTTGGATTGTTAATGGGGACTGTTAAATGCATAAAAACAAAGAGTCTATTTCATCTCAAATTATCGCGGAACGTCCAGATCGGATGAAATTTGTGAACCACTTTTCTGAACCGCGATCATTGGGTTCAGAAGTCAAACGGGCACAGAAAGTATTTAACGGATGGGCACCCACACACCAAGCGAATGTGATTTTGCAAGGTGGAGTTAAACCTAAAACTGAAACATCATGAATGCGATCAGCAGAGACCAACGTTTACGATTGTTCCAACAATTGCATCAAGATGATGATCCAGTGTGGCATCGTGCGAATGGTGGTGTCATATGTCAGATTTGCGGATTGCAATGTAGGTACCACCCTGTGGAAGAAGGGTATAATATAGACCATCGGTTGTGTGATGGACGAGTTGTTCATCTTTAGAGAGGTTATCATGGCTAAAGACAAATCCGATGACTTGACATCCGCTGCAGGTATTAGCAAACAAGTCCTCAGGAGGGTGTGGGATGACGTCCAAAACAACAATCTGAAATTAATCAATTGTCCCGACCACAGGTTCGTTAAAGTTATCCAGGATTTACAAATAAGATACATGTGCACGGAATGTGGGGGGGATATTGACAGCCACGCGCATTATTGGTATCAACACGGCCTTAAACACGGAATAAATAGCATTCCACATACAACTAAAAGCACATGATGTATTTCCTTCTCCCCGAAGTAATGATCCGAGCCACGCTAGATTTTTGGTGGGGACCAGTGGTAGGTCCTGTGATCGCTAATATTGTCCTTAAAATGGTAACCCCAAATGTTGGCTGAATGGATCGCTCGGAAAATAGAATGCGAAGCCGATAATCTGTATTTCACGCGATATTTTTTCAAATTGCGGGAAGGCATTAAGTTTAGGGTTAATTGGCACCACCACGTGCTGGCTGATACCGTGCAAGGTGTCATTGACGGTAAATATAAAAACGTCATCATTAATGTATCCCCAGGTTCCTCTAAAACCGAGTCCGTGGTTATTAATTTTTTAGCCCGTGGCCTCGCCCTAAACCCGCGATCACGGTTCCTTCACATATCTTATGCTGATGATCTGGTCACACTTAATTCGTCAGTAGCCAAGGCGATCGTACAATCGGATGAATATCAGGCCATGTGGCTTTTACCACCCAAGGATGACTCAGATGCCAAAAAACGTTGGAATGTGGAATTGAACAAAAAATCAGCTGGAGGGGTATACGCGGTGTCTTTAGGTGGCACGATTACTGGGTTCCGAGCTGGGCACATGGCCCCAGGATTTCAGGGCGCGATCGTGATTGATGACCCGATGAAGCCCAATGATGCCCTGTCCGGGCCTAAACGTAAAATAGCTAATAATTTACTGGTTAACACCATCAAGTCAAGAAAGGCCACCCCGGATACTCCGGTGGTGGTTATTATGCAAAGGTTGGCTGAAGAGGATTCTACCGGCTTTTTGTTAGCGGGAAAAGCCGGTATCGATGATTGGCATCATGTGGTTATCCCGGCTTTGATTGATGACGCTTATGTATCAACCCTGGACCCTAAATATCAAAGATTGATTGCTGACGACCGTCGAACGGCTGAAGAAGAAGCTGAATTGACCGGCATCCCACGGCGCATGTACGTTGGTGAAGAACGGGACGACAAAGGTAGATATTCATACTGGCCTTATAAAGAACCTTTAGACGAATTGCTGGCTTTAGAAGCCGCATCTGAATATGTATTTAATGGTCAATATCAACAACGACCAGTGCCTTTAGGCGGAGGTATTTTCAAAGGAGCATGGTTCACCCGGTATTCGGAAGTACCGAAACTGAGGTATCGAGCAATTTATGCGGACACGGCATCCAAGACTTCCGAACGCAATGATTGGACCGTGTTTCAATGCATCGGGCATGGTGTGGACGGTAAAGTATACGTCATAGATCAAGTCCGTGGCCGGTGGGAGGCATGGCAATTGGAAGAAGTAGCTATCGCCTTTTGGGAATTACATAAAACTTTGAAATATAAAGACGGCAATAGCTTGCGGTCTTTAAAGGTAGAGGATAAGTCGTCAGGCACTGGCTTGATCCAAAATATCCGGCGTGATGGCGGTATACCGATCGAGGGTATTGAGCGCACCAAAGATAAACTAACCCGCAGTATGGATGTACAAAGTTATTATAAAATCGGGTCGGTGTGTCTGCCTCCGGACGATCAACAACCGATGCTACAAAAATACAAACGTTTCCCGGACAAGAACGATGAGAGCAAATACGAATGGGTTTCTTTAAAGAACGCGGAACCTTGGGTTCCGGGATTCATATCCGAGCATGAAAGCTTTACGCCGGACGATACCCATCGTTGGGATGACCAGATAGATCCCGTGCTCGATGCAGTGGGGGATATGTTAGGTATTGGGAATACTCTATCCATATGGTCCAAATTGGGAAAGTAGTCAGATGATCAGTGCTGTGGTATAATTATTATTGATTTACAACCCGATAATAGAGGATAATATGAATGAAACATTAAGGAAATTCATAGAAACGCGCGACAGACGAATCGCGAAAACGGGTAAATGTACGCATATAACAACCTTAATGGAGCATTTTGATACTTTAATCAAGCACGGTCAAGTTATTGTTGGAGGAAGAACTAGTTGCGGTCAAGGTAATATGGACCCCACATGGAGGGTATTTTCTGCATGGATTCAAGTTGTCGATAAAGCAAAAAGTTTGGGTTATGGAATAAAGATAACGCCAATAACACATAAAAACTCATCCCCCACAAGGAATGGGGGGTTTTGGGATGAGAATGAATATACAATCGATTCCTTGAATTCCGGGGCATAAATAGCCAGACGAGCACCGCTGTGGTATAATCGTCATTATTTATTAACGGTATAACAATAGAGGATAATATGACGAACCCATCGATGGTCTCATTAATAGCTAAGGACGATCCGATTGCGGAACGACTATCCCTGGCCGCTAACCTATCAGCCGGCTCCCATGTGTACACGGTCGACGCTGGCGGTAATCGATTAACCGACGCCTGGACAATTTTCGGAGTTGTGTACACTAAGACGTACACGTACGTCAGTACTTCAGCCGGAGCCGGGATGTTGACCGAAAGCAATTGGGTATCGTCGTAGCATCCTATCGGAGTCAGTATGACCAAATCTAAACGCCGCAATATCCAGAACGTCGTTAAGCGCACGGTGGCTGAAGATAATTCAGCCCGTGAAAATGCGTCTAAAGCAATGTCTACTGCTGATATGATGGGCGTAGTGCCTGATAAATCTAAAGGTAAGTCACCGACCGGCCTATCGGGCGTCACTGCTGATTCATTTGTTAATTTCGCATTCAAGATGGGTGTAGGGGCTGATAACCCGTTGACATCATCTTCATACGGTTTCAATCCTATAACTCGCATCAGAACCCAACTTGAATGGATTCATCGAGGTAGTTGGCTAGGTGGTGTAGCCGTGGATTTGGTAGCTGATGATATGACCCGTGGTGGTGTGGATTTGCATGGGTCATTGAAGCCGGATGAGATGTCCGCGATTGAAGAAGCAGCGGTGTCTTTTGGGGTATGGAACTCAATGAATGAAGCTATTAAGTGGGCCAGATTGTATGGTGGTGCGATTGCTGTCATGATGATTGACGGTCAGGCTATGGATACACCTTTACGTCTGGAGACTGTCGGTAAAAACCAATTCAAGGGACTACTAGTCCTTGACCGTTGGATGGTAGAGCCGTCTTTGAACAATCTGGTCACCGATTATGGGCCGGATGTCGGATTACCTAAATTCTACACCATAACAGGTGATGCCCCGGCTTTACCGTGGATGAAAATTCATTATTCTCGTTGTATTCGGTTAATAGGCGTTCAATTACCCTATTGGCAGCGTGTCCAAGAAAATCTATGGGGTTTATCGGTAATTGAACGCCTATATGATCGTATGGTAGCCTTTGATTCAGCCACCACCGGCGCGGCGCAATTAGTATATAAATCTTATTTACGCACTTATAAAATTCAGGGTATGCGTGAAGTGATAGCAGCTGGTGGGGATGCTTTGTCTGGTCTGGTTCAATATGTAGACACTATGCGAAGATTTCAGGGTATCGAGGGTATCACTTTATTGGATAGTGAGGATGATTTGGCTGTAACCGGTCATGCAGCCTTTGGTGGTCTGTCTGATGTCCTTACTCAATTTGGACAGCAATTATCTGGGGCTTTACAAATTCCGCTAGTTCGATTATTTGGGCAGTCACCATCTGGTTTTAGTTCAGGTGAGACCGATATGATTATGTATTACGACTCCATCAAACAACAACAAGAAAAAATGTTGAGAGTTGGTATCACTAGAATATATCGGGCCATAGCTCAATCAGAAGGAATCCAGTTACCTGAGGGGTTTAAAATCGATTTCAGACATCTCAAACAACTGGGCGAGAAAGAAAAATCTGAAATATCCACTGCCACGACCAATGCAATATCAGCCGCCCATGAATCAGGGTTGATATCTTCTAAAGTAGCGATGCAAGAGTTACGCCAATCCAGTCATATTACCGGTATATTTACGAATATAACAGATGAAGATATAGAAGCAGCGGAAGATGATCCAGTACCCGAAGCGGAAGAAGCCATAATCGATCCAGAAGGCCAAAGCACTAAAGTACCATCTGAACCTGAAGGGAAGGGACAATCATGAAATTATGTCAAAGACATATCTCAGATTTAATTGGAGCCATCAGACGTAAGGGCATGGGACATCTGATATCTGTCAACGATGCTCAAGCTTCTGCCCGATGCGCTAAGTGGTTGGACGGTAAGACTACAGCTGATGAATTTGATCCATTGGTCGTATCAATGCTAGAAATTAACCATAAAGCGTCTTTAGTCACTAATTTATCGGTAACCGCCCCTTGTTGTCCTTTGTGTGAAGTAGAGCGCAGGATGCAACGGTATGTGGCCAGTTCCTGGATTGATAACGTAACCGACATGATGATATTGATTTGTGAGACTAATGCCGTGCCGGTCGCTGCCTGAGACACCCAATTATGACTCCTACCCAAAAATCCCGTAAAATTGCTAGTGAACGTTTTCTTAGGGTTCGCAATGCGGGTATCACTTTTACGCGGCAATTGCGACACGTGGCCAGGCAAATCGGCATGATTATTGAAGGTATGGCTCCGGGAGGATTGGTAGAGGACTACCCAGCTTTATCTGCTGCTTTAAATCGGTATTCGCAATTATTAGGCCCGTGGGCCAAGAATATATCTTTACGGATGATCGCAGAAATTAACCAACGGGATGAGAAAGCTTGGATTACTACTGGGCGTGAAATTGGTCGTGGCTTAAAGGGCGAGATAGCTGATCTAAGACAGTCCGGAATCATTCAGGATTTGGCCAAGCTTCAAGTAGAGTTGATCACATCTTTACCAACGCAAGCATCGCAGCGAGTGCATGGGCTGGTAATTGAGGGAATGTCTGACGGCACAAGAGCAGCTGATATTGCTAAGGAAATTAGACGTACCGGGCAGATCACCGAATCCAGAGCAATGCTAATTGCCCGTACTGAAGTGGCTCGAACTGCCAGTACTCTCACCCAAGCTAGGGCGGAATCCATAGGATCGGACAGTTATATATGGCGAACAAGCAACGATTCAGACGTCCGTGATCTACATAAAAAGCTTAACGGGAAAATATTTCGGTGGGATGATCCCCCGATCAACGGGGAAAACGACTCACGCGGTCATCCGGGGACTACCTTCAATTGTAGGTGTTACGCGGAACCGATAATCCCTGACGCATAAGGTTAATGCGGCCATACTTGTGCAGTCTGCCTTTTCCGTGTTAATATTTGCTCATTATATTTAAACAGTTAACAGGAGCCTTAATAATGAAACCATCCCGCATTTGGTCTACTCTGACACTATTGATGGCATTTTTGGCAGTCATCGGGTTGCCTTTGGCTCAGGGCCAGACTTATCCGGTAACAAATCCCACCTACATCCCTACCGCACCACTAGCTCCGACGACATTCACGACCACCGGTGACTATACCTACTCAGTATCTGGTATTTCAACAGTAACAATCCGGGTATCTGGCACATGTACCAGTTTGGTGTCAGCTCCACAAGGTACTAATGACGGTACTAATTGGACCACCATTCAAGCTATTCCAGTAGTTGGGGGTGCTACCGTTACCTCAATTACTGGTACTGGATTTTGGCGCGTAAATACGGCTGGATTCACAAAGACCCGACTGCACATAACCACCCTAGCTGCATCCTGTACCGTGGCCATGGCCGGCACCAATTCCCCAGGCACTTTATATTTGATGAATCCAAACAGTTCGTCAAATCCAACGTACATAACAGATTCCACCGGCACATACAACTGGACTGTGGATTCATCCGGCAATGGGGTGGTTAAGCTTGCCGCTGGAACTGCTATTGCTGGTAAAGTTGGTATTGACCAAACCACCGATGGTACTACTAATAAAGTAACAGTAACTAATGTTCAAGCCCCCATAGCCGCTGCTACCGCTACCGCCACTAAATCAGTAGTGATCGGCGGTCAATATGACTCCACACAAAAAACACTAACTGATGGTCAACAAGGCGCGGTATCATTATCCGCACGGGGCGCAGTGATCGTAGCTTCTGGCGCTGATGCTATAAACGTTACCCAAGCTTCTACTGTTGGCGATCCCTGTTCCAATCCGTCGATCCTAAAACAATCGGTAGTCGTTGATCAGGCTCAATCGTTGACTACCAAAATAGTTGACACTGACGGTTCTAAAGTCATATATGTGTGCACATTAACAGCTTTGGTTAGTGGCACCAATCCAGCGGTTACTTTCAAAACTGGAACTTTCGTGGCGGCTGATTGTGATACTTCAACTGCATCATTAACAGCAACTATGACTCGGACGGATGGATATCAATTACTGCAGTTCAATGGTAATGGAACCCAATTTAAGAGCATTGCCGGTGGTCAAATATGTTTAACTACCGCAGCTTTGTCCGGTGCTAAGGGTTTCATGACCTACGTGCAGCAATAATTACACTAAATCGGGCGGTAACGTGCGTTTTTATACTACAGAAAAACTCGGTGAAAAGCAATCTTTGACACCGGAAGGGTTTTTGGTAGTGGAAGATGTGCCTGTGGCGCGTACCGGGACTATGATTTACGGTCCTGGTGAAGTACCAATAAGTGTCGATTCAAATGGCGTGGTTCGAGTTCATCGTGAAGCTGAAGAAGTTTTCCGACCAGAATATATAGCTAGTTTAGTAGGTAAGCCAGTAGTTAATGATCACCCGTCCGAAGACGTCAGACCGGATAATTGGAAAAAGTATACCGTAGGCACCATGCTCAATCCACGACGTGGTACCGGAATGCAATCAGATTTGTTGATAGCCGATTTTATAATAGTAGACCCTGCCGCAATTAAAGATGTCCGTGGCGGCAAGCGCGAAGTGTCATTGGGGTATGACGCGGACTATGAGGAAGTGGGTCCTGGTGAGGGTAAACAAACAAATATGATATGTAATCATGTGGCCTTAGTAGACGCGGGACGGTGTGGCCCAAGATGCGCAATCGGTGACAATCACTTAATTAAACAAAAGGACATTGAAATGAAAACTAAAGTTAAAGTCTCCGATAACCTCTTCGTTCGTCTGATGAAGGCATTTAAAGCTAAAGATGAAGAGGCATTTACAACCGCCCTTACAGAAGCCCAAGAGGAAGATAACCCCGATGATAAAGATGGGGATACTCATGTCCACGTCCACGCCGGTGAAGGCAATAAATCAAAATATGACGATGAGGCTATTGGCGCTCATATGGATAAAAATGAAAAAGAACATACAGAATTCCGTGATGCCATTGCAGAATTACAGGAAAAAGTTAATGCAATGGTCCCGGCTAAAGACACTAAAATTGAGGACCCTAATGAAAAAGTTGGTGATGATCTAGCTGAAGAAGCCCCTCAAGGGACTGCCGATAAAGCCCGTAAAGCCCTTGATAGCCAATATTTGGAAGATAGCTTCAAAGATACTGTAGCACTGGCCGAAATATTGGCTCCCGGTATTCGCATTCCGACTTTCGATAAAGCACTATCACCATCTAAATCGTTAGATGCGATCTGCAAATTGCGCCGAAATGCCTTGGATTTGGCCTATACCTCCGCTGACACCCGTGGTATGATTCAAGAAATCAATGGTAACAAACCATTAGCCATGGAGAATATGAATTGCACAGCCGTTCGTAATTTATTCCGCGCCACTGCGGCTATGAAGCGTACATTGAATAATAAACAACGCGCCAACGATGTTACCCGGACAGCCGTAGAAAACGTAATTCGCACCCCGGCTGATTTAAATAAGGCCATGGCAAAAGCATACGCCAACAAGTAATATAAGTAATCAAACTTTAGGAGAGAACGATGAAAAAGCCAGTGACCCGCGTCAGAACTTGTGACGTAGCGTTTCAGTTTCGGATGGGCGCTGGTTTTCCCGGCGATGTTAATCGTACCCATCCAGCGGCAATTGAGCCTGTGATGGTGGATGTTGAAACACCACCGACTATTTTCGGTCAAATCGTGGTGGTAGATACCACATCCAATGCAGTACGACCATTAGCCGCTTCTGACCAGTCCAATTCAGTGGTATTGACCCCGCATGGAACATTGGTTCGTTCATACCCATCCCAAGCTTCTACGGGCGGGGCATTTGGGGCTGCATCCTTGGGATCGGCCACACCGCCTGCCACAGGTGTGGCCGATGTATTGCGCGCTGGTTATATTATGGTCCAATTGAACGTTGGCGTAACTGCCCCCACTAAGGGTGGCGCGGTTTATGTATGGTGCGCAGCTACCAGTGGTAATCATATTCAGGGTGGGTATGAAACGGAATACTCAGCTGGTAATACCACCCTCCTCGATCCGCGTTACACTTACAATGGTCCGCCTGATTCCAATGGTGTCACTGAACTGTCTTGCAACGTATAAGGGCGGCAAAAATCATGAAAAATACAATCATCAATAAATCCGTCCGTATGGCGTTCCGTGATAATGGGATGATGACATACGACGGTTCAGGTCGCACCACTGATAGTGCTGGCAACCAGCTTGGGAAACCATTTGGGAACCGGTATACAATGCACGATGGTCGCACTTGTGATTCCACCGGTGCTTTTTTAGTAGGTGAGTTAGAACGCCTCGACCCCACTCTCCACGAGCCTCTTGCTGCAGTCACTTGGGGCAGAGATATCGACCTGCGTGAAGATGTCACCATCGCTGATGAAATATCCAGTTTCACCTTGAGCACTTATGGCTCCCAAGGTAGCCTAGGTACTGGTAACAGCATCGGTAATGGTAAAGCCTGGATCGGTAAGTCAACTGACCAAATGACCGGAATTGGTCTGGATTTAGCCAAAATACCTCACCCAATGACACCATGGGGCATGGAGCTTAAGTACACCATTCTGGAATTGGAGTCCGCAGCTAGACTTGGACGCCCGATAGACCAACAAAAGTTCGAAGGTTTGCAATTGAAGCACCAAATGGATGTGGATGAGATGGTCTACATCGGTGATACGTCTTTGGGCCTAACTGGGTTGGTTAATAACTCATTGGTTTCCAACGTGTCCAATTTTGCGAATGGCGCATCCGGCTTTGCGACATGGGCCACTAAATCACCAGATGAAATCTTGACCGATTTCAATAATGCGATCACCAGCGTATGGTCAGCATCTGGTTGGGCTGTGATGCCCGATCGCATCCTGATACCGCCAACTCAATTTGGGTACATCAGTACTGCTAAGGTATCTAATGCTGGTAATGTATCAATATTGAAATATGTTCAGGATAATAACCTGCTAACAACTTCTGGCCGTGGTAAATTGGATATTTTCCCATTGAAATGGCTCATAGGTTCTGGTGTAGGTGGAACAGTTGGAACAGTTGGAACAGTCGATCGCATGGCGGTATATACGAAAGACAAGAAACGTGTCCGGTATCCTATGACAATTCTACAACGTACACCTATCCAATATGATTCGATTTATCACAAAGCCACTTATTTCTGCCGTTTAGGTGCAGTCGAAGCAGTTTATCCTGAGACTATGGGGTATTTTGACGGGCTGTAAAACAGAATAGACGCAAGCGGTTTTCAGTGTTATAATGGCGGTGCACTTTGCAGGGCGCCGCCATTTTGGTTTAAAGGATTAATTATCATGACATCGAAAAATAAAGCCAAATTCAAAGATGCAATTTCAAAGAAAGCAGCATCGGAACCAGTTAAAGAAATACCCCCCGAACCTTTCAGTAAAATCGAGGCTATTGATGCACCGGACGTTGGTGTTGAAATTAACGGAAGTACTACGCCGTTAGCTGAAGTCACTCCCGAAGTTGAATTAAAATCAAATGACGACGCGTTGGTGATAGTCACTGTCCCTAAAGCATTCCAACTGCGTCTTGATGCCCACAAAGTGGTGTCAATCAAAGTCGGGGTGCAAAAGATGGCGTTAAATATAGCTAACCATTGGTATAGTAAAGTTAACGGTGTTGAAATTTTCAACGGTTAGGAGTACATCATGCCCTTGCTAAATGGTTCTTCACAATCAGTTATTGGCGAAAACATTGAACGTGAAGAAAAAGCTGGTAAACCACATCAACAGGCTGTGGCTATAGCTTTACATAAAGCTGATGATAATGAATTTTACAAATCGGTTGTGCCGGAATCAGTTACATTGCAAGAGTTGAATAAACAAAATGAAAAATATTGGGTTCAAGGCGGTAATTGTCCCGAACCCATTAAAAAATAAGGGCATATCATGGCGGTTACGGTTGATTCCTTCCGTGGGCATTTTTCGGAATTCGGTAATGATGTATCTTACCCGGATTCCGATATAACTTATTGGTTAGAATTGGCCGGGTTATTGTTGAACATGTCTCGTTGGATGCGCTTATTTGACACTGGTACTGAATTGTTCATCGCGCATAACTTAGTTCTTGAATTCATAGCTAAAAATGAATCAACTAATGGTGGTGCGCCTGGGATAACTACAGGCCCAATAAATAGTAAATCTATTGACAAAGTTAGTGTCGGTTATGATACTAACTCCGGTATTGAAAAAGATGCTGGCCATTGGAACAATACTATTTATGGCACCCGGTTCATACGATTAGCTAAAATGGTGGGTGTAGGGCCAATACAAGTCGGTGCACCCATAGGGGCGTCTGACCCACTATCATCGCAGGGTGGTTGGCCGGGGCCATTAACCACGCCGGGGTGGTTTGGGTCATGAACATCAAAATCACGGACAATGTAGCTAAAATAATGAGATCAATAGATGCTCTAGTTGATAAAGATGTGTTGGTAGGGATACCATCATCTGAAGCTGAACGTGAAAAGGGTGATCCTGTTAACAATGCTATGGTCGGATATATTAGTGAATTTGGGTCGCCCGCTAATAATATCCCCGCACGACCATCCTTAATGCCCGGTATCAGAAATGTTAAGGATAAGATATCTGAACGCATGGTAGCCGCTGCTAAGGCGGCGTTATCGGGCGAAATGGCCACTGTTGATAGACAACTTAACGCTGCAGGTTTGATTGCTCAAAGTTCCGTAAGAGCGATGATAAATTCAAACATTCAACCAGCGTTAAAAGCTAGTACAATAGCAGCTAGAAAAAGACGTAAAATAACACGTACGAATACATTGATAGACACTGCCCAATTTCGTAATGCAGTAACCTATGTGATAAGGAATAAGTAATATGCCTTGGTTAGACGTTTCCAGTGTTTTATTAGACCCAATGTTTGCAGATAATACGTTGACCGTCACACGTAATTCGCAGACAGTTGGTAATGATGGACTGGCCACATTAGCTATTGTTACCACTCCGTTTATTGGGGTGGTAACAAGTATAAGTGGGAGCGTTTTGAATCGTGTAGCTGAGGGTGAATACATCACTGATACCATTATGATACATACCAAATATAGGT
>ERZ1292642.1134-Hain-H14-01um-R1-1134-length-13115-cov-5_pt1 | contig 13115 bp, 10 predicted proteins | sample MGYA00564403_ERZ1292642 | MGnify/ENA primary metagenome ERZ1292642 (study PRJEB36523, sample SAMEA6512643) | groundwater metagenome | collected 2019-01-09 | study: AquaDiva: Metagenomics assemblies of 32 groundwater samples | reverse complement strand
CGTTCGGCGACAAACCCTAATGAAGTTGAAAGTATTGGTATTCGCTCTAAGCTTCAAGCACACTTTCACGCTTGGCGAATATGGAATAAAATCCAATATCAAAATACGGTTGTTGAATTCACAGCTACGCAAGAAGCAGATTTGCTTGTTTCTAAAGATCGCATTTTAGTTGCGGACAACACGCGACAAAATACGCAAGACGGTGAAGTTGTTTCGCAAAGTGTTTTGCAATTAACGCTTTCGCAAAACGTAGACATGACAGCCTACGATTCTTATACGGCATTTCTTCAACATATTGATGGGACAGTTGAAAGCATTGCAGCAACAGCGGGGACAAACGAGAACCAAATCATTTTAGGCCACGCGCCACGCCTTCCGCTGGCATTGAGCGATGATTTATACGCCAGAACAACATTTATACTTGTGGGCAACAGCGAACCAAGGGAGAATACATTCTTAGTAAGTGAAAAAACTTCACAAGGCAATTTCACTTCGACAGTTCGCGCTGTCAACTACGATGTAAGATACTATGCAAAAGACCAAGATTTCACAAACGGTATCATTGACGCAAATGGCGAATATGTCTAATGCGTTGCCCACACTAGGAGTTAATTAAATGTCCCAATTGCCAGCCGACGAAGCAATCGTTCGTTTCAAGTCGAACGAAGAACGTGTAGATATTTTCGTAAACCAAAACGGTACTTATGAAACGAACGAAAGCATTCCAAGGGACGTAGAAACTCTACCGTCTTTAATGACGCGTTTAACCGAAAGATACTTGACTGCTGTATATAAAGGGGCTTGGCAAACAGCGCATGCTTATGTAATTAACGACGGCGTTAAAGAAGCTGGCGTAGTTTATCTATGCGCACAAGCGCATACTTCTGGAACTTTTGCAACTGATCTTGCAGCCGGTAAATGGGGCGTAGCTCAAGGCGTAAGTGCTTTTGATTTAGCCGATGAATCGGGGTCTTCTACAATCGGCTTTATTCAAGACGCAGCGGACGCAGTGCCAACAACAGTTGAATCTGAATTAAGAAGCCGATTTACTGTAACGCAATTGGGCGCAGACAATACCGGCGTAGCTAGCTCAAGCGATGCTTTCGAAAACGCTTTGGCGCAAATGCCAAAGCCCGGTAGATTATCTTTTCCCCAAGGTAATTATATGTTGGATAGGGATTTTGTAATTCCATACACAGGCGTAAATGGCAGTGGAATTATATTAGATTTTGAAGGAGTTACATTAACAGCAGGTGCTAACAACGTTAAACTAATTCAATTGTCGGATTGCCGCACGGAGATTACAGGCAGTATCAAATTTCGGGCAGGCGCGTTTACCGATTGTTGGGGAATTGCAGTTGTGCCGGAAGATATGGCGCAAACAACAGAAGTAGTTAATCAAAATTTTAACAAAGTTTCTGCAAACCTTGACTTCGGCGGCGGCTTGTATGAGTCCGTCGTATTTCAAGCCGGGCCGCGTGTTTCAGGTTCGGATTCCGGTTGTTGGTTTAACGGATTTACCGGCGCTAAAACTTGGGGAAGTGTTAGAAGGTGCGTTTGGTTTAAAGACGGTAATCTAGGTGCCGGTTCTGGCGCGAATTCCAACTTTCTTACAGGAAGTAATGTTATAAATGGTTCTGTCAATACCGGCGTAGACATTGAAGGCGGGGGCGGAAACTATATTTCGCCAATCACATTCGAAAATATTACGCTTGGGACAAGCCCGCATGCAACGCCGGTAGCATTCAGAGTACCCAACGTAATGCTAAATGGAAACTCAAATAACGATAATGAAATACACGGGCATTGGGAAAACTGCACTTTAAACGCAGACATTGGAAACGCGAACACAGTAGTTCATTGCACAAGTGACGATTTATTTAATTCAAGCGGCCAAATTACCAAATACACAGACCAATACAGGCAAGCCATTCCGCAAAAAGGCATGGTCGTAAACGCCATGTTCAATAGCGTAACTAGCGGCGCAAACATAAAAGGGCTTTGGTTGTTTGACGAATTCGAGACAGGGGCCGATATCAACGACAGAAGCACATACGGTCATACTGCCGTTCTTAGGGACGCTTCCCTTGCCGCGCAAGCTGCTAAGTTTTGGGGGCCGCGTATCACTGGCAACGCCTTTTGCTTAACTTACGGGGATGAATCCCATTTGTGGGATACGTTGAATCATGCGGATTTTAATTTCGGCAATGGCAGCACAGACAGTGCTTTTTCAATCATTACTTTAGTTTATCCTACGCTCGCATCAAATTGCGAAGTTGTTTCAAAAGATGATTTATCGGGTTCGGTCAATCGTGAGTTTTCGTTTAGCTTGTCCACTGCCGGGGCGCTTTCGATGAACATGTTTGACAATTCAGCCGGTAGCTACATCGGAAGAACTACAGCAAACGGCGTGGTAGCCGCAAATACTTTGAATCTAATTAGTATGACCTACGACGGTAGCTCTACTTCGGCGGGCGTTAAAATTTACGTAAATGCTTCGCCTGTAGATAACGCCGATCAACAAGCCGGATCATATACAGCTATGGAAGCGCTAACCCCTAAAGTTGCCGGATATCGCATTTCTTCTTCCGGTTCGGCTGAAAGGTTTTTTAAAGGCCGTTTATTCTGCACTATGATTGTTGAAGAAGAATTGAATGTTAATCAGATTCGACAACTTAGCTACCTGTTAAGGTCTTATGCTGGCGGTGCGCTTTAATAGTCAGATGAAAAAAATAAGCCCGATTCGTCGGGCTTATTTCATTGAAAGAACAAAGGCATTGTTGTAGGTTTTTGCCACAATCCTACGTCGTAAAACATGTCTTTAGTTTCGCGTATATACCAATCATAATTTACGTCGTTTGGAAATTCGCTAGGCAAATCCATTAAGGGCCGGGCGCTGTCAGTTTTAGATACCTTGTTGCCGCTGCCCACATATGCTATAAAGCCTGCTTCGTTTTTAGGATAATACCAGCGAACTACCTTACCTAAGAACTTGCCGCCTTTCTCACCCCCTCCTTTGACGTTCTTAAGCGCTATAAACCTGCGAATATCTTTGCATTCTTTTATGGTCTTTTCTATTGGCGTTCCGTGTTGAATGAATGCTTGCAAAGCATCGGAGCAAATAAGCGTTTCAGGATTCTTTGAAAGTACGCTGTTTAGTGCCGACCCTCTTTCTGAATAAATACCTTTTACTTTGCATTCTTCGATTTGATTTGTCCACTGGTCAAGTTTCTTATCAAACTTCAGCTTAGTTGCAATGTAGTTATTAACATCTCGATTATATACGCCTGCATATCGTGTTGCTTCGGTTGTAAATCCTGTAATGCGTTCAATTTCTTTAATAACCGCACGTTTAGTTTCGTTTTGATCCGGCCTAAATTTTGAAATTACGCCGTCTGTGTTTGCGCTAATACATTGAATGCCGGCTAGCTCTAACATTTCGATAAGCATTAGTAAAATAAGTTGGCCGGTAATCGTTACTTGAAGCATCAATTGCGGCGCATAAATTGTCGAATACTTATTGCCAAGCTTGCCGAACGAACCGTTGATAGTAATTTTAAGGCTGTCCGCAATGACTTTCCATCTTGACGCCCCTTCAATATCGCCCGATTCTTTGCAAGCTGCAACTTGGCGCTTCGCATGTATGCGCGTTTTAACAATGTGTTCGTAGACTTGCAAAAAGGCTTCGCCCAAGTGTGGCGGGAAAAGTCGTTGCGATATTATAATATAAGGATAGAAAGAATCAAAATCATCGTCTTCCAATATAGTGCTTAAATCCGCCAAATGCGTTACGCTTTTTTCTTGAGAATGCAAACCTCCCATGCCCATTTTATAAACGTTTTGGCCTACGTTGACTTTCAAAACCCATGTGCCGTTACTGCTGTTCTTTGCCTTTTCAAGTACGCCCAAGCCTTTAGGCCAAAGTGGCGAACCCATGCCGTCTAGTTCAAAGCTGGCTTCGCGCACGCGCTCAAGCATGGCTTGCAGTTCCGGCGATTGAAACCTTATGCAAGCCGGAACGTCGTATTTTAGAACCGTGCCAAATTCTAATGTGGGCTTCTTTGGGTATTTGCCGGTAAGCTTTGCCAGTTCAGAATTAATAACGGCTTCGGCTAATTGCGCATCGGATTTAGAACGCAGGTCTAACCCGTATTCTTTTCCCATTTCTTCGCGCAACGACAATTGCGGCAAAAGATCAAGATAAAGCAACTTAGTGTTATCTAGGTCGTTATCGCAATATGGTCTTACAATTGCGGCTTCCGGTTCGGTCAATATATGATCTGGCGGAAAAGGTAAATCTTGCATACGGTCGCAATGTAAACGTCCTGCGTAAAGCTTCAACGATCCTTGCAATGGCGCGACTTCAATTAAATCAATATGATTGAATTGTTCGACTTTAACTTTAAATTGTTTCTCAAAATCGAAAAGACTTGTGCTTTTATCTTTGCCGAATTCGTCGGTTGTCTTCAGAATAAGAAAATCAGAAGCTTCTTTTAAGTCGTTGCAAGTTGCGCCTTTCATGGCAAGCGTAATCATCGGCATGTCATAAGTTCGAGACTTGAAGCCCACGATGCAATAGCGCCAAAGCATCCAACGAAGTTTGTTAATATTTATTTCATCACACGGCGATTGTTCGAAAGACACTACTTTATTAGTTTTCACACATTTAAACGAAACATACCAGAAATTACGGTAACATTCGCTATCGAAAATAAATACACTTCCCGGCGGAACTGCGGCCAATTCCATATCGTTAAAGTATTCGACAGGCTTTAAAGAACGCTCAAGATTTAGCGTAAGCTTGTCAATTACTCGTTGGTTCTTGGCTACTACGAAGCCGCGTTCGTTAATCATACGCCACCCTATTAATATGGTATATCGTCGTCCATGCCGGAAAAATCGCCAGTCGTTTGTGATTTTTGTCCACCAACGAATTCTTCGCGCTCGTTGGCTGTTAGCTTTACGCCCATTAAAGCGCCGCGAACGTTTTCACCGAAAAAGTAAGCTTTAGGCCCAAAGTCTGCAACTTCGAAATGAACTTTCTTCATAAACGGTTCAAGCATTGTAAGATATTTACCGCCAAACGCCAAGCCATCCGGCAAACCTTCTATTTTATATGTGCTTGCATCGTCAATCCGTTTGTTAGACTTCAACACGCCTTTGTCGAAATATATAATGCCATCTTCGGCGAATGACTCGATAATCTTAACGCCTTTAAAAAAGGCATCCGGCAAGGGCCAAGGATTCAATCCTTCGGCTTCAATAGTATATTTATAGTTAGGATAGTGTTCATTATAAAGCTGCGTCTTTATAAACGAACCATCTTCGAACCAAAATGTAGCGGAAGATTCGGAAAAGCCAAATCCTTTAAGCGGCTTGCCAGACTTGGCGATTGCGACCGCCGAAGCCTTGGGGATCATCAAATTAGGCGGCAAGTCAACGCCATGCCAGTATTCCAGCAAAGCATGTCCGTTTGTCGCTACAGCCGTGCCAGATTGAAGCAGGACAGCAGCAAACGTTGCGTTCGGCGCTCCTTCTGTCGCCAGAACCGCGACCGCCTCAAGGGCCGTTTTCACCCTGTCATCGATGGTCGCGCAAAACGGATCAGGCGCGGGAATTCGGATTTCGTCAAAGCTTCCGCAATTGATAAGTCCTTTAAACACGCCGGAATTAACGGCCAACGTTTGCGGCGATAATTGCGTAATTGAAAGGTCGTCGGAACATTTGCCAAGTGCATCAAGAAAGCTTAAAGTGTGCGGACAGGCGGTAAGGTCTTCTTCAATCCGTGTTGCTACTGTCAATACTTCGTTTGTAGCTGCTGCCCAATTATACGATAAATTACAAAACTGTTGCGATGGCGTACCGGCTTTTTTCTGAGCCACGGAAATAAACTTGAGTGCGCGAATCAAAGATGCAGCGGGATTGACCGATTCGATTTTCGGCGCTGCTGTCTTACGGGCGCGGGTTCGCTTCGGCGGAATGGCTGGCGTATCCGATGGCGGGGCAATTGTGCTGTCTAGTTGGGTCATTTTATTGCCTTTTAAAATTCATGTGAAAGAATGTCAGGATATTTCTTATTTACCCATACTCTAATTTGCGTTGGCATTCTTAGTTCTGACACGCGGCGCAAAGCTTCGCAAGTGGTTGGCGGGGGTTCTTCTTGATGCCTAGCGCGCCACCAATCGCGGGCACGTTTAGAAGGCATGCCGGGATGCTCTAACATTATCCATTCATTGAACATTCTAAGCCCACAAAAGTACGATACTTTAATTGACGGTGGGCTTGTTAGGTCTCCGTTTGCACCTCTCTTTTCGTGCAAATGATAAAGCACTTTAGCAACTTTGAAATATTCGACAATCGGGGCATCGCTTCGCAAGAATGCTTCTGTACCTGCTGTTTCGAATATCTTTGTTTCAAAGCTAAATTCAACGCCACAATTGCAACAGGTTCGCGCTGAAGCATGGTTGTATGCGCCGCATGCGTCACAAATCCTTATAGGCGCATCGCCGCCACCTTTGCCCGGCTTGCGCGGCTTAACAGGGTCATTTATCGGGCCTAACCTGCGAACATTGTCCGCGAAGTCCAAGCCTAAGCAATTGTTCTTTTGCGTTGCTGGCGAAGGTCTAGTTCCACGGCCCCATTTTTGAACATGCTTACCGGGCGACATTGTGGGCTGCATATCGGCTATAAAATCAATTGGCGGATGGTCGAAGCCGGTTGTAAGCATGTCCTTATTAACTATGGCTTGATACATTCCTTGTTGAAAGTCAACAATGCGCTTGTCGCAGTCCTTTAATTTAGAATGAACTACGGTAGAATTTATCCCAAAGCTTTGAAGCATTGAATTTATATGTTCAGCATTTTCAATGCTTGACCCAAACACAACCCATGAATTGCGACTATATCCGTATTCTACCATTTCTTTAACAGCCGAATAAGTAATTTCATCTTTATCCACGGCTTCGGCCAATTGTTTTTGATTAAATTCGCTGCCTACCATTCCGACATTGGAAATATCTATTTTTGTTTGGGTAGGCTTGGCTATGATTTGCGACATAAAGCCTTCGGCAATCATCCGGTTAAAAGCTTCTATGCCTGTAATGTCATAGCAAATGTCGGTAAATAAACCATCATCGTCCGTTATCATTCCTTGTTTCATTCGATAAGGCGTTGCTGTAAAGCCTATAACTTTCAAAGCAGGATTGATCTTTTTCAACTCTGCAATTACATACTGATATTCTGTATCTTCGCTAGGGCTTAGTAAATGAGCTTCGTCAATAAAAATAAGATCGCGCCAACCGAAATGCTTTAACTGCGCCGGGCGCGGGTCGTCATCTTCTTTAAGCGAACGTTCAATTGCTTTAGCTACGGATTGAATGCCGCCAAACACGATCGGCATAATCATATCGCGGCTTTTCAATCCTGCGCTATAAATGCCTAATGGCGCAGTAGACCAAACAGACATTAATTTTTCTGCATTTTGTTGAATTAGCTTTTTAACGTGCGTCAACATCATTATTCGCTGATTTGGGTACAGTGAGAATATACGACGAATTAGATTTGCAATTACAATGCTTTTGCCGGTTCCGGTTGGCATGGCTACTATGGGGTTTCCCTTACCTCCCATTTGAAAATAATTGAATACCGAAAATTCGGCTTCGTCTTGATACCAGCGCGGAATGTAGATATTAGACATTATCTGTTATATTTTTATGCGATGAACAAGCGATTGGAATTATGTGCTTTGGAATAATATCGTTGTGAACGCTGCAAAACCATTCGGCATTTTCAACGGGCCTTGCATTTCTGCAACTACGACAATTGCGTTCCGGCGGCGCTCCTTTGTGACAAATATCTTTCATTGCACAATATTGGCATTTATGGAAGGTTGAATTGTCCGATAAGCGCGGGGGCGGAACTTGAGACATGATAATCTGTTCGGCCTTCAATTCCATTTGTTCGCCTAACCTATGATTCAATTCTACTACTTCAATGTGCAAAGAATCATCATTTTTGTTTATGTTCAAATACCCAACATATCTAAGGCCATATTTGTGTCCATATGTTGAAGTTTGCGCGAAATGTTCGGCTTTTGCAACTGCCATTCCATCGGCGCAAAGCTTGTTAAACCCTGCCCCGGTTCCGTTGGTTTTGAATTCCAGCAAGATAGCTTCGTCAATGCCGTACCGCGCTGGCAAGCGGCCTATGCCGTCCAACGATCCGCCAAAATGCCCCATTACGCCGCTAATGCGATACTGTGGGAATTCGCCCTTATCATTCGGCGGCAAATCACGGTTTTCATACCATACTTGACAGCCTATACCCTGAAGCCATTCAAGAAAGCGTGCTTCTTCACGATGCCCACGATTAAACAAACGTTGTTGGCGTCCGTCTGTCTTTTCATGCAAGCACCATCTAAAAACGTACCAAAGATGCCGCTTGCATTCGCGCCCGATAAGCGATGCCCCTAAATGGGTACGGTGCCCGCCATCGTAAGTTTCAACACAATACTTATCAATGTCTTCTAGAATTCTTTTTGCAACAAGCGTTGTAATCCCCGGCGCTTTAAGATCAACGTTTTGCTTTACGTCGGTCGATACTGTTTGCAATTCGTTTGTTTCGTTCAAGAGCTTTTGCATTATATTTTGCCTTCCGACGTTGCAAAGATTTAATATTCAATTCGATGTATTCTGCACAAATTTCTATGGCTTTTATTAATTGTTCTTTTGTCAGCCATGCCATGTGACAATCCGAATAGGTTATGCCCAATTCAGCAGCAAGCCATGTGTAAGCTTTAGTTCTGGACATGTATTGATTTTGCCAAAGTGGATCAAAAGCGGCATGTGCTTCTTTTCTTAATACGCGTGTTTCTCTATCTGCCATTCGCCCTAAAGGCGTTGAAGTATTCGGATGGCAACCGACAGCGGCGCGACAGTCTAGGCAAATATAAACATAAGGCCATCCGCTTGTAACTCGCCCGTAAATTTCATCGTTCGTTGTATATTTAATATTGACCGAACAGCAGTTATCGCAAAGTGTCGGCACTGGTAACGCTATTCTTTGGCTTGACATTTTATACACTGCCCGGAAAATACGAAGGGGTCTTTAAACCCCTTCGTTGCTACAAAGAACTAAGCATCAACCCCAAGCCGGTTTTCCGCCTGCCGGGGCGCTCTGTTGCCATCCGCTAGCTGCCGGTTGCGCTTGTGCCTGCTGTTGTTGCAGCGGTTGCCCGCCCTGACCCCAAGCCGCGCCTTGAGCTGGCGGTTGACCTTGCTGTTGTTGCGGCTGCGGCGGTTGCTGACCCCATCCGCCGCCCTGTGCCGGTTGCTGCTGCTGTTGGGCTTGCTGCTGTTGTGCCGGTTGCGCGGCTTGTTGCCCTGCGCCTGCTTTGCCGGGTTCGTTGCCGTTAATATCAAAGACTTTTTTAACTTCGGTGTAGCCTTTGGCTGCGGCTTCTTCGCCCTTTTGCATGCCGACTTCAATCAAGAAAGGCAAATTGTGCATTGCTTGCGTTTCTGTTACGTTGTAGACGCCTATTACATGGCAAATTGCGGACATTTGTTTGTGCGCAATTTCAACAGCTTTTTCTGACTTATTATAAAGGTTGAGGCGATAAGGGCCGGTCGTTCCTGCTGCGGGGCCATCAATAATACGAAGGGTTAATTCTAACAAGCCGCCATCGTTTGCGGAAGTGCCTTTAACTTCCGATTCGATAATTACGACAGGATGCCTACCGACTGGCAAGCTACCGCCGCCTTGCGATGGATCGAATTGATGCGCGTTAAATGCGGCAATAAGTTGTGCCATTTGTTTTACCTTTTGTAAAATTTCCTGTCAATTGTGCGGCTTGACAAGTTGGCCGTTTCTTTAATTTCGCATTGCCTTTGCAAACAATGCGGCTAAATCTGGCGGTTCAAATTCGTCAAGGTTTCCGCTACGGTCCCTTGCGAAAATTTCGAAATTCTCTCTAGTCTGAATTGAGCGTACAGGCTGAACCATTCCTGGCACACTATGCAACCCCAAATGCAAAACTTCATCGTACATGTGAGGAACTTTTACATTTAAATCTTGACCGGGAAAATATGGCTTCTTTTTTCCTGTGCCATCTTCTATAGTTTGTTTCGCAATTAAGAAAATATGTTTTTGCGGAAGATAGTAAAGTGTATTTGCCAACTCCATTACAGCTATCGATAATTTACCGTATGCCGCCCGACCGTCTTTGTTCTTTTTCGGATTTAGTTCGTCGGTTAGAATAATTTCGGCCAATTGAGAAATACTGTCTATGCCTAAAGTGTCATATTGTTTAGCTTCGGACGACGTGAAAAACCATGCAAAGAATTCTTCAAGCTTTGGGCGCGTATATGCCTCCCATGTCGGAATATTCGAATTGCGCATTGACAGTAAACCGGGTTCAACTGCACACAAAATAGGGCGCGGCGCGGTTGTCAACAATGGCGTTTTACCGCTTCCCGGCCCGCCGAAACATACGGCCTTTACGCCGAAGCGTTGCGCAAGTTGTGACGCTGGCTTTAAGTCTTTTTGGTTCATACAGGCTTTCCGCCCCGGTAGAATGTGGGCAACCGGGGCATTTAGGTTACTTCGTGCCTTTTGGCGGAATAATTTCAAGTGTTGGAGCGCCTTCTGTAGTTACGATTACTTTGTCGATAATCGTTTTTTCTGCTTCGCCCAATTTGTCGTATTCGGTTTTGGAAAGATCGGGCGTCCACTTAACCAAGTGTTCGGCTATGTATTCGCCAGCAGGGGAAAGTTTTGCGATTGCGTCAAGCGCATCGTCAATAGCGTGTTTATCAACTTTGTCGTCTTTCTTGATCCAACCAAAGTTGATTTTCTTAACAGCCTTTGCTTGCCATCCGCCGCCAAGTTCGATACGTTCTGTTCCGCTCTTTTTATTAGGATCAAAAGCAAATCGCACAGATTCAACGCGCAACTTCATTTCATCTTCTTTTGCTTTTTCAAGAACAAGCTTCGATGCTTCCCAAGCATGCAAAAGCCTATCACGTTCTGCGTAAAATTCGGTTTCAGTAAAATATCTAACTTCGCCGGTTTCTTTGTTAATCACTTCTATTTTGTTAGGAAGCATGGTTAAATCCTTTCGTTGTTACCGCCGCAAAATGCTTCGGTATTGCTTCATAATACGGCGATTATTTAGGCATGTCAAGCTTTATTGATCTTCGCCCAAAATATCATCGTCGCTTTCTAAAATGCGACGTTCTTGCAACAAATCTCTGTTCAATGCGGCTTCTTCGCTAAATCCGTTTGCGTATCGACCTCCGTTCTTTGCTCTAAGCTTTGCGATATTTACGCGTTGCGCTTCTTCAAAGCTAAACCCGCAAGACTTCGCCAATACTGCCAAGTACCAAAAAGCGTCGCCGGTTTCTTCTTTGGCGTTAACTTCGTCGAAGGTTTGGGCGTAAACAATTACTCTATAAATTGCTTCTAGCATTTCGCCGCTTTCAGTTGCTGCGCCGATTGCACCATGAATTACCGTTTCGCCGAAAGATTGGTTTTTAAACCAATCTGGCAACCCCATACAGTCCTTGTAAGTTCCAATTTCGCCAGCTTGTAAATGCAATGGAAGCTCCTTGCCGTAATACAAGGTTTTCTTGATTGCATCAAGCGCTTTCAATGCGTCAATGGCTTTCCACAAAGTATCGTCAAACGTTGAAAAGCTAACAAGTTCGCCATGAAACTTGTTAGATAGTGTGCTGTTGGCTTCGGCGATGTAGTCGAAGGGTTGAACTTGGCTTTCTGACATGGCGTTTGCTCCTTTTTAGCATCGGCAAGGGTTGCCGATATGCAGCACAATAACCTGTTGTCGGCTTGCGGTCAAACAATATTTTAGCTTGCGCAACAGAATTTTTGTCGGTATATTGTGGTTTATCAACTCAATTGCCCACATACAAGGCTGCGCACCATGATAGAAGTTACAACTTTGCGGGATAACACAAGAACCCTGCTTTTAAACCGTCCTGCATCCTTGTCAACGGCCGAAATTGCAGCCGAAATTAGAGTGTCGTCCGCGTGGATTAACGCATTTGCAAAGGGGAAAATTAAAAATCCCGGCGTTGTTACTGTCGAGTCTTTGTTTGTTTTCTTGACGAATTTCTGCGCCAAGAAGGCAAACTGATGTATCAAAACATCCCTCACGAAATGCGCATTTGGCCGCAATGGGTCGTTTGGCGCTATGAAGAATCAGAAGGCCCGAAGCCTACCAAGGTTCCATATTCGCCACGCAATCTAAGACATGCCAAAGTCAACGACGCTTCGACATGGGCAACGTTTGACGAAGCTATGAACGCAGTTTTAAACGGAAACGGCTATTCAGGCATAGGGTTTGTGTTGACCGAAGAAGACCCTTATGGCTTCATAGACTTAGACAATCCTTACGAAACAAAGGAAGACGGTTCGTATAAGCATGCAAACCCCGACGAAGTAATGCAGCGCCAAATAACGATTTACAACGAATTTGACTCATTCGCCGAAAAGTCGCCATCCGGCAATGGCTTGCATATAATCATCAAAGGCGCTGTCGAATCAGGGCGCAAACGTTCGTCAATTGAAGTCTATTCAAGTGCGCGTTTTATGACGATGACAGGCGACATATACCGGGCCGCGCCAATCAAAGAACAGAACGAATTGTTCAACGCTCTTTGGCAACAAATGGGCGAAGGTAAAAGCGCATCAGCGTTTTACGCCGGGCTAGAGCACGCACGATTGACAGACGCGCAAGTATTGGAAATGGCCGGAACAGCGGCGAACGGTCAAAAGTTTTGCGACCTTTATTATGCTGGTGATTGGGGCAAATACTATCCTTCGCAATCTGAAGCCGATCTTGCGTTAGTGGATATCATCGCGTTTTACAGCGAAAATCGCCAACAAGTTCAAAATCTGTTTTTGTTGTCAAAGCTAGGCCAGCGCGAAAAATCTAGAGCGCAATACCGCATAAATTACATGCTTGCAAAGTGCTTCGACCGTATGTTGCCGCCTGTTGACATAGACGGACTTAGAAACCAAGTCAACGCAGCAATAGAAAAGCGCGCCAAACAAGACGCACAGCGCCAACCTGCACCGGAAGCCAAAACCGAAGAAGA
>ERZ1292642.425-Hain-H14-01um-R1-425-length-24867-cov-13_pt2 | contig 13146 bp, 25 predicted proteins | sample MGYA00564403_ERZ1292642 | MGnify/ENA primary metagenome ERZ1292642 (study PRJEB36523, sample SAMEA6512643) | groundwater metagenome | collected 2019-01-09 | study: AquaDiva: Metagenomics assemblies of 32 groundwater samples | reverse complement strand
TGGAGGTCGCAGAAGGGGTTGCGCGATTTTGTGATACAGAGCGCGTAGAGGCTCTTCAGCGGCAGGTGGAGGCCCACCAGGCCGTGATCAGGAAGTTGGTGGAGACGCTTGATGCTATCTCAGGCTTGCGAGTAGACCATTTCGACAACATGCGGATAGCCAAGCAATGGGCTGAAGCTGCGCTCACTCATCCCCTGGTCGTGGCGGCGCGGACGGCTCCATGAAGTGCGCCTGCCCGGTGCGTTGTAAGTATTGCGGGGCGAAACGTCGGCGCGATCCGGTGGGCCACTACTGCCCGTCGAAGAATTGCCAGTGGGAGCATGGGTTCTCGACGTGTCGGCCCAAAGCGGCGCGGACGGAGGGGCGGGGATGAGTGATCTTCCCGACGAGTACCCACCGACTCTTAATGTCTTTGAGGCGCGCCTATGGGAGAAGAAGAACCCTCCCTCGGCGGCGAATCAGGCGTGTGCCCATCTCCATGTCGAGTATTTCACGCGACTACGCGATGACGGCTCGACCGACGGCTGGTGGGCCTGTCGAGATTGCGGAACGAATTTCATTCCCATCGCCCACGCCCGCCAGCAGGTGGAGGCGGCGCTGGAGCGGGCGGCCAAGGAAATGGACGAGAAGGCCAAGATCGCCCAGATCCGGTATGACCAACTTGCGGGTGTGCAACCGGAAAGTGGGTTGTACGCCGCGAGGATCAAGGCGTTCAAGGAAGGTGCCGCCGCGATCCGGGTGCTGAAATGATAGTGCGTCATGGCTAGGACGACGTGGAAGAAGGCCGAGCGGGACGCCGCCAGCATTCTGCATGGCCGGAGATTTCCCGCCAATCAGGGCGGGGCTGTGGACGTGGAGAGTCCCCTGTACGTCGCCGAGGTCAAGAATGTCAAACGGTTCTCGCTCCTGCAAGCCGAGCGCGAATGCTTGGAAATTGAGCGCCAAGGGAACCTGAAGAACAAGATCGGCATTGTGATGGTGCGGCGGAGCGCGGGCAAGGGGAGGGAGACCCCGTGGCTCGTCTGCATGACCGCCGGGATGTTCCGGGAAATGTCCGGGCCGTTGCCGGGGGAGCCGCCATGACGACTCATGACCATGGCAACTGTGCCGTATGCGACCTCCAGGACGCCGAGATCACTCGCCTCCGCGCCGAGGTGGCGCGGCTACAAAGAGAGATCGCTAACCTCGTGAGGTTCGGTGGCCCGCTAGGGGAGATGAGGGAGCGTGCCGAGAAAGCCGAAGCCGAGGTGGAGCGGCTGCGGGATGACAATCTAGGCTTGCAGGGTGCCTATACGATGTGTGTTGAGGAGAATGGCAAGAGCGGGGAAGACCTCGCCGCCCACCAGGCCGTCGTGCGGGAGTTGGCGGACAAGATAGAGCAGATGGAAGCATGGACACACGAGATTAAGGGGAATCTTCACGTCTACAACCTTTCAATGGCCGACACTAACGCTGATCGTATTCGGGCTGTTGCCGACGACGCCCTCGCCCACCCCCTCGTCGTGGCGGCGCGGACGGAGGGGCGGGATGAGTGAGCCACAGGTACTTTTTAATATGTGCGGTCCTTCAAAGAAACAGTGCAAGTGTAACTGCCCAGTTTCTTGCGAACATAGATGGGACGGTCCATGGGAAGAATTACCTTGGGGTGGCTCTGCTACCTGTTCCCGCTGTGGCATAGCGGCGGTGGCGCACGATCAATGGGTATTGCCATGAGTCTGACGACGGATTTTGGCGTATTAGGGAGGGGCGGGGATGAGTAAAATTACGGTGAAGTGTGTCCTATGTGGCGCTAAAGTCACCTATTCCCGCGTCCCTGTGGAACAGCCTATGTGTCCAACTCCAACATGCGGCGGGCCGATGATTCCGATGAGCGCCCATGCCTAACCCCACCCCGGCGGCGGTCTGTCGAACCTGCGAACAGTCTTTCACGCTGCGCCGGTGGCACCTCCGAAATCGGGACTATCGGTGCCAGCCTTGCCGAAGTGAACAAACCCGCCGTTGGAAAGAGAAGAATCGGGTTCATCTTCGGCGCTATGATCGCGCTTGGAAGGACGCCAATCCTGATAAGGTACAAGCCCAGCAAGAGTCCCGCTCAAAGCCACAAAGAGCCGCGTATGGCGCGTGGTACTGGGAACATCGGAAGGAGCGAATGCAGGCACGGGGCAAGTTGAGATGGGCAGTGAAATCCGGCAAGATCAAGCGCCAGCCGTGCGTTCGATGTAGCAATCCGAAGTCTCACGGGCATCATCACGCAGGCTACGGTAAGCCGCTGGAGGTCACTTGGCTATGTCACAAGTGCCACGTACAGGAACACCTGAAGTCAGCCTGAAAGGGGCGGCGGAGTGGGCGGCGCATTGTCGAGTCCAAGGGCATACCTATGTGGCCGCGCCGCCCATTCGAGGTCGGGATGCTATGTGCGTGGACTGTGCCGACGCCTACGCCCGCCAGTGGGTGGAGGCGTTCCGGGAGCGGGCGGCGAAGGTCGCCCTGAATCCGTACAGTGATGAAGTTGGTGCGGTGGGGGGGCGAAAATTGGGAGACGAGCCGTTAGCGGTTGGGAAGAAGATAGCTGCCGCGATCCGGGCGCTGAGGAAGACGTGACGATCCCCGCCTCACGCATCGAATCCATCAAGCAGTCGCCCCTGAACCCGCTTCGGTGGTGTTGTCAACTCGACTGTGGACACGACGAGTGGGTGACGGCGCAGCGGCGACCGACTCGACGAATGCTTGTCTGCTCTCGGTGCAAGGACGCCGCCGTTAGGCTGGAAGTTGCTGGCAAGCGGGCAGCACGGAAAGAGCGACGCCATGACTAACTTCTCCGTGTCGGGGCTGGCGAGGAAGTGGTGTCCTGCCCATGGCGGGCCTCCGCGACGACCGTTGGAAGAGCCACCTCTTTGCCATTGCGCGGCTGTCGCTGGTGCCATCCGCGAGGCGCTGGCGGAGGCGGAGAAAACGATCATGGAACTTGAGTTTGTGGTGGATGAAGACCCATTCCAGAGATGGACGACAAAAGGTGGAAGTTTTGCGAAGCAGGGATCTGCCGCCATCGCGGCGCTGAAGGGGGCGTCTGGGTGAGGCGCCGAAGCCCCCTCAGAAGGCAGCGTCGTGGCAGGCGGGGGGTGTCAGGCCGACGGTCGCTCGCGCCTAAGGCCTGGGATACCCTCAAGCAGGCCGTATTCGTCAGGGAGGCTCATCGGTGCGCGGTGCCGTGGTGCCGCAAGAAGGCCGCGCTGGATGCCCACCATGTGCTCAAGCGGAGCCAAGGCGGCGCGGACGCCATGGACAACCTGGTGGCGTTGGATCGTGGGTGTCACGATGACACGGATCGGCCCCTGAACCATCGGCGGCGGCTGACCGTGTTGCGACTCGAGGAACCCAGGGAGGGAGACTTCTACGGCTTCTGGTTCTTCCGGTCTGGGACATCATTGGACACCAAGGTGTGGCACAAGAGGGAGGCCCCCCCATGAGCAAGCATGTGGAGAACCTCGTCTGGCGGTACGCCAAGGTTCCCCCTTCCGAAAAACTGGTCCTGCTCAAGTTGGCCGACGCCGCCAACCCGGACGGGACGAACGCCTACCCGTCGCTCCAGGAGATGGCCGAGGAGTGCTACCTGAGCAAGCGCACCATCCAGCGGGCGCTCGACCAGCTCCAGGCCATCGGCGTTATCGAGGTCCAGCAGGTCTACCACCCAGGTCGGCACGTGCCAACGACGTGGCGGGTACGAGTGGACATATTGACTACTGGCAATGTGGCACTGGACAGACACTACACCACCGAAAAAAGAGGCGACACGGCTGACAAGCGAGGTGACATCATTGCGGGAGCGAGTGGACAGCGAGTGGACAGCGAGTGGACAAAACGTCCACGCACTCCGACCGACCCTGTATCTAGTAGTGCCTTAACTGCAGAAACAGCAACTACGGAGGTTGTTTCTAAGCGTAGTGGTGTAGTAGAAGCCTCTGTGGTTGTTTCTGAGAGGTCTACTACTGGCGAGCTTCCACTTTCCAAGCGCCAAAAACGAGCCGCTGCTGGACAGGCGATGGGGCAGGCGATGGTCGCGACCTATCACGACCTTTTCTTGGCCAAGTACGGCCGAAAACCCGTGGTGACAGCCAAGGACGGGCAGCAGCTCAAGCGGGTCGCCGTCAGCCAGGGGGTTGACCAAGGGCTGGCCCTGCTCAAGGCGTTCTTCCAGACCCGAGACAAGTTCGTCGAGCAGGCTGGCCACACGGTGGGAGTGTTCGGATCCACCGTGAACAAGCTCATCGCCGACCAGGTGCCCATCGGGCACGAGACCACCGAGACCATCGACGAGCTGGGCCGCACGGTGCGGCGCAGTGGACCTGGGTATGTGGACGTTCGGTGAAGAAACCCCTCGCCCTGGCCGGCCTCATCGCCACGCCGGAGCCGGACGCGAGCGTCATTCCGGTCGAGCAGGCGGTGCTGGGGGCCGCCCTGGTGGGCCGGGAGGCCCTTCCCCCACTCCTGCCCGACGAGTTCATGCTGGAGGGGCACCGGGTGCTTTGGACTCGGCTGGTGGCGATGCGGGCGGAGAACCAGACCACCGACCTCCTGACCGCGGTTCACGCCTTGCAGGTGGCCGGCGAGTTGGAGCAGGTCGGCGGGCCGGCGGCCCTCGCCCTGATGGCCGAAGCGGCGGCCCTCCACGTCCACACCCTCGAGTACGCCCGGCGGGTGCGGGAGGCGGCGACCCGTCGTCGGCTGGTGGGGTTCGGCGCCGAGCTGGTGGCCAGTGGCATGACCACCGAGCAGGCCCAGGTCGAGATGTCTAAGATGCCAGGCCCACTCCTGTTCGACTACGACCCGGCCGAGGTCTGGACCGGCATCGTGGACGGCTGGAAGCAGGCGAGGATGCGGTTCGGGTTCGCCCCGCTGGACGACGCAATCGGGGGGTTGTACCCCGGCGATTTCGTGGTGATCGGGGGGCGCACGAGCCACGGGAAAAGCGCCTTCGCGGTGGCGATGTCGATCTGGCTGGCCCAGCAGGGGACCCCCACGGACTACGTGACCCTCGAGGATCCCGTGTCGGCCATCATGCGCCGACAGGTGTCGAACCTGACAGGCCTGGTGACCCGTCGGCTGCGCGAGGGGTCCCTGTCTGGCGCCGAGTTCGATGTGGCCGAGGAAGCGGTGGCCGCCTTGCAGCAATTGCCGCTCCGAGTGGTGGGGGTGGAGCAATTGGGTGGGATGGAGGAGCGTCACTTGGCCGCCTACTTGGCGGTCACCGAGGCCCGCGTGGTCATCGTGGACCATTTCCAACAGGTCGTGACGCCGGGGGCCGAGGAGTCGAGAAACTACGGCCTCGAGCGGATCCTGCGGACGTTCCACGGGGAGGCGTTGCGCACCGGGCGGGTCGTCTTGCTGTTGGCCCAGTTGAACCGCGAAGCCGAGGCGCGCAAGGGACCGCCGCGGCTGTCGGACTTACGGGACTGCGGGGCTCTGGAACAGGCCGCGCGGCTGGTGCTCTTGCTCTACTGGCCGCACCGGCACCGGTCGGATGTTGATTGGCACGAGTACGAGGTGTATATTGCCAAGTACGCAGAGGGCGGGAACGCCATGCTGCCGCTCCGGTTCGACGCTTCCACGGGTCGATTCTGGCGGCGAGGGGAGGAACGCGCGTGAATCAACAGAGTCGCGATCGACTCATCCAAGCCGCCCTAGAGGGCCGTCCGCAGTGGTCTGGCTCGCCACATCCGAGTTCCTATGGGCCCACCATTTGCGCGATGTTGCTGGTGATGCAGGGCAGCGGCGGGACGGTCAAAAAGAGGTACGAGTACGCGGGACTCTCGCGTGAGCCGCAGACGTGTCCCGAGTGCGAGCAGGTGTTACGGAGCGAGTACTCTCTCGGGGTGCATTTCAACGACGATCACGGCTTTGACTGGCTGACGATATGTAATAAGATGCCCGTCAGCGACGAGGCCTGATGACCGACGCCGAGGTGGAGACCGCCCTGGTGACGTTGCAGGCCCTCGAGGTGGATGCCGCGCAGGGCTGGCCGGATGGCTACGATGCGGCGGCGGTGCGCGCCGAAGCGGGCAAGGCCGCCGCGCTCCTCGACGCCGCCAGCGCGGATCGCCCCTCGGAGGTGGCCGGGTGGATCACGCGGCTCGGCTACGGGCGTCCGTTCGAGGCCCGGGTGCCACGGAGGACGCGATGATCGAAACCCGCATCGGGGGCGCGACGCATGTGACGGTGACGCAGGCCGCGCAGCGCAAGCGGGTCAGCCGCGCGGCGGTGTGGCTGGCCTGTAAGACCCAGCGCCTGCCCTGCCGACGGCTTGGGGGGCGCATCTACATCCCGTTGCGGGCGCTGGCCAAGTGGCGGCCGCGACGCCCACCCGTCTCACCCCCACCCCCACCCCCACCCACCCCATGAAGACGGCGGCGGCGGTGGCCCTGCTGCTGCTGGCCCAGGTCACGCCGACCGTGTGCGTCCCAGAGGGGCTCCCGCCATTCAAGACGTGGGTGACCGTGGAGACGCAGGTGGACTCGATGGACGACGAGTCGGGGGCGCCCCTGCTGGTGGCGAAGCGCCGGCATCGGTTGCCCGGTGGGCAGGTGGTGACGACCTGGTGGCGGGGCGACGCGCTCGTGATGGTGCAGGACGACCCCGCCCTGCCCCCGCTCATCGACATCGGGGCGGTGACCCGCAGCCAGAAGCTCATTGCGCCCGTGGCGGTGTGTGAGTACGTGCGGGCTCGGGAGAAACGGCCGTGAAGATGGACGGGTCGTTCCTCCCCGCCGACGCCGCCCGACCCGAGCCCCGGCGCCGGATCGACGAGCGGCTGGAGGGCAAGCAGGTGGCCCAGGTGCATTGGGTGCAAGAGGATACCCCAGACACCTGGGCCGAGGGCGAGGCGATGCCCCCTCCACTGCTCCACATCGGCCCCAGCGGGTCGCCGGTCTGCGCGGTCGAGCTGACCACGGGGGAGAAGTGGATCATCATGGCCGGGCGCGATCGCGACAGCCGGTACACCGCACGGATCTTGTTCTCGTGGATGAACCGTCCCCGGATCGTCACTCCGAAGATGGCCAAGGCGTTCTCCAGGGGGCGTTACGCCAACCCGTTTGGTGCGAAGCCCGACGACTGGCAGGAGCGGATCGAGGGGGCAGTCATTCGAGGAGTGTTGCACAGTACGAAGCCGACCTCGTGGGGTGGCGAACAGATGGGCATCGAGATGACGGGCGGAGGGCGGCTGGTCATGGCGGCGTTCCCGTGCCTTGAGCGACACGGCGCCGGGCTCATCATCGCCGACCTCGACCTGCGGTGGTGCGAGCCGGAGCGGACGTTGATCGCGATGCCAGGGGGCGCGTCATGAGACTGAGGGGACTGCTCTTCGGTGAGCGCCTCAGCCGCGGCTGGGGGCGGGTGCAGTACCTCCGCGGCAAGAGTCAGTGGACGATCGAGACGATCCGGTCCTGGGTGATGCCGGGGTCGGCGGCCGGCGCGTTCGTGAAGTATGTCGGGCTCCCGACCGAGTGGGCGCTGGCGGTGGCCATCCTCGTCCCGCTGTCGGTGGAGGTGTTCGGGTTCTTCCTGGGGCGGTTTCTCTGGGAGGGGGGCGGGGTCGAGGCCGAGTACACGCTCGCGCTCCAGAAGGATCCCTATCGGGTGGAGAGCCTCGCCGCGTTCAAGGCGATGGCGGCGCTGCTGGCCAAGATCGAAAGCCGCCAGGCCGAGCACCTCGCGTGGCTCCAGGAGTTTGTGCTCTCGGAGATGGACGACGAGGCGTACGAAGACCCGCCATGACCATAGACTTTTTTGTTGCTGGCACCGCAAAGAGCACGGTGACCGGGTCGGTGGTTCGCGCGGGCAACCGGCTCATCCCGATTCGACGGCACACGGAGTGGGCGAAGTACGTCAAGCTCGTCGCCGCCGAGCACGCGCCAGCCACCCTCCTTGAGGGGCCGATCTCGCTGAGCCTCGAGTTCGTCCTGATGCGCCCGAAGTCGGTCGGGAAGAGGCGAGGGTGGCCGATCGTCCGACCTGACCTGTCTAATCTCGCCAAGGGGTTTGACGACGCCCTGACGGGGATTCTCTGGAAGGACGACGCCCAGATCGTCCGGTCGAGTTACGGCAAGGTCTACGGAGACCGGCCCGGCGTTCAGGTCACCGTCTCCGAGATGGGGCCGTCGTGACGGTGTGGCGGCTCGCGGTGGCGGTGGCGCTCGGCACCCTGGTGGGCCATGTCGCCTGGTGGGCCCTGCAGTGGTTCATCATCCTCGACTGGTTCGTGACCTGACCGCGTCGTCGATGTGTTTCCTGAGTCCGTCTCTGATTTCCATCGCCTCGCGCCATCGCACGCTGTTCCACGGCACGCCCATCGTCTCCAGCCACGCCGTCCAGTCCTCGCGCGTCCCTTGCCAGAGCATCCGGCGGAACGTGGGGAGATGGACGCTGATGGAGGGGCGTTTGCCAGCGGATCGCGTGGGGGGGTGGCGCACCCGACTAGTATAAAACAACCCCCCCGATCGTGGCCGACCGGGGGGTCGTGGTCGCGTGGCCTTATTTCGGCGCCCTCCAGATGTCCCTGATCGTATGCTCGATGACGGACAGGAATTGCGCGTTGTTGCGGAGGGCCCGCGTGTCCCACTTGACGGCCTGGAGCCGCATCAGGGCCTTGGCCTCGGGGCGGTACACCCCCTTGGCCTGGATCCACCGCTCGTGGGCCACGCGACCCAGCCCGATCGTGGGCAGGTACATGGCGGGCCTGGTTCCAGGCGGGAAGACCACCGGCAGGATGTCCACGAACATGGCGCACCGGGCTCGGCTCTCCAGATCCGCGAAAGCGGCCTCGGCCCGCTCGAGCTGTCCGTCGATGTTGCCGACCGGCACGGAGCCGCGCATGGCGGCGATGATGCCGCGCAGGAAGATCGCCGCCGGGTACGGGAGCTTGTTGTTGTTGCCGAAGTTGATGTGCTTGTAGTACGGGGAGCCCGCCTGCTCTGCCAGCGCCCGGATGTAGACGCCGATCTCCCCGTACCACCCCTTCACCTTCGAGTTGGTGTTGACGGCGAGGATGTTGTTGAAGATCGAAAACATCTTCTGATCGGTCTGGATCTTGCCGTCTGTGCGCCAGATGTTGGCCAGCATCGGCACGCCGCAATCCTGGTGGGCCACGAATCGGTGGCCGCCGTCTACGATCCACTGCTCACCGTTGGGGTGCCTAGAGATCTCGACGGCTCGGACCGGGCCGTCGGCCTTGATGATGTGGATGAAGTGGTTGACGCGCTGTTGGTTCTGGAGACGCTGGTAGAGCGTGGCCTCGAGCTTGAGCTGGTCAAAGTCCTTTGGCTGAATCCAGACCTGCTTGGGCTGTTTCTCTAGCACGCCGGTCAAGATCATCGGCGGTGCCACGCGCCCCTCCTGCGCCTTCGCGAACACCTTGGCGCTGGTGGTCAGCGTCCGCTTCGTGGTCTTGTCGCGCGGCCGTGTGTGGGCCGACCCGACGTGCGACAGGAGGGCCCGGTGCGTCGCGAACAGCCGCTTACAGGTGTTGCACCCGTACTGCCCGGGTTCCGTCATGGCTGCTCCTCCCCCGTGCGGACACGCACATCGGCCCGCAGGGCGGCCTGGATGGCGAAGGCCGTGGCGTCGTTGTCCAAGACGGCGTCCACGAGTTCCGAGACGGCCGCCCGCCGGTTGATGGCGATGAGAACGCGAAGGTCGTACATGGTCTTCCCCCTAGCGGACGGACTTGAACACCGCCCACTTCTGCTGGCCGGTTTTGAAGGTCGAGACGAGTCGGGCCGTGAAGACCCGTCCCGAGCGGCTGACGATGGTGAACGCCCCACCCTTCATGAGACGCTCCCCGTGCCGCCCTCCGTTGACGACGTTTTTGCTGAGAGGCTTCCGTTTCATCGCTGTGTCACCCCCTTTTCTGTGGTTGATGTGACTGGACTCATCGGAACCCATCGTGGACTTGGCTTTCCCGCTTGTCAAGCATTATTTTGCTTGACAACCTCGCCACCCTCCCGTACTGTGCTGACCATGGATCGCCAAGAGGAACGTGAGCGCGGTCGGGTGCGACCCGAGGAATCCCTCTGGTTTGTGCCGCTGAAGTGCCCACCCTGCGGGTCGTTGGTAGGCGCGGAGACGGCCCCAGACGGGATCGGTCCCACGCGGTGGTATTGCCCGAGCGGGCATTCCGGGATCTGCGAGGAGGTGGGGGTGGATCGGGTGCTCATCGTGGCGGCGCCAGCCGCCGGCACGAAGGCGGCGGACTACCGTCGCCGCGGGCTGTGTCCAGTGTGCGGACGCCAGCCGCTCCGGAAGCGGGTGTACTGCCCCACGCACAAGAACGTTCAGGCACCCACCAAACGGCGCCCTCCGCGGTGGAGCCGCCCAACAGTAGGGCATCAGGTGAGGAGGCCCGCATGAGCCAGCACACGCAGGGACCGATAGGCACCGCAATCTATGGGATCAATGAGGCAATTGGGGGGATAGACAGTTGGCTGCTTGTTGTAAACGGCCCTGAATATGCCTCTGTTCGTCAGGATATGCGACATGCCCGTGAAAATCTGGCTCGCACGGTCATTGGAATGACTCAACATCCTTACGCCCGCCTGATTGCCAAGGCCCCGGCGATGTACGCCCTTCTTCAGGCCTTTGTGGACATGTATCCGCCCGACAACCACTTCAGCGGCACATTTGACAAGGCCCGCGCCCTCCTGCGCGAGATCGAGGGGGACAAGGTTGCCAAGCAGGATACCACATGGGCAGCCGGGTAGGGCATAATGGCACGACCGACCTGCACGAAGTGTCACCGGCCCTACCAGGCCAAGACCTACCGGCGTTGTCCGCGCTGCCGGGCGGTCGCTGGGGCGAACCAGCGTCGGCGCCGCGCCGTTCGTATGGTCGAGGGTCGCTGCATCGTCTGCGGGCGGTCCCTGGGCGCGTACCGGTCATCCTGCGATGTGTGCGTGGTCAAGGCGCGTCTCCTGAAGCGGCGTGAACTCGACCTCAAGTCGTGGCGGGCGGGTGGCCCCGGTCGGAAGCCGTTTCTGATGGAAACCACGGCGGCGGCGGCGGAGCCGGACGCCTACCAGCACGCGGAATGGTGCGATCGAGAGCAGGCATGGTGTACCTGTCGCGGCGGGGGGCGCGACGGCTGATGGGACCACGTCACTTCGCCCGGGTAACGCCCCGGCGACTGGCCCGCGAGTTCAAGGGCGGCCTGTCGATGGTTGGGCTGGCGCGGAAGTACGGGCTGACCCGGCGGGAGGTGGAGGACTGGATCCGATCCGTTTCCCGCACGGGCACGCAGCGAACCTTTCAACAAGGAGCAGCAGACATGAGCGACGCACAGACGACGCAACCCGCCACCCACATTCCGACCCTGATCAACGTCATCCTGGACGAGAGCGGCTCGATGGCCGTCAAGGTCAACGACGTCATCGGGGGGTTCAACACCTTCCTGGCTGAGCAGCAGGCGCAGCCGGGGGAGTGCCGTCTGACCCTGGTGAAGTTCAACACCGAGCACACGGTGACCTGCTCCGCCTTGCCCATCAAGGATGTCAAGCCACTGGACGGCACCACCTACACGCCGGGCGGGATGACCGCCCTCCTGGATGCCGTGGCCGAGATGGTGCGCTTGGCCGACAAGGATCAGAAGCCAGGCGAGCGCGTCCTGTGCCTGATTGTCACGGACGGGGAGGAGAACTCGTCTCGGGAGACGACCCTCGAACAGGTTCGGGAGATCATCAAGGCGCGCGAGGCCAAGGGGGACTGGACGTTCACCTACCTCGGCATCGCCCCTGAGAAGTGGCACGCCCAGGGCCTGGGCACACATATGGCCAACGCCGCCGCCTACCAGGCGAATGCGCCAGGCGCCAGCTTTGTTCAGGCGAGCCTGGCGACCACCAAGTACCGGGCGGGCGGCCAGGCGCAGAGCCAGGCCTTCTACGGCCAGCCGGCGCCCACGGTGCCGCCCAAGCCGGCCGACGACGACCCGTGGCAGAAGCCACACAGCGGATGAACACCGCCGACCTCGCTCAGCAGAACATCATCCTGAGGGGGCTGGTGGGCTCGACGGTCCACGGGCTGGCGCTGGAGGGTCAGGACGACCGCGACGAGATGGGGGTGTTCATCGAGCCCCAGGAGTATGTGTTAGGGCTCGGCCATGTTGAGCAGTGGACGTTCCGTACGCAACCAGACGGGGTGCGGAGCGGCCACGGGGATTTGGATCTGACCGTCTATGCGCTGAGAAAGTATGCCCGCTTGGCCTCGAGCGGCAACCCCACGATTCTGTTGCTGTTCCATCTCCCGGCGTCTGCCGTGCTCTATGCGAACGACTGGGGGCATCGTCTCTTGGATAGCCGTGACCTGTTCGTCTCACGCCAAGCGGGTCGCGCGTTCCTTGGGTATCTCCGCGCCCAGCGTCAGCGTGGGATGGGGAGTGAGCGCGCGCGTCGCCACGGTAAACCGCGGGCCGACCTCGTCGAGCAGTACGGTTATGACACGAAGTATGCGATGCACATGCTCCGGCTTGGCTATCAGGGGGTGGAGTTCTTGGAAACCGGGCGCCTGACCCTTCCCATGCCAGAACCGGTTCGATCACACCTGATGGGTGTCCGCACGGGCAAGATCTCAGAAAACCACGTGCTGACGGAGGCGGGGGAACTCGAGCGGCGGCTGGAGGATCTGTTGGACACCTCGCCGTTGCCCGCCAGCCCAGACCGGGCGGCCATCGACCGGTTCCTGATCGAGATGCAGGAGCAGTGGTGGGTGTGGACCCGCGACCGTGATGACCAGACGGGAGGCACATCATGACCTACGACGAAGCCCTCGAGGCCGCGATGCACGAGCTGAACCAAGCGTTCCTGAACTGGTCGGGCCGCGTCTTGGCCACCCACGACCAGGCCGGCGGGTCGCCCGATCCGGAGGAGATACGGGCCTGGGTCAACGCGGTGGCGCACGTGGCCAAGGCGGCGGTGGGCGCCTACCACGTGGCCTATATCCAACGGCTGATCATGCCAGAAGCGATGGCGAAGATGGTTTCGAGCGCCGCCCAGGCCGTCATGGCCGACGTCGCCCAGCGCGAGCGACTGTTCCGAGCGGAGACGTTGTGAAGCGGATCCTGCTGACGATGACCTGCCCGTGCGGGCACGTCCAGCCCATCAAGGA
>ERZ1292642.825-Hain-H14-01um-R1-825-length-16020-cov-6_pt2 | contig 13149 bp, 31 predicted proteins | sample MGYA00564403_ERZ1292642 | MGnify/ENA primary metagenome ERZ1292642 (study PRJEB36523, sample SAMEA6512643) | groundwater metagenome | collected 2019-01-09 | study: AquaDiva: Metagenomics assemblies of 32 groundwater samples | reverse complement strand
GTTGTTATAGGTATTTGCCTCATTTTTTCTTACTTTTTCTTGGTCTATCCACTAAAATCTTGGAAGAGATTGCATACCTGAAATCTTCCTTATTGCCCTTATATTCAGCCAATGCAGAATCAAACCTGTCTTTAATTATAGGGTCTAGCATATCCATGCAAAAAGCATCATACTCTAGCGACTTCTTGGTTAAGTCTGTTCCTTCATCATCCTTAAGGGTTATCTTTAATTCAGCAACCATTTTTCCTATATTCCTTTTTAAACTTCCGCCAAGTGATACACCGATCATCCAAGGCAAGATATAATTCTCTTAACCACTTAATTCTAGTCTTTCGCACAGTTCCTCTCTCATTTGTAAGTATCCACACTTCTTATCGAGAAACAGACGATAGTTAAGTATATTGCATTCACACCAACGCCGTCTCTTTTTCTTACACCAATTGCATTTAGAAGCCTTCTTATAATATTTTTTCTTAGAATAATTAAGCTTCACTTCTCAGTTGTTCCATAATCAATCCTTTATGGGCGCGTAACTGATTACTTTCCACTTATTGATATTGCTATACTCTTTACGAAAGAATGCTACCTCATCCCCTCCACATGCTATATATTCGCCAGAAACACGATGAAGAAGAACAAAGGCATCATAAGGAGGATTGCCAGTCTTAAAGTCAGTCCATTCGCTCATTCTCTTCCCTTTCTAAAATGTTTAGGTAATTTCGCAGTCTTAGCGCGGTTCATCTCCTTATCGCACTTCTCAACCTTTGCATCCTGCTTCTTGTCCATCTTTTTGAGTTTCTTGATATCTTCGACTGCATCTTTCTTGTCGCCTTTCTTAACCGCTTTTTCTACTTTCTTTATTTGCTTGTCCATGAGTTTAATCAACTCCCGTTGAAGTGTTATTGATTCATTCATTGTGTCAAAATTCCTATCCATGCAACTCAGACAATTAACAAGTTGTTGCAAGAAGTTATTCATTATCCTTATTTCTTTAAGTTGATGAGAGGAAAACTCAATCATCTCACTAATCTTTAACTCAGTAGGACTAAAGCTCGTTATCTCTTTAGGATTCTTTGCTAGTATCTCTTGTATGTTCATCGTAATGCTTCCATATGCTTTTCATTTTTTCTACGCTACCATGAATACTTTCATTTGGTTGAGCTGTATAAATATCACCATGGTGAGAGTTCCAAGCGTGCATATCTGATATATCATACTTTACAGGAGAATAACCAAAAGCCCACTTCTCAAACCTTACTTGATCGTACCATTGATCGAGGTTAGCGGTCGCTTCTATACTCTCTACGTTCTGGCACTTGTCGATTTTGCCACGCTTTAATTTCTTTAAGAAGCGCGTCATAATGCTCTTCACACCAGAAACGAAATTGAATATCTCCATTGTCTTGCTCTTCCATTGTAAGCTTTCCAAACTCATCGCGTGATCTGCACCAACAACAAATAGCATCCGCGCTCATTATCTTCATTTAGCGACTTCGTGAATAACCACATTAATTTGAGGTGCTTTTTGATCTTCTTCAATAGGCCTATCTCTATAACCAATTCGCCCTTGTTTAGAAAGCCAGATCAATAGACTTGGATTGCCACTCATTGCTAACTCAAATAACTTACGCTTAAGGCTAATGTTTCCTTTTTCGCGTCCTTTCTTCAATGTATCGGAATACCGAGCGTAGATTGTATCGGGATTACATCCTAAATCTGAGGCAATCTCGGCCACTGTTGCATCGATGCTTGCTAGCTCAATTATCCTAGCTTCATCGAGCATTTTCTTAGGTCTTCCACCCTTGTTCTTTGCCACTTCTTTGCTTGTTACTTTCTTCTTAACCATTTTGTCTATTTCCATGCAACTTATAATTTTATTTTACTACACGAAATATTATTTTTCCCAGGGAAAGCAAAATAGTTCAGAAAAAGTTAGACTAAAATCATCCTTAATGTTAGACTAACTTCCGTTCAAGCAATTAAGCATAGAACATACAAAATCTCAAAATTAAGGAACTAAATAACATGAGTGCATATCAATTAGAAGATGAAAGATTTCAAGAATTAGCCAATTGGCTTTATGCTAGTGCAATTTCAAGACAATACTGTTTTAGTTTTATTATTAAAACTTTTATTGGGTTTGTTTTAGATACATCTAAGAATTATTATTCTAGTACTGAACAAATTAAAGAATCAGTTCGGAAAACAATAAGAAATCTCTATAATCTAAATCGACTTTCATTAGTTACCCGCTATGGAGATTTATACGATATAAAAGATGAAAAACAATTTATTCCAATAAGCTCTATTTTGATTAAGGACGATAATGCTATAGAATTATTAAAAAGTTTACGTTATCAATGTACCGAATACATGACGAGCGACACTTCATTATATATAAAATTAAACCATTTTATAGGAGAGCTTTGCGAAGCATATTTTGACAGAACTAAATCACATGAGGTTTAAAAAATGAAACTATTAACTAAAGAACTACTTAAAAAATTACCTAAAACTTATAAAGCCGATGGTTCAACCAATGACTGCGGACGTGACCCAATGCTGTACGTAAAACTCTTCACTCCTTGGACTAATTGGACGTGGTGGATAGCTCAATATGACCCTGAAACACAAGAATGCTTTGGCCTCTGTGAAGGATTTGAAAGAGAATGGGGCTATTTTAGCCTAGCTGAATTGAGCGAAATTAGGGGTTTCGCTGGCCTTAAAATAGAGCGCGATCTACACTTTACACCATGCAAATTTAGTGAGCTAAAATTATGAAAGAAAAACAGTCTTTAGACTTTCTTAAAATTTCTAAATATAGAAACAAATTTACAGATGAACAGAATGAAACATTTCTTACCGATTTAATTGGCTCGTATATTTATGAATCTCATCCAAAACTTTTACAATTTCTTTTGAATGATGATATGGAAGGTTTTGAGGAACATGTAAAATACATGAATTCAACCGGTAAAAAATTACATGAGCTATTAAAATAAAGGAACTCCAATGACACATTTTTTAGAGTTACTCGTTACTTTTGGATTTTTAGGCGCACTTATGTGGGGTATGATGAAATTTATGTTAAGAGATATACATAATGATCTTCAAGAACTAAAGATAGTTGTAAAGGATATTCGCCGAGATATGAAGGCAAGCGATGCTCGTATTGACCATCTTTATGAGGAAAATAACCGTCTTTATCGTACTATTATTGAAATTATTAGAAGTAAAAACGGTTAATTTATTTACTCAATTTCTTTCAATTTTGGAAGATCTTCCATTTCCTTCATTTTTTGAAGATCTTCCATTTTTTGACGAAAACAACTTATCGCCAGTTTAGCAGCTTCCTTTGCTTCATCTGCTATAACATTTAGATACTCGTTGTTATCGCCCTTTCCTACGAATACATTCCAAGTTATCTTATGTGAATGATGTTGATACGGTATAGCAAAGAAACGTCCTTCCGTAAACTTACCGAATTTCTCTAAAAGTAGCATTCAATTGCCTAATTTTATATATTTGATTTCAATTACAATCAAAATTCTTCAGTCTGATAACTTAGCTTATGTTGTACAATCTATAGGTCACACATCGTGAAAATGTAAATGATATACCCCCCAATGAGTCTTATCATGTTTGCATTCTACAAATCTCCATCCTTTAGATGTCATTTCTAGAATATAATTCATGAGAGATTGCATTCCTTCCAAAGAGATACACGGACTTGGCGAATAGCTTTCATCCGTGCATTCTTCACTCAAATCGAATGACTCTACAACACGATTATGCAACTTGCTCACTTGATGCTTGAACTGGAATCACGTCTAATTGTTCCGCTGGAATTTGAATTTCTTCAGCCGTTATAACTTTGCTCTTCTCTTCAACAACTTCTCGCACAATTAATTTTACGCAATTTAAATTAATGAACAAGTCGGAATTTTGTCCCGTAAGATAAAGGAGCCCTCCATTTTCTAAGATTCGTTCCGCAATACGCTTATCTTCTTGCTCTTCTACATTCTCACTTTGTACATGCCCTTGCTCGAAATGAAACATCCATCTGATCATAATACTCTCCTCACTTTATATAATTGATTTCATTGTATATTCTGCTGGTTCGATCGCCACTTGATTGCACACCTTGGCGATAGTTATTTTTACATAGTCTTTAATAAGATGATCTTTAATATATTGATGAACTTCTTCTAAGCTTTCCAAAGGGACACATTCAGCTGATTCATAATAAGGCATTCCATTTAATGATGGAGCATCACCTATAAATAATGGAGGAAGCATATTATAGTATGCGTAAGGATGAATCCTTCTCATAATAATATTTTTTTTTGGAAATATAATTTCTCCATCTCCATCTTCATCAGTACAACATAAGACATAGTTTCCTATCTTGGTCATAAATTTATCCTTTTTTAGATTTATTTATTTTCATTAATAGTAGCTTTCTTTAAAATTTCGTCTCTAAATTGACAGTAGCGCGTTTGAGTTAATCGTACAACACCATGACCCATTCCATTCTCAAAGAATTCTAATATTCCTTTAGTTCTAATCCTTACTTTAGACCATTTTATTCTTGTAGATTTATCACCTACCTTATAGCAACCTTCAAATATTTGCGGATACTCTCGAATTAAAGTTTTTAAAGTTGATGGACCTAGAAACTCATATTTCTTACAAAACTCTGCAACACTTAACCATTCATCATTTTTATTTAAAAATTCATCATTTGTTGGTCGTAGTTCTTTAATAGCATTACTTAATTCATTTAATTGATTAGTAATACTATTAATAGAATTGTTTGATAATTTATTTATCATTTTTTTTCCTTTGATGTTTTAGACTTTTTTGATCTGGCTTCGCTATACGCTATCGCTACCGCTTGCTTCTGAGGTTTCCCCGCATTCATTTCAGTTTTCACATTTTCAGAAAATCCTTTCCTCGTTCTCGCTTCCTTCCCCTTCTTCAATGGCATCCTCTTCTCCTTCGTGAGCCTTTCTAACATACACATTCAAATTTCTTTTACCATATAGCCCAAATGGAAAATCTTTGACAACACCTTTTTCAGAAATTATTTCAATTTCTTCTTCATTAAGGATGATCTCAAAAAAATCTTCATTTTCCACTGTTTCAAATAACATTTTCATCTAATTGTCCGCCTCGCGTCGGCGCTATCTCTTCAATAGGTATTATTTTTATTATTATTTTCCCACTTTCTCCCCACCGTTTATGCCCGTGAAAGTCAGTGATCTGTCTATCATCTTCATAGATCAGCTTTTTCATAGCGTTTTTAATGACATAAGAACAATTATCTTCATCGGGAATATTTGTGTGTCCAATCACGTCATTTAGCATTTGACGCTTACGAATACCAGACGTAGATTTAGGTATTTTAAAATAACAGGTTACATCTACCTCAATACGTCCAGTTAAAGGAATGGAAGGAGCATAGGGCTTCAGCTGCCACTTTATCATCTCAACGTATTTTTTTATGTGATCAGGAGTATAGATATGACCCTTCCCCACGCAATGCGCTTGAGGAATTGGATCAAGATTTATTTCATAAAGAAGCATCATATGCCTGTGTAAAATTAATACTTTACACATAGCATTTTGCTGAATTGATTTCTAGAAAGGCTTGTTTTTTAAAAAAGCACGATGGTGGACAATTTAAGAATTCTCTCCATTAATCTTAAAAGGATTACTTACGTCATGTTCTTTGTTTCCTATATAATTCATAACCATAAATTTTGCTGCAAGATGTCCGTTCCGAGCTTCATCCAATGTCGAATATCTTTCTTGATAATCCTGAAATATATTGTCTTTTCCATCATCTCGAAAGATCATTGTTTCGAATATAAGTATCTTATTCTGGAACCATCCATGATTTAGCCCAAGCCAAACCGTTGAAATAAGGTAACCGTCTATGATATCTTCACCTATCCGTTTCCATTCAGGATCGAAACTGTAATTACTCCATGTCCAAAGATCGATTGGATTTCCCCAAGGATCATAATAACTACTTTTATATTCTATTCCTGCAATTACTAAACGTTCTGCTTGCATTTCTTGATGTTTTTTCATGTTAGCTTCTTGCATATTGATATATTCGATAGTATCTTTGTCATCTTGATTACGTTTATCTTCTGGAATTTCAAGAAGCTCTTTTCGAAGTTTAATCAAGTTAACATCATCCATATTAAGCAAACCTAAGTTGTCTTTTATCTTCATTCTTTCCTGCTTCTTTTTCATAAAGAGCCACAGCAGCTTCTTTAGCTATCACCCATGATCTTCCTTTTCTAAATCCTGCAAGCTGTCCAGAACGTAATAGATAATAGATATGCATCGCAGGATAGGGACGTTTAAGCATAGAAGCTATAATCTTTGAAACATGTTGCACAGAAAAATGTCCCCTTTCCAAGTCATAGACATTCTCGCCATCACGTTTTAAAAGCTGTTTATTATATTTGTTTAGCCTATAGCCGTCGAGATCTTCTTTTCTGATGCTCCATAGACCGCTTACTTTGACCGCTGGGATCTTATCTTTCTTGATTGCTAGATAGATAGCCTGACGTGTCACATGTGCATATTCAGCCGCTTGTGTTAATGTAAATACATCCAATTCACTCAGATTCATCTTGGCCTCTAAGTTCTTTTATGGTTACTTTTCTATTCGTTCCTGCTTCAATTCGTTCCGCTGTCTTTGCCCGAGGCCTTTTCCCATTCAAACAATTATATATTGTTGCTATAGAGATGCCGCATTTAAGCGCAACTTCGATAGGTTGGAAATTAAATTCTTCCATATATTCCTTCAGATTCATTTTATTACCTAAGGTAGTCTAAAATACCTATGGAAGATAAACTAACTTTCCGATAAAGTCAAGAGTCACCGAGGTAACTTATGGAAGAAGAAGGTTTTATACTTCACGAAGGCAAGAAATATGCCCGCGTTTCAAAAATTATTCAACACTTATCTGACTTTAGCAGGATCGATCCTGAAGTTTTAAAAAGAAAACAAGAGATAGGGACAGAGCTTCATGATGGAGTTTTTGACTTTTTGAATGATGAAATGCCTATCATGGCAGAGCGAGCCTTGAAATATTTTGAAAGTTTCACAAAATGGTTTAAAGCTATTAACCCTAAAGTGCTTGAAACAGAAAAAAGATACTTCAACCAAGAAAAAATGATAACTTGCCGAATGGATGGCATTTTTCTAATTCCTTTTGAGAATCTTCCTGTCATCGTAGACTATAAGACTGCACTCATGGAAAGCCCAACGTGGATTTATCAAGCTCATCTCTATCACTATATCATCACTTCTCAAGGAGTGCAACTAGGCGATAGAGTTCTTTACCTGAAATTAGATTCTAAGGGCGGAATACCCAAAACTATCACTTATCAAATAGAAAAACCCTTCCTTTCTCACTGCATTTCTCTAGTAGATCAATTCTGGACTAACAAAAAGTTAGACTAAAATCATTCTCAATGTTAGACTAACTTCTGTAAAAGAAAAAACCCCTTTGTAGAGGGGTAAAACTTGGAGAGGTTTTATATGCATAACTTAAATATAGCTAATGTAGACAAATATTTAAAAGAAATATTTGATCTCAAAAATCAAAACCTAGATAAGGAATTAAAGATAGCTGTTCTTCAGTTCGAGTTAGAATTGCAGAAACATCTTTATGAATCTATTAAAAACACAAGTTTACAATTGTTAGGATGGTCATTCTAATGGACTGCTACTATATACATTCAAATAAGGCGCACTATATGGAACCTCCTATAGATCCTCCATGTGAGAAGCCACTATATTGCCCTGAATGTCTAGAAGATGCTTACGCGGATGACCTTGCATGTGAGATATGCAAAAAATCTTTCCATCTACGTGAGCTTGATTATTTGGATTTTAATTATGAAGATGAAAGGAGCTGTTATGGCTATTGAAATTATTACGCAAGAAAAACCTGTTTCCTTTGAAAAGGACGATGTCAATATTAAGAACGTCATCCATGAGATGGATACTTTTGCTCGTGAATTGATAGTGGAAACTGAAGAATCTTTCAAGGTTGTCACTTCACTTTACAGAAAAGCCAGAGACTGGAAGAAGATCATTGAAGAAAAGCGCAAGGCTGCTATTGAGCCTGATCGCCAACGTATTGCTATGATCAACGACAAAGCTAAAGAATTATCTGATCCTTTAGATCAAGTCATTGACATCACCAATCAAAAAGCTGCTAGCTATACTAACTTTCTTCTCAAAAAGAAGGAGGAAGAAGAGCGCAAAGTCAAAGAAGCTGCTGAAATGTTAGACATTCTAGATGACGTCTATATCCCTTCTTTAGATACAAATCTCCGCGGCCATGGCGCAATGGCAACAACTAAAGAAGTTAAGAAGTTTAAAATCGTGGATATTTCAAAAGTACCATTAAAATATTTAATGGTTGATGAAAGTAAAGTAAAGAGTGATATAAAATTTGGAATTAATACGATCCCAGGAATTGAGATCTATGAAGAGAAAGTAACCTCATTACGGGCTAGGTAGAGTAAACCGTTGCCCTAAGTGAATTCAAAATTATAAATTAAGGAAATTTTTATGATAAATTTTTTACCCGATGGATTTGAAGAACTTAAGATGGATAAATCCTATATCAATATTTCTAAGCTCCCCGAGGGAGAACATAAGATGCGCATTGTAATGCGTCCTATTGCTGGATGGGTAGACTGGAAAGATAAGAAACCTTTTCGTTATCGTCCCAATGAAAAGCCTTCTTCTAGCTTCGACCTCGAAAAGCCAATCAAACCTTTCTGGGCTTGTTATGTATGGGACTACAGTAAAGAGGCTCTTTTTATCATGGAAATAGTCCAGATGAGCCTTCTAAAAGGTTTAACCAATCTAGGAAAAGATCCTGATTGGGGCGACTTTACAACCTATGACATAAAAATCAAGAAAGAAGGTAATGGACAAACTAGCAAATATTTTATCAATCCTGTTCCTCATAAGAAGATGAGCGATAAAATAAAACAAGCGTTAGCTGATAGGCCCGTGTGCTTGGAAGCTCTCTATGCTGGAAAAGATCCATGGACCGATTTCGTGGGATCATTTGATACTGCACCCATACTTGATGGTTCATCTGATACTGTAGCCATGGTTGATGATCCATTAGATACGTTGAAAGAATCGATGTCGATCGATGGATTAGATATAAAACCTTTGCAGGATTATATCAATGAGCTTTCTGATAGCAGAAAGAAGCCTGTAGATTCAATCATTGAATCTGCCCTGCTAAAAGATATCCTTCCTCAGTTCAAGAAGAAATATTCTACTTGGCTAAAAAATAGGGAAGAAGCTTTAGAATTAGTGGGAGCTGTCTAAACAGCTTTCCCACCTTCATTTTGAGGAACAGCAATTTTAGCTTGTTCCTCTGCTCTTTTCTTATCCCAATGAGCTTTCATCCTCGCACTAGCCAATTCCTTCTCTTCTTGAGTTCTCGGCCTTCCATTACCAACTACTTTCTTTTCAGGCTTTTGAGCCGCTATTTTACTGTTAGTTATTGCAGAAGGAACGATTTTTTTATGAAGATCTCTTATCATGTCATACATTGCAGAATTCATGCTATTTTTAGCGTCTGCTGATGTTCTATAAGCTCCAGTCATTATTTTGAAGTTTTCGAACGAATTTTTAAAGTTGCTTTCGAGTATATTTTTGATTTCATTTGAATTAATTCTTTCACAATAAGCTAAATACGCTAAAAGTAGCGTATTAGCCAATAAAGCAATGCTCAAAATTATCATTAAATTCTCCTACCTGTTCGTTGATTTGTTTGTGAATTTAGAAGATGGAGAGGAATATTAAAAGAAGGGTCAAGAAAAGACATTTGTTTTTCTTGCTTCTCTTTTTGAATGAACGATTCTCTAGACATCCTTGCCATTTCCCCTTTTAACCATTTGGTTTTATGTGCCCAGTCTAAAAAATTAACCTCGTATTTGTCCAATATATGATCCAAAAAGTCAGCCTCTTTGTTATCCAGGAATCCTTCATCCATACAATTACGGATTAATTTCAAATAGTTATTATGTTTGAAGGGTATCACTTCAGATAAATTTTCTAACGCTTTTAATTTTTTTCTTTGAGAGAAGAAGTTATTGAATTTTTCTTTAAGCTCTTCGACTTTATCGAATAAATATGAAAATGCCATAATTGACCTCCTGAGTAGCAAAATAAGGTAGTTAGGAAGAACTTTTTTAGCAAGACGTTAATAGAATTTTAATGAAAGTTTTTTGATGTAGATTCAAATTCTGGATTTATCTAGGATATGCCCATAAATGATGAGACCCTAGATGGTTAGCGCCACTAGGGTCGGAATAAGCGTTCGATTGCGTTGAACGCCATCCATTTTACTTACCTTGCGAATTAATGCAAGAAAAAATCTTCAGTAAGTAAAAGATTATCCCGATCCTAGACTACTAAGGTCTCCTAAAACTCAATCGATTAGGAGATATATGACTTCCCACGATATTCCAATTCCTCGACATATAGGAATCTTCATTCCAACCGAAATAGATCAAATAGAAGAGCTTTCTCTCTTAGAAGTATACTTACTTTCTTGGATTGATGCTCTTTATTGTCCTAAGCGTGGAGGATGTTTTGCTTCTAATGAATATTTAGGAAAAAAATGCAGAGGAGTTAAAGAAAATACTATTGCAAAAGCGATTACTAAATTACGACAAATGAGATTAATAGAAGACGTCTCTTTTAATGGAAGAGAAAGAGTAATTCGAGCTTTGATCGGCAAAAAAATTAATGAAGTTCAAGATAAAAAAAGTCAATCCAACTCAGGGTTGGATGAAAATCCAAGCAGCATTGGACAAAAATCCAACCCTGGATTGGATATTTATCCATCCACCCCTTATATAGAGAATAAAGATGAGAAGAAGAATATAAAGAAAGACGAAGCATCGACTGACGTCGAGCTTCTATGCGATTTTCTTCTAAAGAAGATCAAAGAGAAAAAACCTAACTTCTCTGGAAGCGCCACTATTTCATGGAAAAAAGCTGCAAATAAGCTTCTAAAGCTTAGGACAAAAAAAGAAATTGGAAAAATTATTGAATTCGCTTAAGCTGATGAATTTTGGTCACCATTTTGTCTTTCCCCAGCAAAGATTTTAAAGCATCTAGATTCCTTGGAAATACAATTAGTCAAACAAACCTCTTCTCCCAACTCTAAGTCTCCAATAGCTAGAATTGAAGAAAATAAAGCTCTAGCTCAAACTATAGAAAAAAGATTCTCGCAAGAAATTTCTAATGGGGCGATCCGTGTAGGATATAATTATATCACATTTGTTTATTCAACATCATGTTCTGACGAAGTAAAAGTTTCTGATAATGGATTTAAGGAACAAGTTTTAAATAATTTAAGAAAATTAAATCTATCCACTGTAGGTTTATAATTATATGAAGTTTCCCTGCCAAGAAATGAGAGTATGCAAAAAATGTAATCAAGAGAAGCTTGTGGCACTTCATTTCACCTATAGCCGAGATAAATATGAATGCAAAGAATGCCATGCTATTTATCAAAAGAAACTCAAACATAAAAGAGGTGTTGATCCGCGAAAGGCCTGGGGATTCTTTAATTTGGCCTACACTAAACGAAAAGACCCAAGGGACACAATCCTATCCAAATGAAAAGATCGTTCAATGGTGATCCTTTAATGAAGAATTTAGAGACCTCAACAAATCTACTGCTAATCTTTTGGAACTATTGCATTAAAATTTTAAAAGTTTTAATGTTTTTCATTTCTAAGAAAAAATTTCAAACGAGGCAAGGAATGAAAAAATATTTAATCGCTGGGATTCTTGGCATGTGTGTATGTGCTTTTGCAACTGAATACTATGGAAGCTGTGGAAAATGCGGATGGGCATTAGAAAAAACTGGCCGATGCTCTAACATGAATTGTAACGGATACGGACCAGACAGGGACTAGAAATGAAATACTTAACTCTTTTAATGACTGCTGCGATTTTCGTTGGATGTTCTGGAAATTATCATGATTACTCGCCTTCTGAAATTTCATTAACTCCTTCCTGTGAATGTGAAATTCAAGAAGGACAAGCTGTTAAAACAAAGCCCAAAGTTCAGATGAACATCAATTGGAAGCTTTAGAAATTATAAACATGAACTAATGTCATTATCAACGCCATAACGGAAAGAAAGAGAATTGTCATTTCTTGGTTAGGCGTTGGTGGTGATCCAAAAGCAGAAGTTTCTTCATGAAATACTTTTTTTGTATTTTCTTTTCTCTTTGTTGTGTTTGTCATGCTCATCCTTCTGATCATGTTGAACCTAACTTAGAACGTGCCTGGGATTTTTTCCAAAAAGATAACCATAATAAAGCCATTGCTTTATGTACTCGGTGGATAGAAGATGAAAGAATTCCGTGGATTGATAAAGTACATTATCTTGTAGCACGATCAACCTTCCATGTGTGCATTAAAAATTTAGAAGGATATGAAGTTGATTTTGACATTTTAAACTATCTATCATTCACTTATCCCCTATGTGCATCCGAAATGTTTACTTATTACGAAATAAGTTTTAACAAGCAAGAAAACCACTAAATGAAGTAAGAACAGTCGCAGCTCCTACAAGGTCGACCGTATCTGCTGCTTCTCCACTGACACGGACTGACATATTGGCTGTATCTCCAGAATCCATGTCAGCTAAAACGCTAAAGGAGAGTGTATAATTACCTGTTGGTGAGACAGTAACTGTTTGATGATCATAAAATCTATTTGAAGTTACAAGAAGAACTTCAAAGCTTGTAGCTATCGTTATCCCATTAAAAGTAGCCTTTACATCGAAATGATATCGCCCTGTGACTGGAGCTGTAAAAGTAGTGCCTGAAAAATTATTGGCTTGGTCGAATATCTCCGTATAGGCAACATTTGTTCCGACTACATATAAAGTACCATTACCTGTGACATTTGTATCAGCACTAGCCAAAACAGCTAAAAAGGCTGGCTGAGTTCTATTGATATTTGTGGGACCTATACTATTTGGAGTCAATGTCGTTGGATTTATAGTAGTGGTAGAGTCAAAGGTTACGGCAGAAGCTCTTAAATTCCCTGCACCTGTT
>ERZ1292642.1130-Hain-H14-01um-R1-1130-length-13149-cov-4_pt1 | contig 13149 bp, 9 predicted proteins | sample MGYA00564403_ERZ1292642 | MGnify/ENA primary metagenome ERZ1292642 (study PRJEB36523, sample SAMEA6512643) | groundwater metagenome | collected 2019-01-09 | study: AquaDiva: Metagenomics assemblies of 32 groundwater samples | reverse complement strand
ATTGACTGGGAACGGGTGTGCTACGATGGCTGGGGCTGGAGCCCAACTAACGAGCTTACGGGCATAACACACCTCGGGCAGGAAAAGCTGCTTAATTATGCCTTCCGCCAGGGCAAAAAGGTCATCATAGTGCGCGCCGGCAAGCGGTCCGGCAAGACGATGGCCTGCACTAACATTGCCCGGGTCTTTCATAAAGAGGTGCCCGGGGCTCGTGGTTGGATTCTCTCTTCTCTGTATGCCTTGACGGACATGATTTTCAATCCCCTCTGGACTTCGTTGAACAACGGGTTTTTTGGCGACATCATTGACAAGAGCCGCAAGGAACGTCGTATTCGCCTTGAAGGGGGCGGCCTGGTGGAGGGCAAGTCGTGGGATGACCCTGACTCTCTGGAGGGTGAAAGCCTGGACTATGCCATCTGTGATGAAGCCCAGACGATGGACCAGCAGCGGTTTGACTTGATCTATGCCCGGACGGTGGACAGGAACGGCGTTCTTATCTTAATTGGTTCGCCGGCCTCGGACGATGAGTGGTTCCTTCAACTGTGTGATGAAGCCAAGGTGAACCCGCGCTGGGGCTATGTAGAGTGGACGATTGACGACAACCCCTTCCAAGACAAGGACTATATTGAACAGGCTCGGATGGACTTGTCTGAGGACTCCTTCAATGAAATGTTCTACCTCAAGATCAAGACTCCGCCGCTTTTGGTGTTTAAGAATGAGTTTGACCAGCGCCTTAATGTCTTCCGGGGAGAGCCTGACCCCAAGCTGCCAATGTACGTCGCCATTGACCCGGGCACAACGGTAGGGGCCTATGCGGTGGCCTTCATCCAAATAGTGCCGGCCAGGACGGGCAACCACATTGAAGAAGTCCGCATTTATGATGAAGTGTATGAGCACTACACTTTTACGGAAGAAGTCCTGTCGGAGCATGTCCTCAAAAATCAGTACTGGCACTTCGTCGTCTCGGGTGTAATGGATGTGGCGGGCCGGCAGCACCATGACAAACATGATAGCCCGAAGGACATCTGGCAGGCGAAGGCCCACATTCCCATCACAGACCGGAAGGTGGACATTGTGATGGGCATTGAACGCATGAAGACTTTTTTGCGGCAGCCGAACACTGGCCTACGCAAGCTCTTAGTGCATGATAGGTGTACTAACCTGAAGATGGAACTGATGAATTATCGGTATCCCAAAGCAGCCCAGGCGGACCAGAGCGCCCGCAAGTTGCCCATCGACAACTTCAACCACCTCATCAAGGCCATTACCTACTTTTTGGTCGAAAAGTACGGCATCTACGACAAAGGCGCCGGCGGCCATAGTAAGAAAGGCCGATTGATTAAGTGACGCTCAAGTGGTATGATAGAAGTAGAAGGCCCACCAGAAAGGTAAACGTATGCCCTCTGAAGGGGTAACTGCCACCAAAGTCACCCTATTCGACGCACCCGAGAAGGTGTCGTCCTTTTTTGCGTCGTCTGAGTCGTTCTGGTCCGCCCGGAACATGAAGATTCAGTATTGGCGGCAGCTTGTAAAGCAGATTGACTATCAGCAGCGGCAGCGGGGCAAGAGCAAAAAGTACCACACTTTTGAGGGTAACGAATCCTCTTCGTTTTATGCGGCGATGGTCCAACTGCTCACGAAGCATCCGCTGAAGAACCGGATTCCGTTGGCTCAGGACAATGCGGCGGACCGGGCGGTTGTGGGCCAGGTAGAGCGGCTTTTGGAGGGCACGTATCGGGACATCGACTACAGGCGCAGCCGGCGCATGGAGACGGACTCGTTGCATCAGGGCCTTACAAAGTTCGTCCTGTCTGACGGCTGGGGCGCCCTCGAAACAGTGCAACTTCAAAAGTCGAACGCAGCAGTTGTGGACGTTCGGCTTTATGACATCACGGATGTGGCGCCTGAGTGGTCCTCCGACGGACTTTTGGCCGTCGTACTCCGCTCGTTTAGGACAAAGACTCAGCTTGCCTTAGAGTACCCTACGGTGGAGGTGGAGAACTTCAAGACGAAGCCGGGTGTAGGCTTTGACGCTGCGCCGGGCGAACAGAAGAACATTCCTGTTTACAGCGTGTATTGGCGCGAGCGCCAGGACAACGGGAAGTACAAGGTGTACTACGGTTGTGCCATCAGCAATGTGTGGGCCATTGAGCCGTATGAGTTAAAGTGGACTGAAGACGTGCCGGTTGCCGTCTCCCCCGTAAACGGCTTACCGTTTCGGACGAACCTGGCCTTCTCCAACTCTATTACGCCGACGCAGGACCAACAGGGTGACACACCCATTGAGTACGATACGGATGATTGGACGGCGGACGTGGGGCGGGGCATCTTCTATATGAATGAGACGTTGTACAGAGAGTTCAACGATCTCTGGGCCAACGTTTTAGATTTTATAGACAAAGAAGGCCACGACACATGGTTTAAGCATACCGAAGGTGGGGACGACACAGAGCTTACCATTGGACGGGGGGCTGATGCGGTAAACCCGATGGGCATTGAGGATAAGGCGACAAAAGCTCCTCCAGGCACATTAGCACAGGAGCTCAACTTGGCCCTTAATGCAATGGGCTCCATGCTCCAAAGGGGAGGTATTTCGTGGCAACTGATGGGTCAACTCCCCGGGCAAGAGTTCAGCGGATTTGCTATAAACCAGTTAATGTCCGCAGCTTTGACAATCGCAACGCCTTACCTAAACGGTTTAGCATCCATATATCGCCAACTGGACCAGTTTATTGTACAGGCGTACAGGACGGCGACCAAGAGTTACGTCGATGTGAATGTCTGGAGGGAGAAGACTTTCGTTCAGGAGAGGATTGACCTTTCCGTCTTGAAGAACAGGACGTTTTGGTTTGAGCCGGAAATCCGGCCCGGCCTTCCGAACGATCTGGCACAGCGGCTCGTGATGGCGGGCAACGCTAAAACGAATAGGCTGCTGGACCAGTGGACGATTGCGGATGAGATTCTGGAAATGGACGACCCGGACTTGATTGTGGCTCGCCTTGACGAAGAGGAGATCATGGCTCGCCCTACGATTAAGTTGCGCCGTATGATTATGGCGATGCTCAAAGAGGGCAACCGGGAGGCGGCCTTGGCCCTTCTAATGGAGTTGCGCCTGGTGGAGTCCAACTTGAATGTACAACAGTTGGGGCTGGAGACTCAGATGCAGCAGTTTGAGCAGGCCTTGAACCCCCCGCCGAATGCGGGTGCGGGCACATCAATGGAAACGGGACGGGGAGGGATGGGTCCTGGCGGTGGTGCGCCGCCTCCGGCTCCCATCAGAAGTATGTCAGGAGGTGGCGGGGTTCCCCCAGAAGTTTCTCCTCCCGAACTGAATGGGGTGAGCCCCGCCGCCATGCGCGCCAAGTTAGCCGCAGGAAACCTTTTGTAAGATGGCACAACCTTCTAGCGCGGCCAGCCCTTGGTGGCGGGCTTTCCCGATCACCAGTCCGTTTGGTGATCCCAACTTAGTTGGGGGACGGCGGACCCGGCCGGCACAGCACGTAGACATCGCGACGCCTTCGGGAACACAGGGTACTCCTGTGGAGGCCGGTTCTGTCGTATCGAAGGGCTCTGACCCTCGTCTCGGCAACTACGTTGTCGTCCGCGGGAAGACGGGGGACTGGATGTACTTTCACGCGGCGGCCGTCCCCGTTAATGTGGGCGACCAAGTTGATTTATCGAGTCATTTGTTTACGTCGGGAAATACGGGGGCTTCTACGGGGCCTCACACGTCAATCAGACTTATTCAAGGCGGTCAGCCCGTGGACCCGTCCGCCTATCTTGGACTTTCAGGAGGCCCTACTATGCCAAACCCTAATGACGAAAAGCCTAAGCCTAACGTAAGGCCCACCGCCGGTCCTAGTAGCCCGTTGGAGGACTTGCTGCGCCGCAGTGGTCAGGTTAGGACGCAAGGAGGCGGTACCGAGCCCGTTGGTAGAGGCGGCTTTGTAGACCCGCGGATTGGGCCGGACGTTTTTGGGGACCCGGGCGCTTTCTTCAGCCAACTTGTTGGTGAAAGTCCCACACTGGCTGTTATGCGCGCGATGGCCCGTGGCGGAGCCCCGGTGTTCGGCGGGCCTGCCTACTTGCAGGACATTGCGGGGCAGATTGCCAACTACACGGACTTGTTGAACTTGCTGAATGTGGGGACGGGGGGACTTACGGGTGAGGACAGTTTGGCCGGCAGCTTTGGTCAACTTCTAAGCGGGGCTGGGGGTCGGGGCGCGTTAAATCCAGCAGCGTTGCAGCAACTCTTCCAGGGCATTTTGGGCGCCAGCCAAGGCGGGTCGCCGCTAGAACAGATTTTGGGAGCTCAAGGCGGGCTGGGTGGTGAAGGTACGCCGGAGCAGCAGGCACAAGCCGGCCGGCTCGGGCAGGCTCAGGGCGCCTTTGAAAGCGAGACGGGCTTTCCTATGGGGAACATTTTGGACTTCGTGCTCCAGGACCCGAACTTGGTGATGGGCTTGCTGGGCACGATAGGCTTTGGGAGTGGTCTGGCCGGTAAGAGTTTGCAGAAGTATTTCGGCAATGTGGTTAGTCCTGCGTATAGGGCTTTCCAGCGCGAGCTTTCTCCGTCGGCCTCAAACCCGCTCGCCTTTTTAGTGCAGATGCTGGGCGGCCAGGTTCCGGCTTCCGCCTCTGGGCGGTCAGGCATTCCCACGGGCACTTCTCCTACAGGTACGGACATTCCTGGCGCTCCCGCTGGCGGTGGCCCCGGTCCATCAGGCTTTTCTGGTGGTGGCGCCCCAGGAGGCTTTGGTGCGGGTGGAGGCGGGCAGGACCTCTTTAGCAGGGCGGGCGGCATTGGTGGACTATTAGGAGGCTTGGGACTTCCTGGTACGGGCTTCGCGGCAGGAAAGCCCAGCATTTTTGACTTAGCCCTCCGCGCGCTCGCCCCAGGCGGCACTAGCGGACGTTATCTACCGGAGTAACAACATGGCTTATGGAGAAGACTGGTCTGGTGTTGGGCCGGGATATAAACCTCCGGCGAGTTCAGCCGGACGCCCGCAGCAATTCCAGGACCCCTCAATCAATCCGTTTGGGCCGGCTTTTGGCAACGCCATTAAGTTTGACCAAATGCCCGAAGTTGGCTTAGAGGACTGGCTTAATCGGCTGTACCTTCCTCCGGGGCTAAAGGCCCTTCTGCGGACTCAGTTACCCCGACTTTTGCGGATGAGCCAATTGAAGTATGCAGACAAGGCAAGTCAGCCGGGATACCAATTCCAGCCGGGCTATAATCCTTTTCAGGACTATTTGGCCCAACTAAGCCCGTGGGACTTGTTGAGGGACTTGCAGGGTGAAACATCTACGGCTCGATTCCCTGGGCCTGGTTCCACACGGACCGCCACTAGGCAGACGGTCTTTTAAGTATGGCTTTATTTGACGATCTGCTTCAGTTAGCAACGCCGGCAGAGCAGCAGACGGCCCAAAGCGGCTCTCCTGTGTCAACTTTGGCAAGTCCAGGGGAGCAAGCCTTAATGACTACGCCGTCAACTACGGGGGCTGACCGGCGGATGGGGCGTGCCCTTTCTGCGGTGCGTGACTTAAAGTCCACGGACACGTTGAGTCAAGAGGCTGGCTTTGCACCTCCGCCCCCTCCGGCACCGGCTGGGGGAGGCTTTGTGCCGCCTGAAGGAGAACCGGACAAGCCTTCCATCCCCGTATTGGGTGGCCTGCTGGATTTACTCGGGGGAGCTATTGACTTTGGACAACGTATTCCATTAGCCCTCCGTTACTTGGGCCAGTACAGAGACCCCAGTACAGGCATCGTATATCAGTATAACGACCGACCCGACAACATTCCTTCTCTGGTGGACATTGCGCCGTCAACACTAGGCCCTTTGGAGCCTTTTATAGACCCGGGCGCTTTTAAGTCCAGGCTCGAAAGCGCCGCGAAGTTCTGGGATCAATATGGGCTCGATCCGCTGGAGCAAATGCTCCAGGTAGCTCAATTCAAAACAGCCGATGAAGCGCGGGCATGGTCCCAAAAGCCCGAGACGCGGGCAGCGTTTGGGCAGGCGCAGGAAATCTTAAAAGGCACCGGCGCCCTGGCTTGGTCTACGATTACGGGCGTCAAAGACGTACCCCAACTTTTGTATGACCTGGCATCGGGCAACCGCACAGTCCAAGAGGCGATGCAACAACTGGCCGGCGTTTTTCCTGGGGGCATCCAGAAAGTGCGCGAGGCTGGCTTTGCGGCAGCGGCTGACCCAACCAAGTATGGCGAATTTAGTTCAATGTTCAACGCCGTCTTTGGGGCCGACTCAATTGCAGTAGGCAAAATACCCGTGGTAGCCCTCTCCAAACTCGGGGCGGGTCAAATAGCGCGGCTTCCTATTGTAGGGCCTGCCTCGAAGCTGGTGCTGGGTAAAGTTCAAGACTTGGCCGGCACGATGTACAACTCGGTGGTAGCTCCTCTGTTGGAGCATCTGCCTTCCGCAAAAGCTGCGCGCGCCGGGGACAAGGTGCACGACACGTTAGGCTTTTTGTGGCATGAGGCTGGTGGTGCGGCCGACTCGTCTTCCATGAACACTTTGGTTTTCACCAAAGCCGTCCGCTCCTTTGTCGAGGACGACTCTTATGCCTCAAAACTGTTGCCCTACTTTTCGGATACACCAGAAGCAATCGAGGCGCGCAACCTTCTGAAGGGTCACAAGGACTTGATTGACTCTGAGTTGCGCGTCTTAGAAGGGCAGCAACTTTCGACGCACCAAGTACAACAACACTTGGCGGCCACGATAGAGAACGCAGTCCGCAAAGAGCTTTACGTTCCAAGCCGTAAGGCCGGCTTCGTGGAAAACTTGATGCGTGGCGTTGAAAAAGTAGAAGGAGCGTGGGGCAACTATTGGCGCCCACTTGTTTTAGACACGCGACTGGACTATTTGACGAATAACTGGGTGACGGGGCAGGTGATGGGTTGGCAGCGGGCGGGCACTACTTGGCTTAATGCTGCGCCGGAAATGACCCGCCTTGAGACCGCGGGCATTCTTCCCAAATTAGAGTACAACAAGAACGGCTCCTTCTGGTTTGTGGACCAGTTGAAGATGAGTGAAGTTGAAAAGACGGCCATGACGAGAGCCATACGCTTCGTGCAGGAGGGCTTTTCCCCCGCGGGCGTTCAGCGTGAACTTCCTACGGTGTTGAAGAAGCTCCCCGTCTTGGGGGGCTGGATGAACTTTATACATAAAGGGTCTGAAGTCACGGAACGTGAGCTTCACGCGCGGAGCTTTTCGGCTGAACTTGTAAAACTTCAGCGGGAAAGCCTTGCTAAATTACAGGGAGAGTTCCCCGGCGCACGTATTGTTCTTGACGGCGCGCTTTCTGATGCAGAAGTATTAAAAAAAGTGCAAGAACTGGCAAAGGACATTCCGTCCTACGAGAAGTTTTTAGGAGGCTCTAACTCTCCGCGGGTAGAAGCGGCCCTTCAGTTGGCTACGCAGAGCCTTCATAAAACTAAGGTGCTTCTTGAAGCCGGTGACGTGGACCAGGCTCTCTTGAATGCACGGCAGCTTTTGACGCAGGACGCCATACTGAAGAAGGCCATTCAGGACCCAGACTTCATGGTCAACGTGCTGGAAGACCGGGCAGGCAAACTTTATAAGGGGGACGCCGAAAGAGCCCGGGACTTGGAGTTGAAGACGGCGCAGGAGACGGCACAGCGCGAGCACAACGCTATTGCCTCAGCCATTCATAACTCAACGGTCAACAAAAGCCGGACAAGCAAGACGTTGTACACAGCCACATCTGCGCGCTTCCAGTCCTATCACACGGGTTTGAAAGTCCTCGAAGAGGTGTACGGCAAAGAGCGGGCCGCTGTTTGGAATGAGTTCTGGGACGCAGAAAAGGCAATGTTGGCAAAGACGCACACGCAACTTCACCACAACCCCCGCTATTCCGAGGAAATGGCCCAGATGACTGACAGGTACAATGAAGCGTGGGACAAGGTGGCTGCCGTCATTGGCCGTCGTGTTCAAGCTGAAGAAAGCGCCCTCAACATTTTTGTTACAGCGCAAGTGGACAGTAAGTCGGCTGAATGGCTAGAGAAGGAAACGGCACGGTGGCTTTCTAAGACGGACCTGTACCCTGTGTCAGATAAGGTGGCCGCAAGGATCACGGCGGCGCGGCGGGCTTCTAAGCAAGGCGCAACAACGACTACCGGGGGGTTGGATCAGGAGACTTGGGCGCAACTTGCTCGGCTTGCGGGGTACAAGGATAGCGAAATTGCTGGCTTTTTCCCGAAGGCAAGTCAACTTATTGACGATGAGCTTACAAAGGATTTGGGCGAGCTTGATAGGCTTACGGCTTCCTTTGGAGAAACGAAGGCGACTATTCCGGGGTGGCGTCCTCCGACGGGCGTGGAAGTGGACCCGAAGGCTTGGCTCTCCCAGAAGATAGGTGTAGACGCTGATGAACTTTTAAGTAGAGTGCGTGACTTTACGGCGAAGAACATGACGATGGCCGGCAAGGTGGCCGAGCAGACGCAGTTCAACTATATTGGCGACCAACGCGTCATAGACCGCTACATGAAACTTTTCTTTCCCTTTTCCTTTTTTAATACGAGGTATATGGCCTTTCAGGTGAAGGAGGCCATTCGGGACCCACGGCAGGCTTATCACATGCTGAAAGTTATTAAGACGTGGGCTGACCAGAATGAAGACAAGCCGTTTTGGTCAAAATGGAACGTGAGTGTCATGACTATGAGCCCCGGCACTCCCGATGAAGTGCAGGTAGAGTTCAACCCCATGTATATGATTTATCCAATGGGCCCTATTATCGGACAAGTGCTTAGTGCGGCTAATGAAGAGACGGGCCAAAGCGTGTCCCAGGGCTTTGCGGCCCTTGCCAACTTCTTGGGTGGTCAGTTTCATCCCTTCGTCCTCTTCCCGGCATCTTTGGCGGGCTTGTCGGTAGATGGTGGCCCCATGAAGTCACCTCAAGATATTTTGAAGGGCCTTATCCCACCGGAAACTTGGGCTCGGCAGCTTGGTGCCGCCATCCCCGGGGCTGAACAGGCTACCTTGGACTTGTTGACGGAACAGGAGCTCAATCAGGTAATCAACCAGATTCGGTCGGACGTGAATATGGGACGGCTGCCCGCGGCGGTGGGCAAACGTGCCGCAGCCTTGTTAAAGGAGCGCAAACCGGACGAAGTAGGGCTTCAATATCTCCAGAAAGTGTCCGGCGGGCTGGCCTTCAATACCATTGCTCAGGCCCAGTTCCCCGTTACCACCTCCTTTAAGCCACTGGGTCAGCAAAGCCTAGACATAGCGTATCAAGCGTTGAAGGCGAGCCGGACCGAGGCAGAGCGGTCTATTATCTACGAGAACAACCCAGGCCTGGACATTTCCATTTCGGGCAAACGCGGTGACGACTTGAAGTTGGCCCTCCTCCACCTTAAAGCGCCGGACAATCCGATCCTCCGCTCCATGTACTACCAGGCTAAACATGCGGAGATTGACATTTTACAGAAGGCAATTGATAAGGACAAAGGGGATGAAGTAGAGCCCTACAAGCTGCGGGCCGCCACGCCCGAGTCTTTCTCGGCTTTTCGCCTCGCCGGGGGTGCCCCACTTATCCCGGACTTGGCAAACTATTGGATGCGCGGCCGACCGCTATCGGATGACGCACAGACAAAGTTGGCCGGCTTTTATAAGAAGTATGGGATGGGCGCATTGTCCTATGATGATTGGCGTGACCGGGTACTACCGGACGCTTATCGGCAGTGGCTCCTTGATGCCCAAAAAGGGATGAGCCGCCTTGGGGCGGGCGTTAAACTTAACAAGTAGGCGTGTACACAAGTGTACAAGCATACAAGTTGACGGGCTTTTTTGCTTGTGCTATCATGAGAGTAGAGGACTATAAGTCAGGGAGGACTTTATGCCGGACGACGCGACTATGACACCAGACGGACAAGCAGGAGGCGAAGGTGGACAGGCGGCCCCAGAAGGGCAGGCTCCTGTTGCTCCTGTTGTTGCTCCTGGTGCGGGGGCGAATCCCCCCGAGGAAAAGCCTAATTACGATGCTCAGGCTCTTGCGGAACTAACGGCCAACAGCCAGGCGGCTGAAGCTCTGGTGCTTGAGGGCCTTCGGGCGTTGGACGCGCAACTGCAAGCGGGGCATCCTGAAATTGAAGACCCAACGGCGCGGAAAACGCAGGAGCTCAATGAGCGGGAGCAACGCCTTAATGCCGCAGCGCAGCTTCAAGAGTTCCGGGCCAAAAGTGCCATGATCATTGAGGCGTACAAAAAGACCGGCATTGCCGTGCCTACACTTATCAACTTGGCGAAGGGTGCCCCTTCTGTGGCCGAGTTTGAGAAGCAGGTTGCCTCACTCAGTCCAGTTAAACCGGCAACTACCTGGTCAGGTGTTACGGCCCCCGCGACGCCTGTGCCAGCCCCGGCTGCGGTAGTGCCGGCCACCCCCGTAGACTCAGGGTTCAATCAAGGCGGCACTCCCAAAGAGGAAGTGTGGCGCAAATATGATCCGGCGGACAAGATTTTGTACGCCTTTCAACACAGTAAATAAACCCCCGCCGGGGGTTAAAAAAGAAAGTCAAGGAGAACTAGCTTATGTCGGCCACAATGGTTGACCTTGCCCAGACCAGTAAGGACCCACTGCTGGCTGGCGTCGCTGAAATGTTCCTCATGTACTCCGACCCGATGAAGTACATGACGTATGAGACGATTGGGGACTTGCGGGTTGCTCAAACCCTGATGGCTACCCTTCCGACTTGGGCTTATCGGGCGATTAACGGCGCCTACACCGAAGGTACTGGTACGTTCGAGACTCTGGAAGAGGACCTGTCCATCATCGGTCATGACATTGACATTGACCTGGAGCTCGAGGGCAACCGGACCCAGATGGTCCCGATGGAAGCCACCCAAGTCAAGGGGGCGATGAAGTCCCTCAGCTATAGGATCAACAACGACTTGGTGAATGGCGATGCGGCCACCAACCCCCTTGCAGTGGACGGCTTGACGGTTCGTGTGGGCAACCTGGCGGCACGACAACGTATTGCTGCTGACGCCGCCGCCCCGACCACGGACTTACCGGTGTTTGCCAGCGCCGAAAACCAGAACCAGGCAATGGAGCGCATTGACGAGGCTATCTCGGTTCTTGATGGCGGGCAGTGCGACTTGATCCTGATGGACGAAACTTCTCTCCGCGGCCTGTACGCCCTGGTGCGCCGGGTCGGTGGAACGGCCGGCATGATCGACTATCGAGACTTCATGCTGGGCTCTGGCGTTCAGGCCGTTGCTTCGCTGAAGCTCGGCCCCCGGAACATCAACATTGCCCTCACGGGCTTTACGGATGAGACGCAGGCCACACGGGTAATCCCGCTGACGATGGACCCCGGCGACGGCGGCAACGATGCCACGGCGATGTTCTTCGTCCGTCTTGGGAAGGAGTACTTCACCGGCATTCAAAAACGAGCCCTCCGAACCAAAAAGTTTGATGAGCTCGAGGTTGGGCCGCAGAAGCGCATTCGGCTGGACTGGCCTTATGGCTACTCCAACTGGAACGACCGGTCGATCAGCCGCATCCTCGGCCTACGTTGGCAAGCCTCCTAACTTTTGAGTTAGCGAGCCTAAAAAGAAAGAAGGAGACTTTACAAGATGATTACTGATGCAGACCTGGCCCTCCGCGTAGCGGGGGACGGGAACTTGACGGCGGACGAAACCAACCTGACCATTTTGGACCTGGGACCGGGCGGCACGGGTCCGCACGGAGTTGACGTGTGGATTCGAGTTCCTACGGATTCGGGCACCGACACTCTGGTGGTAACAGTGAACCATGACGATTCGGCAACAATGGCGTCGGTGGACCACACGGAGACGTTTGAGACGGTTACGGGCGGCACTACGGCGTTCCCTCACCTCCAGATAAAGCGTGTTCACAGTTTCCGCCGATACATCGCTTTGGGCTGGAACGTTACGGACACCGGTGGCGGGGTGAACTTTGGTGCGGCTACGGCCGGCATCAAGTTTGGCTCGGCCATGCGCGGCGGAGTCCGACCTTAACGTAAGGGTGTAGACGCCCGGCCGTCGGCGTAAAGGCGGCCTCCCCTTTAACTCAAACTATAAGTCTGGGAGGACAGAAGACAATGCCAGCAAAGCTTGCAACGGACCGAGCGGCTGTAGAGCCCGGCGAAACGTGGGAAGGCCGCATTCGTGTGGCAGAAATCCACACCCCCTCTGAGGAGTGGGAAGACCCCTCGTCCGGGGAGCATAAGCCTTTTGAGAAGTACCGGCGCGGCGTCCGCTTTGCCAACGGCCGAGCCTCTTTGCCAGAACCCGTGAAGGTAGACTTTACGGATGACATAAGTTGGAAAGTGGAGCACGACAACTGGCTTGGTCTGATTGACTACATGAAGCGGGAATATCACTACGAAGTGAAGTACCGTTGGGTTTCAAGCGAGTCTGAGGACTAACCAGAGAAGAGATAAACGATGACTATGCTTTGGGGGGGCGAAAGTCTCCACTTCCAAACAGCCAGACCCGGTGATACGCCAGTCACCCTACTCGCGCCGCTGCCCGTAATGACCGTTGGTGACACTACAGTGTCACCTATTAAGTTTGCCCGGGTAAACGCCACCGCTGACGGCGTAAATGTGGTTGTAGCCCCTGTTGCGGCTAAGAAAATCCGCGTGTTGGGCTACGCCCTCGTGGTAAATGCCGCAGGGACCATTACGCTCCAGGATTCACAAGGTACTCCCGCCATTTCGGGCTCTTTTCCTTTAGCCGTAAATGGTGGTGTGTCTTATGCCGGTAGTCGTGAAGCTCCGGCCTTCGAGACTGGTGTGGGCTTTGGGTTCGACATCAGCAATGCGGCTGGCGTAGACACGCTTGGGCATATTTGTTATGTAGAGGTCTAGTCATGCCGCTTTTTGAAGACCTTGAAGAGCGCGTCGCCCGGATAGAAGCCCTCAAACTCTACCGCTTGGACGACTTAAACCAGGCGGTTCTTGATCTGAAGAAGCAAGAAGCGGCTCTCGGACGCCGGGTCCAATTGGCGGAGGAAAACCTACCACACCAAGTCCATGCGGAAGTTGAAGCCATCGGGCGCCGGCTCCATACGATTGAAGACACTTGGGACAAGGGCCAGCTTCAGGGTCTTCAGGAAGCGTATGGAGAGGTAGTTGGGCGGGTT
>ERZ1292642.225-Hain-H14-01um-R1-225-length-39141-cov-20_pt3 | contig 13150 bp, 21 predicted proteins | sample MGYA00564403_ERZ1292642 | MGnify/ENA primary metagenome ERZ1292642 (study PRJEB36523, sample SAMEA6512643) | groundwater metagenome | collected 2019-01-09 | study: AquaDiva: Metagenomics assemblies of 32 groundwater samples | reverse complement strand
GTCAACGCCAATAGCGTATCATGGGATTTGCGGGGATGGGCAATCGGCAGCAGATTGACGAACGGCACGCTTTTGGCGTATGGCTGGAAACTCGCGAATCGCCACGGTTGGAGCACATGTCCACAAAACCCGCCGCCCCGCTATCTGTTTCCGACCTGATCGACATCCTCGGAGGCAACGCAGCGACGGCGCGAATCTGTGGCTTCAAAAAGAATCACTCGGCGCGCGGCGGCGACCTGCGGCGTCGGAAATACATTCCGGTCAACTACTGGCCGAACATCTTGCAGCATGCGCGCGCGAACAAGCTTTCCGGCGTCGTGACGCCGGTCACCCTGATCGAGGCCCATGTCGGGCACCGACTCCCCAACTGAAAAAGGAAGACGTCATGGCCCGTGCGCCTGGGAATGGATACCCCGCGACTGTCGTCAAGGGCTTCGTGAAGGAGCTGGAGACGCTCGAAGAAGAACGGCTGCAAGCGCATTCGCTCTACATGAAGAAGTGCGCCAAGCTCAAAGAGCAGGCCGGCGACATCTACGACGCGGCGAAGGAAAAGGGCATTCCCCGCAAGGCGCTCCGCACCGTGATCAAGGTCCGGCAGGCGGAAAACAAGGCCGAACGGCTCCGGGAGGAATTGGAGCAAGACGAGCAGGACTCGTTCGATCTTCTGCGGCTCGCACTCGGCGATCTCGAAGATACCGATCTTGGCAAGGCGGCGATGGCACGCATGAAAGAACGCGCGGCGCAGGAAGCGTCGAACGTCGATGACTTGTCCGAGCCGTCGGGCAGCAAGCTGAACTAAACAACCGATGCATCACGTCTATCGAGGGGTAGGACCGCATGGGCGCGGAAGGCCTTGTCATGGGTCTCGATATTGCGGGACGCACCGGAGTGGCCGAAGGCATTCCGGGCTCCGTTCCTAGGCTCTATTCGGTCCCCTTCGTTCTCGAAGACGACGACTCTGCATCGGAATGCTTCGGGCGTGCGGTCAGGTGGGCCGCATCTCGCTTCAAAGACAATCTGCCAATCGGCGTATGGGTCGAGGGTGTCGTGCCCGAGACCGCCTTGCAGGGCCGCACGAACTTCAACGCGTCGCTGATTCGGGTTGGGTTGTATGCCGTTCTCATTGGCGTTGCGCGTGCCAAGGGCATCCCGATCTATCCGGTCAACATCGGCAAGTATCGCAAGGCGTTCACCGGCCACGGTGGTTTGAGCGGGCCGGAGGGCAAGCAGCTTGTCTTCAAGCAGTGCAAGTTGCTCGGTTGGGACCCGCCCGATCTCGATGCATCGGACGCCGGCGGCGTTTGGTACTACGGCTGCGGCAAGTGCGATTCGCTCTACCAGAAAACTCTGAAGTTCTGACATGGATGCAAAGCAGGGCGATCGACTCGTCACTCGGCGCATGGGAGCGCAGAAGAAGCAAGTTTGCTTGGACGTGCCGGCGAAGATGTTCGAAGGCATCGAGAAAAAGGCCAAAGAAATTGGAGTGCGGCCGCTCCAATATGCCGAGATGTTGCTCGAAGCTGCCTACGCAACCCGGGTTGGCATCATCGCGGATGCCGATCTCGATGCGACGATCGGCATCATCATGGTGCTCTCGGTGAAGTGCGAGACAGCGCAGATAGCGCGCGCGCTCAAGATCAGCGAAGACCTTGTCGTCAAGATCATTGCGGCATGGCGGGACGAAACGGCGGGGAAAAAATGATCGATGGCGACAGATTGCGCGCATTGGCTACTCCCCAGCGTGCCTTGGACTTGGGCAAAGCCGCAGAACATCTTGTCTGCGCCGATCTGATCTTGCAGGGGCATAAGGCGTATCTCAGCGACCAAGGGCTTTCTTATGATCTCGTAGTCGATACCGGCGAGCGTCTCGTCCGTCTTCAAATCAAGGCAACCTGCTTCGCGAGAAACAGCAATATGACCGGACGAGCGGAACGGATTGTGTATCGCTTTTCCGTTCGGAGATTCGGGAAAGGGGGGCAAAACCGACTCAGTCGCATCGACTGCGACATCGTAGCGCTTGTGGCATTGGATATTCGCGCAATCGCCTATTTGACGATCGAAGAGGTCGGATCGACATGCGATTTGATGAAGCCCGGTTTTGTGTTCAAGGGCAATTACAAGCGCAACCGTCTCGTGACGATCGACGATATGCCATTTGAGCGGGCGCTTGCGAAGTCGTTTCCATGAATGCGCCGCGTCCATTTCATCGATTGCCAGCACGGTATTTTGGGACCGTGGCGGCCGATCCGCCGTGGAAGTTCCAGACGCACAGCCCCGCCGGACAGGCGCGCATCGAGCAGCATTACAAGACGATGTCGCTCGACGAGATCATCGCGCTTCCGGTGCGCGATCTGGCGCGTCGAAATGCCTTCCTGCACTTGTGGGTTCCCGGGCCGTTCTTGGTGAAAGGCCTCCATCTTCGCGTCATGATCGCATGGGGCTTCGAGCCGGTTGCCATGTCGTTCGTCTGGATCAAGACAAAGCGCGGCGCGATCATGTGGAGCCTCGACGCGGTCAACAGCTTCCACTTCGGCAACGGCTACACCACGCGCAAGAATGCTGAATTCTGCGTGCTCGGACGTCGCGGCGATCCCGTGCGCAGATCGGCGCGCGTGCGTGAGCTGATCATATCCCAGCGGCGCGAGCACTCGCGCAAGCCAACCGAATTTATCGAGCGAGTCGAAGAGTTTTCGGACGGCCCCTATCTTGAGATGTTCTCGCGCGAGCGGCGCGCGGGATGGTCAACATGGGGTAACCAACGCGACAAATTCAATGAGAGCCGTTGATGGCGGCAGGCATCGGCCCATACCGGGGCGTCATTGCGCGCGAGTTACTCGGGCGCCCCGATGCCGATCGCTCCGACGACAAGCACCTTCGATACGGTAGCCTATCGGTCAACGTCGAGGCTGGAACCTATTACGATTCGGAGAGCGATGACGGCGGCGACTTCCTCGCGCTCGTTGGGAAGGTCCGCGGCCTTGGTGAAGATCAGGCCGGCGAATGGATGGCCGGCATTGTCTCGCGCGAGCTGGCGAAGAGCACGAACGGCAGTGGCAACGAAGACCTCGATGCCGAGTTGCCCTACGAAGTCGACCAGACGCGGGACATTGCAGCAGAGCGCGATCTGCTCGGCGCGATCATCCTGAAGCCAGAGCTTTTCGATCACATCTTCGAAGACCTTGGCGCAGAGCACATCGCGCACGATCTCCACCGAGAGATATTCATCTCGATCGCCGATATTCACATGCGGGGCGAGGCGCCGACGATCCCGGCGCTGCTCGCCACGCTCGACTATGACGGCGATGTCGTCCCCGGCTTCACGCTCCCGAAGTATCTCGCACGCCTCGCGGTCGACGCACCGAGCGATGCGATGGAGCCGGACAAGCTCCGCGCGATCGCTTCACACATCCGTCAGCTCTTCGAAGACCGGATGCAATCGCTCGACGACTATCAGCGCGAGATCGAGCGCGAGCAGGCGGCGACGAAGGCGAAGTTCAAGCTTCGTGCCTTCAACGACGTCGAGATTCCCGCCACGGACTACGCGGCGCTCGTGCGCGGCATTCTGCCGACGTCCGGTCTCGCGGTGGTGTGGGGCCCGCCGAAATGCGGCAAGTCGTTTTGGACCTGGGACATCTGCATGCACGTGGCGCTTGGCTGGCCCTACCGCGGGCGGCGCGTGCAGCCGGGCCCCGTCGTCTACTTCGTGCTCGAAGGCGACGAAGGATATCCGAAGCGAGTCGCAGCGTTCCGGCAGCGCTTCCTCGGTGGGCATAGGGGTGCAATTCCGTTCTTCGATATCGTCGCGCGGCTCGATCTGATTCGGGAGCATCAGCAGGTCATCAAGGATATCCGCGCGCAGCTCGGCGGCATCCAGCCGGCTATCGTATGCATCGACACGCTTAATCGATCGCTCGTCGGGTCAGAGAACAAAGACGAGCACATGGCAGCCTACGTCAAGGCGGCCGACTTCATCCGCGAGGCCTTCGGATGTCTCGTGATCATCGTTCACCACTGCGGTGTCGATGGCGAGCGGCCGCGTGGGCATTCGTCGTTGACGGGCGCGGCCGATGCGCAGTTGAAAGTCACCCGCGACGAACAGAAGAACGTCGTCGTCGAGGTCGAATATCTCAAAGATGGCGAGGAAGGCGACAAGGTCATCAGCCGGCTTGAAGGCGTGATCGTCGGGCATGAGCCGGATGGGCATCCGAAGACGTCATGCGTCGTGGTCGACGAGCAGGGCCAAGGCGCGGCGATCGGCTTCCGCGCGAACCATGACGAGATGAAGCTGATCCGGGCTGTGCTCGAAGCGGCCGACACCAACGGCGTGTCACCGAGTACGGTAGTCGGTCTCGATCTCCCGGGCTCGATCTTGCGCGTCGTCGAGGTCAAGTACGTGCGCGAGTTGTTCCACAAGGCGGGAGGACTCGCGGTCGAGGAAGATGAGGCGGCGCAGGATCGACGCAACAAGGCGCTCCTGCTGAAGTCGGCGAAGGTGTTGGAACGCGCGGCGATCCTGGCGTTCCACAAGCCGACACCGCAGCTCCAATATGTTTGGCACACGGGCAAGCCGGTGCAGGGCCTGTCGACGCGGATCGTGCAGCCCAAGCCCGATCCAGAGTTACCGATCGATGCCGGCGATCTCAAATAAAAAGGCCGACGCCCAGAGGACGTCGGCCCGGTGTCACACACACCTACCAGCGAGGCGCCCTATGGATTCCTACGTTCCGATCTTCGGCTTTTCCGGATCGAGCTTGGCATTGAGTTGCATCAAAAACCGGAACATCAGCGTCGTCGCATGCGCGTCTGACAGCGCAGAATGTTCTTTATGGTTCGTGATCTTGAAGTGCGCGCAAGCTTCGGCGAGCTTAGGAAACTTGTAGCCCTTGCCATTGGCGCGCGGGATTTTCACGTAGCCGGTAGCAGCTCGCATGATGCAGACGCTGTAGGTCTCCTTGTAGCGATCCTCCATGCTGGCGCGCCGTAGCTCGCCGCGCATCACATTGAGATCGTACGGCGTGTTGAAACCGACGATGACGCGACCTTCATCGACGAGCTTCACATATTCATCGAGCGCTTCGCGTACCGGTACGCCTTCGTCATTTAGGCGCTCCATCGTCAAACCGTTGATGGCAGACGCCTCTGGGTTCATTTCCCAGCCGTCTGGCTTGATCAGCCATTCGCGTTCCGACTTGATCGAGAGCCCGCGCCCGAGCGTGATCAAGCCAAGACTCGCAAGCCGTGGTTGGCCGTCGGCATCCGCGGGCTTGGCGTAATCGAAAAGGCCCGATGTTTCTGTATCGGCGACGGCGTAGGAAGGTTCTTCATTGGGGTCGAACATGGTCAGGTCTCCGTTGCTGGGGGTGGATTCAGGAGTGCTCGCGCGCAAGCTCTTCGTTGGCATAGGCGACGGCGCGGGCGACGTAGTGCGTCCATGGCGGCTCGTATTCAATCGCTTCCGGCCTGTCGATCCATTGCATGACCGCATGATGGGTATTGCCGATCCAGATGACGCACCGCGGCCATTGCATGCGGAGCACGTACCGGTTGCCGTTCGAGCCGGTGCCGAAGATGTGTTCCGGTATCTTGTCGGACAGCCCTTGCGCGAGATAGGTGATCGCGGTCTCGCTCGGGCCCTGGCAACCCTCGTGCTCCCATGCGCGAACACGACGCTCGGCTGATTTCTCCGAAAGCCCGATCAGCTTGCCGAAGTCGGCAACGGAAACCTCGCGGCCGACGAACGGCTTGAGCGCATAGCGGACGGCCTTGATCTTGTCGGGCGGCATCATCGGATCAGCTCCATGTGACTTTGGCGAGACGTTCGACGGTGGCGAGAATGCTGCCGGCGAGCGTCATGTACCTCGCCTGCACCTTCGATTGATTGGCGTCTGGCTTTTCGCGCCAGATGTAGCCGGCTTGTGTCGCGCATTGCTTCGCGATCAGCTCGATCGCCTTCTTGCGCTTGTCCATCAGGCTGCCCGCTTTGCTGCAGCTCTCGCGTGGGCTTCGCTCTGATGCCCGGCCTTTGCGAGCATGTAGGCGAAGTCGACGGCACATTCCTTTTTGCAAAAGTACGGGCTGGCGTAACTCTCGCCGTCCCATACGCCTACGCTGCGGATGCCAGTTTCGTTGCGCTTGACGGAGACGATACGTCCGGAATTGACGTAGCGCTGTGCCTCGGCGACGGTCTGCGGTCGCTTCTCGTCGCCGAAATAGGCGTAAACCCAGCCGTGCGAATTGCGGTGATACTGCATCTTCACGGGCTCAAACGTGACACGAGTCGTGCCCTTCGGGATCGGCTTTCCGCAGCAGCGGCACAGCTTCGGTATGGACGTCATGGCGTCACCTTCGGCGCCGGCAGCGAGAGCAGCGGAGCGCGATCGGCCGTGGTGTGGACGTTGCAGAGGAAGGCGTCCCACGTCTCGCCAGTCTCTTCGCAGGTCACGCTCACGTATGGCGGCACGGCGAGCGAGCGCGAGTAGCGCCTGATACGGTAGCGCTTCTGCACCTTGAGGTTCGCCCGATAGAAGGCGTTGGCAACGCGCAGCGCCCGGCCGACGTTGAGCGGCTTGCCTTCCTTCGAGGGGCAATGCACGCGGGCGACGTGTCCGTCGAGGAACCGCACGATCAGGATCGGCGATCGCGTGCGGAGCTTCACCGCGTCGATATCGTAGTCGGCAAGCTTCGGGGCGGGCAGCGCCTTGGGTGCGCGTTTCCCGATCGCCCGGGGCTGCGGCTCGGGCTCGGCCGGCGAGCGCAGCAGGGCGCCCTTGAGGGCGAGCGCGGCCGCATGCCAGTCGGGATTGTTGGCGTCAAGCTGGCGCTCGAAGAGAGCGATCGCGCGGGCCCGGGCCTCCGCCGGATCGGGTCCGATGATCTCTGCAGGCTCGATCGGTTTACATGGCACCACGGCAACCGCCGTCGATGCGGCAGCTCGCGCCCGGCGGGTTGCGGCAGCCTTGAAGCCGGCTTGCTTGCGCCGCTCGGCGAGGTCGCCTACGGTATCGGTGTGCATGGCCTTTTGATCCTTTCAGGTCTTGTGCGACTTGGGTTGCTACGGGCGCTCCCCTTGATTGACCCTCGGGGGGAGCGCTTTTTTGTCAGAACGGCCGCGGCTGGAAGAGATCGAAGCCGATCGAACCAACCACGATGATGCAGGCGACGACGAGCACGATCGCAATGATCGCGCCACCATCTTCAGCGATTTGACGAAAGAACGACGGCACTTTTCCCTCCAGTATTCAAGGCCGCTTCCATGCGTGCCCTATGGCCTTCGACAAGATTCCTGATCCTTGTGACTTCGCTCGTCATGTAGACGAGCTTAGTTTTGCTCAGATGCCCCTGCGCAACTTCAAGGCAGGTCAGCGCGGCGTCGAGCGTCGCGATATAGTCAGTCTGTTGCTTGGTCGGCATCGGTAACTTTCCCTTCGGCTTGTGCAATGGCAGCGCGCACGACGTCGACAGTGCCGGCGCCATTCGTCAGCGGCTGCAGCGCCGGGCTTTCGAGCACGAAAAGTGCGCGCTGGAGCGCTTTGTACATCGGCACCGCAGCGCTCCTGATGCGCTCGATGCGATCCTCTTCAGCCTGGAGGCGCGCCTTGTGCTCTCCCCAGGCCTCTTCGATCAGGCGCAGACGCGCCATCTCGGCGAGTGTAGGGATCAAGTCATCCATCAGTGCACTTTCGATTACAGCAGCGAATCGTTCCTGTGATCGCACCTCGATCTGGCGGATGCTCCATACGCGCCCCGGTTCGCCGCGCGTCATGAGTCGACGATGATCGCCATCGGATAGCTCATAATAATTTCCGAAACTGATGCGCTTCCAAATTGCGCGCCGTTCGCCACCGATCAGGACGTCGAAGTCGTAAATAATCCCGCGCGTTTTACCTTCCTTGCGGAGGTTTTGGTTCCAAGTCGTGTTGCGCTCCACGCGAACGAATTCGATCTTCTGTGCTTTGACCGTTTTCAATGCCCGTGATGCCATGTCTTTCCTCCATCGTGTGAGTGAACGCCCTGGCCGATGACTTGGCGGGATACGCCGCGGCCGGCGAGCATCTCGGCTTGTTGTATTTTCGCCTTGGCGAGGGCCGATCCCGAGATCATCAGGCGGCGGTAGGCGCACGCATCGGTCACGCCGTCGCGCTCGTCGTCAGACAGGCCTTCGATGACGACTGCACCCTGCGGCCCGACCTTGAGCTTCGCGCGGCCGGAGACGAGTGCCTTGTCGAGCAGCGCGACGACCTTGCGCACCTCGTCGATGCGTTGCTGGATTGTCTGCTTTGGTTTCAATCTCGTGTCGCAAGGCATTTGGATATCCTCCTGTGAGGCGGCCCGAGGGGCCCACGCGACAGGTATACGCCCATCGCGTAGGCTTTGCAAGCGTCTCAGCGCTTCAGTGCGGCGATCTCGTCGCTGATCTTGGTGTCGTCCATCTCGATCTCGGGCACGAACGCAGCCAGCGTGGGGGCCGGGGATGCGATCGGCGTCAGGTCGATGGCTCGTGCCTCGGACGTCGGGGCAGCCACTTCAGCGGCCTCGCCAAGGTCGAGGAAGGCTGTTCGGCTCTCGGCGATTTTGCGGATCGCGGCCTGATCGACTTCGGCGGCGCCGGTCTCGGCCGCCTTGACGATCTTCTTTGCGGCCTCGCGCGCGGTGTCGATCGCGACCTTGACGCGCTCGCCGGCCTCGCGGGAGAGCATCGCGCCCAGCTCTTTCGCCTTGTTCGCGGCCTCGCGGATGACCTTGACGTCGCAGTTCTTGAGGCCTTCCTGCATGTCTTCGAGCAACTCGCGCACCTCGCCGTTGATGGCGCGGACCGCCTCGACGTCGTCGGCTGCGATCCGGCCGGCGATGATGTTGACCACGACGCGGGTCAGCTTGGCGGTAGCGTTGAAGTCATCGGCGACCTTGCGCGCGGCATCGACGGCCTGGGCGAGCTTGTCGGCGTCGGCCTCGGGGCAGAGGTAGCCGAACGCAGAGGCGGCGCACACGCCCACGATCAGGGTGCGGGCCTTCGTGCGGGCCTTCTTGGCCGCCTCGTGCTCTTCCGGATCGACGATGGTGCGCTCGGTTTCCCAGAGCGCTTTCTTGGCGCCCTCGTCGGTGACGTGCTCGGCTTCGAGGACGTTCTGCTTATACTTGACGTTGCCGGCGATCGACGTCTTCAAACTTACCAAAAGCCCTGGCCTCAAAGTCGCTATCTGCGTCATTGTCCAACTCCTTTGCGTCGTTGTAGTTCGGCGGTTAATTCAGCAGTCGAGAATTGATCTAGGCGGGCGCGGAGTCGCTGATTCGCACGCTGCTCTTTCTTCGTGGCCCATCGGCAATTGCTCGGCTCGTAGTTGCCGTCGTTGTCGGGGTAGCGGTCAAGCGTGTGAGATTTCGAGGGACGTCGCCCCATGTCGGCGAGGAAGTTCGAGAATGAATTCCACCGGGCACAGACCTTGATGCCGCGCCCGCCGTAGTCGCCCCATGATGGATTGTTTGGATTGGTGCAGCGTTGGTGCAGGTTCTTAAAAGTCCGGTATTCTGAAGTCGTCGCGCCTCGTCTGGATTCGCCATGCTTAAATGCAGATGCAGCAACTTCTCGCTGCAAGCACCCGCATGATTTTCTTTCGCCTGATCGCAAGCTCTTGTTGCTGATGACGCACTCGGTGCCGCAGTCGCAACGACAAAGCCACTTGCAATTACCGCGAGCAGTATTGTCGCCCGTGTATGACAATACGGTCCATCGCCCGTAACGATGGCCGGTCAAATCGACCATGCGACCATTCAGTTTCTTCATAGCGAATGACCTTTTCAGATGTCGAGCTGGCGGCCGGAGGCCTTCGCCAGCTCGGTGACGGTCTCGGCCTTCGTGGCGTTGCGGGCGCGGCCGGCGGCCCAAGCGCGGAGATCGGCAATCTTCTTGTCTGCTGTCTTCGCAAGCGGGACCACGGTAGACGCGGAGACGATCAGGTCTTCCGTCGTGATCTCGCGCGGGCCGTCGTTGAAGCCGACGAAGAGGGCGTCGGGCACGATCGCCGCGATCTCGGCGCCGGCGAAGCCTTCGCAGGCCTTGGAAACCGCCTGCAGGTCGATGTCGACCTTGGCGCGGCCATTGGCTCGCAGGGCCGCAGTCAGCACCGAGACGCGCTCTTCGGCGTTCGGCAGGTCGACGAACCACACCTCGTCGAAGCGGCCCTTGCGGAGCAGCTCGGGCGGCAGCGACGACACGTCGTTCGCGGTGGCAATCACGAACGCCTCGCCCTGGCGCTCCTGCATCCACGACAGGAAGGTTCCGAGCGCGTCGGAAGAGACGCCACCATCGGCCGAGCCGGACGTCGCACCCTGCAGGGCCTTCTCGATCTCGTCGAGCCACACGACGCAGCGGCCGATTGCCTCGATCACACGGAACGCCTTGCGGAGGTTTCCTTCGCTCTCGCCCACGAACTTCGACTTCAGGGCACCAAGATCGAGCCGCAGCAGCGGGATGCCCCATGCGGTTGCGATCGCCTTGGCGGTCAGGCTCTTGCCGCAGCCGGGCACGCCGACGAGCAGCGCGCCTTTCGGGGCCGGCAAGCCATACTCGCGCGCTGCGGGGCTGTAGGCCGAACTGCGTGCTTTGAGCCAAGCCTTGAGGTTTTCGAGCCCGCCGACGGCGTCGAGGCCGCCCGGGATCGGATCGAACCACTCCAGCACCTTCTCGCGGGTGATGACGCGGCGCTTTTCCTTGGCCACGGTAGCCGGGTCGATGCGCCGGAGCTGCACGAGCGAGCGGGCGTAGCAAGCCTGTGCCTCTTCGCCGGACAGGCCGACGGCGGCATCGATCGCGGCTTCCCGGGTGCCGTTTGGGGCGGCCGCGGCGCGTACCTCTTCGGTCAGAGAGCCAAGCGTCGCGTCGAGGATCGCGGCGATCTCGGCCCGATCCGGCAGCGGCCAATCGATGACCGTCGCGTGGTTAGCCAACTCGGCCGGGATGTCGCCGGACGGGGAGAGCACCACGATTGCCTGCGCGCCGTCGCGCGGCACGCTTGGGAGGGTTCGGGCGAGGTTGCGGAGCTGGCGAAGGGGCTGCGCGCCGGCGGGGCCTGCAAGCCACACAGGCAGGTCGCGCATGATCCAGACGCCGCGATCGCGGGCGTTCTTGGCACGATCGGCGATCGCCGTGAAGGTCGCGCCCGGGTCCGGCGCGCCGATGTCCTCGCACAGCTGGCCGTCGATCTCGGCGACGCCCTGCGCGATGTCCCATGTGCGGGCGAGGTACTTGGCGGACGCTGCGGCCTCGAAGATGTAGCCCTCGACGCGGGCTTCCTCGGTGGTCTTGATCCAGATCAGCGGATTGCGGGCACGAAGCAACGCGGCTACGTCAGCGGCGGCTTCCTGGCTTTTGGTCGGGATGGTCATCTCGTCGATCTCCCAGTTGGGCGGCCCGAGGGGCCTTGGAACGTTCGAAACGTACGCCCATCGCGTGACGGCGTCAATAGGTTTTGATGGCTACGGTACTAATTATTCCGGCGGCAGCCGGAAGTCGAATTGCCGGGCCCATGGAACGATGAACGCCTCGAAGGTCTCGGCCTCCATCTCCTGCAGGGCGACAATCCGGTGCTGACCGTCGCAGATGACGAGCAGCGGGAAGGGCGAGCCCGGGGGTGATTCGATGATGATCACGGGCTCGGCGAGCCGTTTGGGATCGGTTTTGAAGTCGTCGACACGGGACCGGGACAGGTTGTCGTTATCCCAGTCGGCCGGGGCGAGGCTGGCTACTGGAAGCCGTTGCGGCGCGCCGAACTCGCCGAGCGCAGCCGAGTGTTGCATCTCGGTGATGTTCCAGCGGAGGATTTCGCCATGGCGTTCAAGCGTGAAGACCGTACAGGCGACCTTGTCGGGGGAGGCGGCCGCCTTGGCCCAGACGTCGCGATTGTGCTTGTCGATGGCGGCCCGGACCTTGGCGGCCCGGGCAAGCGCGTTCTGCCGGCGCGTCTCGGTATGGACCCAGCCGCAGGTACAGCGCACCGTGATGTTGATCGGGGAGCGACGCTCGGTGATCGAGTGGACGAAACCGGTTTTCATGGCTGGAACACCTCACGGGCCTCGATCAGCACGGCGACGTCGGTGAACAGCGGCGAGCGGGTCGCGTAGGCGACTTCGTTGCGGGCGCTGGTCGACGAGACGAGGCCGCAGTTCCCGCCGCGGTCGGTCTGCCAGCGGTAGGCGATGGTGGGCCAGCTGCGGTGCGTCGTCTTGTATGGCTTGAGATAGGCCGCGACGCGCCCGGCGTATGGATCGCTGTAGAAGGCGGTGGCGACTGCGGGAAGGCCGGAGGTGTTCATTTTTAGTCTCCCATTTGAGGGCGGCCCGAGGGGCCTGATACGTCAGCTTATACGCTCATGGCGTACGGATTGCAAGGGGCGACTGTGAGCTTTTTGGCCCTGACTTAGACCTTGCGCACAGGGCACGAGCGGAATGCGGCCTCGGCCTGGGCCCGCAGCTCAGACTTTGAGATGGCCACAAGACGCGGTGTCGACGTCCCTGATCGGAGGCTCGGGAAGAGCGCGGCGGCCGCATCGGTGGCGCGCTCACGCCCGCGGCGCTGTATGCGATCGCGGACCTGCTGACGACCGAAGTTGCGGCCTTTACCCATAGCTTAATCCAGGGGAATTGGGCACGGCCGCCACCTATGAATGCCACGCTGAACATCGCTTGCAAAAATGCAACGATCCTGCTCGGGCGCCATGATCGAGGGAGCGGACGGCGTCCGGATCATGATCTCTTCGTCTGGGCATGCCAAGAACAGATGATCGCCGATCTTAACCTCGATCAGCACAGGGCACGTCTTCGGTGCATCTAGCACCGGCTTGGCACGAAGTGGGGACATCTCGGGGATGCCCGTGAAATCGGCTCGCGTCTGGGTCGGGCAGCCGCCTGGGCCCCCGAACAGCAGGGCGAGCAGCACAATGACAACGGCGTACACCGCGACGCGGTGGTTTTGCATCAGGTAGCGGGCGAATGCCGGACCGTTGGTCATGATCATTACCTAGGGGAGGTCCCGGGCCGCCTGGGGGCTTGAGGATCGGCGACCCGGGTACTCGACGCAACAGCACCTTCGGAGGGCCGAAGGACATCAGACAATCGGCCCACCGCTGATATCGGCGCGAAGCGCGTCAAAGTCAAG
>ERZ1292642.1128-Hain-H14-01um-R1-1128-length-13166-cov-3_pt1 | contig 13166 bp, 21 predicted proteins | sample MGYA00564403_ERZ1292642 | MGnify/ENA primary metagenome ERZ1292642 (study PRJEB36523, sample SAMEA6512643) | groundwater metagenome | collected 2019-01-09 | study: AquaDiva: Metagenomics assemblies of 32 groundwater samples | reverse complement strand
AGGCGAGCGGCGACGCACACGATAGTCTGCTCTACGGTTGGGGCGAGGTCTCCGAGGTCGGCGGATCCATCGGCATCGTCGATGCGTCCGGCTCCACCGGGGCGACGCTCTCGAGCGAGGGCGCCCCCGATCGTTTTCCCAGCCCACCCCCGAGCATCATCACGACGGCGTTCCACGCGATGGTGAACGCGTGATCTACGCCGACGCGCGCGCAGGCCCAGCGCCGAAGCGAGGGGCTGTAGTAGCCGCGCATGGTCGGCGGGATGTGGTCCTGGCCGGGCAACTGCTGGAGCTTCTGCGGATCGCCCCACGTGTCGAACCACTCCTGATCGCCCGCGAGGCGCGCGCGGTTCTCCTCGAAGTCGAGCGCTGGCACCGCGACGAGCACGGCACGGTCGCCGAGGAGCGGCACGATCGACTCCTGCACCATGACCACGAGGTCGGAGACGTGGGACTGCAGCCACTGATCCCCGGCCTCGAGCACAAGTGCGCGCTTCCTCGAGTCGGCGAGCGACGCGAACGAAAGCGTGACACGCTTTCCGGCAAGCCGCGAGAGATGCTCCGAGGCGTCTGCAAGGAACGACTGGACCAACTCCGCGACGCGCCCGATGAGCGCCTGCGCTTCGGGTCCGCGCACGAGCAGTCCAAGAATTTCGTTGGAGGCCGTGATGCCTGGGACGCGGAGTTCCAGCAGCTGATCGTCCGCTTGGAATTCGTGACCCGACCTGATCTTGATGTCCATGCGCATGCGGTAGGCGCTCCCTTCGAGCGTTGCGGTTAGAGCTGCGCCGTCGACTGGACCGCCTGCACGAGCAGCCACCCGAGGCGGTTGTTGCCGCCGTTGGAGTTGCTGTACACGCCTTGCGTGTCGCGGAAGGCGACGAACTTGAGCCCGGTCCCGACGAACGCATCGCCCGTCGTCGAGCCCATCGCGGGGTTGGTCGTCGGCAGCGACTTGTTCATCAGCGCCGTGATCGTGAATCCCGTCGCGTTCATCGAGCGCTGGAGCTTGAGCGTGTGGTATGTGCTCACCGTCGCATGGCCGACGTAGTCGAGATACGGATCGGTCGCGCTGATCGCGAGGCCCATCGCCAAGGACCAGTTCGCGACGTTGTGCTCCTCGAACAGGCAATCGAACTCCATGCCAGCCGAGTTGCGTTGTGCCACGTCCGGCATCTCAAGCAAATCGTTCGCCTTGTGGATCGCGTAGCCACACACGATCGTCAGGTTGCCATTCGGGATGCTCCCGAGCTTCGTGGCGCTGCCGCCGAGCGGGGTGCACTCCGCGTCGGACCACGGGCCGCGGAGGACTGAATCGCCGTCTCTGGTACCTGGTGCGAATGCCATTCGAGTGCCTCCGAGTTACCCTCAGTGTGCGGGGGGTCTCGGAGTGCGGGCCGGATCAGTAGACCTGCGAGAACGGCCGGTCCTGCACGTGGAGGACGCGGAAGTCGACCATCTGCCTGCGCATCCCGCTGATCGTCGGCATCCTGCGGGGAGCGTTGGTCATGCCGAGACGCCCGTTCGAATTCGCGATCTGGAGCCACCCGCGCGTGACGACGGGTGCGGCGTTCGGCGTAGCGGGAGTGACTCCGGCGAAGTCGTAGACGCGGAACCCTTCCGTAAACGGGTTGATCGCGGACTGCATCGCGGATACCAACTTCGTCATGCTCACGTTCAGTCGGAAGCCCGTCGTCTGCTGGACGCCCTTGGTTCCGAGGAGCGCGAAGAAATCGAGCTGGCACAGCGAGGCTTCGCCGCGCGAGGCACCGTTGCGGAGCAACGTGAACTCGGCCCAGTGCGTGATCGATGAACTGTCGGTGGGGTCGGCAAAGGCGTCATCGAAGTACACGGGATAGCCGCAGGTCGCCGCCCACTTGTCGTTGAGGAATTTCGCGATCGAGAGCTCGACGTTCTCGGCGAGGAGATGCGTGGGGGTCCCGCTCATCTGGCCCTCAAGAGTTCCTCGACGCGCGCCTTGAACATGCCCCGGATGATCTCCGACACGTCGCGCATGAAGTGGTGGGGCCGCGTGCCGGGATGGTTGACGATGTACGAGGATCGCCAGCCGATGCCAGCGATCCGGAAGCGCATCGGCTTTCCATCCTTCGCCGTGATGACGTGCGGCTTGCTCCCGAATTCCAGCGTGCCGAGTAGATTGTGCGTGCCATCGTTGACGAGCTCGCCGCTTCCGGGGTGCGTCGCGCCGGCTCTGTTGAACGGGTGCGTGACCTCGACGATCTTCCCGGCGTCGATCACGCGCACCATCCACATGTCCGCCGTGTGCGGCCCGGCGTAGTGCTGATCGCTGCGCGGCGTGCGCTCCGTGAGAAGCTTCAGCGCCTCGTGCGCGCACTCGACCGCCGCGACCGGGACCGCGAGGAGCGCCCGCATCTTGCGCTCGATCATCGCCCGCGCGCCGGACGTGTCGATCTTGAGCGCGAGTCCCTTGCCCATCAGCTCACCAACCGGAAGGTGCCGAAGCTGTAGCCCACGACCGTATCGTTCTGAAGGTGCGCGCGCTTGTCGTGCTCGTTCTCGCCGACCACTTCCCACTCTTCACTTTCGAACCAAATGCGATCGAGATGGTGCAGCGTGGACGCCGCGATGCCGCCCGCTGACGGGAGATCGATGAACCCGAATTCGCGCTCACCCTCTTTCAGCTGCGGACCGGTGGCAGTGCGCGGAGCTTCGAGGAACTGTCCCGGTTGCGAGACAACGCACTGGAGTCCGGACAGTCCCGTGACGAGCGTTGGGACAGGCGGGACGCCGCCGACGAGGTTCCCGCCCGTCTCTGTGTACCGCAACAGGTCGCAGGTTCGGGACGCCTCCAATACGAACCAAGTGGCAAAGAGGAGACGCAGTTGATAGACCGCCGCCGCGTTGCTCGGGATCCCGGCCGCTGGCATGGTCATGGGGCAAGTGTGCGACGCGGGCGCGGGCGCGGGCCGGCATGGGCGATTTTAGTTGACTGTGTGCGCTCGGTTCTGCAATGTAAAGAGGGGAGGCGCCCATAGCGTCGCATCTCCTCCTAACGCAACCCGGCGTGCTCAACGACGCCATCCCTGCCGAGCGCGCCAAAGGCATCGCAGCGGGCCATGCGTGGTACACCGCTGCGCGTCTGTGCGCGGTCTACGTGGACTGCGGCGTGAGCGACGGGATGCGTGCGGGTATCGAGGCCGCGAAGCGTGCGGGCGTGCGCGTCGAAGAGCACCGTGACTCCATGGCGCTGGCGACCCTCCTCGTCAGCCTCGTCGAGATGCAACTCGCATGGGCTAAGCGCGCGGGCGGGTGCTACTCCACGGGCGATGAGGCGTACGGTGCGTGCTCGGATCAGCTTCGCGCGGCGATCGAAGCGTACAGCAAGAGCGGCGCGCGATGATGCCCGCAGCGGCCCGCGCCAGCCTTGCTGCACTCATCGCCGACTTCCGCGGTCGCGAAAAGAGCCTATTCGGCGACTTCGACGAGGGCTTCACATGTGGGCTTTACTTCGCCGCAGACAAGCTCTCGGCCATATTAACCGAACACACGCCAGCGCCGATGGAACCAGACCGAGAGCTCGAAGTACTGAGCGCGCTACTCCAGTGCGCCGACACGGGCGCAGCGCTGGAGAAGATGACCGACGAGCAGATCGGAAACCTCCTGATCGAGCACGCGTGGCCGCACTTCGACATGCTCTCGCCGCTGAGCGATCTCGTGAGCGAAGCGGCCGACCGTCTCAAGGGCGACGTGAAGTGTCATCCATGCGATGGGACGGGGCGCGTTTTCAACGACTGCACCTATGCAAAGTGCGGCGCCTGCGATGGCGCGGGCACGGTGAGGGAGGAGCGGAAGCCATGAGCACTCGCGAGATTCCCATCCTATTCAGCGCGCCCATGATCAGAGCGATACTCGCTGCGACAAAGACGCAGACACGGCGCGAGACAAAGGGCGTCAAGCCGCGATGGTCCGTGGGTGATTTGCTTTGGGTGAAGGAGACATTTCGTCAAAGCGGAAACACGACCATCTATCGCGCGGACGGCGGCGACGAGGCGAAGCACTTCCGCCCGTGGCGCCCGTCCATCTTCATGCCGCGCACGCTGTCCCGCATCTCGCTGCGGGTGCTAGATGTCCGTTGCGAGCCGTTGTGGTCGATCAGCGAGGCGGATGCGCGGGCCGAGGGAGTGGCGAGCGTCGCGGAGTATCGAGCGTTATGGGAGGAGATCAACGGGAGGGAGTCGTGGGAGGGTGCCCCGACGGTGTGGGTGATTTCTTTCGAGCGTGTCAGTTGACGCCCGCCCGCCTCGCAGAAATACGCGCCCTACCAGAGCGCAAGTGCTCCTCGCCGGACATGGAGGACGCCTTGATGGAAATGCTCGCGTGGGCGAATACGCTGGTTCTTGAGCGCAATTCTGCGCGCTACACATCGGCCCACTACCGCCACGAGCTCGAAGTCATCGCAGGCGGGAACCATCCCGGCCCGCACTGCCGCGAGATTGCGCGCGAAGCGCTGGAGAGCGAGACTTTCGTGATGTGCTCGTGAAGCTCTGGCGGGAGGTGCGATGATGGCGACACCCAAGATGCAGCACTGCGACTACTGCGGCGCCGAGACCGGCGTAGGCGTCCGCACCTACAGCGACGGCCCGGAATCGTGCGGCGCGGTGGAGTGCAATCGCGAAGCGCATGCCGACGCCCGCGCCGCGCAAGATGAAGCGCGCGAGCGTGCCGAAGATGATGGGTATGCGCGGTACGGAGGCAACTGGTGACGCCCGCCCGTCTCGCCGAGATACGTGCTTGTTCCGCGCGCCACATGGACGATGAATGCGAATGCCCGTCTGACTGCGGCGTAGGACTCGCGTCGAAGGAACTCCTCGCGTGGGCGGATGCGCTGGCCGCCGACGCGGAGCGCGACGCGCGAGAGATGACGACGGCGTTGGAGATAGCCGAGCACGTCGGAATGCGCATGAAGGCCGAGCGCAACGCCGCCCTGAAGGTAGTCCGCGAATCATGCGGGCATCCCTGCTATGTCTGTTCTGGTAATCAGACGGCGGCCGAGGTTGCGGCGCTGATCGCGGAGCGCGACGCCGCACTGGCGCTTGCTGAGACAGAGCGCGCCATGATCGTGGCGTGGTTGCGCAAAAGTCAGTATGGTCATGACAACACACGAAAATGGCTGACTGCTCAGATCGAGCACGGAGTGCATCATGACGCCTGAGCGCTTGGCCGAGATTCGCCTCGCTGCCGAAGTGCATTGCAGCGCGGCGTGCGACTGCAACGGACCGGATGGATACGACGAGTGCGGCGTCGGGCGGATGGCCTACGAACTACTCGCGGAGGTTGACCGCCTGACCGCTCAAATCCCGCGAGGCGGTCAACGCGAGCATGTTCGTCTGATGTGCGTTCATTGCTGCGAGGCGATCGGCGAGAGAGACCTTCCCGATCGAGCGTGCCTTTCGCGTTCACGTCGCGCTGTGCGAGCGTCATCCGCTGAGAGAAGGGCTGATCGCGGCAGTGCGCAAGGGTCGCGGCCTGGACTAAACCGCCGCGATGCCCGTCGCCAGCGGGCAGATCGCCTCGAAGCGGTATGCCGCTCGCTGCGCCTGCCCCGCGTACTGCACCCCCGCCGCGCTCGCTATGCTCTTGCCGGTCCCCGTCTCCACGCGCGCCACATGGCTATGAATCGCCGCCAGCGCCTCGCATGCGAGTTTGGTAGCGTAGGTCATGAGCGCCTCCACGAAGTCCTCGCCTACGAGCTCCGGTGCGGTAATTCGCGGGACCTTCGCCATCCAGTAGACGCTCGTTCCCGTGGTGGTCGGGGTCGGCTCGAGCGTGATGGTGCCGGCATCCTCCCATGCGCGGCCGGAGAATCGCTTGTTGAGATGGTCGAAGCCTTCGATCGCTTCCTGGATCATCTCCTGCGAGAGGTACGCGGTACCGTCGGCGAGCAAGAGCTTGAGCAGTTTGCGGTCCACGTCGGTGAGTGGTCGCCGCGCAAACTCGATGAGCTGCGCATCGGTCGGGTCCCAGAGTTCGTACGTGTCGAAGAGAAGACCCGGCACCCACACGCTGCCGTCGCCGCGCCAGTAGACTTTGAGCTCGTCGAGCGCGCTTGTCGGCGGAGTCCCTGCGCTGGCGCCCGAGTACTGCTTTGTCGTCGCCGTAGTCGTGAAGTGGCCGAACTGATACTTGGGTCGCCTTCGGTTGACCTCGCGCCGCGCGGCCTGCAGCGAGTAGGTCATCGCGGCATCGGACAGGAGCGCGGATGATGTGCCCTGCCCGCAAAGACCGCGGAGCGCGGTGATCTGATCGGCGGCCGAGGCGAACGCAGCGGATGCCATGGCTACACGCCTCGCAGATTGCGAGGAGCGACGTCCTCGACGACGACGCGGCGCGGGGGCAAGCGCGGCTCACCGACGAGCGTCGCCTGCGCCCCGCGCCACGTATGATACGTGCGCCCGCCACGCATCTTTTGGATCGCGAATTCCGCCGCCTCACCGAGGAACGGGATCGGGATGTCGTTGAGCAGAACCGGCGTCCCGTAGGTCACGTCGCGGCCGTCGCGTGTGATGTCCACAGCGAACACGTCGAATACCTGCGTCCGCACGCCCGTCTTGAGCACGACATCGCGGCCAACGCTGAAAACTTTCGTTCCCTTGCCGGCCTTCATGTCGAGGTCCCATCGGCAGCGCTTGGCCTCCGCCGCGAGTTCGACGCGGAACGCTCCGCCGTAGGGAGTCACCGGCGCGGCCTCAAGAGCACAGCCTTGGTCAGCTCGTCGAGGTTCTTGTCGATGCGGATGACGGCCTTCTCGAGGTCCGCGTGCCGCGTCTCGGTCTTGCCCTGGGCCACCTCGAGGGCGCCCGTGCGCGACTCAAGCGCCTTGCCGCGCGAGTCGCTGGACGTCCACACGAGACCGGCGAGGGCCATCGAGATCACGACGAACATTGCCAGCGCGGACTCGCGCCAACTCCTGCGGGATCCGTTCTCGTCGGCCATGGTGCAAGTGTATGGGACCGCACGGAATGCCAGCCGGAATCAGGGCAGATGGTCGAGCAATCCGGCGCCGAACTCATGCCCGCACAGAACGCAAAACCACCAGATCGTGTGACTCGGCTTTGGCGTCTTGCGCTTCGTCCGCGTGCTGCCGCAGGATGGGCACGCCGGCATCTGCGAGGCGAATTTACCCAATGGCGTCCGTCTCCGCGACCGCATCGAGGGATGCATAGCGCTTCTGGAGCGCGAGGATCGCGGGCACGTAGCGCTCCCGTGTCGTGCGCGGGATCTTGTTCCCGAGGACGGCACCGGGCCCAGCGTTGTACGCCGCTGCGACGCGAGCGAGATCCCCGCCGACCCGTCGCGCGAGCTTGAGCAGGTAGCGCGTCCCGAGGTCGATTCCTCGCGCGGCGTCGTTGAGAATCCACTCCCCTCGCGCGGCGTGTGACGTGAACGGCATGCAGCCGAGTTCCTTCGCAACGACGGAGCTTACCTGCATCGGGCCGAATGATCCCCCTAGTACGTCGTCGCGTTGGCCCGGCGCGCTGCGGATGTTGCGAAATGCGGTCTCATGCGCCGCGAAGGCGAGCACCCATGAGAGAGGCATACCATACGCAGCGACGGCCGCGCGGAAGTCCGGCATCATCTGTGAACGGCGCGCGGCTTCGGACGGGCGCTCACCCGTGATGGGCGTGAGATCCTCCTTCACTTCGGAGGATCCTTCGGCGCGAGTCTGATCTCCCCCGTCTTCCCGTCGAATGCCCAAAGTCGCTCACCACATTCCTTGCGCCCCGCCTCATTCACGATCCCGGCGAAGCACTCGAACGTGAGACCGAGTTCGATCGCGATGCGCCTGAGCAGGAGCGTCGAGCGCAGTACCGCGCTCGCGTTGAACGTCGCGATCTCGACAGCCAAGCGCTCGATCGCTTTCGCGCCGGGGTCCTTCGCCGTCCACGCCTTTATCTTCGCCTCGACCTCTTCCTGATGCGCGGTCGCGAGCTTCGTCTCGGAGCGGATCGCGTCCATCTCGCGGGCGGTGAGGTTGCCGCCAGAGCGCGGCTGGGGCTCGGCCTTGGGCGATGCCGATCCGGCGTACTGCGGCGCAACGGGTGTCGACGCCTCGCCCCGAGCGGCGCGGTCTGCGCGGGCCTTCAGCACTTCGACTGGCTCCTGCTCGGGATGCTTCGTGGATGCGGGCACTACGCTCTTGGAGGCGTTGCCCCTGCCGGCGCTGAAGCTGATGAGCCCGACGGCGAGTGCGAGCGCGAGTACTCCGACGATCTGGACTGAGGTTTTCATGGGGTCATCTCCTGTCCGGCGTCAGGGGGAATCGGCAGCTTCAGGTCAATCGTGATCGGTCCGCCGCTTGTACCCATGGTCAGCACGTAGCGGCCTCGCTCCGTGGACACCACCGATTCGATGTTAGCTGCGGCGTGGATGCGGTCCTGCGCTTCCAGAATCGCGCGCACGCCGTCGCAGAACTCGCGGGCGCTTGCGCGCCACGTGCGGGTCGCGACCGTATCAGGATGGGTAGGGTCGAGTAGATCAACCGCCGTCGCTGGCGCTGCCTGCGTGCTCCTGAGCGTGGCGCCACCAACCGCTGCGCCCGCTACCAGCGTTGCGGTGATGGCTAGTTCCTTGGTCGTCATGATCCCTTTCAGCGGCACTCGGCCGCGCGTGCCTCGAGCGCCTCGACGCGTGCGCGCAGTCGCTCGATCTCGTGTCCATGCTCCCACGTCCAAGTCGCCTGCTCTTCTGCGGTGATCAGCAGGTCGTCGAATCTCCCGACCAGTCCGCCATCGTTGCGCCGGATGTGAGGCAGATGGAACTTCTTGCGCGCGAATGACTCGGCATCACGCGCGGAGTAGCGCTGATACTCGCGCGCGCCGGGGTTGGCGATGAATCGCTCGATCTTCCCTGTGGCCCAAAACTCCAGCCCATAATCGGGATTCCCGTAGGCTGAATTGTTCAGGTAGATGTTGGCGCTGACGTTGAGTGTCCCGATCCCCTTGTCGCCTCCGGTTGGTGCTCCGATGATCATGCCGAGTCCGATCTCCACGCGTTGCGCCCAAGCAGCGCCCGAGAATGTCCAGAAGTCCAAGAACGAAGCAGCGCTGTTCGTCGCTGCCACAATCACGGCGGCCTGCTTCGAGGTGTCGTAGCCGAGATAGAAGCCCTTGTTTGGCGTCGTGTCGCGAATATTGGCGAGGAGCACCGCGTTGCCGGTGAACGCCGCGCCCGTCTTGTTGATCTCGAATGGCACAGTCGGCGTGACGCCGACTCCCACGTAGCCGTTCGTGCCGAGCACAAGCTGGTTGGCGTTCGTTGTCGCGTCCTCTAGCCAGCGCGCGGCCAAGATGAGAGGCTGTGAGGTCCCGCTCCCGCTCTTGCCAGTGGCGACGTAGACTGACGATCCAGTGGCGCGAATGCCACCCATGTTGTAGTTGGTCCCGTCAGCAACAAAGTCCGTGTTGTAGATCAAAAGCTGCGCCAGGTTGCTCGCGATGCCCGTACCCTTTGGCACGACCTGAAGCGTGCTGTTCACATTCGTCCCGCTCGACGGGTAGTAGATCGAGATCGCCTGATTCGCAACGGTATCCGAACCATAGATCTGCGGAGCTTTCCCCGTGGCCGACGATCCGAGGATGATGCCTCCACCAGCGGCAGTGAGCGACAAGAGCGTACCGTCGTGCGTGAAGGTGCTTACCCCTTTGATTGTATTCGCGGCCGTGTCGCCGTATGCCACCTGTCCCGAGGTGATTGATCCTCCGATCGTGCCGGACAGCGCCGACCACGACAGCACCCCGGCCGTCGTGCTCGTGAGGGCATAGCCACTGCTCGCGGGATACCCCGTCGGAAGCGTATAGGCTGTGTCCCCGCCAAGCGCGTCAGCGGCCTTGAGCGCGACGTAGTTCGTTCCTCCTGCGGCGAGTTCGAGAAATCGCGCCTCTCCAGTATTCCCAGCGGCGACGCCGTATGGCTTAACTACCACGCCAGCTTGCGCGAGGGTCGCCACGCCGCTGTAAGCGGAGAGGAGTAGCGCAACGTCGACGGTGCCAGCCGCGTTGATGGTCACTCGCGGAGCTGCGGCGAGGTCTCCGAACGGGGCGTTAGTGTAGAAGGTCATTGGCGCATTAGCGAGCGTTGCGATCTGGAGCCCGCCCGGCGCGTCCGTGTTCACGTACGCGGAGTCTGCAGGATATTGGTAGGTCGCGCCGGACACGAATCCGCTGCCGAGCATCGCGATCTGCGCGAAGTGTCCACCGTCATTGATTGCCACCCACGAGGACTGCGCAAATACTCCGGTACTCACGTTCTCCGCGATGGGACCAAAGTCACCGTCATGATTGACGTAGACGTGTAGTCTGTCGCTGGGGGTTGTCGTTCCTATGCCCAACCATCCTGGCGCCGTCAGGTGCATGCGCTCGGCAATGGTGCCGAGGCTGCGCGTCCAGAACTGAATTGCAGACGACGTGTTGCCGGCCGTGTTCGGATTTGCTGCTTGCAAGTCCAACACGCTCGCAATGCGCACCTGCTCGACGTGATTACCGCTCCCGTCGGTCATGCGGAAGCTGTAGTCGCACCCCTTGCCGGCGGTCGCGGACGTGCTGGTGTTTTCGCACTGTGAAAACCCAGTCGCGGCACCCGCTGCCGATCTGGAGACGTTGAACTGCGCTCCGGCGGACGCCAGCGGAGTTGCGCCCACCTGGACCTTGACCTGTCCGCCGTCTGCGCACGGATGGAGGTTGTTGTCGGACCAGCACCAGTTACTCCCGGCGTCGTTCGGTGTGGCGCCTCCGTCTGGATGATCGCTGACGCATCGCCATCCTGTGGAGTGAATGCATGAAAAACAATTGTTGGTCGTGTCCCACGCGCAGTTGCCGAGGTTGGCGAAAGTCGCCGGGTTCGTGGCTCCAGCGTCGAGGCGCGATACCTTGTACATCTGCACAGACTGCCGAAGCACGGGCGAATCTTGCCGCACGTAGGACGCCTGCTGCGCCTCCACGTCGATCGCGAACACGCCGATCGCGAAGATGGCCGCGAGCGCAGACCAGATGATGACGCGCCCCTTCACAGCGTGCTCGCGAGCAAGACGGCCGCGGCCGTGACGGCGAGAAGTAGCCCCAGCGCGATCATGATGTCCCTCCAGATGCCTCTCACGGGAACGCCTCGCACACGACCCCCGCGGCGCGCTTCACGCTGGCCCAGTCGCATTGCTCCTCGTGGTACGCGTCCGTGTACCCGCTCCTGGACTGTTTGCAATGAAGCGTTTCGTGTACCAACGTTTGCGCGCTCTCGCACATGCTCCCGCGCCACGGTGCCCAGATGAGGCAGCTCGATGGGCGTGCGATCGAGTAGCCGGTGACGCAGCGCTGGTCGTGCCAGCCGAGCGGAACGAGACACTGATCGGGGTCCACCCAGTGAACGATCACGACCGTGAACGGGTCGTCAAGGCTCATGTTGGTATCGCGCGAAGTCGTGACCGCGCGCCACGCGATCTCAACGGCGCGGTCCGTGTCGGCGGCGGACGCGGGCGGGAAGTTAGGGGCGCAGCCCGCGAGCAGCCCGCACAGGAGCATCAGCGCGAGCGCCAGCACGCAGCCGATCACGACCACCCCGGAGATGCCGGCGGAGCGCTTCACGGCACCCACCCATCCCCACGCACACGATCGAACATGCTGCGGAATGGATCGAAGTTCATATCAATTCACCCACCCGATGATCCAGTGAGCGTTAACGTCTTGAGCGCAGCCACCCCCTCGCGCTCGGCCCATGCCCACTCTGCCGTCCGCAGGTGCTGTGCGTCTGGGTCGCCCTGCTGCCAGAGGCTCACATGGAATCCCTCGTGGGCCATGACCGCAGCGCGCCCCCACTGACGGGCCACATCGATGACGTAGGCGCCCCCCTCGCGGTCGGTATGCCCGTAGGTGCACCATTCGCCTGGCGCCGTGTCAGGGTCCTGGACACACTTTCCATCATGCCAGCGCACCGCCACGTCGCCCTCGATGGGCGGGTAGCCGTGCGCGACGAACAGACGCGAGAGAGCCTCGACAGCGCGGCAGTCCGTGTCGGAGGCGCAGAGGTCTTGATCGCAGCCATGGAGGCACAGTCCGACGAGCGCAATGCGGGTGAGGGTGCGGCGCATCATTCGACGACCCAGTAGAAGTACGAGTGAGATGTACCGGACACGAACGCCACGTCGGCGCTGATCACGGCCGATCCGGTCCCGGTCGTCGCGTAGATGCCGCGCGCCCAACCGCCCGTGTCGGCGGGCTGGAGGATGATCGACTTCGGCGCGCTGGCGAACGCCGCGTTGAACACGATCTGCCCGCAGATGCCGGCCGTCGGCACACTGTTGCCCGCAGTGATCGTAATCTGCCCCGCGCTGTCCGTGCTGCCGGCCGTGACGGCGATCGCCGCGCCGGAGCCCCCGCCATCGTTGAGTGTCGTCGAGGTTAGAGTGGAAGTGGGCGCGGTGACCTGGACAGAGCGCAACGTGCGCAGAGCCAGCGTCCCTGCCGTAGATCCGGCTGCACCGGTTCCGACTCCGACGACTCCAGCCGCAATTCGTGATAAAGCCACATCAGCTGCTCCGGTGGCGTTGGTTGCATTCCAGCCAAGGGCCCCGCTGGTGGCGGCGTTGAGTCGTAACCCGGCCGCACTAACAAAGCCGTTCGCGCCGCTTCCGACATAGTAATTAGCAGCCATCACGGCGCCGTCAGCAACACCTGACGATCCACCCACCTGGATGGTACCTGCACTTTCGCGACTCAGCCAGACATCCGATCCGAGATAGACGTTGCCAATGCTGTTGATCCCAGCCTTCGCCGAATACGCTGCCCCATTCACGCTGCTCATGAAGTCGAGCGCACTCGTCGGAGCCGCCGCCCCCTGCACCGGCCGCACCTGAAAGCCCCACTTCACCGTCTGACTCGCGGCCGTAGCGTCCGTCTTCCACCCTTGACCGACCAGCTCGACGACCGGAGAGTATTGCTGGGCACCGGCTGCCGCCGCGGTGGTGTTGGTCAGGGTTAGGCCCACGGTCTGCGCGGTGCCGATGTCGCCGCCCGTGTCGGCCGTGATCTGCGCGTTCGTGACGGTGATCGGAGCCAGGCCAGTCGTCAGCGCGCCGCCGCCGACCGTGAAGTGCGTCGCGAGAGTCTGGGCAGTGGTCCCCGTCCCCAGGATGGTGC
>ERZ1292642.1127-Hain-H14-01um-R1-1127-length-13181-cov-30_pt1 | contig 13181 bp, 10 predicted proteins | sample MGYA00564403_ERZ1292642 | MGnify/ENA primary metagenome ERZ1292642 (study PRJEB36523, sample SAMEA6512643) | groundwater metagenome | collected 2019-01-09 | study: AquaDiva: Metagenomics assemblies of 32 groundwater samples | reverse complement strand
CAGGTGGAACTACAGCAAATCTCTTTATTAGAAATATATACTCAACTACAACACCTGATTTATCTGCGGGAAATCGACCTAACAATTATATACCTGTATCTAATAGTGATGGAAAATTGGATTTAACATGGCTCGATCTTACAGAAGATTGGGGTTTTGCCACTTCTACGATATTTAAGGGAGGAAGTTTCGGCATTGAACAGCAAGGGACAAAACATCCATTCGTTGTAGGAGATACGGGTACTTCCACACCTCATTTTTGGATAACGGCAAAGGGGGACGTTAGGTTAGCGACTACGACACAGAGTGATAAATGGCAACTTGCAGTTCAGGGAACAACTACGACTAATGGGTTTCAGATGTCCCTTAATAGGGGGGATTATAAGGTGTTAACAAGCAACAGCAACGGAGCAGGAACATGGGAATACGCGCCCGTAGCGTTTAGTTTCGCTTCTTCAACGGCAACAACAATAGGAACAAGCAGTGGAACAACCACAAGATTCCGCGCGGTGATTCCTTCGGGCATGTTCGGAGCTAACAGCGCAATAAAGATTGATATAGGCGGAAGTTCGTCGGGAGAGAACTCTACACAGTATCCCATTGTCGGTATCCGTGCGGGGGCAGGCGGATCAGCCGTATTTAATACGAGGTTTCTCACAAACCTTCAGAATTGTGCCACAGGGCACGGTATTTCTGTAACAATCGCAAATAGAAATGCAACCAACTCACAAGTGCTTTATGGAACTGGTGTGTCAGGAGGTGGAAGCTGTAGTGGTGTCATAGGTCTTGAAAGACGTACTGCTGCGCTTACAACAGCCGGTAGTGATGTACACGTGGAAGTTTCAACAATAAACAATGCCAGTGGTGGAACATGGACACTTGATTCAGTCGTAGTAACCCTAATTCCATAACATGCCAACACCCACTCAGATGGCAATTGAAGAAGAGACACAAGCTGAACAACAGCCTATTGGCCAAGAACAGGCGCTTCTTTCCTCTGGTGGAGCACGGCAGGAGACTTTAACGCGCGAACAGCAACTCCAACAGATGAGCACTACTCTTGAAGGCGCGAAGCAGCAGGCATTAAAGATTCAAGAGGGTATAGCAAAGCTCGCGGCAGAAGAAGAAGCAAAGAAGAAAGCGGATGAGCAAGCGAAGCAACAGGCGGCTACCGAAGGCGCGGCGGTTGGATTGCCGGCAGAACCCGCAAAATCAGAGGAACAGAAGGCTTTAGAACAACAGATTACCGATAATGATGCCAGAGCCAAGCAAATAGACAACGAGTTTGCCCAGCATTCAGCCTACTTGGACACTGCGCTCAATGCCCAACTGGACGGTATACGGAATGTCTACGCAGTCCAAATACGGGACATGAATGAGATAAACCGGAGGATTCTCCAAGCTCGCACACAGGCAGGGATACGATATGGAACTGCAAGGTTTGCCCCAGAAATAGATGCGGGTATGATTCTTGGTGAGCAACAGGCAGGGGCTGAACGTGTCGGTAAAATAATCGCCGCCCAGAATGAAGCTATAGCTCAAGCTACCAATGCCTATCACAACAAGAAATATGATCTCATGGTGAAGAAAACAGAGATTGCGAATAAGCTAGAGGAGTCAAAAACACAGGCGTTGACTGATATTGCGAAGCTGGCTGACAAGAGGAAAGAGGAGATACAGAAAAAGAAGGCAGAATTACTAAAATCAGAAAGAAAACAAATTAATGAGGGTGCTATTGTGTCTTTACTCGGACAAGGTATTACCAATCCTGTTGATCTATTTTCAAATATTAGAAAACTTGGAATTTTCGATATTACGTTTGATGAAATAGCAGACATTACAGATAAAGCAAAACAATATGAGAAAGTTGCACCCGGGGTATTGGGAGAACTTCAAAAGACGATTCAAATGGGTATTTTACCAGAAGGTTCTACTGTTGAGGATTATCTTAATCTGACTGATCCTGATCGTGCTCGGGAAGTTGAATTGCAAATGTTGCAGATTGCTAAAATAAAGAAAGAATTAGCAAAGATGGACAAACCAGAAGACGGGGCGCTCGCGGCCGAAGACCCCACCAATATATTGGCTTACGCGCAACAGTATGCTGCAACTGGACAGATACCAACTGGAATACCGAAGGGGGGGTTTGGACTGGTTGCTCAAATTGCTAAAGAACTGCCAAAGCCAGAAGGTATACTGGTTGATAAAAATACTGGCATTACATCTTCCAAATTATCCGCAACGCAAGTAGATGGTATTACTGCTCTGTACGATATAACAAAGAAAGTTTCGGATTTGAAAGCTCTTGATAAAAAGCGTGTTAAGGGATTAGTTGGCGGAATTACAGGGAAAATTTTTGGTGCTGATGATCAAGAACGATATCTTGCATTACGAACGGAAATTGTTGATTTGCTTTCACGCGCAAGAACAGGAGCTGCTTTGACAGCAAGTGAGGAGAAATTTTACGCTGACCAGTTGCCGGGACGTTATGCAGAACCGCTATTTGTATTGGGGGCAAATACCCAAGTAAAATTAGATAGTTTTGATTCTAAAATAAATGGTGCATTAAAATCAAAACTCGATATAAATAATGCGGCAATCTTTGGATATTCAAAAGTTAAAATAGGAAGCAGGGAATATACTGTCGGTGATATTGTTACAAATAATCAAGGTCAAGCAGGTCGCATTAACGCAGATGGCACAATAACTATTATAGAATAATATGGCAACAGTATCAGGACAAGAATTTTTCGGAGGGAAGCCAGGGCGGGTTATTTCAACGCCTTCTGTTTTCACGCCAACAGAACAACAAACAGGATTTAAACCGCTTGCAGCTTTTCAAGGGAAAATAGGTCAAGCAGGAAAACAAATGGCGCAGCAGTTTACGCAAGCGGGCGCGAATATACAAAAAAATGTTCCTCGTTTATTTGGCCCCAGCGAAGTTCCCGAAAAAGGCACATTTTCAGGCGATTTTACGGCTGATTTATCAAAACGACTTGCCGCACTGGGGCATATTGGAGGAGATATTGCTTCTACCGCATTATCAATTCCAATTATAGCGGCAAACATTTATATACCTGAAACAATAAAACAAAACTATAGAAAAACGGTTGATTATGTGGCAGGTAAGATTACGGAAAATCCAGAAACACTAAATACACTTAATGCGGTAAATGAATGGATTGATACAAAAGCAAGCCCAGCGTGGAAAGCTCTTGACCCAGACACAAAAGAAAATATAGCAAAAGATTTGCCGTCATTGTTGGCGTTACTCGGTTCGGGTAAACCGAGTGCACTGAATCAAGAACTTAAATTGAGTGAGGCAAAACAGGCATTAACACAAATTCCGAAGGATATGTATGTGGGCGGTAAACTTGTTCAGCAAAAAGTTAGGCAGCGTGTAAAGAGTTTGTTTACAAAACCAGCTGCTTCTATTGAGGAGGTGTTTGATGAAGCAGACAGTGCTTTACAAGTTACCGCCAAAACAAAAATTGCGGCAGAAGCGGATGAAGCTATTAAAACTACACCGGCAGGTGCTCGTATTACCGCGGAAGCAGAAGCTCCGAAAACTACATTAAAAGAGAAGTTTATTGATTTGACACCTGCCCAAAAGAAACGCTTGCAACAAGCAGGGCCGCAGAAAACACAGGAATATATTGACGTGATAAATGCAAGAAATCTAGATGATACATTGCCTACGGCGTATGAATATGGCGGAGATAAGGTACGAGGCGCTGTTGAAAATATGGAAAAAATACTGAATGATGTTGGTTCTGATATAGGAAAAACGCGAAACAAACTCTCAACCATACAAACACCGCAAGTACAAATAGACAATATAGAAGCATTGTTTAATAAAGAACTTGAAGGATTAAATCTTGCTATAAGGAATGGAACCATAGCGCAAAAAACTGGCACCGTAAGCCGCGTTGCTTCACAGGGAGATATAAAAGCGTTGAGTAGATTATACAATGATTTTCTTGCGTTTAAACAAAGTCCTGATCTTACTACATTGATTGATTTACGCTCATCATTTGACAACGTAATAAATTTTGGAAAACGGGCGAATGAAGTATCAAATAGTGTTGATCCACTTTCGCGTGCCATGAGAAAAAAACTAGCCGATAGCGCGGCTACGATTGTTGGAAAAGAAAAAGCTATTGATGTTGCGCGGTATTCCGATGTAATAGATGCAATAAATGAACTTCGGTCATACACTGACCGCCGTGCGGGTGGCGAGTATTTGCTACGGCTTGTGTTATCGGGACGCGGAGGGGAAGCGAGAGGAATAATACGGACAGTAAAAGATATTACGGGAATTGACCTTATGGATGATGCGGTACTTATGACACTTACAACAGACATGCTTGGTACGCAAGCGCAAAAAACGCTCTTTGCGCAACAAATAACGCAGTCTGGATTAGATGTTGCAAAGGCTATAAAAGGAGATCCATCAGCCGTAATAAGACTTTTGAAAGAATACGGTATAGATGTAGAAAAAACACTTATTGAAGCCGCACAATCATCGCCCTAATTAACGGCGTGGATACATTTGGTTTAATAGCCAAAGAAGAAACCAGATTGTAAGAAGTATGCCTATATATATCATAATTGCATACTATATCATACTAATATAAATAAGTCAAGACATGCCAACTCCAACACAAAACTTACGCATACTGCAACTGCTCAAAACCAATCCGACCTTGGCGCAGTTTCAGGCGCTCCAAGAGCTAAAATCTATCGCTATTAAGACGGTAGAAGACCTCTTTGAAGAACATAAGAAGCAAATGGAACGCGAGATGAGGCGCATGGTTGAGGATATAAAGAAAAATGACCCTATAAATGCCGGTTTCATAGATAAGATTGTCAATAAAACAGTGGCGCAGTTAGTCAGAGATACGAAGGGAGATATTGGAGAGAAGGGAGATACAGGGGATACAGGCCCCGAAGGGCCGCGTGGGTTTACCGGTATGCCCGGGCCACAAGGGTTCAGGGGAGAAATTGGTTCTATGGGGCCACCCGGACGTCTTGGCAGGGACGGGAAAGATGGTATTGATGGGCTATCAGGAATGTCCGGAAAAGATGGACTAACTGGAAAAGACGGTTCCCCAGATACCGGCGAGCAGATTGTAAAGAAAGTAAACACGCTGGAAATTCGCCCAGACCTCCAAATTGACGCTTCCCATATAAAGAATTTGCCAAAGTTTATCGAACGAATAAATGCAAGAAGAACCTTACATAGAGGAGGAGCGGAAGTGCGAGTATCTGATTTATCAGCCAGCACAGACGGGACAACAAAGACATTCACGGTGCCTGGACATAGTTCTGCTATTATGGTTACCGGAACTGATTTTCCGCTATTCTACCGACTTACCGTTGATTTTACTGTTTCTGGCACCACATTAACTTTGACTTCGGAAGTTCCCGCGCCAACGAGCGGTGCATCATTGTTTTTTTGGTATAATACATAATATGTTAAAATATATATTTTCGGTATTGACAGGGGTTTTTGTAGGAGCAGTAATACTCTTTAGTTTCGGTTTGTATTTTGTATTAAAACCCCAAGAGGGCATAGGCGCTCCAAACGCAAACCGGCTTCAAGAAATCACTCCTGTAAACGACAACCAGTGGGACATAGGAACAAGCACCATACGGTGGAGGGGGTTATTTAATAAATATAGTTCCTCCACCGCAGGCAGCTTTTATAACCAGATTGACATCGGCCGTACTTCTACAACGACCATACGAGGTAATTCTGCTACTTCAACCTTTGACGGAGGAGTAAACATTGTCGCGGGTGGGATAGATATTAATCTTCCTTCTTGTTCTGAAGCCCTTGAAACCGATAGTAATGGGGCTGTAGTTTGTGGTTTAGATGCCACCGGAGCGGCGGGAGGCGGGCCAGGGCTTGTGGTGGAGAGTGTGAGCGATACCAAGTATAACACCGCGAGCACATCAGGCAGGGCGTTCCTTTTTAAGGACGGATTTGTTTCCAGCGGGGCTTCGTCAAGTATTTCGGATACGATAAGTTTTACCGCGTCAGCCACTACTACGTTCACTGGCGGGGTGTTTGCCGATGCGTTCCGCACAAACTTTCCATCCTGTTCAGAGGCGCTAGAAACCGACAGCACGGGAGCTATCGTATGTGGCACGGATGCTACGGGTGCGGGCGGATCAGGACAGGTTGATTTTGAATTATTTAATAATGTTGGACAACGTGCTACCACAACAGGGAAATATCTCTTTGTACGGGGGGACTTAACCTCTACCAGTTCACAGGCGCGTTTTGAAGTGGCTGGAGACGCGCATATTCACGATTTATTGACTGTGGGATATGTAACCGCAACGGGAACGGCCACAAGTACGTTTACCGGAGGCATTAGTGCGGATTCTTTTGATACTAACTTGCCTAGTTGTACGGAAGCACTGGAAACAGATTCTACGGGCGCGATAATTTGTGGTACAGACGCGACATCAGGAACAGCGGGAGCGAATATCACGATAACAGGTGGGGTTACGAGTCTTGACACCACCTTGTTCTCTATGGGTGATATATTCGCTACGACCACGGGAGCTTCGGTATACGCATCCAGCACACTACAAGCCACAGGGAATATCATAGGATATTCACTCTTAGATATCCGAGGAGCAGGCACTTCAACATTTTCTAGTAATGTATCAGCGGAGAAACTTACTTCGTACAGCATTTTGAAAGTGGGAGATTCAGCGACTACAACCATATCAGGTTCGGGGACTTCAACATTCCCTAGTGGGATTCTCATATCAGGAGGGGGAATAGACCTTGATTTACCGTCATGCACAGGTGAGCTTGAAACGGATTCATTGGGTGCGATTATATGCGGAACCCAAGACGTAACGGGCGATTGGACGGGAACTATAGATGGGAATAATTTCGCAGGTGGCGCCATTGGAATAGGTGAACTTCTATATGGTTCAGGAGCAGGAACGATTGCGGAACTAGCCGCAGGAACAAGAGGAAACGTCCTTATGTTCGGCACAGGAGCATTACCAATCTGGCAGTCCACTTCTACGTTAGCGTGGGAATCTGATACGGCCACTTCAACATTTACTTCGGGAATATCCATGAATCATTTGACAGTTACGGAAGCGATTACTTCTAACGGAGGAGGGACAAGCACATTCACGGGCGGTATTTTTGCAAACACGTTTAGAACTAACCTACCCAGTTGTAATTCATTGGATACCGATTCAACGGGAGCTTTAGTTTGTGGTGTTGACGCTGATACTACCTATACCGCGGGAAATAACCTTACCCTTACGGGAACAGATTTTGATGTAAAAGCAACTTTGTTTAGCATGGGAGATATATTCGCAACTACAACGAGCGCGAGTATATATGCTTCTTCCACAGTACAGGCAACGGGGAATATACTTGGTTACTTAGACGCGCTCTTTGGAGGGACAACAACTCCATGGGGAGGAGTGAATGTGGAGCAACAGGCGGGTAAAGGATATTTAAAGCCGGTATTTCAAGTAGGAGATACGGGTACTTCATCTCCCCACATGCAGATAAACCAAAAGGGACAACTTATTATGGCTACAACTTCTATAGCGTTGTCAGGAGCTAATCAATCAAATGCTACAAGTACGCGAGGGGCGATAATGACACCTTATCTTGTGGTAGATGGATCGCATAATGGTACAAGTACAATCCAGTTTGGAGATGTTGGAAATCCTGTTTGTATGAAGTGGCGCGATGTTGACGATTCGGGATGGAGCTATTGTAGAGTAAATAATGGTGTGCTCACATGCAGTCAAACTTCTTGCTGAAGTTTATATTCATAATCGTATTTTTTGTGGCATTTCCTGCATAATGCAAAATAATCATTTACATCACGCAAGTATTTATGAGATTTATTCGCCCATTCAATAAATTTCTCCGATTTGCAGAAAGTGCATATCGTTGGTTTACCTTTTTCTCTTTTTATCCAATGATGCGCTCCAGAATAGGAAACTTTATCATTTTTCCAAGAATAATTTTCGTTGCCTTTATTTTTACCTTTCTTAAACTCTGTAGCAGGCGAATGGTGTTTTCCTTTTCTAACTTTAGAAAGATTTTGTTTGTGTTCTTCAGTAAATTTCTTACCAGTCCAGTAACCTATCTGTCCTTTCTTAAAAGTTGTTCTATTTTGTGCATGTCCTTTAGCATATTGATTGCCACGCATTTGAGGCCATTCTATGCCTTTATTCCATGGTATATTGCCTTTCTTTTTTTCACTTATTCTCTTAAGAGTTTCTTCAGAATGTTTGCTTCCTTTTTTCATCCTCTTAAAACCAAAAGCGCGTCATACTGCCTCAACTGTTACATAAAGACAATACAACGCGCTTTTGGTGTAACAGTTGATAATAAATTCAGTATAGCATAATGAACGAAAAACTTATAACAATTTGGCAACGCTTCAAATACTGGATTCTTTCTCTTTTAGCGATTCCAGTTGCGTTAGCTCTTATTTCTGTTGACGCGCCAGTGGGAGCGGCAGACAGCTTGCCGTGGAATACTATTGCGGTAAACACGATTTACGACACCGCTTCAGGCCGGTTAGAAGAAGGACAATTCGCGTCTACGACATACGGTTGGATATGGATTAATGACGGAGTAACCGAGAGCAAACGAAGGAAAATGTTTGTGGGTACTTCCACGCCCACAGAAATAAAAGGATTGAAACAAGTGAACGTGGCTTCTGAAACATGCCAAATACAATACACAAAAAAAGACAATTCAAAAACTGCGTACGAAAATTATTCTTGCGAGGATTGGTACACGAAAGTTGAAAAGAATAATGAAAAACCCGCGCCGAAATTGGTTACGAGATTGTGGCAAGTAAAACAAGCTTTGGCAGGAATCGCGTATCAGAGTGATACAGACACAGCATGTACCGCGTGTTCTTCCGCTTCGTTTTCGTTTACCAATACGGGTTCGGATACGGGGATTGTGGTAATAGGTGATTTTAATGATGCTACGGATGCAGATAGGGATATTACCGCATCCACATATGGAGGTATTTCACTTACTCAAGGAGCCAGAGGTAATGATGATACAACGGATAATACAACAGAACAATGGTATATAGCGAATCCTTTACAAGGAGCAAATACACTTTCTATAACACTGGCAGGTGCGGTTACGGATGGATATTTTAATACTTCTCAATATACGGGCGTGCTTACTACGGGGATGTCAGACGCGAATAATAGCGCTACGCAAGCAAACGAAACTTCTGTTTCGTATACAATAACAACTGTAGCGGCAAATACGGCGATTGTGGATGGAGCTTCTAGTGAAATAGGTACAGGAAGTGATTGTGAACCGAATAGCGGGCAGACGGAAATACTTGATATAGATACCGGATTTGGTTCTATGCAAGCATGTGCGGGATACGAACTTAATCAAGGAGCGGCAGGAGCAAAAACGGTTAGTTGGACATGTTCAGGAATAGCTTGTACTACCACTACTGATTGGACAGCCGCAGGCATGTCGCTAGCCCCCGAATCCGAAGAACCAGCTGAAAGCACAACATGGTGGGATACTTCTTTTCTCTATAGAAGGAAAATTACGTTTAATAACGCGCCTTCACAACAAACACTGACTAACTTCCCTGTAAACGTTTTCTTATCTCAAAACGCGAACGATGAAGCCGCACCGAATAACATAACGTATGCCAATGTAACAGCAAACGGAGGTGATATCCGTTTCGTGGATGCTGACCAAACCACGATGTTAAAACATGAAATTGAAAAGTGGGATACTGCGGCTACAAGTACGGTGTGGGTAAAAGTGCCAAAGATTACCGCTACCAGTACTACAGACCACATCTGGATGTATTATGGGAATACGGCGACTTCTTCCGGTGCGGCAACAACAAGCGTATGGGATTTACATTTCAAAGGGGTTTGGCATTTGACCGCAACTTCAACGGCAGCAAGAAAATTTATAAACTCTGTAGGAACTACAACTGATGGTATAGGAACAAATTTTGATAGTGATGAGTACACGACTACCGGAACTAAAATTGATGGCGCATTAGATTTTGATGGTGGAAATCCTAATGACTATATAAATAATGGAACAGCAAGCATGATGAATTTCTTTGCTGCTGATAGTAGATTTACCGTAAGCGGTTGGATGAAACCGGATGATTTCGGATTGTATAGTACAATAGGTGCAAGATGGAGTAACACAAATAGCAGGCAGTATAATATTCAGACAGCGGTAACAACAGGTGCTCCTCAAATGATTTTGAGCACAAGTGGCTCTGGCACGACTTATACGCTCGTTGGCGCTACCGCGCTATCAACAACTAATTGGAGTTATCTGGCGGGGACAGCAGATATTGGAGCAGATAATTACTTTTTGTATTCTAATGCGATTGTAGTTGATTCGGATACTACTGCGTCTGCGGCATTATTTAACAACTCAAGCGCCATAGTTTCTATAGGCGCCACAAAAGAAGGAACAGATGATATGATGGACGGCAAACTTGATGAGATACGGATTTCTGACACGGTACGTTCCGCTGACTGGCTTCAACAGGAATATCGCTACGGCTTAGCTTCCTCCACCACTCACACCTACGGAACAGAGGAGAATGTGCCAGTAGTGGGAGGAGCCGCAAGAACTTCAACTTCAACCATCTTCAAATCAGATACGATATTTAAAAGTAATGTGATTCTTAATTATTTATTTATCCAGTCATTGGCTTATTACTGGAGAAGGAAATGGATGAATTAAAAGTCATAGGAGAGATAATAAAAACTTTGGGACCCGTGGGAACAATCGGGTTTATTCTCTATGCAATGGCGAAAGCGGGATATATTAAATTATGGGGTATAAAGAATGGAGATACTGCGGAACATCATAAGGTCGTTTTAGAAGAACTGCGCCACATGAGAGAGCATTACAACGAGGAATTGACGGATAAGCTGGAAAAATTAGGCACACAATTTGGAGAGCACCTGCAAATAGAAAAGGAAAATCAATTCTACTTAAAACAAATTTTAGAAGTATTAAATAAAAAACAATGAATGAAGATACATTAAAAGTTTTTCGTCCGATACAAAGCAATAGAATAACACAGAAATTTTCTGAAAATAAAGCGTGTATGCAGAGTTTTAGAGGAATATACCCGTTAAAAGTTGTGAACAAAATAGGTGGTATGTGCCCCCCAGGGTTCACGGGATTATATGAAGCTATGGGTATGAAAGGACATAATGGCCAAGATTGGGCCGCGTGGCATAAAGAACCCTGTTATTTCCCCGTGGAAATTCCTACCATGACGTGGCGAGCTATAACCGAAGTGGATAGAGATGGCGGGAAAGGGGTCAATGTTGTTACTACACGGCCCGTGAATCTTAAAATGCCGGATGGATATTATAAGAGTCATTATCTTAAATTTAGATTCTGGCATCTCTTTGACTTTGCGGTATATGACGAACAACCAGTGAGCAAAGGACAGCTTCTGGGATATTGTGATTCAACGGGGGCATCGACAAATACACATTTACATTGGGATATGAAGTTCTGCACATCAGATAGTTCGGGCTTATACAAAGATAATGGTTATCACGGTTCCATAGACTTTTCTCCATGGTTTACGAATGAATTTGTTAGTTCTCCTATTCCACAAAAAAACAATCTCTTAGATGAAATTAATAGATTAATGTTTTTATTAAAACGATGACACATATACCATCCACAGGATGTTATGAATCAGAAAAAGACGTTCGCACATTTTCGTTTGGAACGACAGCATACGAAATTAAGATAGGCGGCAAACGTTACGAGGCAGAAGATATAAAATCACAGGGAAAATCAGGAATATGCACAGCGCACTCTCTAACCCAAAACGCTCGCAAAGCCACCGGCAAAACCTACAGTGAAGATTTCCAGTATCTTCTTCAGAAGAAATACACGGATAGGAACTGGAATGAGGGCTCCAGTATCTTCTCCGCATTAAAGACTGCGAAAGCATACGGTCTATTACCGGCCGAAGAATGGACGCGTACCACCCAACTAGATAGGGATTTAGGATATGCCCATTACATTGAGAAACTAAAAGCCGTGCCGGAGGACGAGATTCAACGGCTCCTCTTAAAAACCGATAAGATTATAAAGGCCTATGCCTCCGTACCCGTGAATAGAGACTCCTTGGCGCGCGCCATAAACGAATCTAAAGCCGGTATACTCGTTAGATTTGACGTGGGGCAGGAATGGTGGACTGCTTCTAATGGTCAGCTTTCATGGGACAAGAAAGACATTGAGCCGTTGAGAAAACCCAAGGTAGTGATATCAGGCCACGCGGTAACGCAATCAAACTTTGATGGCGGATCATTCAGAATAGCGAATACATGGGGGCCCGAATGGAGCGACAACGGCACCGCGTATCATTTGCTTACTGACTATCGTCCTACAGAAGCGTTTGTGGTGTTCTACGATGAACTGCCAAAAGAAATTGAGGAGCAGATTCTAAACAAAGAACAGAAACTGGATATAAAAAAAAAGATAACTTCGTTGTTTGACATAATAATTGAACTAATAAAAAAATTATAAACTAATTAAATATATGAAAGAATTTCTAAAACGAGTAACGTTAAGTAGTACGGGGTCGGGTGTTGCATTACGTATTAAATCATTCGCGTTTCTTGTGGTACCGGTTCTCAATGAATACTTGAAAGACTCCGGTGTTACACTAATCAACGAACAAGTGGAGATGTGGGTTGATATAATAATGTGGATTGCCTTCGCTGGCTTTCATGCGTTTGGGTGGCTTCGTGCGTTACGAAAATAGATTTGACTTATTTTATAGACCTGCTATACTATAAATAGACCTCCTTTCGCCTCGCGGAAGAATAATAACGGTATTCATTCATACTACAACTTCATTCCCCTATCCCTTTATTATTCTTCCGCTAAAACCTCCATTTCGGGGGTTTTTTCTTTTTATGCACAGGTACGTTATTGCTTTTACTGTTACATTTTGTTACACTATAGAAATTATGGAACAAGAAATTACGGAGTTATTACACGAAAAACAAGAAGAACGTAAGCTAAAGCAAAGAGTAAAAAAGCTAAGAAAACAAGGACTTTCTTTGCGTGAAATAGAGAAAATTACCGGCAAAAACCATATATGGGTATGGCG
>ERZ1292642.1003-Hain-H14-01um-R1-1003-length-14056-cov-6_pt2 | contig 13191 bp, 19 predicted proteins | sample MGYA00564403_ERZ1292642 | MGnify/ENA primary metagenome ERZ1292642 (study PRJEB36523, sample SAMEA6512643) | groundwater metagenome | collected 2019-01-09 | study: AquaDiva: Metagenomics assemblies of 32 groundwater samples | reverse complement strand
CCGGCAGCAGGTCGAGCAGCAGGTCCGGCAGCAGGTCGATGGTTACGCCAAGGAAGGATTCAACAACTACGGCATCAACTCGCTATGGGCATCATGGGGAGCCTACGTCTCATTTTTCCGCGACGTGATGGGCTGGAATGATCCGATCCTTGAAAAGTTTGAAATCGACGAGGCGCTCATCCAGTCGTGCGGCTGGACGTGGTGGCATCAGAACGTGCTCGCCATTTCGGATCGTCCAGAAGTCATCAACCGGGACTCGCGCGGGCGGCTTCACAGCGACACCGACATGGCGATCCGCTACCGCGATGGGTGGGGGTTCCACGCCGTTCATGGCGTTGTCGTGCCGGATTGGGTCGTTGAGCAACCAGAGCGCATTGATGTGACCAACATCGAGCAGCAAGCAAACGCCGAAATTCGCCGCGTGATGATCGACCGCTATGGTCCGGCGCGATTCGTGAAGGATTCCGGCGCGAAGGTCGTGGCGCAACTTCCGGCTGATTTCAACATGGCCGGGCTGCGCGATGCGCGGCTACTCGTCAAGAACGTTCGAGACGATGAGGCAATCGTCTACGTCGACCTTCTCAATTCCACGCCAGAGCCTGACGGTAGTACGAAACGCTACATGCTCAGGGTTGATCCAAACGCCTACGATGGCGCGGCCTCGCGCGATTGTCTTGCGGCTGTTGCATCAACCTGGCGCAACAAGGATGGCTCGCTCGTGTTCAAAAAGCCGAGCGACTATCGGCCTACGTTTGAGTCTTAAGTGCATCGGAGGCGACATGACCGACAAGCCGGGTGAAGTGAGCGCAGAGAGCGACACGCCGCTGCTGGAGCGCATCCAGGACGAAGCCGACCTCTGCCGCAACGAGGGGGCGCAGGACATTGCCAATCTGCTCGACGAGGCCGCGCGTGCCATAGACGAGGCGCAACGGGATACTGAGGCGATCCGCACGCTGATGAACATGCACAACCTCGGCGGCTGGACGGACGCGGTAGCGCCGATGAAGCGCGCACTCGCCGCAGAGGCAGAGCTTCGTGCCGTGTCTGCCGTTCTTGTACCGCTGGAAGGACACACCCACTCGCAGACCGCGCGGCTGGTGCTGGACGAACTGCAACAGTTACGCGCCTACGCAGTGAAACTTGCCGATGAGCTTCGCAACATCGCGCTCGCCAAGCGTTACGACCCCGCATACTTTTCCGATGACAGGGAGTTTGCGGATTGGGCGCAAAGCCGCGCCCGCGCCGCCCTCGCCTCTGCGCCCGCCACATACTCCTCAACGCCGGACCCGGCTACAGCCGAGACTCCGCGGATCGGGTTGGTGCTTTGCGCCAACTGCATCTGTAAGCGGGCGGGGCTAAGAAGGAGGGAAGCTGTGAAGAAGATTTGGTTCTGCAAGATCGGAGAGACTGACTTCGACCAGCGCGGTATGGACATGCCCATGCGTGCAGCCGTCGCAGAAGCGTATCTGCGCGTCACTGGGAAGGACCCAGGATTCATATTCAGCGGATGGGGCACGATGCGGATGGATCGTGGTGACATGCTGATTACCGGCGTGAAGGGTGAAATCTACCCCTGCAAGCCCGACATCTTCGCCGCGACCTATGAGGTCGCCGCCGCTCCCGAGCCGCCGCAGGAGTCAGCGATTGTTGAGGAGAGAATCACAGGCAAATGCTGCCCAATGTGCGGTACGCCCGCGACGTTCGAGATTCATCTGCCGGATGGCACCCTCATCCCCGCTGCAAGCCTTTCGGAGGCCCAAGGTCTGGTGCGAATTAATCAGCGGCGATGGCCAGACGAAGACCTGTCGATCCGCGCGAGGCCGCAAGGTACATCGTCTGTGCAACTCGACGCGGCGCGATGGCGTCACCTGTTGACGTGCGCGTTTGACGACGACTTCGATGCTCTCGACCCGGAACATCTCACAGCCGAGATTGACCGGCGCATGGCCGCGTTGCACACGGAGGGCGCGTAAAGACTATGGGGACGCTGCAAAACACGGGGCCTAACCAGCCTTCCGCCATTAGCTCAGTGGTTAGAGCAACCAATCGGGAAGCTGTGGTGGCCGACTGTTGGGAGGTCGCGGGTTCGATGCCCGCATGGCGTTGCAGCGGCCCCACCATTTCTACGCTTGGAATAGGCGTAGCGCAGTAGAAGTATCAATCTCAACCACGAAAGGAAACACCATGAACTACGGACAAGAAAAGTTGGCCAACGCAGGCGTCGCTTCCTCGCCGCCGACCGCGCCCGCCATTACCTCCGCGATCAGCGAACTCAACAACACCCACGGAATATTGCACGACCGCATCACCGCGCTCCTGCAACGCTTGGAGCCCATCCTCGCGCCGGAGCCGCCGCGTCCCGTCGGCAACGAGACCGGGAAGATGGCGCGGCATTCGCTCGCGCTCCAGATCGAGTCCGAGATCGGCGCTGCTCGCATCGCGGTCGAGCGTCTCGACGCCATCATCAGCCGGCTCGAACTGTAGAAGTCAGCGCTACGCCTGCACAGAACACTTCGGAGCCGAGGACATGAAGATCAAGAAAGGGAAGTCCTGCTACAAGCTGCCGCCAATCGGCATTTTCGTGTCAGCCGTGCTGGACGATACCGGGGGCGGGGGCACTTCTACCCACTCTGCATCGTCGGCGTATCGGAAATGGCGAAGAAAATCGCGGAGCCAAAGACGAGGGAAGCCGCCGGAACGCCCGTGATGTGCTCAGTCATGCAGGACGACCTAGTGCTCTGGCCGAAGCCGGATCGCGCTGGCGTTGTAGACGTTCGCTTTTACCCGCCGATGGTCAAGATTTAGACGCCTGAAAGGAACTCTTAAATGAAACGCGACGCTCTGCAAGTAGGCAAGAGCTACACGGACGGCAGGGGGAACGTGCGCCACATCATCGGCTCGGGGCCTGCCTTTAAGCTCTACAGCTCACAGGCTGATACTGATTGTCTTCGCTATCGACAGGAAGCGAAGGTCAGCGGCCCGAACTTGCTCGGGCACGAATACAACTCAACGCGGACATCGTTCGCGGCCTGGGCGAAGTCCGAAGTACACGAGGAGAGCGCATCGTGACCACCATGTACGAGGCTTGTTTTGGCAAGGTAACGCCAGTAGAGGTTGAGCGCGAGAGCAAGAAATGTGTCTGGATCAACGGCGTCCGCCGCGAGCGCGAGAGTAATTGGCGCCCGCTGTTCGACACCGAGAAAGAGGCGTGGCGGTATCTGATCGCCAAGTACGAGGCGGCTGTAGTGGTCGCCAAGAACCGGGTAGAGGACGCCGAGCGAGAGCGCGGTAAGTTGATGATGCGCATACCGTTTGAAACTCTCGGGGTGCTTTCTAAAGAGTCGCAAGAGCCATAGCAGATTCCGTTCGGAGAGCCAATGACCGATTACGCCGAGCCTTACCTGCAACTCGTTCGCGATTGTGAAATGCGCGAGGAGCGACTGTCCGACTGGGAGCGCGGCTTCGTTGACTCGATCCGCCACAAGTTGGAGGAAGGACGCGACCTAACGCCCAAGCAGATCGAATGTCTCGATCAGGTTTGGGAGCGAGTAACCGCGCGTGGATAACGCGCCTGCGAGGAGCGCATCGGAATGAACGCAATCGAAGAAGCGCGAGAGCGCGAACGGAATGCGAGGACGGAACTGCTCTATGCCGAGGTCAAGAACTTCGACAGGGGGCTTTACGACCAAGTCGTGATGATCGGCACGATAGTCGGGCACAAGACCGGCAGCGTGGACTTTGCGGCGAAGGTCGAGCGCATGTGCATGGGGCTGGCCCGCGATGCGATCCACGCCGCTACGCCTATGGGGAGCGTGTAAATGGGCACCGTGAAAAACATTCCAACGCGCCTCGCGCTCGTTAGGCGTGCCGAGAAGATTCTCAAGGACATCGACGACTACTTCGAGGAGGCGGCCGACTTCGGACTGTCCGTTGCAGACGCAGACCCGCGCGGCGAAATGGTCGCTCTACGAAAGGGATTGGTCGCCATGCTCGAACGCGAGGGGCGGATCAAGAAGGTTCATACGGGAGGCGCATCGTGAGCGCGATCTATGTAAACCCCGGCGAAGTGCGGTGGGTAGTGCGCGACGACGGCAGCGTGATGCTCCAGCAGATGTGGGAGAAGTGTTCGGCCCCCGAGAAAGGCGTGCCACGCATTCAGAACGTCTGGCGCAACGTCAAGATGCCGGACGGTTATGTGCTTGCCTACGCAAAGCCAGCGCCGCCAGCGTTGATGACCGTGGCGGGCGGGAACGCGCTTGAGGCAGCCATCGCCTCCGCTACGCCTACCGAGGGCGTCTCGGAATGAACTGGGCGACCTGGCTGATCTGGATGCTGTTGCCGTTCGTGCTGATCCTCTTTGCCTTCTCGCCGCTGTGCCCGCTTCTGACGAGGAATCACAACGGCGACAGGCAACTAATCTGGCGAGGTCGGCGGTGGGTCGAGCAGGGCGGCAAGTGGGTCGAAGTAACGATCCCCGAGGTACATGCCACGAGCGCATCGGACCCCTTGTAACGAACGAGAGAAAGGAAGAAAATGAGGAATCGCGTGGCGAAGGTGTCGGTTACTTCCTGCTATGAAAATACCGGCGCTGCTTGTTCCCGCGATTCCTCCGAATCAGATTTGCGTGGCGTAGATGACGGTTACTTCCATCCTAAGGAGCGGGTCGGTGGTTCGAGTCCACCCACGGGCGACAGCCCGTGTAGCTCAGAGGTAGAGCAGCTAACGTTCCGTCGTCGTTTGTTCCCGCAATTCCCACGGATTCAGCGTGGCGTAGGTCACGGTTACTTCGGAATAGAAACCGTGTCCGCCCCGTTCCCGCTGATCCACCACTCGGAGGAACCATGCAAGTCAATACTGCCGTCCGTCGTCCGCCCGTAGCCACCCACGAAGGCGCTCCTGCGCGTCACCTGACGCCCGAGCATGAGCTTCAACGCTCGCTCATGTGCTGCTTGCTTTGGGAGGGCGAGTTCTATGAGTCCGGCGCGGAGATTGCCGCCCGGATCGCGGGGCTCATCCCCAAATGCAAGCCCGAGGTCGTCGCTGGCCTCGCCATCACGGCCCGCGAAGCGATGAAGCTGCGCCATGCCCCGCTGCTGGTCGTGCGCGAAATGGCGCGGCTGCACAGCCATAAGCACCTTGTCGCGCAGACCCTGGAGCGCGTCATCCAGCGGCCCGACGAGATGAGCGAGTTCCTGGCGATCTACTGGAAGGAGAAACGCCAGCCGCTTTCGGCTCAGGTGAAGAAGGGGCTCGCCAAGGCGTTCCGCAAGTTCAACGAATACAGCCTCGCCAAGTACGACCGTGACGGGGCTGTGAAGCTGCGCGACGTGTTGTTCCTGTCGCACTCCAAGCCCAATGACGCGACGATCAAGTTCACGAAGCTGGAGCGCAAGAGCAAGGACAAGTACGACCTTGCCGAGCATGAGCAGCTTTACCGGCGCGTCACCGACCGCAAACTCACGACCCCCGACACTTGGGAGGTAGAGCTTTCGGCTGGCGGCGACAAGCTGGCGTCTTGGACTCGGTTGCTGGCCGAGGACAAGTTGGGGGCGCTCGCGCTTCTCCGCAACCTTCGCAACATGCTGGAGGCCGGGGTCGATGACGCCGCGATCCGTAAGGCGCTGACGGCCCTCAAGCCCGAGCGCGTCCTGCCGTTCCGCTTCATCGCTGCGGCGCGTCACGCCCCGCGCTTTGAGCCCGAGTTGGAGGCAGCGATGCTCCGCTCGCTGGAATCTGCCGAGAAGATGCTGGGCCACACCGCGTTGCTGGTGGACGTATCCGGCTCGATGGACGAGAAGCTGTCCGCCAAGTCCGATCTGAAGCGCCTAGACGCGGCCTGCGGGCTGGCCATGCTGTGCCGCGAGGTCTGCGAGTCGGTCAGCGTCTTCACGTTCTCCACGCAAGTCGTGGAGTGCCCTCCCCGCCGTGGCTTTGCCTTGCGCGATGCCATCGTTGGAAGCCAGCCGCACGGGGGCACCTATCTCGGGCAAGCCGTGGCGGCGCTAAACGCACAGCGCAAGTTCGACCGTCTGATTGTCCTGACTGACGAGCAGAGCGCCGATCCTGTCGGCAAGCCCGGAAGCCTTGGCTACATGGTCAACGTCGCGTCCGCCAAGAACGGCGTCGGCTATGGGCCGTGGGTTCACATCGACGGCTGGAGCGAGGCGATCATCGACTACATCCGCGCATTCGAGGCCGACTAAGACGCCTCATTCAAACTGTTCGGAGGAAGCATGAAACCGATCGTTATCTACCACGGCAACTGCGCGGACGGCTTCGGGGCCGCGTGGGTGTTCTCTCGCAGCGGCTACAGCGATGCCGAGTTCCACCCCGGCGTCTATCAGAACGCGCCGCCCGACGTGACCGGCCGCGGCGATCTCGCTCACGTCCAGGCCGTCGTCGGTCGCAAGGCTTCTGCGCGAGGAACAGGCGCGGCACTTTCGCACGGTCGCAGCCTCAATGACGCAGAGAGAGCCGTCAAGAAGGCCCAGAACAAGCTCAAGCGCGTCGAGCGAGGCGTGTGCCCGGAGTGCAACCGGACGTTCAATAACCTCGCACGGCACATGGCTTGCAAGCACGCGAACAGCATGAAGAATGCCACGCGGCAGGCTGGACGCACTAAGACAGCACGCGAATAGTCGATCTGGTGATTCGCAACCTTCGCGGCAAGCGAATCAGCAGCGAGAAATCTTCCCCGAATACGCTGACCGGAAGAGAGGGTCTAGCGGTTCCGGAAGCCGCTAATCCTGTCGGACGCGGATCACCGCCCGGTCGGTACAGATTGCGGCGCATCGTAGTAAATGCATCTCGACCGATGAGGCTCCGGGTTTCGGTCAGAACACCTCAAGGAAGTATTCGAGCGCCATGCCGCATTTCCCGTCCGCCATCTTGTAGGTGCAGACGCTCGGCGACCATCTGAGGTTCAGATACCACGGGCCCTCAGAGGCAGGAGTCCAGGCGTACCCGGCTGCTGCGGCGCTCTCCGCGTCGTGGATGTCGACCGCGCCGGTCATGCCACCGCGCCCATTCGGAGTCCCCGCCGAGAAGACCGGCGCGACGATGAAGCGCATCGAGAACCCGTCCGGGAAGGTGCTCGTAAAGTAGCGGCCCGGCGTCGGGGCGAAATCCCCGATGCTCCTTGAGAAGCACGCCTCGAATGTGACCGGGGGCTCGGGCGTCCAGACGAGTTGGCCGACGAGGTTAATCTTGCCGCTGATTTTCGGTGCGACGGGCGGAAGCGGCGAGTAACTGTATTCGGGCGGCGTTAGCCCGACGAACACCTTCTGGCCCGGTGGCAGGATCACCACGGGAATGCCGCCAACTACAGGCGGCGCGGGTGGGTCTACGGGAGGAGGGTCCACCGGCGGCGTGGGCACTACCGGGCCACTCGCCGCAACGTATTGAACGCCGTCCACGTAGATTGAGGTAACGGTTGCGACGTTAATTTTCACTTCGCTCATGGTGATGCTCCTTGCCTGTCGCTGATGAGGATGGCCTGGCACGAGGTGAGTTGAATCACTACCGCGTCGGCGTCGTTGGCGAGGTCGAGAAGATCCTCAGTAACCTGTCGCGGAAGTTCGGTTGTCGCGGTTGCAGGACTTCCGGCGGCACCGGCGCCAGCTTCGGCGGGGCGACCTCCACTGGCGTCAGGACAGTTGGAGGGGATGCGCAGGCTGAGAGTGCCAGCGCGAGCAGCATCGGCATCACGCTTGCCACGAGCGATGAGTTCATTTCTATCCTTTGCGAATTGAGTGGAGATTGCGTTCACCTGCGCGGCGTGTTCCTGCTCACGCGTTCGAGCGGCTGCGTTCAAAGCGATGATCTTCGCGTTCGCGTCCGAGAGTTGCTTGTTCTCTTTGGTTTGCCACTCCACCCTCTCATGCTCCTGTCCAACGGAGTATTGCCATTTGCCAACGCCGAACATGGACAGGCTCCACACGATGATCAGGGCGATGATGACGTATGGATTCATGCTGCCAACCTCACCGCGATCTTGACGATGAGGTACAGCGCCATCCCGAGCACGATGCTCACGAAGTGCGGCCTGGGCTTTTCTTCGATGTCAGCCCACCACTCGGCGGCGATCTCGACGGACCAATTGCGCAGCCACGGCCAGGCGGTTTCACGGAGCCAGTTCATGCGCTTTCTCCTCTCATAAGGTCCGCTAGACGCCTCGCTCTCGTCCCTACCTGTTGCGCCCATTTCGAGGCGAGCATGGCGTCCGCGGCCTTGTCGAAGTCTCCCATCTGGATCGCGTGAAGCGTTGCCGTGAATGTTCCGAACGTGCGCTCGCCCATGTTGAATGTCATGTTCACAACCACGGCCTTGCGTTCCTCGGAGAGCGTTTCGAAGGTCGGAACAAGTCTACGCGCCGCGCGATCCGCCACCTTGAGATCGTTCTCAAGCAAGTATGCGATCTCGTCATCGTGCAGGCCCACGTCGTCCAGGTTGCGGCCGATGCCAATGGTGAGCTTGCCCACGCTGTCCCGGTAGGGCTTCGACCGTTCGCCTTCATCGATGGGCAATTGTTGCCGCAGGATGTCGAGGTAACTCACTTGATGAGGCTTTCCTTGCGACGATCCGGAATGATCTTCGGCTCGCTGGCGCGAAGCTCCATGTATTTCCCGGTCGCCATCATCAACAGAGCTTGTGGAACTGCGGCCACAGCGGCAATGTTAGCAGCGGCTCCGAGCAGATCACGCGCCGGGACGGCAGCGAGTGCTGTTGATGCATAGGCCATTGACCAATCGACGATGTAATAGCAGAACCAGAACTGGAAAATGAGCAGCCCCCGGGCGAACCATCCGGTATCCAGTTTGCGGCCAAGCCACGCAAGGAAGTTCACGGATGGAATGTCCAGTTGCCCGTTTTGACATAGACGGCAACGGCAGCCAAAAGCGCGACAATGTAGACGATGGGCTTCGCGGCGGAGCCAAGGAACTGAATCACCCGGAACCCACCACGAGCGGCGGTGAATACCTCGTGCATCTCGTCGGTCTTTGTCGTGTTCTCCCTCAACATGGCGATTAGATCGCGCAGGATATGCTCCTCCCTGGTGACGTGTTGGCGCAATTCGGTTTCCATTCTCATAACGCGATCCTCTAGTTCCATGCGTGCCATTTTTTTGTTTATCATTGGATGGACACCGACTGCATGTAGCGGGCGAGTTCCTCTTTCGTCGCCTCGTCCGACTGGTTGTAGATGACGCCAAGACGCGTGAGGTGCGCCGGCATGTTCTGCGGCTTCACCTTTGGGGCGGCGGCGAGCCACTCGACGAACTTCTGGTTCGTCAGCAGCTTCGCGCCGAGGTAGGCGCTTCCAGCGGCACCGGCGGCGGCGGCGAGCGGTATTGCGCTGCCTGTCGAGGCGGCCACGACCGGCGAAAGATAGACGGTAGCGGCGGCAAACGATCCCGCCGTGCCGGACGGGTTCGAGAAAACCTTACCTCCTTCACGAATGCTCGCCGATGCCTTCGCGATCGAGTCCACGCTCTCGCGCATCCGCCCATCAGGAAAGAGTTGCGCCTTCGCTCCGCCCGAGAGCTTGTTCCAGTTCGTGAGAAATGTTTCGGACGAAAACTTCTCGCCGAACTCATCCTGCCGTCCTGGGGTGGCGCGACCGAGGCGATTCACGATGGCCTCGGAAACCACCTGACGCTCGGCTGGTTCGAGGCTTCGCATCACGGCGCGCACCTTGTTGGCGGCGTCCGGGTCGCTCGGAGCGAACGACTTGAAGATGTCCTCGGCGGTCTTGCCCTTCCCGATCACCTTGTCCAGCACGGACTCGATGCGGTCCATGCGCGCGGAGTAGTAGACATTCTGGCGGGCGAATTCCTTGCCCGCTCCGGCCTGATTCGCGGCGGCCTCCAGGTCCCTCGAAAGCGCGCCGTAGAGCTTCTTCAATTCACCAGTCGGAATGTCCGACACCAGCGCGTTGTCGAGCATGGAGCCGACCTTCGAGCGCAGTTCGCGGAGCGACTGATACGGAAGCGTCTCCTTACCCGGGGTGCCGCCGATCGGCACGTTGGCAATCGGCTTGCCATTTTGATCGAGCAGTGTGATTGTCGAGGCCGGCGGTTCGCCAGCGAGGTCGGAAGTCATCGCGCGCTTGATTTCGGCGATCTTCGGAGTCGCCATCACGCCGGACGTCTTCTCCGCGCCTGGCGTCGGAGTGGTAAGCCCCTCCAATACCTTGAGCGTGTTGGTTGGCTTGGTTTCTGCCTCTCTCGGAATCTTCGACGCCACAGCATCGTCGAGTTCGAGCCACTTTGCCTTCGTGCGTTCGAGAAATCCGCCCTTGCCAGTGACGCCCTTCTCGATCGCCCGCCCCCCCTCCTCGGCGGAGCGTCCTGTGCGCGCGGAGTCGCCCATCGCAATCTGTTGCTTCTCGCTGAAGGCTTTCATGACCCCGGAGCCCCCGGGGAACTTCGATACCAGATTCTCCAAGCCCTGTAAGAATGAGTTGTTCGTTGCTTGACCAACGCTGGCCCCCGCTCCGGTCGCCCAGAACGGCTCAACGTTTTCCCGCACGCGTGCAGAGGTTGCGGCCTTCGCAGCACGCGCGCCTTCCAACATGGTCGCTGGTGCCATCGCCCCAACGCCGGTCCATTCGGGGCCGAGCGCTTCGCCAGCAGTAGCCCCGCCAACCGCTGCCATCGTTGCGGCTTTCGCGCTGCCCCCCGGCACAAGCGATCCGCCGCCGATCACGCCTCCGGTATAGAGCATCCGGCTCGCGGGATCGTCCGGCCGTGGATTGGTCGTCCGGATCCCGGCCTTCTCCATGAGCGAGGCGATGTGCTCGCTACCGAGGAAGGAGCCGCGAGTGACGTCTGGTCCTGGCTTTCCCGTAATGGCCGTCTTCGCGGTGCCGTACCCGGCGATCGCGAGGTTGACGACGTTCTCGATGGTGTCGACCGGGAGGCCGAACAGGCTGGCGACGCCTTTGGCGCCACCTGCCGCAGTTGCCATGCCCCGCCCCGCGAGCACGTCAAAGGCGTTTTCTTCCGGAGGCGCGGCCTTCACCGCCTTCTTCTCGGGCGCGTCCTCCCAGCCGCCTTCCGAGGCGGTGGCGGTCGGGGCGTCTTCCCAGTCGCTCACTTCGACTTCCTTTGGAGCTTCCCGTTCACTACGCGGTAGTCATACTTCGTTGGCTCGTAGGAACCCCACGCAGCCTTCGCTTGCGCTGCCAACGCGCCCCCGCCTCCTGGCGGCGAAATGTCGATCACCGGCTTGCCGCCGATGGCCGTCAGGTTATCGTTGTATTCCTGCAGGACTTCAGGCCCGAATCCGGCCGCGACGCTGCGGTAGTGCGTGCCGAGAATCTCGCGCGCCTGGGCGACGGCACCCTCGATCTGCTTTGCCGTCTTGAACACGCCGCGACCGAATTCATCCTTGAGTCGCTCGAATTCCGGAACCGTGACCGCCGCGCCGGACCTGTTCTTCAACTCGATATTGAAGAGCTTTGTGAGCGCCTGACGCCCTGCGCGGATGTTCTCGGGAAGGGCCATATCCGGCAGGAGCGACTTCGGCCCCGTGAGGTAGCCAGCGAGATCGGGCGCCGCCTTGAGGGCGGTCTCCACGTTGGCGAGCACGGCGTTCGCCTCTGGGAGCTTTGCCTGTTCGAGTCCCTTTGAGAGTTGCGTGACCGCCTTTGCGCGTGCGGCGTCTTGCTTTTCAGTCCCGCCTTTCGACGCGGGCTCCTTACCGATTGCCTCGGATCGAGTGACCAGCTTCGGCTTTCCGTCAGGACCAATAATTGATTCAAGAGGCTCGGTGGGGCGCAGCGCTGCGGTGAGTCTTGCGAGATCCTCCTTGTCCTCTTGCCTGCGATTGTCGGTTTTCTTCTGTTCTTCAGCCTTCTCCGTGCGCTTGCGCTCCTCTTCGAGCATCTTCGGACTCTTCAGACCATAGATAGCGAGCGCATCCTGGTTGCGGCGCGCGGCGCTGAGCTCGGCGTCCGAAAGCTGGAACTCCTTCGAGAGTTTCGCGTTTTGCTCCTGCAATTCGGCGTAGGTGTAGGTCTTGAGGCCCATTTTCTCCATTGCCTGTCCGAGTACGCGCATCTTCCCGGTGAGCGACGGCATGGTGTCGGCGTCTGCCGTGCGCTCGGCGCGTTTCATGAAGTCGTCGTCGGCCATGAGGCGCTGCGCGGCGGCGAGCGGGTCCGGAGACTTGGCGACCGCCTTGACGAGCAGCGCTTGGACGCGTGGATTGCCAACGACCGCGACGGCATCGCGAATCTCTCGCTCGGAATCCGTTCCGACGGACTTCAGGGCATCCGTCACGACGCCGCCCGTCGCGCCGGAGGCACGGGCGATCTGTTCGATCATGGCGTCGCGCGCCTTCCCGGGCGGCATCTTGCGAACGACATCCATGCCAGCCTTCGTCGCCTCGATGGTCGTCCGAAGTTCGTTCCGGAACTCGACCTCGCGGCGGCGCTTGTTTTCCAGCAGGGCGTCGACCGGGCTCGCCTGGCCGTTGATGCCAGCGCCGAGGGATTGCAGGAGGAGGCCGATTTTTTGCGCGGTCGGCAGGCCATGCAGGTACGCCTTGTCGTCCTCCGTGCGCGCGGCCTTGAAGTTGGACATCCCAGCGCCCGAAGTCGGCGGAGGCGCGTCCATGGGGGCCACTTGAAGCTCGACCGGCGCGACGGCCTCCTGGGGCGGCGCGAAGCCGAGCCCGGCGTCGGGCTGCGTGCCGATCTCTGGAAGGGTCTCAAGCCCGGGTGAAGCGGATTCTGGCAGTGCCAGCGTGTCGGCCTCGTCGACCAGCCCGCCCAGCGCGTAGCCGCGGATCAATCCGCCATTGGCGAACCCGGGCGACGGCGTGGCGCCCTGGCCGTTCGACTCGCGCGACTTCTCGATCAGCTTGTCGAAGAATTCCTTGCCCTTGTAGGAGACGACATCGGCAGGCACGACGAACTCGCCATCCGAGGCCCGGATGAGCAGGTTGTCGTCGCGCGGGCCTCCCGGCCCGGCGATGGGGCCACCGTCGGCAAATGATGGCGGGCCATTGAAAGCCCTTGGAAGCCGCGATGGTTCCGTGAAGGTCGGTGCTTGCGGAAAGTCCGGAGGAAGTCGCGACGGCTCAGTGAAGGTCGGGCCGCTCAGAGCACCTTGATAAGCCCGTGGCGTCGGAGGAAGCCGCGATGGTTCCGTGAAGGTCGGTGCTTGCGGAAAGTCCGGAGGAAGTC
>ERZ1292642.287-Hain-H14-01um-R1-287-length-33248-cov-4_pt2 | contig 13222 bp, 12 predicted proteins | sample MGYA00564403_ERZ1292642 | MGnify/ENA primary metagenome ERZ1292642 (study PRJEB36523, sample SAMEA6512643) | groundwater metagenome | collected 2019-01-09 | study: AquaDiva: Metagenomics assemblies of 32 groundwater samples | reverse complement strand
TGACGTTCAGCACCAGCGCCTGCAACGGAAAGTCCGCCGGAGGAGCTTGTGGCGCCTCTGCAACCGGCATGGCGTGGCCCAGATGGATGAGCCGCGCCTGCCGCAATTCGCGCACCAGCCCATCGGCTTCTTCCGCCGTGCTGCCTTCGGCTACCAATTCGCGCACGAGCGCTGCGTGAGTAAGTTCCTGTCCATCAAGACGGTCCAGAACCACACGGACATGGGTGTCGATTTCGAAGATGGCGCCCGCGCTTACCAGATAGACGAACTCGCTGCCGCCTGCGGCAAAGCCGTGATATTCCGCCCGGCGATAGGTGGGTGCCTGCATCACGGTCATTGCGACACCTCCGGTTGATCCCATTTCTGATAGGCAGGCACGGCGACGACCATGTAGGACCGGGCGGTCAGCGGCTTGCCGAACTTGTCCTTTTCGGCCTTGGCCGTGGCGACGACCCAAATATCGCCATAATTATTGCGACCAAAGCGGCGGGCGGGGTTCGGCCCCTCGCTATTGGGGGTGAAGAGCGCCGCGGGACTGAGCGTGCCGACATATTTGGCGTCATCATCATAATAGACCGCCAGATATTCCTGGGTCGACCAGGTGACGTCGACCGGCCCTACCGCAATGTCATCCGCCGTCCCCTGCTTGCCGTCGATGCCATTTTCGAAGCCTATCGCCTCGAACTGGGCGTAGCCTTTAGGGAATTTGATCCCGCCCAATCGCGACAGGGCGGTTTCCGGTGTCACCTTGATATAATCAATCTTGCTGTAGACCGGGAAAGCCTGTTCCAGCACCGCGCCACCGACCGCGACATTGCGCTGTCCCGACGCCGCCCCGGCGGCAACGTCGGCCATCACCACCAGTTCCTGCGGACTGGCCGACAGTATTCTGGTCGCGGTCACGCCCATGCCCAGATCAATGTAGGCGGGCGTAAGCGAAGCGGGCAGATTGTGGCCGACGATGCGGAACTGCGCGCCCCTGGTCCCGGCCTTCACCGAACCGGGGATGACGGCCAGCACCGCTGGCGCAGCCGTTGCGCGGGTCAATTTCACGTCCAGCCCGAATTCCTGATAATCGCCCCAATACCAGCGCCCCACCGCACTTTGCTGGTCCGGCGCGAACCACATTGTTTCGCGCGCGGCGCTACCCAGATCATCGGGCCTGCCAGCGACGGCCGCGCCTTTTGACGATCCGCGCCAACTATAACCGGCGTAAACGATGCCTGCCCCGCTGCGGTTCACCGACGCTCCATTGTTGAGCGAGCGCAGCACACTGCTGGTCAGGAATTCGTCCGCTGCCTTGCCGGGCTTGATACTGAAGCTGCCCACGAAACGCCCCTGCCCCGGCGCCGATGCCACGACCAGCCATTCGCCCACCAGACGCGGCACGCTCTGGCGCGATTGCCATGCGGCCCATTCGGGCGTGTGCAGCGGCGCGGCCTTCGCCAAATAGCCAAGCGCATATTCGCCGCGCAGCATCTTGTCCTTGGGATCGCGGCCCGCCGGTTGCTCGCTATCCTCGGCCGGGCGTCGATATTGAGCGTCCGCCTGCGAATACATGGCGACATGCAGATCCTGTAACTGCTTCCATTCCAGCTTCGACCGCCGCCAAGACAGGGGCTGGGCAAAGCTATGGCAGGCAGCGCACGCCCCGCGCATGGTTTCGTTCGGGATATTGGTCTCGTCGATCATCCGCTTTTCGGCCAGATACATGACCGGCAGCGCCTCTTGCGGGGCCAGGCCATGCGACGAGGAAAGGGATTTGACGATAGCGCGCGATTCTTCGGGCGTGATCGCCAGGCCATTCAACCGGACCATACGCTTGATCGCCTGCGACCAACCTTCAGGCGTGGTGCGGACCCAGCTGATCCGCGACAAATTCCCCTTGGCATCGGGCGCGTGGCAGGTGCCGCATTTTTCCTTGACCAGCGCGTCTGCGACCGGGATCCCCGGATCGCTTTCTTTCATAAGCGCGCCATCCGGCCCGCCATCGGCCTGCGCGAACAGGATTGACGTAGAAAACAGCGCCAGCAACCCGAATTTCGAGACCGTTACCCGCTTCACCCCGTTTCCCCCACAAGCACCATAAGATGCGCGAAACCCAAGCTCAGGCAGACGCACATCGTGCGCTATCGTTTCGGAAACGTATGGAGTTGTGTAAATCCGCCATAGGAAACTGGACAGCTATCAAGATTTTTTCAAACGGGCTGATCGGCCTCTTCCGACCCCCAATCGCAACACTTGCGCGAAGGGGTGCCACGCCGATCCCGGCATGAAAGCATCCTGAAATGGCCGCCCGGAATCAGCCGCGCCAAAACCCATCGCGCTACCCGACCGGGTTGTTTTCAGACCAGCATCTCGGCCGTCACCGGAAGTGATCTGATGCGTTTGCCGGTCGCGGCGTGGATGGCATTGATCAGCGCGGGAATGACTGGAGGCAGCGCGGGTTCGCCCAGGCCCGTGGGAGGGTAATCGGTCTTGACGAATTCGACATGGATGGTTGGCGTGTCGGGAATGCGTTGAAGCGGGTGGGTATCGAAATTGGCCTGCTCGATCGCTCCGGCGACCTGGGTGATGGCCTGCCCGGCGAGCGCCTGCCCCAGCCCTTCGATCACCGACCCCTGCACCTGATGCAGCGCATTGATGGGGTTGATGATATGGCCGCCGACATCGCCTGCAACCCAGACCGTCCTGACCTTCGGCACGCCATCGGCAACGGCTACCTCCACCACTTCGGCGAAATAGCCGGCATGGCTGTAATAAAAGGCAAAGCCCTTGCCCTGCCCCTTGGGCAACGCTGTGCGGTTCGCCCAGTCGCCCATGGCCAGCGCTTTTTCGATCACGCCCCTGGCGCGCGCGGTGACGAAGGGCGGGCGATTGGCTCCCTGACTGACCTGCGCAGTCTTGGACAGGAGTTCGAGCATCAGCGTAGGCAGATCCTTGCCCGCCGCCGCCGCGATCTCATCCATGAAAGCCTGATAGACGAAGGCCAGCGCATTGGAGCCGGGGGCGCGCAGCCAGCCGGTCGGCATGTTGGTGGACAGGAAACTTTGCTCGAACAGCACATGGTCGATCAGACCCGCAGGCAACTCACCGGGTGACAGTTCGGCCGACCGCACGGGCTTGCCGTCCTTGCCAAAGGTGATGAAATGATCGTGGAAGGCAGTCAGCGCCCCATCCTTGTTGAGCGCGGCACGGAAGCCGTGCCAGCCTGCCGGGCGATAGAAATCGCGGCCCATGTCGTCAGCGCGGGTGAAGAGCAGTTTGACTGGTACGCCCGGCACTTGCGCGGCGATGCGCGCCGCCTGCACCATATAGTCGTTCATCAGCCGCCGCCCGAAACCGCCGCCGATGCGGGAGAAATTGATGCGGATCTTCTCCGGCGGCAGGCCCAGCGCCTGTGCGACCAGTCCGCGCCCGCTCTCCGGATTCTGGGTCGGCGCCCAGATTTCGATGGCGCCATCCTTGAACAGGGCCGTGCAATTTTGCGGTTCCAGCGTGGCATGGGCGAGAAAGGGGTAGCTATAGTCTGCGGTCACGACCTTGTCCGCCGACGCGAAGGCGCCATCGACATCGCCAGTGCGGACGATATTGCCGTCCGCCTTGCCCTTCGCACGGGTCGCGGCCTGCGCGGCATAGCCCTGGGTCGAAAAGCCGGTGACCGCGCTGTCGTCCCACTCGACTTTCAGCGTCTCGCGCGCCTGATTGGCGGTCCACCAGCTTTTGGCGAGGATCGCGACACCATCATAGCCGGATTCAGGGGTGCCATCGCCCTTGATCGTCAGCACATGGGCAATGCCGGGCAGCGCGCGCACGGCGTCCAGATTGGCCGATTTGAACGTGCCGCCAAATGCCGGGCAGGTTTCCAGCACAGCATGGAGCATGCCCGGCAGCTTGACATCGATGCCGAACAGCGGCCTGCCCGCGACGATGGCAGGCGTGTCGACACCGCCGACCGACTGCCCGATGATATGGAAATTTGCCGGGTCTTTCAGTTTGAGCGTCGCGGGATCGGGGGCTGGCAGCTTCGCCGCTGCGCCTGCCAGTGTGGCGTACGGGATCGACTTGCCGGTTTTGGGGTCGGTCACCTTGCCGCTGCCGGTCGTCAGCATCTCTGCCGCAACGCCCCATTGCGCTGCTGCAGCGGCGACCAGCATCGCGCGCGCCGCCGCTCCAGCCTGCCGCATGGGCAGCCATTCACGCGGGGTCGTCCGGCTGCCGCCTGCGCTCTGCCCGCCGAAAATCTTGGCGTCGGCATGGGTTTGTTCGATGCTGACCTGCGCCCAGTCGACGTCCAGTTCCTCCGCGATGAGCATCGGCAGCATCGTCTTGGCGCCTTGGCCGATTTCAGCATTTTTCGCGCCGATGATGACGCGATTGTCCGGCAGGATGCGGATGAAGGCGTTGATGATGACCGGCGTGCCGTCCGCCGCCTTCGCGATCGGCACGGCAAGATCGAACAGCAATCCGCCGCCCGCGATCAGTGACGCGGAAATGAACCCGCGGCGGGAGAGTGTCGCGCGGCTCATGCCGCGGCCGCCTTGATCGCGGCGCGGATGCGGACATAGGTGGAGCAGCGGCACAGATTGCCGATCATCGCGGCGTCAATATCCTCGTCGGTGGGCTTGGGCGTCTGGCTGAGCAGCGCGGTTGCGCTCATAATCTGCCCGGCCTGGCAATAGCCGCATTGAGGGACGTCCTGGGCGATCCAGCTGGCGGCAATGCGCTTGCCAACGTCAGTGGCTGCCGCACCCTCGATCGTGGTGACCGCTGCGCCCTTCACATCGCCCAGCAGGGTCTGGCACGACCGCACCGCCTGTCCGTCGACATGAACAGTACAAGCGCCGCAAAGCCCGGCGCCGCAGCCGAATTTGGTGCCGACCAGGTCAAGATCCTCGCGCAACACCCATAGCAACGGCTTGGCCGGATCACCCTCCACCTGCCGCTTCTTGCCATTTACCGTCAGACTGATCGCCATGCCGCCCACCTTTGACTGTGTCGCGCGCATTAGATGCTGATCTGCAGCGATCTGTCCAGTCGGTTCAGCGCTGGGGCGGTGCGCCCTGCGCTTCGTCGATCATCCGTTGGACGGGCATGAACCGCGCAACCGGCACAACCTATTTTCGCCTGGCCGCCGCCGCTGCAAGACGGTCAAGCGCGCGGCGTTCTGCCGGGCTGGCGCTATTATAGGCTTCCTCCGCAACCAGGGCACGCCAGCGATCCAGGCGGGTGGGCGTGAATACGCCATTTGCGATCGCCATTTGGACCGCGCAACCCGGTTCGCTGTTGTGGGCGCAGTCCGAAAAGCGGCACTGCTCGGCGGCCTCGACAATGTCGGCGAACACAGCGGCAAGGCCCGACGCCACATCGGTAAGCTGCAATTCGCGCATCCCCGGCGTGTCGAGCAGCCAGCCGCCATGGTCCAGCCGATGCATTTCCCGCACTGTCGTGGTGTGCCGTCCGGTGTCGTCGGCTGTGCGGATGGCCTGGGTCGCGATAGTATCAGAGCCGCGCAATGTGTTGACCAGCGTGGATTTGCCGACGCCGGACGATCCGACAAGCGCGACCGTTTGACCCATGCCACACCAGCGCGACAGGCGGGCGGCGCTGGCGGGGTCTTTGCCATTGATGCTTTCCACCTCCAATCCCGGCTGCAAATCGCGCGCCGCCGCTGCGAAAGCCTCTGGCTTGTCGGTCAGATCGGTCTTGGTCAGGACGATTACGGGATGAACCCCTACGTCGCGCGCCAGGATCAGATAACGCTCCAGCCGGGGAATGCTGAAATCCTGATTGCAGGAGGCGACGATGAACAGCGTATCGACATTGGCAGCGATCAACTGCGTTTTCTGGTCACCACCCGGCGCGCGCCGTTTGAACAGGTTGGCGCGCTGCAAGATATGCGTGATCTGGCAAGTGGCGCTGTCGACAAGCACCCAGTCGCCGACAGTGGGATGATCCTCCGCCGCCAAGCCGTCGCCAAAGCCGGGCTGAATGTCTAGAGCCCCACCCTCGCCAGCGACCACGATCTTACCGCGATGCACGGCCATAACGCGAAACGGCCTGGACCCGCTATCGCCCAATTCTGACATTTGCGCGCTGAAAAACGGGCGCCAGCCAAGTTCGTCCAGGGTCTTATCAACGGAGTCCATAATTGCTGCATGCCGCTCAAATGGCGGTTTGTATAGGGACGCCTTGCCGCTGTTACAGAGTGACGCCGCGTTTCCAGATACCGATCGAACGCTCATCATTACGTTCGTTGCACGCCGGTTCGCCGCTGGCGACCGCGATGATACGATCCAGCAACGCGCTAGCCGCTGCGTCCATGCCATTGGTCAGGACCATACCTGCGTCAAAGTCGATCCAGCCTGGTTTGGCCGCCGCAAGGGCAGAGTTGGAGGCGATCTTCATCGTTGGCACTGGGCTGCCGAGCGGCGTGCCGCGGCCAGTGGAAAATAGCGTCAGTGTCACCCCCGCCGCTGCCAATGCTGTCGTCGATACAGCATCGTTGCCCGGTGCCTCCAATATAGTCAGGCCTGTCCGGGTCGCGATATGGCCATAATCAATGACATCGACGACGTTCGAGAGCCCACCCTTCTGCACCGCGCCGAGCGATTTTTCCTCCAGCGTGGTGATGCCGCCTGCAATATTGCCTGGACTGGGATTTTCCGACACCGGTTCACCATGGTCCAGGAAATAGCGTTTGAACCGGTTGACCACCCGGGTCAGCCGATGGAACACAGCCTCATTTTCCGCGCGCACGAGCAGCAATTGTTCGGCCCCGAACATCTCGGGAATTTCGGTCAGGACCGCGGTGCCGCCTGCCTGCGTGACCGCATCGGCCATCCGGCCGATCAGGGGGTTAGCGGTCAGGCCGCTCATGGCGTCGGAACCGCCGCATTTGACCCCCAGCCGCAGCGCCGACAATGGTACGGGCTTGCGCACATCCTGCGCCATCCGTTCAGCCAGCGCCTCCAGTGCCGCCTTGCCCGCGGCAAATTCATCCTGCTCGCTTTGCGCCCTTACCGTGCGTATCCGTGCGCGCATTTCCCGCGGAATCCGGGTCAATATCAGGTCGAGTTGATTGGATTCGCAACCGAGCCCTAAAATCAGCACTCCGCCAGCATTGGGATTTTGTGCCAGTGCGGCCAGGATCGCGCTCGTGCCTTCCAGATCATGCCCCAATTGCGAACAGCCAAAAGGATGGTTGAATGCATGAACGCCATCGACATGATCGCTAACCAGCCCATCACCCCAGCGCGCCAGTCGTTCGCCCAGGCGTCCGACACAGCCCACCGAGGGTAAAATCCATATTTCGTTGCGGATGCCGACACTGCCGTCCTGCCGCACATAGCCCATGAAACCGGGCTGCGTATCAACCGGCCTTTCGACCGTCTCAACAGGCTTGGCCACATAATGATAGGCCAGTTCGCCGCGCAGCGCGGTTTTCACATTGTGGCTATGCACATGTTGGCCAACGCCGATATCCCGTGTCGCCACCCCGATCGGGGCACGATAGCGGCGGACGGCGCTTCCGGCAGTTATGTCATGGACCGCAAATTTGTGGCCCGGTGCAATCGCGTCGACAAGGGTGACTTGGCAGTCAGCCAAGACGACCACCTGCCCTGGCACGAGCGGCGTCAACGCAACGGCTACATCATCGTCCGAGGCGACTTGCAGCGCCATGATTTCTGGGTCGGGCATGGGTTGTGCCTAAATCGTTGCCAGCGCTAGCACAAGTGCAATTGACGGTGAGTATCATGCCGGGACACTATTCGCTGATACGCAGTAAAGCTGCTTCTGCGGCGCGGCGCAGATGGTCGGCCCAGATGCGTTGTCCTTCGCTGTGGCCAATCAAATCCTGCCGCACTTCTATTTCCGCATAGGAAAGGTCGCGGGCAAACGCATGGAATGGCACGGTAAAGTCGGTCGCGTCCATGGCATAGGGGACATTGTCTCCCACCGCCAGGACGCCGTCATCCCGTAACGTAGCCAGCATGGCATGGGCAAAATCGGTGCGGCCACGCCAATGCAGCACACCCACATCCCATGGTCGGGCGATCCCGTCCATGACCGGCGTGAAGCTGTGCAGCGACAGCAGGATGGTGTCGCGCCCGGACGCGCATCGCGCCGCAATCATGTCGCTGATCGCCCGATGATAGGGTGCGTGGATCGCCGCCACCCGCGCGGCGCGGGCCGTCGCGTCCAGCGCTTCATTGCCATTGATACGGCTCCCGTCGGAAACTGCCGGGATCGCATCGTCGCGCACGGGATCGCGATTGCAATCGATGACGAGGCGCGAATAAGTCTGGTACAGAAAGGCCGCATCGAGCCGTTCGGCCAGTCTATGCCCCAGTTCATGAACGCCAATATCGATGGCAATGTGACGCCGCCGGTCGGCAGCGCTCAGGGCAAGGTCGCCCAATGCAGCCGGAATGGCCGCTCCTGCATGATCACCTATCAGCAGGAACGGGGAAGCGCCTGCTGCGTTGAATAGCCCGAACGGTGCCGGATCGTTCAGACCCAACAATGCACCCGTCCCGTCTCCGGCCATCAGGATATTTCCCCATGCCCAAGCCGACGACCCTTTTTGTTATCCGTCATAGCGGTCGGCACCGGGGTTTCCTGCATAGTCATACCACCCTGATGCGCTTGCCGGAGCCATTTGGCCAGCGCCCCGGTCTGCACTGATCCCCGGCCCGCGTCGCCCTGCCCCAAACAATGCCATTAACGGCCGCTCCGTCGGCACCTCAGGAAAGTCCCGTCCATGCTGATCCGTTGCGGATATGACATCAGATTTGAAACACAGAATAAGACAGCGATCATGGCGCTGCTCAGCCTGCATCCTTCCCGGCATCTCGACCTGCGCACGCCCCAGCGGTTGCTGGCCGACCCGGATGTACCGCTCTATCATTTTGAAGACGGGTTTGGAAATGTCGCCACGCGCCTCACCATTCCCGCGGGCGGCGTCACCCTGTCATGCGATTTCGTGATCGAGGATAGCGGTTTGGTGGACGTTCCCGCCCCCGACGGTCCGCACACGCCGGTCGAAGAATTGCCCGATGCCGTGATGCCCTTCCTGCTGGGCAGTCGCTATTGCGAGACGGACCGGTTGATGGCGTTCGCCTGGGGCAATTTCGCGCATTATACGACGGCCAAGGCACGGGTCGATGCGATCGTCGATTTCGTCCACAACCATATAGAATTTGGCTATCATCATGCCCGCTCGGACATGACCGCGTGGCACGCCTTTCAGGAACAGCGGGGCGTGTGCCGGGATTTTGCGCATCTGGCCGTTACCCTGTGCCGCTGCATGAATATCCCCGCGCGTTACTGCACCGGTTATCTGGGCGACATAGGCGTCCCGCCAGTCGACGCACCTATGGACTTCAGCGCCTGGTTCGACGTCTATATCGACGGCAACTGGTACACACGCGACGCCCGCCACAACCAGCCACGCATAGGCCGCATCCTGATGGCGCGCGGACGCGACGCTACCGATGTGGCGCTCACTACGGCATTCGGCCCGACCAATCTCGTCCGGTTCGACGTCCATACTGACGAGGTGCAATCGGCCGGCGAAAAATCATACTGATAGAGGTTAAGCCGGGCATAATCGATGCGACTTTCCGGAGGGATCGTCGTTGATGGACCAAGCAGTCGCCCGACGCCGGGGTGACTGCCACCCCCACAGGAGGAAATCCCCATGTCCGACAACAGCCACGATATTTCGACCCTCAACAGCCTGATCGCGACGACGATCGACAGCGCCGATGGCTATACCGAAGCCGCCAAGGACAGCGAGAACAGCCGCTTCACTGCCCTGTTCACCAGCCGTGCTGGCGAACGGCGCGCCATTGCCACTCGCTTGCAGCAGCAGGTCGCAGCGCTCGGCGGCAACCCGGAAGATGACGGCACTCTGCTGGCAGGCGCCCATCGCATGTTCCTTAACCTCAAGTCGGTCGTGACGGGCAATGATGACAAGGCGATCATCAACGAAGTCGAAGCTGGCGAAGATCATATCAAAGCCAAGTTCGAGGATGCGCTGGAAGACAGAAAGCTGAGCCCAGCCGTACGCGACCTGGTCGAAACCAGCTATATGTCGGTCAAGGCCGGCCATGATGAGATGCGCGACATCAAACATTCGATGCAGCATTGATGCTGGGGCGGCGGGGGCAACCTCGCCGCCTTTTTCGTTACCGGAGACCTGGACCGGGACAATGTCCGCCCGTCAGCGGGCGAACCTGAAAATTTTGAACTTTGACCTTGCCGTAGCGATGTCGATCGCCATATTGTGCAGTGCAGCATAATCCGCCGCCGATTATCATGGCCAGCTTGGCCACTCTTCAAGGCCGGAGGTCATTTCATGAGAAAATTGTCCGCGAATATCGCCCAGTTGGTGGCCATGCGCGCCGCCGCAGGTCCGACAATGGAGGCAAACCAGCCGAGCCGATTGCAGGAGGTTGAATCCTTTGGCACCAATCCCGGCGCATTGAAGGCGAAATGCTACGTCCCCGCGCAAGTCGCTCAAAAGCCGGCACTGGTCGTCGTCCTGCATGGCTGCACCCAGACTGCGGACGGCTATGATCATGGTGCTGGATGGTCACAGCTTGCCGATGATCATGGCTTCATCCTGCTATTTCCAGAACAGCAGCGCTCCAACAATCCCAATCTCTGCTTCAACTGGTTTTCCCGCGCGGATAATGTCCGCGACCGTGGCGAAACATTGTCGATCCGCCAGATGATCGGAACCATGATCGACGCCCATGGGATCGACACATCGCGCATATTCATCACTGGCCTGTCAGCTGGGGGCGCGATGACCTCGATATTGCTGGCGAGCTATCCGGAATTATTCGCTGGGGGCGCGATCATAGCCGGGCTGCCCTTTGGCGCGGCCTCCAATGTTCAGCAGGCGCTGGAAGCGATGCGCGCGCCTGACACGCTCTCTGGCGACCAGCTTGGTGATCGCGTACGAAGCGCATCCGATCACGCCGGTCCCTGGCCGCGCATTGCGATCTGGCATGGCGCGGCTGACCAAACCGTCAAGAGCAGCAATGCCGACGCAATCCTGGCCCAATGGCTCTCGGTCCACGAACTGGACGAAGCGCCGAACTCGACTGAGGATATTTCCGGTCATCGCTATCGCATCTGGCACGACGCAAAGGGTCGCGCTCTGATCGAGGATTATCGCATCACGGGTATGGGCCATGGCACGCCGCTTGCCACCACCGGCAATGACGCATGCGGAACACCGATGCCGCACATGCTGGAAGCCGGTATCTCCTCCACACGACGGATCGCGGCGTCATGGGGCCTTCTGAACGATCAAAAGGTCGTACAACGCCCCAAACCAATGGATCGAGCGACAGTAGAAACGCCAAATTCACTTTCGACGGCCAAAACAGGACTTGAAACCCTATCGTCGGTCAAACCGGCACGAGCCGCCGCGAATAAGGGCAGCGTTCAGAAGATTATCGAGGATGCGCTGCGGTCGGCAGGTTTGATGCGCTAGGGTCAACAACACAACAGACAGCTGTAAAAGCTCTGGTGGGTGATCTGCTTAGCGTGTGATTGAGATGTTTTTCGGGACAATAGGCAGTGAGGCTGGTTTTGCCAGCGGAACTGCGTAATCCACGAGCTGTATCCATCGCCCGCCAAGGCAATATCTACCCCTTTTCGTGCCGCATGTTGCGGTTCAGCCAGATTGCGCGTTGCGCTGAACTTCAGTTTGATCACACCTGGTTGAGAACTGCGCCCACCTGCCTATTCAAGCCGCGCGGGCCAGTTCTTTGTCCGATTTTTGTGGCCTTGCCCTGCGTATGAACTTAAACATTCAACGCAGCTCATATCAGAAAATGTTCTGGATGCTGATCGGCAAGGTTGGGGATGGAGAGCGATCTGACCGTTTCGTCATTGCCCGACACAATGACAGGGCCGGGATTTGACAACCCGCAGCGCGCCAGAGCGCGAGAGTTGTTCAGGCGGGTGATCAACGAACATGCCGATACGCTTTCCAACTCTTCGTCGATCGCAGACAGAGTTGAGCAATGGATTTGCAACGCTCCCCTGCCGCATCGACCCATTACCGAAAGCGTCCTTTCAAAGGAATTTGGTGTTGGTCGCAGGATTGTGCGGCAGACCAGTCGCATATTGCAGCAACGCGGTGTCCTTGCTCCGCGCCGCGGTGGGAACGGCCTGGGCGGGCTTTGGGTCACAGCGCCGAGTTTGGGGGAAACGGTTGCAAAGGCTGCCGACGAACTGCGCCTTGATCAGGCCCATAATGTCCTGAACGAAGCAGCGCATTGGCTTGCTCCATCACTGGCCAGCCGGAACGATGCCCTTTCCGAGATGGTGCGTTCGTTACTGCGCTTTCAGGGGGTTAGGGATGCAATGCCGGCGCCCGACCGGAGCGACAATCTTGCCGAATGGCTTGCCAATCTTCTGCTTGGAAGAATTTCCGTATCGCAGGACCGGGACATTTTCCTGGGATCACTTTCCGACATCAGCAGCGACTATGGCGTAAGCCTTGAGGTGGCGGTCGAAGCTGTACGTATACTTGCCGATGCCCGGATCGTGAAGGTCCGCCGCGGCAGAGCGGGAGGCGTTTTTGCCAGCGCGTCGGGAACAGGATGCGCGCTGCATGTCGCCAATGCGTATTTAGCCACACAGCGTGTTTCCACTGCCGATTGCCGGGAGGTGCTTGACCAGATCAATACCGGCATGATCGAACTTGCGCGGCAAAGGCGCACATTGGAGGGGCTGAACCGTATCCGGTACGCGTTCGTTCAGATGCAGCAGGCCAACAATGGTACCGCCCTTGGCACAGCCTGGTACAGCTTCATTCGGGAAATTGCCGACATTGCAGCCAATCCCCTGATGCATTTCATGGCCAGGGCGCTCGCGTCTTCCATTCTAATGCGCCGGACTCGCAGCGCCGCACTGCCCGACGACGCTGCGCGCGAACTATTGTCGGCAAGCGTCCAGATTCTGGATCATCTGGACGATGCCTGTCAGGCCCCGATCGTAGCGGCACAATCTCGCTGCCAGAAGGCGCTGGAGAATTATTGGTAGGACCGCCGGACCCTGCTCATTCCACGTTCGTACGGTGCCTGGTCCTGGCCACCGCGTCACGCCACCCCGCAATCAGCCGCGCGCGTTCGGCGGCTGCCAGCGCGGGTTCGAACACCGCATCCCTGTTTGACGAAGATGGCGTGTCGGCCAG
>ERZ1292642.1119-Hain-H14-01um-R1-1119-length-13233-cov-4_pt1 | contig 13233 bp, 15 predicted proteins | sample MGYA00564403_ERZ1292642 | MGnify/ENA primary metagenome ERZ1292642 (study PRJEB36523, sample SAMEA6512643) | groundwater metagenome | collected 2019-01-09 | study: AquaDiva: Metagenomics assemblies of 32 groundwater samples | reverse complement strand
AGGGGGCGCTGGAACAGAGTTGATGTTGTAACCTGTTGGAATAACAAAGGCCGTTGAAATTGTAAACGTAGGCGATGGTGGTGGAGTGCCATTACTTCTCACCGTGTTGGTGCCATCGAAGAATACCGGCAAATTAATCCCATCATTCCACAGCACGTAATTTTCTGCCTGAATCAGCCAGCATTGAAGGGCTGTATTCGACTGTGGATTGCCCCCAGTAACGTCAGCGACCGTTGCCGTAGTGCCGATGGGAGTGAATTGGAAAAGACGCCCTGAAATCGAAGCCATGAGCGTTTCAACACCTGCATCAGGCTTGTAGTAACACCTGCCCTGCCACAGACCTTTGGTGACAAAGTTTTGAACATCAAGATTTGGAAAGACCAGCGTGAGGATGCGGCGTGGTGGACGGGGGTGGATTAACGTGCCACGAGTGGTCCCGTTAGAAAGCCACGCCAACTGATTCTTCGGAAGTAAGAGCGGTGAAACACCGCTGTTCATTCCGTCAGCGAAATCAAAGAGGTAGTCAACTACGGTATTCGGCGTGAAATACGATGACTGGGGAGGGGGCATTAATTCTTGCCTCCATGTTTAGGCCATGCTATCAAAGACACAGCGAGCGTCAGTTGATGCTGAACGCCCGCCGTTAAACACAACGTTAAAGTATTTGAAGAAAGTAATCGCATGGGATGGACTCCCGAGCAGGCATTTCTAACACCATCACGTCAATTTAAGAGGAATGGCCTCAAGGCTTCCTGAATCCACCGAAAGCACGCCTGCGGTGTTAACGGTGTCAATTTCGATGCTCAGTTGAAGGTGGTCGTTAGCATTTGCCGCAGAGTATTTCACCGGAGGAACTTGCATGTGATGGGTTGGAAAGCTTAACGGACCCTGAACTGGACAATTGATAATCCCTGTGGACAGCAAAGTTCCTTGAGTGATATTGCGAATCTTTGCACTAATTTTTCGAATGGCAACAGTGAATGTAGTTGCAGCGAAATCTACAGCCACCTGTCCCCGAAGTTCATATGTTCCAACGGATAGAATTTGAACGTCAATCGCACCAACTTGTGCTGGTCCACCAGCAAGAATTACTTGAGCCAAACCGCTGGCTGCGCTTGAAATCAAAGAGTCCTGCCCTAACCCAAGTGCGGTCTGAGCGCCAGCCTTTGTTGTTGAGGCAGTTCCTCCATTGGCTATGGCTAAAGGAGATGCGGCAAAAAATCCAGCGACAGAGACAACCGCGCCACTGCTTACAGTCACACCCTGATCAACGACCCTGAGATTCTTAACCGTGATGCTGTTCGGAGCGGGAATAGCTGTGACAACCACAGCCAGCGGACCCGGAAAAGCCAGAGCAACACCTGGACCTTGGCCAATTATCAAGTTCTGTCCGACAACAACCCACGTAGAGTTGACCACTGAAATTGTGTAAGCGGTGGTTGTATCAGCGGGTGTGGGTCCAATGAGCGCCGTAGTAGTGGTAAAACTCGACACCCCATTGATTCCGTTGGTGCCAGCGGCTCCGGTTTCGCCCTGAGGACCCACAACCGCTACTGGTGGAACTTGGGTCGCGCACGGACTACAGCATTCAACAGGGTCCATAATGTTGGACTCTTAATCTGTCAGTGGCTAAAGTCAACTCGAATGTCGTTTGAACGTTATGGATGCGAGTGGCCTGACGAAACCGACGACCTGCGCATCGAGCTACACATAATCCAGCAGGGAGGAAAGTATAAACATAAAGGCAAGGACGTTGGACTTGGATTATTTGAACACTATAAGAACGCCGAGAAACTCGTTTGGCCTGACGAATATCACAATCGCTGGACTGATTTAATCCTGTCCGAGATTCTCAACAACACCATCACTGCGGTTACAGGCCCGAAGGATACCGGCAAGACTCGGAGGGCGTCCAAGTACGCGTTGATTGATTACTGGGCCTTTCCAGAGACTACACTGTTCTTGATTTCTTCGACTACACTGCCAGCGCTAGACGCTCGTGTGTGGGGAGATATTAAACACCTGTTCAGAATCGGTAAATCGAAATACCTATGGCTGGCGGGAAATGTGCTGGACGCAAGGCGAGCAATTGCGACCGATGACTTGGAGGACGATGTGAGCAAGGGCGTACGTGATCTTCGTAAGGGTTTTCTTTGCATTCCGATTCAAAGAGATTCGGGTGAGTTCCTTTCCATAGCGACCTACGTTGGAATCAAACAAAAACGCCGTCGCCATCTTGGGGATGAGTTTCAGTTTTGCGGCGTTGGCATGTTGGAATCCATAGCCAACATGAATTCAGGAGATTATAAAGGCATCTTTCTAGGAAATCCTGTTGGCCAAAATGACCCCCTGGACAAAATCTCAGAACCGGAATCAGGTTGGGATGCGTTTCCAGAACCAACCAAAACCACAGTTTGGAAGAATCGTAGGTTCCTAAACAGCCGTACGATTTGTCTCTACGGATTGGACTCTCCGACATTTGATTTTCACGATGGTGCCGAACGGTATCCGGGGTTGCTCAATAAAGACAGTATTGAACGTGTCATTGCCGGATTTCAAAAGGACTCACATCAGTACTACTCCCAATGTCTTGGCGTTCGCAAGTCAGGGTTGAATACCAAGCGCGTTATCAGCTACCAACTCTGCAAACAGAACAAAGCTCTTGATGATGTAATTTGGGATGGCACGCCACGAACTAAGATATTCGGATTGGATGCAGCTTACGGCGGGGCTGGCGGCGACCGTTGCGTTGGAGGTTATGCTGAGTTTGGTCGTGATGTAAGTGGCACCATCATCCTGAAATACTGGAAGCCTGTCGTCATCCCGATATTGGTGAATCTTCCCAAGTTGCCCGAGGACCAAATTGCAGAATGGGTTCGCAACTTCTGCCAAGGCAATGGCATCCCACCAGAGAATATGTTTTACGACAGCACGGGTCGTGGAAGTCTTGGGCCATCACTGGCGCGTGTGTGGAGCGCGAACATCAATCCTGTAGAATTTGGGGGTGCTCCAAGCGACCGACCAGTGACTATGGACCATTATGTGATGGATCGTAATGGTCAACGACGGCTTCAAACCTGCAAGGAACACTACTCTAAGTTTGTCACCGAACTATGGTTCTCAACGGTCTATGCAATCAAAGCGGGTCAAGTTCGAGGACTGACTGAGGACGTGATTGACGACGGTTGTATGCGTGAGTGGCAGGAAGTTGCTGGCAACAAAATTGAAGTAGAAACTAAAATCAAGATGAAGGAACGCACAGGGCAAAGTCCCGACCTTTACGATTGGGCCGTGATTATTCTTGAAGGCGCACGACGGCGGGGGTTTCAGATCAAGAAGATGGTGAATGCTGAGGAAGACGATTCAAACCACGAGTGGATTACCGATCTGATTGCAAAGTCTCGGAAGCTTCGGGAGTCTCACGCACTGAACTATGCGGCGTAATCGCTTTCCACATCGCCTCTCGACGCTAACGATTGCAATGCGCGTCATCGCAATAGAACGCATCGTGGACGTAAGAGTATTTGCGAGCCTTGCCGCAGTAAGGACATTTGTGAGATTTGCCGACGCTCATTTGAGTGCATCTTTGTAAAAGTCGCTTTCAACAAACTTTGGTATCCCGTAAGTGGAGAGCATGTAATTCACCAATGTTGGAAGCGTGGTTTTCAGTGTTGGGCTTCGGTTGATTGCACGTTTAATCGCCTCTACGCGCTTGGTATTGTCTGCATCCAACCTGACCTGAGCCTTTTTCATTTGCACCATTACATCACACGTTGCCCCACAATGCAACAAAAATGTTGACTTCGTTTATGATGGGTGCTAAAACCAACCCATGTCTTACAAGTTAAAGAACAGGCGAAACTCAATTCCCAATGGATTTCTCTATCGGCAGGCGTTGACTGGCTGGGAAAACGACAAGGTATGTCCACCATCGGTTTGGGACTTTTATTTGTTATGCAGTGAACTTCAAAAGCACCGCATCTCAAACCCAAGGTTTAAGTTAAACACCGACCTTACCGCGATTCAGAACGAGGTTGATGCGAAAAACGCGGAGAGAATTGCGGCACTTCCAAACTCGGAAAGTTACGTTATCTCCGACGCCGCACCACCGTCTTTTTACCAAGCCCCAGTACGAGCGGCCTCGCAAGCGTTTGTTGCGGCGGCAAGGGCCATTAGGACTGGGGCCGAAACCATTACCGATTTCATGGACTCTGGTGAATCGCCAGTTGCGCAAGAGTTGGCTGAGAGCCGCGCTGCGGTGTGTGCCTGCATGACGAAAGACCCTGATGGGACGACGCATCCTTGTCCATTAAACGGCAAAGGAGACTTGAGTCGCTGGTTCACCATCCCTGCCGCCGAACGCATCAGGAAACAACTTGAGATTAAGGAGAAACGGAATCTGAGAACGAGTCAAGATGCGTTACTTGGGGTATGTGAAGCCTGCCTTTGTGTCAACCGTTTGAAGGTATGGTTTCCTCTGGCGCTCATTGTCAAACACATGACCGAGGACGTGAAGGCGCAACTGCACCCGAGTTGCTGGGTGCTCGCTGAAAACAAGGAGTCGAAATGAACGGTGGCGGACCAGCATTTCCTTGGCAGGTTAGAATTGAACTAAGCAGTTTTGACCCGATTCGAGGTGTAATGAATGGACCAAAAGAAGTTCAAGTTCATGTCAACACTGGCATGACGTTGCGTGATTATTTTGCGGCAGCAATTATGCAAGGCTATCTCGCTTCATTTGGACCATAGGATAATTTATCAAGGGAGAGAGCGGATAAAGGCGCTGAATATGTATATTTAATAGCTGACGCGATGATTGCCGAATGCAACAAATCTAAATGAAGTTCCGCCCCGCTAAAATCTGGCACACCGAGGACCAAATCCTTGCTGCTATCGACCGAGTGCGAACGAAGGCATACCGACTCGTTGCCGAAGAAAGCGAATTGCGGCAGGAGTCGGCCAAACTGTTTGGTGAATTGGAGCAGACGTGTTTCGAACTAATGCGGTCAACACTTACCAAAAAAGAGCGTGAGCAGCTTGAAACCCGAGAGCGTGTTAAAAGGATTGACGCATCGAAGGCAAGGGCCGAAGCGGAACGCAAGGCTAACGCTTATAGCTGCATTATGGAAAAGACGATACCAAGATTGGGTCAAGTTCTTTCCGCTTTTCGTACTGACACCATGCAAAGCGTTCTTGGTTCGTATCGCGGAGTTGTGACCAAGTGAAACCACACCTCTCCCAAGTCACCCTATTGTGCGCGGATTGCACAGATAAATCACATTGGTCGTGGGGCGCTGTGTGGAAGTCTATGCAGCAATGCGACTTCGGAGACGTGAAATGTCTTAGGGACACATCCCTCAGAGAAGATTTGAAGATTCCCAAAATCATTGGCCTCGCCGATTACTCCAAATTCTGCATTCGTGAGATGCACAAGTATGTGAACACGAGTCACGCGCTTGTGGTACAGTATGACGGGTATGTTTTGAATGGATCGGCGTGGTCTGACGAGTTTCTGAAATACGACTACATTGGAGCGCCGTTCAATCCAAGTGGTATCGTAGGCAATGGGGGGTTCTCGCTCCGTAGCAAGAAGCTAATGGAATGGATTTCGAAACAGGATTGGCCCGACTTCCATCCCGAGGACTCGTGCATTTGCATTCGGCACGCTGATGAAATTGAAGCTGCTGGTTTTAAGTTTGCACCATTGGATGTTGCGAAACAATTTGCCATAGAAGGTCGCAGTTGGAACTCAAAGGAGTGGCAAGGCACGCCTAAAGCTTGGACAACCGAATTTGGTTTTCACAGCTTGCTTACTCCACTCCCACCAGAACATCGCGTATGCAACATCTTCACGCACAGTGGAGATGCGGGTGATGTGATTTATTCGCTAGCGGCAATCAAAGCTCTTGGCGTCGGCATGTTGTTCTTGACGCCACACAACAAGCATCCTTGGCCACTAAACAGCCGCTGGGCACGTATGGGTGGTGAAGCTGATTGGGTTGATAACCTAGCGCCCTTGGTTGAGGCCCAGCCTTATATTGTGAAGTGTCGCTATACCCACGGGCATCCCGCGTCAACGACTCACGACTTGAACAGGTTCCGCATCCCTTGGCGCAATCGCACCGCCCGCGATTTTGATTCAATACTGAAACTGCACATGGACGCTTTCAATCTGCCGTTGCCAACGGAGCCATGGTTGACTATCACTGATCCGATTGTTGTTTCAGATAGGCCAATCGTTGTTTCGAGAACTGCCAGATACCAACGCGATTCATTTCCATGGGATAAGCTTTGCCAAAAATATGGGGACCAAATGGTATTTGTTGGGACTCGACAAGAAGGAGAATTGTTTCAAGGATTTGCTCCTGAAAAAAAGATACCGCGTTATCCCACTAAAGACGCATTGGAGCTTGCAAGGGTGATAGCTGGCGGAAGACGTTTCATCGGTAACCAAAGCCTGCCGTTAGCGATTGCTCACGGACTCGGTAAAGCTGTATGCGTGGAAACTTGGGAAAGGAACTCAAACTGTGTTCTACCAAGAAAGAATGCGTTGTATGAAGTTCCGGCAAATTGGTTATGAATACATTGCCAAAAAGCTCAATTGATTTGACGGGGAAAGTGATTGGACGGCTTACCGTTGTTAGATTTTTAGAGCATCGCGGATCGGTGAGACGAAAACCATATTGGTTGTGTAAGTGTTTATGTGGCTCACAAGTTGAAATTCAGGGACAGCATCTTCGCTCTGGCGCAACTCTATCATGCGGGTGTCTTCAAAAAGAAAAAGCTTCGGAAGCAAACAAAACTCACGGATTGTCCAAGACTGATGGAACTGCTTACAATTCATGGCAGGCTATGCTCAACAGATGCACAAACCCAAATTCGCCAAAGTATAATTTATGGGGAGGGAGAGCAATCACAGTTTGCGACCGTTGGTTGCATTCCTTTGAAAACTTTCTTGCCGATATGGGAGATCGTCCAAAAGGAACTTCTATCGACCGAATCAACAACGACGGAAATTACGAACCACACAATTGCAGATGGGCTACACCAAGTCAGCAGGCGTTTAACCGAAGGCCGAAATCGATACCCAAAGAACTAACCACATGAGTTATCGACCGCATACGACCTGCCGCATTTGCGGCTCCACCAACCTGATTCCAGTTTTTGACCTTGGCCTTCAACCTCTCGCAAACAACTTTGTTAAACCCTGCGAGCCACGCCAAGGTCATTATCCGCTTAAAGTGTTGTTCTGTACGAAATGCACACTCTCTCAGTTGTCGGTAGTTGTGGACCCTCAAATTCTTTATCGAGACTACAAGTATGTGACCAGTGTGAGCCAGACGATGCGGGAACACTTCGGTAGATTGATTGCAATGTTCAAAGAGGAAAAGGCTTTCGAAAAAGGCGTGCTCGAAATTGGCAGTAACGATGGCGCATTCTTGAGAGAGCTATCTCCTTGCACCGTATATCCTGTCATTGGAATAGACCCTGCCGAAAATCTTGCGGCTTCGAATTGCATCCTTGGAATGTTCAACCGCGAAACGGCGTGGAAGGCTCTGGAAATATTTGCGGGCTACCCATCACTGATAATCGCTCGCCACTGTGTAGCCCACATGGATGACTTGAAAGGGTTTGTGGATGCTCTGACGGTTGTGGGTGGTCCCAATACGTTAATCGCAATTGAAATTCCCTACATGCGCGACACGCTTAATCGGGTTGAGTTTGACCAAGTGTACCACGAGCATTTGAACTTCATCAGTCTGCATTCGCTGGAACATTTGCTGCACGGCTCTCCATTTCACATTGACCGTGTAATTCATTACGCACTTCATGGGGGAACCGTATTGATTCTATTGCGGCACGGTGGGAGTCAGATTGAACCAACGATTAGCGAGTATGTAAGAGAAGATAAAACGACGTTGGAAGACTGGCGGGTGTTCAGCATTAAGGCTGAAAATAAGATTGAGGAAATGTTAAGTGCGGTTTGTTCGCGTGTTGGTGATAGCTCAGTGTGGGGATTTGGCGCCAGCGCCAAAGCAAGTGTCTGGATTCAGGCATGTGGATTTACGGACAGGGAGATTTATTTTGTGACTGACAACAGCCCACTCAAACCGGGATGCCGAATGCCTGGGACTGATATTCCGGTTGTGGCACAAGATGAACTATTGAAGTGTCAACCGGATTATTGTGTACTTTTCTGCTGGAACTTTCGGCAAGAGGTATTGGAATCTCAAGAGTTATGGCGATCACGCGGCGGCAAATTCATTATTCCAACATCCACAGGAGTTGAAATCGTTTGAAAATAGTGTGTGTTTACGTTTACCCCATGGGATTGAGTCCTCAATTTCAGGAATATGCAGACCTATTTGTGACAACTTACTGCGCTAATCCACCATTACGTGACCATCAGATGATTGTTGTCAGCAATGGTGGCCAACCAGATGTAAGAGCCATTGAACAGTTCTCGCACATTGGCGGCACGATGTTTTTGAAGCATAACAACATCGGTCAGGATATTGGGGCGTTCCAAATGGTTGCCGCAAAGGTTCCTTGTGACCTGATGGTGTTCTTTGGAAGCAGCAGTTATTTCCGCCGACCAGGATGGCTGCGCCGAATGGTCAGTGCTTACCAATGTTACGGAGATGGACTTTATGGCTGCACCGGAAATCAGGGTGATATGAGAATGACATCCGCTGGTGCTCAAAGAGTGTGGCCACATGTGCGTACAACAGGATTTTGGTGCAGCCCAACTCTCATTAACCATCATCCATTTAGAGTCACCGACAACAGCCAGAGATATGAATACGAGCATGGAGAAAAGGGGTTGACCTCATGGTTGTCATCTAAAGGAATACCATCTTATATTGTTGGTTGGGATTGTGTAAAACCATTGCACGAATGCGACTCTATGCCGGGAACTTTTCATAACGGAACACAGCACAACCTTTTAGTGGGTGATCGGTTGTGCGCTCCGCCTTATTATCCGCATCCATGATACCGATTATTGTATTTTATCATTGCCTATTTCGTATTGGTGTGGAAATCCTTCCATCCGCTCAGAGAATTGTATTCGACCAGATGAGGGTGCTCAAAAGCAGTGGACTACTCGACGCCTGCGATGAATTCAGAGTGGGCGTCAACGGCGGTCCCGAGAGCGAGCCGCTCGTTGAAGCGTTGATACCCAAGAAAGCGATTGTCACGTATCACGGATTGCAATGTCGCAACGAACTTCGCACGTTGTTGATGATTGAAGATTGGTGCAACAATTTCAAACCCGAGGCTTACATATTGTCGTTTCACAGTAAGGGCGCTTCACATGCTCCCGACTCTGAGTATGGAAACAATATGTCAAAGCCTTGGCGCACTCGAATGATGAAAGAGTGCGTTGAGAAGTGGAGATTTTGCGTGCGCGACCTTGAGACGCATGAAGCTGTCGGTTGTCATTGGTTAACAGGACAGGGTTGGGACCATTCTCAGCATTACTTTGCGGGCACCTTCTTTTGGGTTCGATCTTCCTTCTTTAGAACGATTCCAAGTGTGATGACACGTCAACGGATTAAGGATTCGGGAGTTGATTCGATTGAGAGCCGCTACGAAGTTGAGGTGCATTTGGGCAATGGTCCGAGATTGCCGATTGTGAGCAACCGTTACGCAGGACCAATTACAACATGACTTACAAAGAAAAATATCCAGACATTTTCAATGAGCTTAGTCGCATGAAGACTCTCGACCAGATAATGATTGAGCACGAAAGTGACAAAGCTTCTGTGTTCACTCGCACATGGGCCAAGCCGCATAATTACTGCGTACACCTCGAACGCTTCTTTGAGCCGTTGCGCGATAAGCCAATCAAGTTGGTCGAGATCGGTGTAGGAGGCGGCGAGTCTATTCGAGCGTGGCTTGAGTATTTTTCTCAGGCTCAAGTGTTTGGCGTGGACCTAGTTGCTCGAACAAATGAGTGGAACGATCCTGATGCCAAACCCGATCCACGTTACACCTTCGTCAACGGCGACCAATCCAACGCCGTGTTTTGGGCGTCGTTCATCAAGGTGCGCGGCGGGGATTGGGATGTAGTGATTGACGATGGTTCGCATAAAAGTTCTGACATAGTTACAACGCATAAATGTCTTTGGGGTCATGTAAAATCTGGAGGTTTTTACGAAGTCGAAGACCTTGGGGCCGCAGTAGAAGCCGGTGATGGTTTCCAGAAATTGGTAAAATCTATTTTCAAAGGTGACTCTGAATGTGATTTTATTTACTTCGCCCGCGAGTTAGCCATCCTACGAAAGAAATGAGTCCATGGCTTCAACTGGAATATGATCACACAATGTTACGGTTGTCCACTCTCTGATAACGCAATAAAAAGAGTGGTGGATTTTTACTCTCACCGATCATCTCCCGCTCCATCACATTCAACATGGGGTATGATATTCGATTCCTGTCAAAGAAAGTTCCACGACATTCTATCAGGAGGCGATGTGCCCGCCATCCGAAAGGAACTCGAACATTTATATGACGGCTCAATTCTACATGGAGTGGATTTACCCAAAGAGTATGCGGATTCTCAGTGGCCCGGAGACGCCTACGCTCAATTTATTAACTCGACAATTTCCTCTTGCGCAATCGAGTTAGGATTACCAACCCACAACACCCTGGCAGACGCAGTGCTGTCTATTGAAAAATGCCTAGGTGTCGATATAAGCATTCCGAAATCATTTGGTGCCTGTGGTTTAATCATAGACACAAAACTTATTCAACCGAGAGTGGCGCATTACACGATGCTTTTTAAAACGATTACAGCCATGCTTCCGAAGAATGCCTCAGTATTGGAAATAGGACCAGGAACAGGAGGCCTTTCCGCGCTCGCATTGCAAATTCCAGGAATCATTTGGCACGCGAGAGACTTATTCATCATGGCATCTATTTTCGCATATCTGTCCATGGCGAGAATGGGCGAGAATGAAGTATGGTTAAGCGGAGAGCTGAAGGACAGATATTTCCCCATACACGTTCACGGACTGGGTTGGCCTGATGCAGAAATGGATTTGGCTATAAATCAAGATTCTATTGTTGAATTCCTTTCTCGGGACCAAATAGATTGCGTGAAATCCATTGAGAGAGTACTTCGCAAAAATGGAAAGTTCGTATCAGTAAATCACGAACTCGCAACTCGTATTGGGGATGTTATTTCGGCCAACACCAACCTCAAACTCATCTCTCGAAAACCAGCGTTGCCTTTACGCTCCGAAGGCTACTTTGAGCAAATATGGGAAAAGGAATGAACTTCGTATGACCCCCGAACTTCAACGCGCTTACGACGACTCTTGCATCCCATTTGTGGATGGGGCGATTAGCAAGGAGACGACGCGGTTGAAGTCATGGAGGTACTTCTTGGAATGCAATTCTGCCTGCAATCTTCGGTGCCCCACTTGTACCAAGGGTAACACCGAAGAAATTCACGGTCTAAAATACGAACACCAAACTGGCGTTATGGATTGGGAGTTAATGGAGCGTATCCTTGACAAGATTAAATCTGAAAACCCGAACGCGATAATCTTTTTATATGGCAACAGTGAGCCGGCATTGCATCCGAAACTTCCCGAGTGCATCTTGGCTATTCACAAGCGCGGGCTGCATCCTGAGATTTCTACCAACTTGAATCTTCTTCGCCGACTTGATGACCTTCTCGCCGCAAAGCCCGATCTGATGATTATTTCACTCTCGGGATTCACTCAAGAGGTTTACGTAAAGGGTCACGCTGGCGGAAACATCGAACGCGTCAAAGAGAACATGCGGACGATTGCGGAGGCGAACAACCGCATTTCCGAAGACCGCCGTGTTGACATTCGGGTGAATTACCACGTGTATCTCGATAACGAACACGAGATAGCTCCAATGCGTGAGTATGCTCAGAATCTCGGTCTTGGTTTCTTCACTTCAATGGCTCGTGCGATTTCAATGGAGAACGCGATTCAGTATTGTCGCGCTCACGATCCAAAAGCGGAGCCTTTTGAAGTTTACAAAGATGAACCGAACTTGAATTGGATATTGCCCCCATCAGGTGAGACTTATGAAAAGACCATGCAGCGATTGAAGATACCACCGACAAATGCGAGAGAGATGTATAAGGACATTCCCGAGTCTCAAATCTGTCCCGTTGGTGCTGGCGGAATGTTTACCTTCATTCGCCATGATGGACAAACTTCACTGTGCGCCTGCACCGCTGACAGGAGATTGAAGCTGACTGACTATTTGGACACAACACCAGAGCAAATGATTGAGCAAAGGAAGGACCATAGCTTTTGCAAGCAGTGTCTTCACTACAAAACAAACATGTACTTTCATCTGGTCGATAGAGAGAAGTGGGAGCCGTGATATGGAAGAAAAAGACGAATTTGATTTGTGGTTGGAAACCCCATTCGGGAAAGGCGCTTTGGAACAAATTGCACAGTTTCCTCAATACAATCACTTATCGGCACTGTGCAGGGCTTACGTGGCTGGAAGATGTGCGGCAACGATTGATACGTATAAAATGATAAACGGAGAAGACATGCCGTCAGAATTGTTAACAATGTTTCAGCCTGAAACGTGGGAATGATATGGCAACGATGACGATTCAACAGTTGAGGGATTATGAGGCTAAGTTGGAAGCCAGATTATATGATAGGATGAGACGCGATCTTGTTCCACCAGCAGAAATTACCAGCGTTAAGGAATTAGCGAAAAAAACCCTTGCCGTTCGTGATGAATCCGACCTTCACAACCAAATCATCGATTACTGCAAATCGAAGGGATGGCAGTATTTGCATGGATCGATGGCTGAACGCACGCATAGGACTCTTGGCGAACCCGATTTCATAATCCTCGCCCATGGCTCCCAACTGAGGATGGTTGAGTGCAAGTCGAAGCCGGGCAAGCTTTCATTAGACCAGCAAGGCTTCATCGCGCACGCGGCAAAGAATGGTCATGTAGTTTACGTGGTGCGGAGTATGGAAGAATTTACGAAGCTGTTTGTATGAGAAAAGACTGGCATCCAGACCTTCGGAAGCTAGTTGATAGTTGCCAGCGCCAGCACGAGCGTCATCGCATGACCTGCCCTAAGTGCAGAAACAACAGACATGGTGAATGTGGCTTCTTTTTGAATCTGGCGAGGCTGATACTACTTTTCGGAAAGAGAAAGGTAGTTGAGTGAACACCGAAGATAAACAAGCAATCGCATTCTTGCAGGAGGCT
>ERZ1292642.1118-Hain-H14-01um-R1-1118-length-13240-cov-9_pt1 | contig 13240 bp, 10 predicted proteins | sample MGYA00564403_ERZ1292642 | MGnify/ENA primary metagenome ERZ1292642 (study PRJEB36523, sample SAMEA6512643) | groundwater metagenome | collected 2019-01-09 | study: AquaDiva: Metagenomics assemblies of 32 groundwater samples | reverse complement strand
ACGGGATCGAACTCATCGCTGAGGTGAGCGAGAAGCGCCTCAACCCGCTGCTGTCTGCCTTCGCCGACCAGCGCCTCCGCTTCGACTCGTCGCGGTCGCGGCTCTTTGTGGACGAGGATGGCAGCGACGTCGTGGGCGATGGTGGCGAGCCGCAGAACTCGCGCATTGACCTCAGCCTCCGCTGCCTGTACACCGAGATTCGGTCCCGCACCGAGATCGTCATTCTCATCGAGCACCCCAAGATTACGGAGAAGGCGCCGAAGGCATCGCGGAAGCAGTCACGGGACGAGGACAAGGGCGTCATCCTCCGGTTCACCAACCCCTTTGGCCCCTACACGACGGGGTACGCCCTCGTGCCGGCCGACGTGACCACCGAGGATCGGGAAGAGGACAAGTACCAGCCGCCGATTCTCGCATCGCTCGTCGCGGCACAGGAGCTCAACGTCCTCGGTACGGCGCAGCTTAGCGCCGCCCTCGAGGGCGCCTTGGCTCCTCCCTACGCGATGGTCAAGCCGGAGTCGGCACCGTCGCCTACGGACGACACGAAGGCTCCCAAGAAGCGCGAGGGGGAGATTCCCCTCATTCCCGGCGAGATCAAGCGCATCGAGGCACCGTCCGGTGACCTCGAGCGGATCGCCGACCGCATCATCAGCGAGGAGTCGGCATACCGCTTCCGTGAGGTGCTGTCGGGTGACGCGACCTCGGACACGTCGGGGCACCGCCTCGCGCTGCAAGTGGCGCAGGCGGACATCCAGATGGTGCCCTACCAGACCGCGCGCGCCGACGCCATCAAGGAGCTGCTGATGGGCGTCCTCTACGCGATTCGGCGGCACGGGCTAACGGTCTACATTCCGACGTTGCCGGATGGGCAGCGGCAGGGGCAGCGAGGCGCCCTCCGCGTGCAGGATCGTGCGCGCCTGACGCCCGAGATGGCTGACCTCAACTTCGACCTCATCGTCACCCTTGGTGCCGAGACGCCGACAACGAAGTACGCGAAGCTGGCAGCGCTCCGTGAGGAGGAGGAGGCGGGCATCATCGGCTATCAGACAGTGGTTGAGCAGTCGGGCGCGGAGAACCCTGAGGATGAGATCGCCCGCGTGTTCGAGGGGAAGGGCCTCAAGCGGGTGATGGAGGGCATCCTGCCACGCCTATCCGACCTGATCACGGCCGCCGTCGAGCGACGCTTCGCGGCGCTTACCGAACCACCGCCAGAGGAGATGCCGGCGGAGATGCCAGCGGAAGACCTCATGGCAGTCAACCCCGCAACAGGGCTCGCGGGTGGTGGTGGCGCGCAGCCCATGCGGGCAACTGACCTGACGGGCCGTGTACCGGGCGCAGGTATGCCGCCCACGCAGTACACAAGCGAGTACGGCCCGTCGGTCCCAGAGGGCGCTGAGCAGCCGGTGGTGGTCTAATGCCGGCCGCGGCGCGCCCACCGCTTTTGAGTGCAGAGTGGCTGAACGCGCGCGCGAACAACATCTACCAGCGGGCGCTCGATCTGGTGGATGGGATTCTGACCGACCTGACCTACTCTGGCTACCTGCCGCTCGAGCTGTCACAGGATATGTTGGACTCACTGCTTGAGGGAGAACTCGGTGATGAGAACCTCGAGTAGATTGACGCGGCGCCAGAAGTCTGCTATACTGAGTGCCGCTAACTTGGCGGGAGTTGTACATGCCTCACACACCTAGGTCTGGGCCACACTTGCCGATACCCGGTGAGGATTACCAAGCTCCCCGACTAACGCCGGAGCAGTTGCTCGCGCTTCTGATCGGCGATCAGGATGGCGGTCGTGCTGGTGCTGATCCGGCGTCCCTTGCCGAACAGCGGTACGAAGCCGACCTTATGGCCGGCACGCGCCGTTACGAGGCCGATCTCGCTGCTCGGATTGACCAGGAGTTGAGTCGCCGGTCGGCGGGCGCAAGCCGCTACGGGTCCCGTGTGGCAGCAGGGGCCACTCGCTATGCCGCAGATCTCGACTACCAGATGGGCCTCAAGGAGCTGGACGTAAACTGGGCCGAGGTCGGCGTCTCGCGTGATCAGATTGAGATCAACCGCCAGATGGCGAAGGTGCAGGAGGGCGAGCTTGCCGAAGTCGAGCGATCTAACCGCGTCACGGAGGCGCAGCGTGCGCGGGGGCAGGCACTCGATGCGGCCTCGAACGCTGCGACAACGTACATGGAGGGGATACGTCTGTCCGACGCGCGGCGCCTCGCAGCGTTTCAGGAGACGCGAGCGCTGCTTCCCTACATGGTCGATCCAGGTCAGGAGTTCCAAGCGGGGCTTGAGCCTGGTGGGCCGCTTGCGGGTGCCCTGGGCGGCCTCGGTCTTGGCTTCACGCCACAGAGGGTTCCGACAACACAGATCGACCCGAGCCAACTGGCCCTGCCGCCCACGGACACACAGATCGGATCGGGGATCATGGCCCGCATTGACCAGATGCAGAGCATCGCGCCGTCAGGAATGGTTGTCTAATGGATAGAAATACGTTTGCTCGCGAGCTGCTGTCGCGGATTGCAAGCGGCCAACCGGTGACTACAGCCGATCTCTTCCAGGCGAGAACGCTCGGAATCTCTACAACGCTCCTGTCTGGCTATATGGCGGGGAAGGTCACTAAAGATGCGATCATGTACGATCTGCGGACGTACATCAACATACCAGCGCCCACCGTTTCCCCTCCCAGCCCGACCGTTCCTACCGTCCGTCCGCCCACACCGAGCCCGACCGGCCCGCAAGTTACGCCCTGGACCGGGCCGGGTGCCCGCCCGCCGCCGCCTCCAAGTGGTCCGCTGCCTGCCGCCCCGCCTGTCCCAGGCCTTCCCGGCCCCCTTCTCGTTGGGGGTGGGCAGGAGCAGGCACAACAGGCGCTCGACGCTGCGCGTCTTGCCATCGAGGCCCGTGATGCCCAGCAGCGCAACATCATCAGCCAGCGGGACATCCAGGCGCGCATGGAGTTGGGCCGTCTTGGGATCGGTCAGGGGCTCCTTGAACACCTAACGTCCGTCCAGCGTGACCCCTTCAGCATCGTGCCAGCGCTCCAGATGTACGGGACGGCTGGCGGTGGGACGCTCGCTCCAGCCGCTGCTCTTGCAGCGTCAGGGGGGCGGGGCCTGCCGTCGCCCTACGGTAACGTGTACGAGGAATTGCTCCGCCGTCTGTCTGGTGGTGTAATGACCAACGAGCCCATCGGCGCAGGGATCGAGGCCGCGATTGGTGGGTCAGCCCCCGTGCCGGGCGCCTCTCCAGGCGCAGCTCCAGCGTCGGCAGGCGTGAGGGCAAGGACGCCGCGTGTCGGCCCCGCGCCATATGTCATCAGCACAGGGAATCGTACCAGCATAGTAAATGCCCCATCTCCCCGGCCGGTCGCCTCGAGGCAACCCTCTCAGTCCTATCCGAGGATCGCGGGTGCCGCACTCACCGCCGAAGAGCTGGCCCGCCTGCGTGCTGGCATAAAGGTGATGTAATGGCTGAGGCGAATGTGGGCATTCCAAGAGCGCCACGGCGGCCGACGGCGATACGCTGGCCGCGCCGCAGCCGACAGGCACCTGCGCTTTTCAACCAGCCGAGTGCTAACTTCTCGTCTGGCCGGTACTCACCGCCCAGCAAGAACATCGCTGGGCAGACGATGTTTCGCCCGCGCGATCCTTACGCCCAAGCTGGCGTCATGGGCGTGATCGGCCAGCGGCCTGCCTACGATCCCACGCAGCCGTATACGACGGGGCCGGGGCGGCTGCCACAACAGCCTACTCCCTACGCACCACAACCGTTGCTGACGCCTCGCATCATCCCAACGGCCCCCTGGTCGGTCGCCACGCCCCCTCAGCCAGCGATAATGCCACAACAGCCAGCCCCCTACCCGTCTCGGGTAGTCCCAGATATGCCGCCGGGCACCAACCCCGACCAGGCGATTCGGAATGCAGCTCAGCTCTTTGCGGGGTCGGTTGCTGGCAACCCGTTCATCGACCCCAACGAGCTAGCCCGTCTTCGTGCTGGCTACGCGCCGCTCGAGCAGGGCATCAACCCTGCGTTCTATCGCTACACGTCGCCGGTCATTCAGCAGGCCCTTGCTGGTCTGCGGCAGTCGGTGGGCTACCGACCGGAGGATGCAGCGTTCATCGCGCAGCAGTTTACGCCGGGCGGGCTCTACTAGATACGACATATCAACAAAGGAGCTACTGTAAATGCCTATTACTCCCCCATCCCCAGCGCAAAAGTTTGCAGATCAGGACACGCCCTTCTTGGTCACGCTAACTATAGCGGGGACCGAGCAGCAACTGGTGGCTGTTCCGGCCACTAAGAAGGGACGTGTCGTATCGCTCGTCAACGACGGACCAGGAACGGTTGCCATTGCGTTTGACCAGGCGGCTACTTCGGCGGGACTGAACATCAAGCTGGCTGAAGGGTACAGTGAGGCTGGCCTCGAGATCACTACCGATGTTCGCTTCATCAACGTAACAGCAGCACAAACACCAACGGTTCGTGGTGTGCTCTGGAGTGGTCCGAGCTAATGCCGATTCTTCCGCCGCCCGCTGACGACAGATCGATTGCCGCGCTACTTGTTGCTGCGGCGGCGAGGATGTCACCGAGTGCGGTTATTGCGGTGTTCAAAGACCTTCTACAGAGAGTAAAGGAGGGCTAGCCATTCCTAACAACCATGATATCTTCGTCACGCTCGGGCACCGCTACCAGGTGATCCGAACCAACGACAACACGCCAGTCGGCCCGTCCTATGCGACGCGCAAGGAAGCCGAAGACGCGAGGAGCGCGCTCGATGCCAAGGAGTACGGCTACGACTGGGAGCCGGCCGTGGGCATAGTCGAGGCGGTTGAGAAGGAAGTAGCCGCGCGCACAGTCAAGTCACTCAGCGCACCCGAGAAGGGTCTCCCGTCGGATAATCCGGGCGTGACCGACAAGGCACGCAGCAAGCAGACTACACCATCACGGAGGTTGCCATAATGGCTTACAGTCTACCTCGTCGAGGGCGATCAGTCCCGCGGAGCCAACCGCGACACCCAACCATGCCCCGCGTCCCGCGACGCCGTCGCGCGCCGGCGGCGCCGATCCACTACAAGCCGAGGCGGTCACGACCGTAAGGAGGTCATCATGCCATCACGAACAGGATTGCCGAGGGCACCAAGGCTTCCACGGGGGCCGAGTGCACCAAGATTTCGACCAGGGCCGCAGCGGCCACGCCTTGGAACGGGACTGCCGCGCGCGCCCCGACTTCCACGGGGGCCGCGGGCTCCTCGGAGGTAGCGGCTCATGCCAATCACGATCCGCAAGGTTCCTGGCGGCTACCAGACGCGCACGCCTAGCGGCATCAAGGCCAAGCGAACGACCCAGAAGATGGCCCAGGCGCAACGGCGCCTGATCCAAGGCGTCGAGCACGGCATGGTGCCGCGTCGTCGTAGCAAGTAAGCTAGCGGGTTACCCACATGCCCTACCGTTTCACTGAGCAGGGTCGGCCGCGTCGTGTTGTGCGGCGCCCAGACCCCTTTGCGGTGGATCACCGTCCGCCGCGTCCGCGTCCGCGTCCCACCCCCGCGCGTACTCCTGAGCCACCGCCGGAATCGAGCATCTGGGCCGCCCTGGAAGAGGACGCCTACGGGCGTACCGAGCAGTCGCTTGGCGCCTCCGTCGCTGCGATGCGCGGGGAGGCGGAACATAGGTGGGCTGCTCTCGGTGCGGGGGTTACCCGTAACCGTTCCATCGAGGAGGCGATCCACGATCAGCAGGAGTCGGAGCTTCGACGGCTCCGTGAGAGCTTCATGCCAGATCAGCCGAGCGCTGAGTACATGCAAGCTGTCGCGTTCCGCGGCAAGCGCCCGATTGCGGAGCTGCGTGAGGAGGCGCGCGACGCGGAGGGCGGCCAGCGGCTTTCGGACTTTGGGCGCTGGTGGGACATGGCCGACGATGAGACGCGGCAATCGCTCCGTGGCCTGGCGACCGGCCTCATCAAGGAGGACATGCCAGCCTCTCTGTTCCAGCGGATCGTGGATTCGACACGACGCGAAGACGACTCCATCTACGACTACGATGAAGACCTACGCGAGCGCGCGGACCGCGTGCTCCAGGGCATGTTTGCCACCGTGTCCGGCCTCCACGAGCGGCTTCAGGAGCCGGTGCGGATTCCGACCCACACGCCTGCCGGTAGCAAGTTTGGCAGCGTCCGGCGCGGCTTGGGCAACTTGGTGGGCGGCGCGGCCGATCTAGCTGCTGTCCCCCGCCTCGTTGCCGGTCCCTTTAAGGCGCTGGCAGAGGCCCCCGTTGAGGTGGGGCGGGAGCTTCTTACAGGCGACCCCGCCGGCGCGCGCCGCGAACTCGGCGAAAGCGTCGCGCCGATCCGCGAGCCCATCGAGGCGGCCATCGAGATCGCCCGCGAGGGGATTCGCGGGAACCTCCAGGGGGTTGTTCGTGAACTCCGTGAGGCCCGCCAGGAGGTGCCACAGGCGGCGGATATCGATCGGGCCTGGCGTGGCGTCAACCGGATTTTCGAGGGCGAGCAGCAGATCGTTACGCCGTTCACGCGGCCTCTGATTCACAACACGCTGACGGTGTTTGGTGTGCCAGAGAAGAACGCATCGTCCATCGCCAAGTACGCGGCCGAGGTGATCGTGCCTACGACGTTCGCTACCGGCGGGGCGGGGCTTCTCGGCAGGGGGCGGAGCGCCAGCCGCATCCTCCTGCCGCTTCTGAGCGAGGGCGTGATCAACGTGCTTCAGAACCGTGCGGGCCACCGCGCGCGCGGCGAGCCCGACCCGTCGCGCTCCGAGGACATCATGATGATGGCTGGCGGCGTGGGCGGGCGCGGCGGTGGGGAGCTGCTTGGCGCCGTCGGTGGCAAGGCGATCCGCGGCCTCTTGGGGTCGGAGGCGGGACAGCGTGCGGTGCAGCGCGCGGGGGAGGCTATACTCGGGGGAGAGGAGGGCGCGCTCCGCATCTTTGAGGCACCGCGCAGCCCCGTCGATGTGCAACAGGGTCGCCACCGCCTGCTCACCGAGGCGGGTGACAAGCTGGACTGGCGCGAGACCCCGGAAGGCGGCAAGATTGAGGACGTAACCGCCATCGTGGAGCGGCAGGGCACGGGCACCGCGCTCCTCGAACGGGCTATCGACGACATTCGCGCCAAGAACCCTGATGCCATCATCACCGCCGACCTAAACTCCGAGGGCGGCGCGCGGCTGTTCGCGCGGGCAGCTTTGAAGCGGCGCGGTGCCGCCTTTACGGATGTGCGCGGGCGCCAGCTTACGTCGGGGGAGGCTGTTGATGCTGCCGCACGGCGGGAAGGCCCCCAAGTGACGATGCCTGCTAGGGTGGCTGACGATGCCGCAGCGTCCGTAGCGCCCCTGGGCGAGCGAATCGACCTCTTGCTACAACCGCGCCCATCCCAAGTGAAGCCTGAGCTATGGGATCAGATCGTTCAAGAACGGCGCGGCGGCGCCCCAGCGGTTGGAGCGCGGACAGGGGCTGAGCCCGCCGCCATTCCGGCTGCTCCGGCTGCCGAGGCACCGCTCCCCCGTGTGGTGAAGCCAACGCCGAACCGCCCGGCCGCCCTCAAGAAGGCCCCCGACAAGCCGATTGGCCGCTTCCTCCACTTCGACCGCGACCGCAATGGCTGGTGGGTGGCGCGCAAGTCATCGAAGTCGGGTAAGACGCGGCGCGTGTTCTACCCGCGCGGGGCAGTCGTCGGCCTCGAGGAGGCACCTGCGCCCAGTGCTGTACCCCCGCTCGGTGCCGCTGCACCCGCACCCGAGGCCGCCATCCCCCCACCCAGGCCGAGCTATTCCGTCCACGCCGTCCGCCAGGCGAAGATGCAGGGCGACGCCACGGAGAAGCTGCAACACCTGGTGCGTACGTCGACGCGGCTGAAGGGCGAGTCGGGCGCGCTGATCCAGGAGAAGCTGCTTCAGCAGACCGCATCTGCGGCGCAGGCAGCCGAGCGTGCCGCCGCCGAGCCCGGCCGAGCTCCCGGTCGTGTGGCTGCTGCGGCCCGTAGCGCGATGAAGGGCAAGCGCAAGATGCCGATCATCGGCGTCCGCGACGCCCAGGGTGAACTCACCATTCCGCGCGCTGCGTTCAACGATACGGAAGTCCTGGCCCTAGAGGATGCCCTCCGCGCGGCGTACCCGACACGGGTTCACGACTCCACTAACGCGCTCGACGCGCTCGACAGTCTCCTGAACGGGTACACGCTTGCTCCCCACCAGTTGGCGCTCCTCAAGCCAATTCTGCCCAAGGATGCGTTGGCGGCGATCACTGAACGGATGGGCTTCTGGAAGCGGGCCGTTCACGAGGCCGTCCCGCTCATCAACATCCAGCGCCTCTTCCAGTCAGGCGTCGGCGATATCTCATGGATGCTCCGTCAGGCTGGTGGCGTCATCGCCTTTCCGCGGCAGTGGGCGCAGGGGTCGGTGGTCGGCATCCGCGCCCTCTTCAGCGGCCGTTACAGCGACGACATCGCCAAGTACATCTCGAGCCAGCCGGACTACGACAGCCTCCTTGAACGCGGGCTGGACCTGGGCGGGATCGAGGAGCAGCTCGGGCGGGGCGAGGCGGTTATGGAGGAGCGCGCTGGTCAGATTGCCAAGACGTGGTTGGGCGACTTCCTCACGGAGAAGGTGCCCGTCGTTCGGCAAACCGCCCGATCCTTCCGCATGGGCATGGCGGCGATCCGCTACCACCTTGGCAGCGAGTGGTACGCCAACATGCGGAAGCTCGGCAAGACCACCGACGAGATCGATGGTGCGATGAACCTTGCCAACCGCCTGACGGGCCGTGGTACGCTCGGGCCGGCCGAACGGTACGCGCCTATCCTCAACCAGGTGCTTTACTCTGCGCGGCTTCAGGCGTCGCTGGTTCAGTCGCCCTTCTACATCTTCCACAAGAGCGCCTACGTTCGGAAGCTCGCAGCGCGCGGGCTGCTCGGGTACGCGGGAACCGCCGTTGGTGTCCTCGCGTTGGCTAAGGCGGCTGGCGCCGACATCGAGCTTGACCCCCGAAGTGCCGACTGGGGGAAGGTTCAGGTGGCTGGAACCCGCCAAGACATCCTGCGCGGCTGGGGGTCGCTGATCCGAACGGCAGTGCGCGTTGGCACTGAGGCGGCTGGCGGCCAGTCAATCAAGACCGACATTGGCACCTTCAAAGACGCGGGCATCCGCGACATCCTCCAGGGCATCCTCGAATCGAAGCTCGCGCCTGGTGCGGCACTTGCTGCCGACGCCTGGGCTGGCGAAAACTTCGAGGGGCGGAAGCTGCATCGAGACTGGGCAACGCTCAAGCACGAGGTGGCGAATCGGTTTACGCCCTTCTTTGCAGATGCAATGGAGGAGGCGATTAAGGAGTCGGGCTGGCCCGTTGCGTCGATGGCGTTCGGCGAACTCGTCGGCCTCGGCACCACGTCGTACACACCGTCTGTGACGAAGATCAACAACATGCTCAACGAAGACATCGAGCGTGGCGACCTCGATCTCGACGACTACCCGGAGCTCGAGGGGCGTGCGCCGCGGATTCGCAGCGAGCTGCACCCCAAGGATCGGCAGGAGTTCGACAAGCGGCACGCGGACGAGCTGCGCGAGATTGAGAAGCACTATGGGACGGAGATCGAGACCCCCGAGGCGGCTGCCTACGAGGCGTCGCGTGAGATCGAGGCGGAGTCCCTGGATAAGCTCAAGGGCGTTGCGCGCGACGTTGCCTCCGGCGACATGACGAAAGGCGAGGCGCGCGAGGCGATCTCGGAGCTACAGACGAACCGGCGCTACCAAAAAGACGTCGTCCAGCGCATCCTCGAGGCCCAGGGCGTTGACGCGCGCGACGATCCCCAGCGGCCGGGAACCCTCGTGCAAGACCTGTACGACTACGGGCAGGTCTTTGATCGCTACCCTGACAGCGATACGAACCCCGACGAGCGGGAAGCTCTCATGGAGGCGCTTGACGCCTTCCGTAGCGAGCTCGGTCCCGAACGCGAGGGCCGGCTGGACGAAAACCTCAACCTCGGGTTCAAGACCGTGCCGATCTTCCGCGAGCTCCAGGCCGTCAAGAAGCGTCTCACTGACACGGGCTACTTCGACCGCATCGACACGGCCTGGGCGGATATCCAGGCCCACTTCGCGGATCAGGGCTTCGACGTTCCCGACGATCCCGAGGTACTCCGCGACCAAATGGTTCGCGCCGTGATCCAGGGCGGGCTCGATCCGCATACTGCGGAGGACCTGGTGGACGAGTCGGACATCTTCAAGCTCTGGAGGCGGCACCAGAAGCAGGTCTCCCAGCTCTATGCCACCGAGTACCCCGACGAACTCATCGATGCTGTCCGCTGGGGCTACAAGGATGAACTCAACGACTTCGAGGCCGAGGTGCTCCTCCGCATGGGCTACGACCTCTACGACATTCCCACCTCGCGGGGATCGGAGCGTCTCGTTCCCGAGCCCTAACCTTGACGTGAACGTCAGTGATCTGGTATACTCCAACCCGTTAGGAGGGTAACTCATGGCTACACGCGCCGACCCTTGGCAAGAGGCCCGTCAGGAGTCCTTCGTCCGCCACCAGCGCGAGAAGGCCGGGGCCACACCAGAGACCGCACCAGAACTGACCGACGGTACTGGCGCCGGTGCAACGACGACGCAGACCGATACTAGCACGGCAGGTCAGGGCTCCGACGCGGACGTTCCGCAGCAAGCAGCCCCAGGCGCACCAGACACCGCCACTCCTCCGGCCGCGGGCACCGATGACACGGCCCCGCCCGAGAAGACAGAAGCGGCTCCGGATAGCGCTGAGGCAGCGGCTGCCGAGCCTCCGGGTCTTGACCCCGAAACCCTCTCGACCATCTTCGAGACCTATGGGGACCAGCTTCGGGCGACTGATGCCGCGAAGAAGTGGTACGACGAAGAGGTCACGCGGAGGGTTCAGCAGCGCTCGCAAGAGTTTCAGGACACACAGCGCGAGGATGCTGAGGTTGCAGCCCTGATTCAGCAGGGGTCGGATGCCTACCAAGGCATGATCACCCTGCTCGAATCTGCGCGGACAGAGTTGAACACTGCCGCGCAGGGGACGGAAGATGTCAAGTTTAACCCGAACATCTTGGATGATCGTGCGCTGGGGGACTTTGACACGAAGCTCCAGACGTTTGGCTCTGCCATCGTCGCCGAGCAGCGCGGCAACCACCGGCGCGATCTCGACCAGGCGTTTATCGGGGCGATCAACACCCTTCCGGCCATGTCGGACGCACAGCGCGATGGTCTGCGGACAATCCTGAACAACGCGCGCCGTATGGAGCGCGATCCTCAGCAGTCGCCCGGGGCCTTCCGCTATGCGCTCACCGAGCTAGTAGCCTTTGTAACGGGTCACGCACGCGCCGTCGGTGCTACCGAGGAAAGCGTGCGTGTCCAGCAACGTTCGCAACTGGCGCAAAAGGTCGCCAACTCCAACGTTGCAAAGGCGGCCGCTGCCAAGCTCGCCGCGGCAAGGGGCAACATCTCACCCGACGCTCCGGCCGACGCTGGGGCCACGTCAACTGGGGGCGCTGGCGAAGCGACCCAGGCGTACTACGAGGCGCGGAAGCGTGCGGGGGCGGCTCCTGCTGAGCTTGATCAGATTGTTGCGGCGATGTCGCGGCGGGTCGCGTCTGGCGCCTCCGTGTAGTAACCGCGAAAGGAAACCCTGATGGGTGTCACAGATCGTGAGATCACCAGTACCACGCACTCGGCGTTCCTGCCGACCGTGTGGGCTGATGACGTGCGCGACGCAATCGAGTACGAAGAGGTCCTGGCAAGCCTCTGCAACACGCAGTACGAAGACGAGCTGTCCGTCGGTCGGACGGTTCGTATTCCAATCGACAGCAACCTCAACACGCAGACGAAGACTGAGGGCGTGGGTAACACAATCACCTTCCAGACGTATGCAGGTGGTGGCGGTGACGGCACCAGCTTCCAGGACGTCACGGTGAGCGTGTACGAGTACGCTGCCCAGCTTCTCAACGCAGTTGTGGCTGCCCAGTCCAAGTACGATCAGCGCCAGCGGATCGCCCACAAGCTCGGCTACAGCTTGATGCGAGGCGTCGAGGTGACAATCGCCGCCCTGCCTCAAAACTTCAGCCAGATCGTGGGGACCCTGGGGGCTGACCCGACCGAGGCCAACATCCGCCGCGCGTGGCAGTACGAGCGCGATGCGGGTGTGACGCGCAACTGCCAGTGGGTCTTCGGCCCCGCGGCGGTCGCTGGCCTCTTTGCCAACGACAAGTTTACGAGCAAAGACTTCATCAGCGGCAAGTCGGCTATCGAGTCGGCGCAGCTCCCCGACCTGTACGGCTTCCCGGTGTACGTGAGCAACCTGCTCCGCGCGCCGGCGAGCGGTCAGACGGAGTGCTTCCTCGCCCACCGCGAGTCGATCATCCTTATCCGCCAGGTGAAGCCGACCGTCCGCGAGGACTTCCTGATCAGGAACATCGCCGACGGGCTCGTGGCCTACAACCTGTACAACGCCGTGGAGGCTGTCTGGTCGGCTGAGGCGCCACCTGGTGACTCCAACCCGACCGTGAGCGACTACGGCGCCGTCCTCATTCGGACGGGCTAGGAGTAGCGACTATGGGTGTCTATGGAAAGCCGCCGACGGCGCCGGTGGGGGGAAAGAATCTTCCAAAGCCGGGCCAGGGTAAGGCGGTCGGATCGGGTACAACGAACAAGGAAGGCGTCTAGGATGGTGGGGCCGGCCAGTCGTAAGATGGTCGGCCCCTCCTCCCTCTGATCATGGTACTTGTCAAGTCATCGTCTGAGCTGAAGCACAACCTCGTCTCGAAGGTTGGCAGCATCCAGTTGGAGCACGACTGCAAGGGCCGCCTGCTCGAGCAGGAACTCGCGAAGGCGACAGCGGAGTTCGTGCGTTGGATGGAGCTGCGCGGCTGGACGCTGGCGAATGTGCCAGGCGTGAAGAACCCCCAGTGGGTCACGGACGGCAAGGGCCAGATGGCCGCCTACTACGCCATCGACTGGGAGGGCAACCGCACCGGTACGAAGGAAGCACAGCGGCGGATGGCAGATCGGACGGGTGGCAACCAGTACCCAACACGCGACCCGCACCGCGGCGTCCTGCCAACGAAGCGCGAGACCACGCTGGAAGAGACCGACGGCATGGTCGAGTACCGCTGCGTGGGGGTCTTCTGGGCTCCCGAGCTGGTGATCGAAACGCTAGGAAGCGTCTACGAACGTAAGGAGCGCGAGCGCAAGGCCAAGAACCCTGTTGTCTTTGG
>ERZ1292642.1115-Hain-H14-01um-R1-1115-length-13269-cov-5_pt1 | contig 13269 bp, 16 predicted proteins | sample MGYA00564403_ERZ1292642 | MGnify/ENA primary metagenome ERZ1292642 (study PRJEB36523, sample SAMEA6512643) | groundwater metagenome | collected 2019-01-09 | study: AquaDiva: Metagenomics assemblies of 32 groundwater samples | reverse complement strand
GGAATGTATGATTAACACTCTAGCTGCAAGCGGAAGCACAGAGGATGGAATATTAGCTGTTTCTGAGCCGCTAATTAGAAAATCAGTTTTTCTAGCAAGAGAAAAAGTAATCGACGAAATCTGCCGAGAACTTAAAGAGAAATTGAAAGCCGAAACAGAAATAAAACTTGATGAAATTACGGCGACATTAAATAAAAGCTTTGGCAGAGACCTTATTGAAATAAAATTAGGCGTTAATTTTTGCAATAAATGTGATCACAATGACCGATAAATTTACTGAAGATCAAGAGAAGCAGGGATTTAACACGTGGACAGACAATGAGTCCGATCCGAAAGTGTTTTATATTTCCATACCGATAGCTGAGATAGCCAAGAGCCAATTGGGCGTTGAGGTAGTTTACGGATTCCTGATGTATCGGTGCGTAAATATAGCGATCGGTATAATTAGAAAGTTAGCAAGTCCGAAGCCGGACAGAAACATAATTGTGCCGAGCAATGGATCAACAGCTCCAACGCTAATAGTTCAATAAAAGGAGATTTTTAAAATGCCAGAAAGCACGCAAATCAACGAAGAAGCAAAGCAAGTAACGTTTAACCCGGAGGAGTATCCTCAGTTACAAGGGATTCAAGTAGGCGCGGCGATATCCGGTAAGTGGACAGGAACGGTTGCGGAAGTGGCTGAAGATGGATCCGTTACGGTGAACTATGAGTCTACAGAGATAGAAACTGAAAATGGTGCTGATAAAGCATTGAACGGTTTAACAGGTAAAAAAGAAAGTTCAGGTTCAGTAAGCGAGGATGACGACGACTACTAAGTAATACTGATTTAATTAGTAAGCGGCATAGCCGCCAGTAAAAATAGCCCCGACATAGTAAATACTCTCAAGCAAATTTGTGAGAGGTTACTTTTGTCGGGGCTTCTCTATTTCCGGGGAGTCCACGAGACGAACCGGAGAGATTTTAAAGAGGATTGGAGATTATGGAAGAAGAACAATTAGAAATAAACGTTGAAAAAATAGGTAAAGAGCAAAAGAACCTCAAAAAGGTTCCTGAATACTTGTCGGAAGAGTATGGTTCTAAGTTTGGGCGTTTGCTTACTTTAACTAAAGAGCAAGAGTCTCGCTTAAAGAAACGGTTGAAACGTGAAATTGACGATTGGAAGTCTAATACTGCTGATCTACACAAGTCTTTGCAGGAAGATAATGATTTGATCGAAAACGTGGTTGAGGAGACAGACTATCCATGGACCGGGGCTTCGAATATTCACATTCCAATATCCGCAATTTACATGAAGGTTTATCACAGCATTGAAAGGCGTTCGATTCTTGGTTCAGACCTGATTTGGTATGTGGAGATAGAGGACGAGAACATTGAAAGCTTCGCCGCAGATATTGACGAAGGATTGAACTATAAGGCACGAAATGAATGGAACATTGAAGAGGCTCTAAACGACGTATTTTGGACAACGCCAAGAGATGGTTTAGGAATCATGCAGGTTCCTTATGTTGAAGAGTACGAAAAGGTCAATGACGTTGTCTATATCTCTAGCATTGAAGAGTTTATGCAAGAGTTTCCGACGATGGAAGATACCGGCCTATCTGAAGAAGAGTTTTCTGAGTTAATTCAAAGAATCGTAAGCGAAGCTGACGAATATAATCCTGTACCGGTTCCGATCACTTATGAAAAGGTTGTTTATTCCGGTCCGAAAGGTGAGGTTGTGGAGCTGGTTGATTTTGTCACTTTCCCGGCGACAGCCAAAGATATTACACGACAATACGCACGAGGATACGGAAAGAGGTTCACACTGAGGCGTGGAGAGATTAAACGCCGTAAAAAGGATGGACTTTGGTACGAAAAAGCGGTTGACACCTTCCTAAACCATACCAAATCTGGTTCAAATGCTAATAGCTATACGACTTCTAGGGATCGAATTGAAGGTCTGAATCGATCAGGACGATCCGACGACTACGAATTTTTTGAGCTAGTTTATTATTTTGATTTAGACAAAGGGAAAGAAGAGGTTAAGTTGTTGCTGACATACAGCCACGATGAAGACGAATTGACAGCGGTCATTGAATATCCATACCGAGTTGATTTTTATGCTCTATTTAGAATTGAGTCTAGGCCAAACCGTTTAATTGGCAATTCTATACCTCGACAAGCTCGTGACCTAAACAACGAGATTGACACTCAACATAACCAAAGAATACATACACGAGAGATCAGTACCGTTCCGTCTTTTAAAGGTCAAAAGACAGCTAAAACCGATATTGATTTTGAAGCGGAAGAGAACCAATTCAGACCCGGCGTGATCTTTTGGATGGCAGAACCGGATAAGTTTGAACAGTTCAAGATACAGCCTACAGATTTAGGCGAGTCAATTCAAGAAGAAAGTAATGATGTTCGGTACTGTTCGCTTCTTTTTGGAGTAGATGCGTTCATTAGTTCGGGATTAGCCCAACAAAACGATCCGGACGCACCCGGAAACAAGACTATGGCGCTAATCAATCAATCAAATTTAAGAATGGATGATCCTATCAGCGAGCTTCGATCCGGTGTTGAGAAGGTTGGAGAGATTTGCTTGTCTCATGTCTATCAGTTTGGATCCTCAATTTTTGATTTCTCCGCTCAAGACGAGTCCGGGAAAATGGTTAGGAAACAGATTCCAAAGAGAATCCTTCGTAAAGGAATAAAGATTCGCATGCAAGGGATCACAGTTGCTCAGAACCCCGAAGCCGAGTTTATGCGCTGGTACAACTATTACAAAGCGTTAGTAGCTGAACCGGTTATTGGTCAAAGTCCTAAAAGGCGAATTGAGATTTTAAAGAGAGCGTTAAACGCCGGTAGAGTTCGTGGCAGAAATAAGATTCTACCGACAATGCAAGAACTGGAACAGGAAGAGATTCAAATGAGGATCAAAGTACAGCAAACAATGCAAGCGCAACAGCAAATGGCTCAACAACAGCAAGCCTTAGCCCAACAAAAGGCACAGGGCGAGATGGTTCAAAAGATTAAACAGTCAAGATTAAAGAACTTGGCGGACAAAGTACGAGAAAACAATTTAAAGAAACAGATTTCTATTCAAGTTAAAGAGGCGGTTGGTATGCCGGTTAATGGGAACGGTAAAAAATAATGTCATACAGCAAACCTTCCGAGAAAGTTTTACAGAACTTGGCGAAGCGGCGACTGATTTTGAAGGCAAAGGTTGATCAAGGAAAGGTTTTAGCCGAAGGCGCGGACTCCAAGTTTTGGTTGACATACAAACAAATGTTTAAGAAGAAGTTGTTGAGGATCGAGGATCAGCTAGATGATTATAGAACCATGACGAATGAACAAATTCGAGATATGTTGGCGCAAAGATTTGACTTGAAGATGTTCATCTCTGCTCCGGAAGACTTTTCCAAAGATTTGGACAAGATGAATGAAGAGATTGAGAAATTGGACACTCAAATATCTGAATACAAGGAACGGTTGGCGCAGAATGTTTGAGAGGATTGAGCGAGAGATCAGATGTCACAACTGCAACAAGTTATTTACAAAATTGATTTTTTCCGTGGACATACCACCTGCTCAAGATGGTAGCACGGTGACGACAACGCTATCAGATTTATTTAAAGAAGTGGAAATTAAGGTTGGAGTTGAATCAAAGTGTATTCGATGCGGAAACATGGATAACAAGGTTTTTGTTCCATGAAATTAATAGAGGCGCTTAGACGCTCGAGATTTACTTCTCGATTGAGTCTGCCAAAAGGAGAAGCAAATGATTAATGTTAACGCGGTAGTTGAAGAAGAATCGCAAGAGGTGGGAAACGATGGCATTGAGAATGAGGCCAATCAGGAAGATACCAACGATGTCGCTCAGCAGGAAGGAGAGTCCAACGCTAACGGCGAAGCAGTTGAAGGAACGGATGGAGAAGGCAATCAAGAAGATGGCGGAGCAGTTGGCGAAAATGAAGTAGATCCGATTAAAGAGATTAATTCTTTAAGAGAGGAAATTAAACAACTAAGAGAACAGCGCGCCGAAAAGAAAGAGCCGGAACAAGAACAATTTAAAGAGCCAAGTGAAGAAGAGAAGATTAAGTTTGAAGAAAAAACAGGAGTTTCTTGGGCTCATCATAGTCACACATCAGGACTTATTGCTTTTGCTATCGGCCAAATGATGCAAAAGATGGAAGGCAGATTCGCAGAAATGACTCAAGGCGACACGATCAAGCAGATTGCCGGTCAAGTCAACGAAAAAGGTCAAAAAGTGTTTCAAGACATTGAGAGATATCGAGAAGGAATTAAGGGTTTTCTCGGTAAGTTTAGGCCCGAACTGAGAAACAATAAAGAGTTAATTATGGATGCCTATTACTATGCCAAAGGCAAAGGCGCGGACGCCAGCGTCAAGAAAGTAATTACCTCTAAAGAAATTAACAAAAAGATTAATAAGGGATTTAGGCCGTCTCAACCGGACAATGGCATGAGGCCCGGCAACAAAGGCGGAGCAGGAATTAAATTGACACCATTACAAGAGTCGGCACGTAAAGCCGCGAATATGTCAACTGAAGAATACGTCAAGTACATGAAAAAAGGCAAATGAAACATAACGTAGCTTTTGGAACGAATGTATATCCTTCACCTACCGCTGGACGCGGAGAGAGGCTTGGAAGAACACCGTTCCGCAGATGTATTCAGTGCGGACTGCCAAACGATACTAGAAAGACTGCTTGGGGTGATGGAGACGGATTAAGCGCCGGTCCGGACAATACAGATTCTACTTTAACCGATTGGACAGTTACCGCAGGATGTAGATTTTGCGGAAGTAAACGATGGCTAAAAAGAAAGCCACATAAATTACCGGACGATAGCAGATTACCTGCTTCCGGGAACAGAGTTAAAGCAAAAAGATCGAGAAGGTAAGCAGTACGGCTTGGATAGTGGCGATATTAATCGCCTCAAAACAAAGAGCCGAGCAAAAACGAAGTAATTGGAGGAACAAAAATGGCAAAAGTAACTAGGTATTCACAAGAAAATGCAACCAACTGTCCCGTTAGCGGACTTGGTACGGCATTAGTAAACGGAGCATTTTTAAAGAGAGGAGCAACGCCGGCAACTGAGAACGGAATGTTGATCGCGGCAACTGCAAGCGCCGCTCATCCAGACACTTTCGGTATTTTACGCGAGGCACACGCAGTAGCGGACGATACGGATCTTCCCGGAACAATCTTTAAGACTCATCCGGTTGACATTATTGTGCCCGGACGAATCATAAGGATTTCGTACTCAACACTTACCGCAGATATAATTTCTGCCACTCAAGCAGTGAGTACAACCACAATCACGCTGACTTCTTTGGAAGACGACATTGACGCTGGTTTCTTATACGTGGTATCCGGAGCAGGAATTGGTCAAATCAACTTTTTGACCGCAAGCGCGGCTGGATCAGCAACATTAAAAGCGGCATTTACGACAAGTCTTGATTCTACTTCACGTTTAATCAAGATTCTTCCGAGATTCCATCAGTTTGCGGCATTAAGCGCTGACGGGACTTCTTTACGGAGCCAAGCAGGAATAGGTTTATGGCCTGTTATAGTAATTGACAGCTGGATCGTTCAAGCCGGAGATATTGCTCAACTGAATCCAGTAACTCATTCAGCCTTAACCGGATTGAATGGAAACGTAATTCGGTTTGAAGCAGACATCATGGTTCGCAACACAATTCCGTACAGCATTGACTAATAGTTAGAAATAAATAGGAGGTAATTAATAAATGATTACTACTGGAAATTGGGCTGACGCTCTTGAGCCTATTGCAAAAAAGAGCTTTGCGGTTGGATATAAAGAGATCCCCGCAGAACGAGATATGCTCTTCGATGTTCGTAAATCGGACAAATTGACAGAGACATATTTAGAAATTGGTGACGTCGGACTGATGAACGAGTTTACCGGATCGGTAGATTACGACGACGTTTCTCAAGGTTACAAAATGACCATCACAGCAAAGGAATACGCGAAAGGTATCAAAATTCAACGAAAGTTCGCAAGGACTGATCAGTTGGACATTGTGAAAGGTATTCCTAAGCTAACGGGATTGGCAGGACGACGCAGAATCGCAAGCGACGTTGTGTTTGGTTATAACAACGCCTTCAATACGTCTATTACGACTGTTGATGGACTGCAATTGTGTTCTTCCGCTCATACTTCAAATCAAGATGGCGGAGCCAATCAAAGTAACCGCGGTACTTCTGCTTTTAACGCAGTGGCTTTAGAAGCGGCTCGTATCAACATGAAAAAGTTCAACACAAATAAGGGCAACATCTTTGATGTTGAGCCGGACTTAATTCTTCATCCGACCGACTTAGACGAGGCGGTTTATGAAGTTATCAAGTCCAACGGTAAAGTTGACACTGCTAACAACAACCGGAACTTCCACATGGGTAAATATAAATCTCTAGGTTTACAGAGATTGAATGATACCAATAACTGGTTCTTGATTGATTCTGAATTGCTAAAACAGTTCGCCATCTGGAACGAGATTGATCCTATGGAATTTAAACAGGCAGAAGACTTCGACGGTTTAGTTGCGAAGTATTTAGCCTATACGTTCTACGGGTTTGGTTTCACCGATTGGAGATTCTTGTTCGGTTCAGAAGTGAGCTAATTGGAAATTTAAGAGTACCAAGAGTACCAAATTTAGAGATGCGGTAGACATCCATCCAAATAAAAATAAGAAAAGGAGAGTATCAATGAATACCCCACCGAAGGCAGGAAGGCGAATTTTAACGCCAGCAGAGACCGAAAGTTTACAGCAAAGAGTGGCTGATCACGAGGAAGATATCTCGACTCCGTCGAATAGAAATATGTACAACCCGGACAGGGTGAACGATCCTATTGAGCGGCAGGGAAATGAAAGGATTAAGCGAGTTCTTAAAAACGGACAGCCGGATTCTTTGAATAAGCATCAAAGAGCGACTTTAGAAGGAAACGTAAAAAGAGATATTGAATGGTTACAGAAGAGCATGGTACCAAAATCTCATGTCAATCTAAGGCCGGGTCCGCAAGAACCGGGATTCAGGAAGGCCGTAAACGAGATGGCAACAAAAGAGAATTCGCCGGAATTTCAGACGGTAGCTCAACGAGCTAAAAATGGGCTAAGACAGCTTGGTAGAGACTCAAATCTCGAACTGTATAGACCCGACAGCAGATAAATTAGGAGGCAATTATGTTTAAAAAATTGGTAGTAGGAGTAGGACTATTCCTGCTTGGAATGACTGTTTATCCGTCAATCTCAAGCGCGGAAAGCACTCGCTCTCGTCCGGATATTGTTCGGTTCGGAGCAGAGTCAGGCAGAGTAGGTGTTCCAACAAGATCAGTAACGATAGATTATTATGGAAATATTTTGCCCGGACGAAATAACAGTGACAACGTAGGATCGTCAACAGAAGCATTCAAGACAGGCTATTTTGGAGAATTATTTGCTTCTTCAGGAATAGTTAATGTGCATGAACTGTTCCTTGACTTACCGGCATCGGATAGCGATTCGTATAAGGCTAACGGAGCTATAATAACTACTACTACTTTAATAGGTGGCGGAACTACGTTTAGATTAGTTGATTTAACTCAATCTGATGCTTGCATGAATGCGGTTTTTAGGGCTTCTTTTACTGTTGGAGGAAGCACAAGTACGCTTTCTGCCGGAGCAACTGTTTACGGAACCAATTGCGAAGGAAGTGTAACCGAGGAATTAATTCCATTCGGGACATTGATATCATCTGGAGCAGGGACCGTAGCATGGGCTCTAATTTCCAGTGTCTCAATTATATCTAACTTCAATTCTCTTGTGCAAGAAAATGTGGTTATTTATATGGGACGCGGTGAAAGGATCGGCTTGTCGAACAACATCAATGCGGCCGGAGACATTTACAAAGTTAAGATGACTACAGCTATACCAGTAAGTCATTTAACTGTAAACACTACCGTAAATACGGTTGAGTTTCCAACGGTTCCGGATGGAGCGATTGATTATCACATTTGGTATATCCACAAAGAGCAAGAAGAATAAAAGGGAGGGTAATTTTATGGCTAAAGAGAAATATTTTCTCTTGGTTTTAGCTTTATTGGCTGTTTCAATCCCTCTTTCTTTAGCAATAGCCGGTGAAGAAGCGGGCACGACTCAGCCGGTATTTGATGACGGCGGAAATAGTGTGAGGGAGAGAAGCATCAACGCAACCACTGAAACTGTTACCGGATGGTTTCTTGTCTCTAGCGCGCCGACTCGATCTGGACTGGGGATAAACGTATGGAGATTTAGGGAAGTAGTCAATATGTCAAACGGCGGCGTGTTTCTTTGGGTAAATCCAAACGATTTTACCGAGTATAAGAGCACGTTTGGAGTTCATTTGGCAACTGATACTAGGGGTTTGGGATCAGGGGACAGTTACGTTATTCCTCATCAGGCTGAACTTTGGGGCCGATTTGCTCCGGACACTTCAACCGCTACGATCGGGGCTGGAAGCAGGGGTATTGGGATCACAGAAACTTATTTTAAACGATAGGAGAGAATACAATGAAGAAATTTATCATAGCATCGCTAGTTTCTATCGGTATTCTTTCTTATTGGGCGGACATTTCTTTTTGTGCCGCAGGAAAAAAGCTCGGAAGAAACAGGTATGAGCCCGGTGCGGTAAGTAAGATAAGCGCTGGTAACAACATATCTGTAACTCCGTCTAATGGAAATGGAAACGTGACCGTATCTGTTACAGACAATGTAACTGTTTCCAGTTTCAACGCGGCGCAAATCACTTCCACAAATCCTTATCATGGACTGGGAACTCATCTTTCCGGTACTTTTGGATTTTACGATGGGACTACTAGGGGGTTTGCTAGGGGATTAACCGTTACCGGAGCAGGAAACGGTGGTTTTTCTTTGACTGGTGATACCGTTACGCTCACAATGCTTGATACTACAGGAAGCGGTGCGGGCGGAACCTCTACGGGTCCGTTTAGAACGTGGGACGTTACGGTTGGGACGCTCGGAGCGGCTAATGTTGACATCGCTTCAAACACTACGGAAGGATACGTTGCCGCATTAAGGCAGTGCGGTCTTGGACGCAACTCAACCACCGGCTATTGCCGTATTTTCTACAATCCCGGAGTGTATAGCGAGATGTACGGAGCTACAATTCCAGCGAATGTTCAAGTTTACGCAATTCCAAATTCGTCCACCGTATGGAACATGTCTCTTACCACGGTAAACGTTGCGACTGTTTACGGAGATATATCAGGAGTTACTGTTGATGTTAGTTCACTTGCATTTACGGATGCTATTTTTGATTTTAAAACCGGTGGAAGTTTAGGCAAAAACGGACAGACAAGAATATTAAATTGTCAGGCTAAGGGATTAACAGCAGTCGCGTACTTTGCCCCGGCTATTTTAAGAATTAATAACTCATCCAACAATTACGTCAATGCCTATATTGATAAGTGGATCGGAGCCGCGGCGCAGACTTTAAGCGGCGATCGCGCGCCTATAATGGTTTACCAATCTACAAATGTAGTGTTAAAGCTAGAGACAGATAACGCTGAAATAATAGGCGGTCAAGACAATCACATGGTTGGTATTGCTAAATCAAACAACGTTAAAATTCAAGACGGGCATTTTAAAAAACATTCGGGCATGATGACTGTTGTTGCCGATTCTAAAAATTGGATGTTTCTAAACAATATTTACGAACCAAACGCCGGCGGCACAGGCGGATCAACACTTGGACTTATCCATACTGGCGGAGATACTGTTACTTCAACAGGAGCGGCAATAGTTGGGAACACATTTGTTTTAACGAGCGATGTAGCTTCTACCTGTATATATCTTGGCGCAAGCGGAAATGCCGTTAAAAACGTTATAGTAGACGGGAACAAAGCAGTAACTAATCCCTCGAATCTTCCGAGTTGGGAATTTATAACTATTGACGGTTTTAAAACTATTCTTCAAAACAATAGCGCGAGTGGAGTTGGTACATTTATAACAGACACCGGAATACAAACCTTATTTACCAATAGACAGAATACATTTAACGGAATTGAACAATAGAGGATACGATGAAGAAATTTATCATAGCATCTTTAGTTTCTATTAGTATTCTTTCCTATGGATATTGTTCTGATGGAAAGAAACTTGGAAGAAATAGGTACGAATCCGGAACTGTAATTAAAGTTAGTACCGGAAGCAATATAACGGTTTCTCCTGCTGGTGGAATTGGAAATGTGACGGGTGGGGTTACAGATACGGTAACTGTTTCTAGTTTCAATGCCGCTCAAATCACTTCCACAAATCCTTATCATGGTCCCGGAACTCATTTATCTGGAACAATTGGATGGGATGACGGAACCAATAGAGGATTTGCAAGAGGATTAACTGTAACTGGTGCCGGCAATGGTGGGTTTAGTCAATCAGGCGATACGGTTACTATCACATTATTAGATACAACTAGCGGTGGCGGGGGCGCTAAATTCAAAACATGGGACGTGATAGTCGGGACGCTCTCCGCGCTTAACGTTGATATAGCTTCTAGCACAACCGAAGGGTTTGTTGCCGCCCTAAAACAATGTGGACTTGGGAGAAACTCGACTACTGGTTATTGTCGCATATTTTATAATCCCGGTGTTTATTACGAAATGTATAACGCTACTATACCAGCAAATGTTCAGGTTTATGCAACTCCGAACTCTTCTACGGTTTGGAATATGTCTTTAGCTACCGTCAACGTAGCTACGGTTTACGGAGACATTTCAGGAGTTACGGTTGACGCAAGTTCTATTGCTTACACTAATACTATTTTTGAGTTTAGAAATGGAGGCAGTTTAGGTAAAAACGGACAAACAAGAATAGTGAACCTTACAGCTCAGGGATTAACAGCCGTAGCGTACTTCGCGCCAGCTATTTTAAGAATTAATAACTCGTCTGATAATTATGTTAATGCTTATATTGATAAATGGATAGGCGCGGAAGCCATAGCTTTAAGCGGAGATCGTGCTTCAATAATGGTCTATCAATCTACAAATGTAGTATTGAAGTTAGAAACTGATAATGCTCACTTCATAGGTGGTCAAGGCAACCACATGCTTGGTATTGCTAAATCGAACAATGTACAGGTTAGAGACGGACATTTTAAAAAACACTCTGGAATGATGACTATGATAGCCAATCCTAAAAATTGGATGTTTATAAATAATACTTTTGAACCAAATCCATCCGGAGCAGGTGGCACAAATAACGGACTTATCCACTCAGGAGGCGACACCCTTACCTCAACGGGAGCATTTATAGTTGGGAATACGTTTATTTTAACTAGCAACGTAACCTCTAGCTGTATGTATCTTGCATCTAATGCTAACAGGGCTAGGAATATAATAATAGATGGGAATAGAGCAATATGCAATCCCTCGAATCTTAGCAGTTGGCGATTTATAAGTGTAGGTGGTTCTAAAACTGTTCTACAAAATAATAGCGCAAGTGGAGTAGGAACATTTTTTGCTGATGGCGGGTCAGAAACTTTATTTACTAATAGGCAGAATACTTATAATGGAATTGAACAATAGGAGGATGGTTAAAATGAAATATTTTATATTCGCGGCATTTCTTGTTCCTCTTCAGTTTGCTTTTGCTACAGAAGCAAGGTTTGTTTCTGATGTAAACGGAAAAAGAATTGAATTTCCAATTGCGAAAGCTGATGGGAAAGTAGCTTGGAATCAAACTGAAAAATCAAGATTGGATGTGTTTGCGTCAACGGCTTCTGTTAGCGTAGTTAGAGCAAACACAGAAGAGTTGGCGATATCTACCTGCATCGCTAAGTTTGACAGTAGATCGGACTTTTTAGATTCACTCACAAAGACTGGACTGGAAAGCAAACTGATTTCCTTAAAACAACAGCTTGATTTAGCGGTTGATCTTGGAAGTTCAAACGAGAAAAGCTTAAAGCAAAGATATAACTATCTAAAAGAAATCTATTCTACATTACCGTAAGAGGTGAATTGTGAGAATGAAAAGATTAAATAAGTTCCTATTTTTACTGGCTTTTTCTTTTGGATTGTTTTACGGGTCAGCGCAAGCTCAAACTCTTTCTCAAATTCGGACAGAGGTTAGAAGAAACCTTCGGGACACTGATTCAACTAGACAGAGATATACGGATGCTTTACTTTTAGACTTCATTAACGAAGCTCAAAGAGAGATCGTTAATGCCACTTGGTTAGGGGAAAAGACGTCATCTTACATTCTTACGCCTCTAACCACATTTTACAGTTTACCTACCGACCTCATTGTTATCACCAACGTTGATTTCAAAGACAAGCAAAACACAACTTTGCCGCTAACTGAAATGACACTAAAAGGATTGAACTCAGAAAATCCTGATTGGCGAAGAACCGTTGGAACGCCGCTAGACTACTATGTGGACAAAGCCACAACCTCGAACCAATTAGTAATTTCCTATATTCCTATACCGACTACTCAATCAACCGGAACGGTGACGGTGCGCTATTATTACCAAGTTCCTGATTTGGCGGCTGACGCCGATGTGCCATTTGACGGAAAGCGTCATTTATATTTTTACCATCAGGTAATTGTTTACCATGCGACTATGAGGCTAAAAATGATAGAGAAAAAGATTGAAGAAGCGAACTTTTACGCCACGATGTACGGAAACTATCTTAAAATCATTCGAGAAAGGCTTGGCGACATTCCAAACTACAATCCATCAATTGGAGTAAGCGGGGCTAGATGAAAAAGACTCTGTTTTTCTTGACAAGTTTTTTTTTATCTGCAATTCTCTTTGCGGAAGTTTTTCAGTTTCCTCGCCCGCGCGGGTTGAACAGTGATGAATCGGAGCTCTTTTTAAAAGAAGGACAAACACCAGACGCGGAAAACGTTGTTACCGACAACATTAATGGGATTGAGCCAAGAGGAGGTTTTACGAGTTTCAGCACCGAAACCAGTAAAAAGTTGTGGGTTTTTCCTCACTCTAGCGGGGTTACGTACCTCATTACAGTTTCCTCCAATCAACTTAAAGCAACTACCGGCGGATCGAATTTCAATATTGGTATTTCTACGATTAGTTTAGATAATTTACCGGCGGGTTCTTCTTTGGGAGATCGGTTCTATTTTGTGGATACAAAGAACGGCTTAAAATATTGGGACACAACTTCTACGGTCTTATCTTCCGTTTCGTTGAGGGCAGATAAAATGGTTACGCACAAAGGAAGGCTATGGTTAGCCGGAGTTGTGGGAGATTT
>ERZ1292642.1113-Hain-H14-01um-R1-1113-length-13271-cov-5_pt1 | contig 13271 bp, 18 predicted proteins | sample MGYA00564403_ERZ1292642 | MGnify/ENA primary metagenome ERZ1292642 (study PRJEB36523, sample SAMEA6512643) | groundwater metagenome | collected 2019-01-09 | study: AquaDiva: Metagenomics assemblies of 32 groundwater samples | reverse complement strand
CAGGTTGCCAGAACGGAAAGCGGTGCATACCGATCGTGATGTCCGACAGGACTCGGTGCGCCGACTGACTGGACTGACGGATGACGAACTCGGCGCGCTGTCGAAAGGCGATCTCTCGTACAAGCAGGTCAGCCGAAAGTTGGTCGCGTGGCACAAGAAATTCGGCACGGACTATCAAGGCGCGCGACGGCTTGCGGAACTCATCGAGGCGGAGCATCGCCGTCCGCTCCATGGTCCTGTCCCGCACTGGCAGCGCGCGCTTGATGCTAAGTTCCAGGCCCTCTCTGGCCTAGACAAGATCGTGAAGGAAGGCACAGGCATGTATTTCGATCACCGCGCAACCGATCTGAAAGATCCACAATCGGTGCAGCAGATGGCGAGACTTGCTCAGTCGTGGAGCCAGATTCAGGCGATGGATTTTGCCTCGGATATCAAAGCGCTCCGCGTGGGCGAGACGTATTCCTTTAATGCCGAGACGCTCGCAGCGATTCAGCAAGCCGCCATCAGCATCCCGCACGATGCACCGCTCTCATCGATTGAAACCCCCAACATTGGTGCTGGATGGTTCTGGTTCAGCGAGCCGATGCCGTTAGCGTCGAGTCCGGTGGCCTCCGACTACACGTCGGCGCTCCTCTGGAATTGGATGAGCGATGCCGACGGCCAGCATCCTGGCATACGCTTCTCCGCCTATGTGGTGGCGACGCGTGGCGGCAATCCGGACGTCTTGCCAAGCACGCGATGGGGATGGCCTATTGATCTGTCTTTTCATGACATGATCGCGTTCACGAAGATGCGCTGGCAGGAATCCTACGGTCCTGGCGGTCCATTCGAGCATGCCGAGAATGTGGATGAGGCCATGACGCTGAAAGTGGTCGGTGATCTCAGTCTGTTCTTTCTCGCCGCGTGTGTCTGGTTCAAACAGAAGATCCTCATCAGCGCGCCAGGCCACATCGAGCGACATGCCAGGAAGCGCTATCAGCGCGAGCATAAATTGTCTGAGACACCCAGTATGCGCGTCATTGCGCTGCGCGCCTCCGTCCGTGAGCCAGCCCCGACGCACGAGTCGGCGATCGATGGCGTAAAGCGCGAATATCATTGCCATTGGATCGTCAAAGGCCATCCGCGTTTACAAGTCTGCGGTCCTGGTCGAAAAGATCGGAAACTGATCTGGATTGACCCACATCCAGCTGGGCCATCCGACAAGCCGCTCAAGGTAAGGGATCGAGTCTATGCGGTGATTCGATGAAAGGAGTCTTAATATGGTCTGCGGAGTCTGCAATGAGGATATCGGCGTCTGTCTCTGTCCGGATGCGGATGCCAAGCTGTACGCGCTGGCGTACGATCCGGACGCGTTGCTCATGTTCAAGTGGTGCCGGCACTGCGATCGGTATTACACGCGCTGTCGCTGTGCGGTGCCAGCGTTCTTTGTGATCAGTCGCGGGAAGGAAATCTCGATTCCTGCGAAAGGAGTCGCCAGTGCGTGAGAATACTTTACTGACCGAGGCCATGAAGATTGATCCTCTTCTGTGCTGTGGTCGCGATTTCATGACGCGCGATCGAGTCATTGAACCAGGAACTATCAGCGCATCCTTTAGAGCGAAAGAACACCTGCAACGTCGGTACGCGTGGGCCATCCCTAACGAGGAGGCGTTAACCGCCATCGCGCAACGATCGCCGATCGTGGAAGTTGGCGCTGGTACTGGATACTGGGCCTCTCTCTTGTCTCATCGTGGTGCGGATGTCATCGCCTACGATATCGCGCCTGGCAAGAACAATTGGTGCGATGGGATCTATCATCCCTTACTCGTGGGCGGTCCGGATTGTGCGACGCACCATCCAGATCGCGCGCTCTTTTTATGCTGGCCTCCCTACCAAGACGAGATGGCGGAGAAAGCCCTCAACGTCTATACCGGTAATACGCTTATCTATATTGGTGAATACCAAGGAGGCTGCTGCGCGACTGATGAATTCTTCGATTGCATCGAGCACGATTGGAGTGAGATCGAAGAAATTCAGCTACCTCAATGGTGGGGCCTTCACGACGCCTGTTGGATTTATCAGCGGAAATGAGTTATGGGCAGACAACTTATCCTGACAGAACGCGACAGAGATATTCTCGATGCCTTGCCAGTAGATGAATTCGTGCGTCCGATGGATGTCGGAGGCAGAGATAGCTCCCACCATAGTGCCACGCTGGCGAAATTAATGCGCCATGGCCTCGTGGAACGGAAACGTCATTACCGTGGCGTGACTGGAGGCCACTGGAGATACCGAAGACTAACTGGTAATCCTCAATGACTCACTACATTCCGCGCCCCTACCAGCGAGACGCCATCGAGGAAGGCCTCGCGTATCTGACGAACCCAGCCCTCGTCGGTCGCCACGGTCTTATTATCAGTCCAACAGGCAGTGGGAAAAGTTTAGAAATCGCTGGTATCGCGACACGGTTGCCAGGTCCGTGCGTCGTCTTTCAACCCTCGCGCGAAATCCTCGAACAGAACGCCGCGAAGCTCGCGACGTACGGGTATCGTCCTGCGGTGTTTTCGGCGTCATTCAACCGGCGCGAAATTGGCGCCATCACGCTCGCGACCATCGGCAGCGTCGTGAATCATGCTGAGGCCTTCACGGACATCCCGTACGTGCTTATCGACGAATGCCATGAAGCGATCAACCCCAAAGGCGGCCAGTGGACGGACTTCCTCGGCGTCCTTCGTCCGGACGTGCGCATCCTCGGGTTTAGTATCAGCGGTGATGCCATGGTTGAACTACAAGGTAATGTGTTTGGAGCAGGATTTGTTGGCCGTTTGGACGAAGCCTTCAACAACGCCGCCATCTCACATGAAGTAGCGCAAGATGGCGATCTTGAAATTATCGAGTTGTCATGTGTATATGCGAGAGGTTTTAACGGACGATGTTTTTCGTGGCGTCCATTGAGAAGTCTTATCCGGCACCATCATAGGGACAAATTACAGCGCATTGTGACGCGTGGGCAGATATCGCTATCGACAACTCTCTCACATTCCATTTATAGCGCTTGTGCTGGCGAACGAGTGCGACGGTATCCGGCCACGACCAATCGCACGCGTTGCGCTCGTGCGAAAGTAGTCTGCAGCAGAGCCGCCGACCTATGCGCCGGAGACGTCTTAGTGGCTGATGATGGTGCTTCATGGGAACGATGCGATGAAGATGTGATCAATATGGTCGAATTCGCTGCTCGTTGGATGGGACGATCGAGGATCCGCGTCATCTGCAATGCCGCATCCGTTGAATTCCCAATGTTAGTAGCCGTCGCTTCCGGGCGTCGGCCACGCGCGATGGCTCGACGCTGGATCGCTAGTCGATCGATACCATTATCAGTGTATCTTCTTTTGGGATCGTGCGCGCCGAAAGCAGAACAGTTGACGGCAGAGGGATCATCACACAGTATCGCCGCGTCATTTCGCTTGAGCGATTGGGCATATATGCTCGGATTCTATCTTGGTGACGGCTGGCTCTCTAAAGATGCGATAGGAAGCATAGGAACGGTCGGATTTGCTGTTGAGAATTCGCGGATATCTCAGTTCGTAAGACAGATGAATGATCTCGCTTGGGCGACTTGGACAGTGTCGCCACAATGCAATCATGTGTCTGTGTCCACAGAGGTCAGAGCGCGGAGTGTGTTTGTGTACAGTGTTATCCAGCGCCTGTGCGGTAAGGTGTCATGCGACCAGAAGCGCATACCTGGCGAATGGATTATCAGTTGGCCGCGTCCTGCGCGTGTCGCCCTATTGCAAGGGCTGTTGGATTCAGATGGGTATTCAGCGATTCGAGAGGATGGTGATCATCGTTGCTCACGATTAACAACAACGAGCCTGGCGCTGGCCGACACCACGATCTCACTGCTACGCAGCCTTGGCGTAGTGGCCTCTCGGCATCATACAGCTCCGAGCGGTAAAGGCGGATTTGTTGACGGTCGCAGATATATTGTCGGCAAGCTGGTACGTTATGACGTCACGTGGTCGACGTACGCCTTACAAGGTGATTCGTCTGGGCATCATGGACACCGATCGCGCTATCTTCATCATGATCTCTCTTTCGTCGAATCCGTAGTCAGATCGTCCTCTGCTGTGTCTTATGACGGATATATCTATGACATCGCCATGGACGGCCATCCATCATTTGTGGCAAATGGCATACTCGTCCACAATACCGCCACGCCATTTCGTCTCGCGAGCAACAGCTTTGGCTCTGAACTGCGTTTTCTGACGCGGACGAAACCACGGATCTTCACGGATGTGGTGCATTGCACGCAGACCGGTGATCTCTTTCGCGATGGCTATCTCTGCCCACTCGACTATCGATCTGTGCCAATCATCAACCGCGAGCGGTTGACGCTCAATAGTACTGGTGCGGACTATACGGATGCCAGCGTGCAGCGACTCTTTGGCGAAGTTGGATTTGTCGGACAGTTACAACAGGAAGTCGAGCGCGAACTCGCCGCTGGGCGCCAACATATTCTCGTCTTTACACGCTTTGTGCAGGAGGCGGAGCGCCTGGCGCGCGCCGTGCCTGGCACGGCCGTTGTGACAGCAGAGACTCCGTCCACGGCGCGCGCGAATATCATCGCCGCGTTTCGCGCTGGACGGATTCGCGTGTGCGCGAATGTTGGGGTATTGCTTCTTGGCTTTGATTTTCCAGCACTGGACTGCGTGATTTTGGCGCGTCCAACTGTCTCGCTCTCTATTCATTACCAGCAGATAGGCCGTTCGGTCCGTCCGCATCCACAAAAGCCACGCGCGTACGTTGTCGATCTGGTCGGCCTTGTCGATCAATTCGGGAAGATGGAAGATCTTATAATCAGGCCTGGCGGCGTCAAAGGTCAGCAGTGGGTTGTCTGCGAGAAGGACCGGCCACTCACGAACACGTATTTTCAACAGCGCGATCAAGTGGATCCAAGCGCAGCTATGAAGGCGCTCAAGAAACGTAGGTTTTGGGCGCGTCGCGCACGCTTCGCGAAGGCATGATGACACCAGCGCAGGAAGCACGACAAGTCAAGCGCGTCATCGCCAGGCTGACGCGACAACCGATCTCGGTATTGGAATCACTCATTCTTGCCTCATTGGCGCCTGGAAAATATGCCAGATGGTGCGAGCGATCGGAGCGACGGTTTTTACGCGATCTTCAAGGCACGCAGACGCTCACACTGGCTCAGCGACGCTGGCTCTTGGCACTCGCGAAGAAATATCCAACTAAATCAAATCTACATTTCCTACAAGATACGCTATATGTGATCGTCGATAAATGGGCACCGTTAAGCGATTAACGTCCATGTTGACACGCAACGGAGTGTCTATGTTATGCTCTCCGGTGCGTTCAAGCCATTGGACGTGGTGAGGTGTGCGGCGGCACCTTGCTGGTTATTGCTTATCCCAGTAACCGGGCCTCACCAATTCACACGAGGAAGGGATAAGGATTCTCGTGCCGTCAAAACACGTTTCCAATAATCATCACATAAGGTTTCTGTTTGAGGCCGACAGGCAGATGCCATTGTTAGAAGTTTCGGCCCGAGCCGGATCTGTGGAAGGCTCCGCTGGTAGAACTCCTGCCAGGCTGCTGTCACACAGCAGCGAAGTGGTGAGACGCTGTTATGTTGGGACAAAGGTTGGAAGCGGCCTCGCGAGGAATTCGCGCCCACTTTCTGAGGTGCCCATCATGTGCAACGTCTCACTATGTGCGCGGACGACCAGCGTCTCGGTCGGTCTCTGTTTGAGGCTGAGGCCTCTTTACGGTAGATTCTCTTAAACAAAGGCAGGCAAAACCTTAGGCGGCTGGTAACTGCGTATTTTACTCGCTCTGAGATTTTATGGATAGTCTTAGGTGTGATGCGCCTAAATACGCTGAAGATCTAACCAGCCGAATGGAAGAGTTTACAAGGACGCCGGCGTGTTGGCGCACTATTATTATGGCATGGAACACTACCAAAAAACCTGATCTGATCACGGCTGCACAGTGGAATACGGCCGTGATCAACAATCTAGGCCTCTATATCTATGGCACTGGATGGCAATATGGATGGCCAACCATCTCCATCGCTCGCGTGCCAGGCGCGGATCAACACGTTTTTGTGTGGACGGACAAAGGACACATCCACCAAAGGATTCTGTGTTGTGGTGGTTGTGGTGCTGAGATCACTTACGATGACTTAGAGAATGCCTGTCGGCAAGGCGATCAGGCGCTCGCGGAACTCGGTGCGAAGATTGGATCATGTGAGGGTGGTGTGCTCCGACGGCGCATCCGTGAAATTCTGTCTGATATTGAGGCGGTGAAATTCAAGGCCTATCTCACGGACACGCGACGCTCGGCGCTCTCAGAGTCGCTGCGTGAGGATTTAGGATGAAGATCACGGAGGTGGAACGTACGCGCCTGGCGCAGATGGGCGAATCCGTACAGTTAAGGTCCGACGAAGGCGGCCATCACTGGCTCCGACATGATCCTGCCAGTACGGTGTCCTGCAAATCCTGTCTGGCCACAATTCTGGATGAGGCCATAATGAATGGAGAGGGCACAGTTCAAGAATCTTTAGACCGCATCCTGAAAGCGATCGGACGGTGCGATCAAGTCGCGCGCGTGAAAGGCAAACTTTATGTAAAATGGACCGTTACCGGATGAGACACACAGAATATCTGAACAGGGTCAGCCCGTACGCCGATTTCAATGAAGCGCACGAATGGCGTCATCAGGAGGCGACAGGCGATGAGCTATGTGAACTGTGCGGCGCGCGATTCCTCGGCGTTGAAGTGTTGCTGATGTCGGTTAACACTATTTCTGATCGTCTCGTGGCGCTCGGTCCGTGTCGCGTGAAAGTGGTGCGGAAACGGTTGCAGCCGAGACCTATCATTCGTTGGGATGATCTGCGCGCGGAAGTCGTTGCCGTGCGCGATCTCACCACCGCTCGGCAATCCGAGAAGTGGGCAGCAGCGGTCAAGTTTCTCTCCGGCCATATCCCAGAAGTCGTGCAACAACAGATCCGTGACCTCCGTCACATTCAGTCGCCAGATTGGCCTGCGGCCTTTCATTTCGGATGGGGAATGGGCGTCCGCAACGATCTCCGACGTGCTGAATTCGCCGAATCAGATTTTGGCATTCTGAATCTCGACAATATCTATATCGAGTTGATTGAGGAGGCGATTCAGTGATTGACGCAGAAGAAGTCCTCAACATCATTGGACGTCAAACGCCGACGCAGACCGGCGTCGAGAATCACGCCTTGCGTTGGAAGGTGCATCGTCTCGAAGCGCTGGTGCGCGCGTATCTCAAGGTCCATGGCGAGGACTGCGTCTGTGAATTGTGCGCCAGATCGCGCAAGGTCTTAGCCGAGACCATCATCGATATCTTTCTCCACGGTCGGACGCCATGACTGTTAATCGCTTAACAGCAGTCGTTACTGTGACGCTACGCGCCGATGGGCCATTACACGCGGTCGATTTGCGGACGGACGAAGAAAAGGAGGCTGAGCAAGCCTATGAGAATGCCATCCACGATGGCGCGTGGTCGGCACGAGGCCGAGCCAGGCGAGGTGAAATCACAGAGTCAGAGGCGGAGATATTGATTCAGCGCGCCAGGATTCAGCGTGGACTGCGTCGAGCAAAGACAAGATCATGACCATCAACGAGCGCAATACCATCGCGTTTCGGTTCGCGACATCTGAAGCTGCGCCGGATCTGTGTCCGGAGTATCTTGCCCTCTCGGCAGATGATCGCGCCGATGTGCTGAGCGCGACGTGCGCATTGATCCGCTATGAACGTGATCGCCTCGGCGGTCCAGCGCAACACCGCGCGCTGTGCTTGCTTCGGACGTGGCTCACACCGCAGCAGCGGCGCGATCTCCGGACTCGTCGCGAATTTGCCGTGACTGGATCGGCTGGCGGACGCTATCGGTTGCGTCCTGCGACTGGCAGTGTACAAGCGGTGGAGCGGCACAAGACGCGCGAGTTTGCGATTGGGACGACGTTCTGTTTGCATGATCCAGAGAACGCGTTGCCTGCCGCAGATGTCACACTGGCGCATCTGTTGATGTTGTGGACAGACGAGCCCGGATTTCTTGCAGCCTCCAATCATCATGCGCCAACGAACATGTTGTGGGATGGCGCATGGCTGCGCCGTTTGCGCGCGGCCAGACAGAGGGGTACAGCGCAGCAGGAGGTGGCGGCGTGACGCAGAGAGTTACCATACATCGAGTGAACATGTCTGATCCGTATGCGGATTTTGGCGAAAACCATAAATGGACCAGCGATGTCGACACTGGCGATGCCGTGTGTGAATGTGGCGCACGGATCGCATCAGACGCAATTCTCAGTGGCAGTACATATGATCAGCTCGTCACGATCGGGCTATGTCGTATTCAACAAGTCCGACGACGGTTGCAAGATCCGAAATCATCCGATGCCGATCCACCACCGCTGCATCCTAATTGCCGCTGCATACTGATGGTCGACGACGAGGACTAGCGCGAGAAACGCCATGACAAAAAACGGACGTACCAAAAAGCAAGTCCCCACAAAGAAACAAGGACATCTTCGTGGAGTTGGTATTCTTCGTTCTACCCTGAATAGGTTTGACGAGCGCATCAAACAGGCGCTCGATGAGGCGATTCGGCAAGAATGTGCAACGCATCATGCTGGATGCGTACGCGCGCGGCGCGCACTTGTCGCTCATGTACAAACTGACGAGACGCTTGGTGCATCCATGACCGCGCGGAACCTTGTCGCCGCCGTCAGAGCGAGACTTCATCCGAATTCGTGGCGATGGAGCGCAGTGATGGATGAACACACGTGTCTTCGCTGTGCGGAATTGCATGAGCAATGGCTTGCGCTTGATCCAAATCCACCATTGAGCCAATTACCTCCTCATCCATATTGCGAGAGTCCGCTTGGTTGCCGTTGCATGGTGGAACGATCAGGTAGATGGCGATGAAGAGACATGCGAAGCGCTTCATCGACGTGCCAGACAAGGCGCTAGTTGCGCCATCGGATGACCAACTGGCGCGTGTTAAGCAACGCATCTGCCCAGATTTCAATGAGCCCTATTTCGCGGTTGACCGGAGTCATTACAATATGAACCGCTGCCACCACGACAAGGGTGTGCGCCTCGATGAATGCGATCGTGCGGTACTCTGTAAAGTCTGCGGGCGCGAACTTGATCCATTTGAAGCGCTCCAGCACTATGCTGCGTCAGAGCAGCGCCTGCTCCAGACGTGGCGTCATATCAAAGAGAACAATGAGCGCGAAGCATCTGCTAAAGCCCGCGAGAAGGAGCGTCGCCCGTTCCTGCGGAAAGTGCTGAAATATATGCCAAAGAAAGACTTAACGCTTAAAGCCGAACCTATCATCGGATACGTTCTGGATCTGGAATGTGGTCATAAAGCGGAGTGTGGTCCCAACCGTAAGGTCAAGACGAAGACATGTTACCAATGCCAGATGACTACTGGCGCACCAGTCATCCCATAATCATGTCTTTACAAAAGCCAGAGAGTTAGTGTAGATTTCATGGGATGGCAATCTGGAAACGAGCGCATGGTGATTGGCGGTTGTATTCCCACGGCTGTCGGTGTCCGAAGTGCCGAACGGCATGGTCTGCCTACATCAAAAGTTATCGACGATCTAGGAAACTCGACCAGACGCAGCGCGAGATTACTATGGGCGAAGCACGGATCGCGACGCTTAATGCCTCGACTACGCGCGTGCCTGTGGCGATTCATCTCACGCCGCTCGCATATCAGATTCTCGTGGATTTGCAGCGTCGACGCCAGCTGCGTCGTGGCGATGTGCTGGACGAACTCCTGCGCACGCACGGCACGGATCCAGACTCTGCGCGCGACGCGGCGGCCTGACCGACGACGTACAGAAAAATGAGGGTCGCCAAGACTGGATGAACCCAGTTCCGGCAACCCTCAACCATTTAGCGCGCTGAATGAGGCAGCGCACGATGGCTGAATCTAATCATAAGACATTCCGCTACCGGCTGTATCCGACCAGCGCGCAACGCGATGTGCTTGACTGGCAGCTCCGCATTTGCTGTGAATTGTACAATGCTGCCCTTCAGGAACGTCGCGACGCGTGGCGCATGGTGCGAGTGTCTATCGGCTTCCGACAGCAGTCGGCGCAACTACCTGCGATCAAGGTCGACCGGCCAGATGTGTCGTGTGTGTACTCCCAGGTCTTGCAGGACGTGCTGCATCGTGTGGACAGAGCCTTCGCCGCGTTCTTCCGTCGCGTGCGCCGAGGCGAGCGCGCCGGGTTTCCGCGCTTCCGCACCTCGCGCCGATTTGATTCGCTCACGTACCCACAACTCGGCTTCGCCGTCGAGGGCCACCATCTGCACGTGTCGAAGGTCGGCGCGATCAAAATCAAGCTGCACAGGCCCATAGACGGAACGATAAAGACCCTGACGATCAAGCGCGAAGCCGGGAAGTGGTTCGCGTGCTTCAGTGTCGAGATTAAACTTGCGCCGCTGCCTATGTCGGCTGAGAGTATCGGTATCGATGTTGGGTTGACGCACTTCGCCACGCTGAGCGACGGGACCACCATCGCAAATCCGCGCCACGCCAAAGTGACGGAAGCGCAGATGCGTCGAGCGCAGCGCCGGATTGCTCGCCGCCGACGTGGGAGTGCCGGGCGCCGCGAAGCTGTGCGACTGTTTCAATCCGCGCACGCCCACGTCCGCCACCAACGAGAGGATATGCACCACAAGCTCTCACGGCGATTGGTCGATCGCTATGGATTCATCGCCGTCGAAGATTTGAACATCCAAGGACTGGCGAGCGGGATACTCGCGAAGTCGGTCCACGATGCCAGTTGGTCGTCGTTCATCGCGAAACTCGCGTACAAGGCTGAAAGTGCCGGGCGCGTGTTGGTGAAGGTCGATCCGCGTGGCACCTCGCAGCACTGTACGTGCGGCGCACACGTATCAAAGACGCTTGGCCAGCGGTGGCATCAGTGTCCGGCGTGTGGGTTGTCGCTCGCTCGTGATCATGTGTCTGCTCAACTCATTCTCTCGCGGGGACTCCGCGATCAGGACTCAACGTGGGCGAGTACGCCGTGCGTGTCCTGAGAAGCTCCAGGCTTCAGCCGTGGGGAAAAGTCACATCCTACGCGCGGCAAAACCGCGTTGAAGTGTGAGTTGGAATGTGTTAATTCAAGTTTGCCGCGCGAGACGCAGCAGGGCGCCGCGTCCTCGCAATTATGCGAGCGTCTGAAGGGGGCGGCGCGCGGCAATTTTTCAAAAGGAGAACGAAGGCGATGACGAATCAATCATTGGTCGAACGCGACACGAAACTAGTCACGGCACAACAGCTCGTTGGGATCGAAATCAAAACCCCACAGGAATACGCGGAACGCATCCGGCAGTTGCAAGGTCAAGCCCACATTTTGTCGCCCATGTCGGCGGTCGCCTCGATTGCCCCATCGCACATCGTGAACCCGATGATCGTTGTGATTGATCCAAGTGTTGACCCTAAAAGCGGACGCGGCGCGGATGTCTATCATCAGCGTTCGATTCACAAAGGCCAAGGGCGCGGCGACGACTATGTGCCGCTGGAAGTGAGTCTGAACAAGATCGGCTTGATCAAGATTCTCTCCGCTGCTGGTGTCAACGTGTATCCGACCGAGCGTCTTGACGATGGCACAGAGCGCAATCTCTGGATTATGCGCACGCAGGGCGACATTCTTGATTTTGATGGCCGCTATCGTCTGTTGCCACCAGTGACGGCGAGCGTGGATCTGCGCGATGGCTCGGCGGATATTGGCGAATGGACGCCTGAGGCGTGGGCCGAGGCCGTGCGCGTGGCGGATGTTCAGAAATCCAAAACTCCGCCAGATGATCGATGGAAAGTCAAATGCGACGTCAACGGATGGACGTATGATCGCGTGCTGCAAGCGCGCAAGTACGGGCTGCGGATGTGCGAGGCGAAGTCGCTCAATGCACTCACGCGTAATCTCGGCATCAAGCAAGCGTATGCCATCATGGATCTGCAGAAGCCGTTCGTCATCTTCCGTGCGACGTATGTACCGGATCTGACGAATCCGCGCGTGGCGGAGATGTACGCGGCAGCTAATTTGGGAGCTAGGATGACGCTGTATCCAGGCACCCATGCGCCAGTCGCACTTGGAGGCGGACCCATCACGCATGGACCTGGCGATCCAACCGACATTGTGCCAGGCGAAATCACCCACGAGACACCAGATCAGATGCTCACAGCCGCGCCGCCAGAGGATGTCGAAGAACTGACGCTGGAAGAATCCAAAGCGGATGTGGCGAAGGCGGATATCTATCACATCGTGAAAGTGACGACGCGTGGCAAGGGTGCGGAGGCGCAATACTTTGTCGAGACACTGGAAGGCGTCACGCTCTATACGCCCGATCACGTGCTCGCGAAAGCCTGTCTCACGGCGAAGAAGGATGGTCTGCCGCGCGAGATTCCGACCGAGCGCATCATGGTGCAGAAGCAGCCATACCGGCAGATCGTCGAGATCATGTCCGTTGGCGGATTGAATCTCTGAGAATGCGCGACCAGCGTATTGCGTTGATGATTGGCGCAGGCGTCATTTACAGGAGACGGCATGAGGGTGGTTAGATTTATTCAGATAGGCGACCTTCATCTTGACCAAGGCCAACGCAACGTCGATAGACTGGCGGCATTTGATTTTGTCATTAACGCTGGAATGAAGACGGAGCACCTCGGAGCATGGTTATTCCCAGGCGATGTGAATTCGGCTCGAATGAGTATCGAGAATCGAAACGCACTCATCCTTCGCGTATTAAGGATGGCTGACATCGCGCCGGTTGTCATCGTGCCAGGCAATCATGATCTACCTGGCGACCTGGATTTCCTGCGAAATCTCCGGACGACATGGCCAATCGAGGTCATCACGTCGCCGCAAGTCATCACACTGGAGCTGGCCGACCACGGTAGTCGCAGCGGACAGATCGCCTCTATTGCCTGCCTGCCGTATCCGTCGAAAGCGATGCTCGTCGCCGCCGGGACACCGCATGAACAATTAGGAGTCGCGGCGGCCAATGCACTCGATATCCTTTTCATGGACCTCGGCTCGCGATTAGAGCAGGCCAGGACACGAGGCGAGATCGCGCTCTTTCTCGGGCACGTCAATGTCGCCGGCGCGATCGCGTCGACAGGGCAGCCACAGATTGGACAGGAATTAGAGATTACCGGCGCGCATCTGGTGCGTCTGGGCCCATGCTTCAAGGGCATGAACCATATCCACAAACATCAGATCG
>ERZ1292642.990-Hain-H14-01um-R1-990-length-14162-cov-6_pt1 | contig 13275 bp, 18 predicted proteins | sample MGYA00564403_ERZ1292642 | MGnify/ENA primary metagenome ERZ1292642 (study PRJEB36523, sample SAMEA6512643) | groundwater metagenome | collected 2019-01-09 | study: AquaDiva: Metagenomics assemblies of 32 groundwater samples | reverse complement strand
TGTGCTGCTCGTCCCCGGCCGCGGCGGCACGTCTCCGGCGGCGGTGACGGACCACTGGGGATCGGTGATCGCGACGTCACCGACGATCGTCACGGTGTCGGCCGCGGCGCCAAGTGCGATCGTGTCCGCGCCCGCATCGGTCGCGGTGATGCCGCCGTTGAAAGTCGTCTCGGCCGTGAACGTCTTGGCCCCGACGAACGTCTGCGCGAGGGTCAGGAGCGCGAGCGTGTCGGCGACGCCCGCGACGTTCGGTATCGTGATCGTCGCGTCGCCCACGGTCGGATCGGCCGCGGCGAGGGTCAACTCGAACGCATCACCGGCCCCGCCGGTCAGTCCCTCGAACACAATGCTCGACGGGCCGAGCCAGACGGAATCGGCGTCTCCGGGATCGTTCAGGCCGACCCCGAGCGTCGAGAGGACGAGTGACACGTCTGCGTCCGCGATGCCGCCGCCCACGACGGCGACGGTCGAGTCGGGTATCTGGTAGGTCACGTCGAGAACCGGGTCCGGTGCGGCGACGGTCGTCTCGAACGCGTCGGCCGTCACGCCCTCGAAGGTGAAGTTGTTTCCCGCGCTCCACACGGAGTTCGCGTCGTGTGGGTCGCCCGTCCCGCCGTCGAGTAGCGTCACGAGAAATGACCAGTTCGGATCTCCGGACCCCGCCGGCACACCCACATCGGGTACGTTCCCGGTCTGGTCCGCCGTCACGTCGGGGGCCGTGAGCGTCGTCTCGAATGCGTTGGGGGTGACGCCCTCGAAGATGAGCGCGGCGGACGCGCCCCACACCGAGTTCGCGGCCTCGGGGGCGTTCGTCGTCAGCGTCGAGAGCATGAAAGAGACGTTGACCCCGGCCATGTTCGGGATCGTGAATGTCGAGTCCGCTACCGTGGGGTCTCCGACCGCGACGAGCGACTCGATGCCGTTGTTCGTCACGCCCTCGAGTCGCAGCGGCGTCGCTCCTACGATCGTGAGCCCGGCGATGACGAAGACGCCGCCCGCGGTGATCGACCAGTTGTCCGTTGTGATCGCGAGCGTAGAGGTGCCGGCTCCGGTGATCGTGGTCGCGGCGTCGAGGTCGAGCGCGTCCTCGAACTCGTCGAAGTCGAGGACGTCGTCGATGATCTGCTCGTCCTCGATCGCGTTGTCGGGGATGCCGAGGGCTCGCCCGTGGGCCGCTTGCGGACAGACCAGCCCCGCGCTCGCCGCGACGAGCGCCGCGAGCCATCGCGTACGCGTGTTCATCGGGTGACCTCCGTTCGACGCCGACCGTGCGTTACGCCACGAACCGGAGTTCGTGCGGGATGTGCAGCGGGTCGTCGTTCAGGTAGATCGTGCAGACGCTCACCGTTCCGGCGGCGAGCCCGGCGGCGTGCGCGAAGTTGATCTGGATGACGCCCTCCGTGCCCGCCAGGTCGATCGCGCCCCCGCCAGGGGTCCAGCCCGAACCGCAGACGAAGCGGTAGGCGAGGTCTCCCGCTGCGAGGGCCGACAGGTCAGTCCGGGTCAGGGCTTGTCCGACACCCGCGTCGGCATCTAGCGTGATGGTCAGAGTGGCCGGTACGACGATGATGCCGATCGGATTGAGTTCCCTGCTGTCGGCCCGCTCGGCGGCCGTCAGGTCCTGCATGGAGCGGCCCTGATGGTCCGTGAACTGGAGCACGACGTCGGCGTTGCCACCGGCAGCGAGGGTGATGTCCCCCGGGTAGTTCCGGGTGTTGGTGATGGCCGGTGTCGTCGCGGCCGTGAGGAGCGCATTGTTCTGCGCCCTCGGCAGTATGCGGAGCGAGCGCCGGAGGTAGGTGAACATCCGGTCGTAGGCGTTGTCCTTGTTCGACCGCGCCCGTTCGGCGAGCACGTCCTGTGCGATGCCGGTGATCCCGACGGTTGCCGCCGCGATCGGTGCTCGAAGTCCCATTGTCGTGCCTCCGTTCGCTCGCGATCAGATGATCGTCGCCGCGGCGCCCTCGCCGCCCTGCGCGACGAGAATGTTGTTGTGGCCGATCTGCCGACCCGATACCTGCGCCGGGATGTTGTGGCAGGTGAAGGCGCACGCGGCCGAGAAGGTCGCGAAGCCGCGATAGAAGTTCTCGATGCGGTGCCCCTCGTTCTCCATGATCGTGCCCGGCCCCCACCCCGCCGCCTTGAGCACCCATTTGGCGAAGTCCTTCGTCTTGAGCGCGAAGAAGCGGTTCGGCGTGCAGTCCGGATCGACGAGGATGCGGAGCACCCCGCCGCCCGGCGCGCTCGGCACCGAGATCTTATACATCGGGAAGCCGTACGTGAGGTCCGCCGTCGGCGCGTAGCGGACCATCTCCTGCGCCGGCTGCTCGCCCGCGTTGATCGCGATGGCGTTGGCGACGCGGAACCCGGCGAAGAGCATGTCGGCCGCCATGCCGGGCGGCATGACGAGAACGTACGGCGTGTCCTCGAAGTCGGCGCGCGCCTGCATCACCATGAGCGTCCGCTCGAAGAGGTCGAGCGAGGCACCCCGGAACGCGACGGCTCCGGCGTTGAAGAGCACGGTCGCGGCCAGTTGGGGGTGCAGCACGCGCGACTGGCCGTGGATGATCTCGGTGTCGAGGGCGTTGCCGACGAGGGCGGGGAGCGAGACGATTCCGCGACCGTACGAGTGGGAGTTCGCGTCTCCCTCGACGACGTGATCGCCCGCGACGAACGCACCACCCGCGACGATGCCAGGGGTGAAGTTCACGGTGTCGCCCGCGGCGGCCGGGACGACCGACGTCACGCGATAGCCCGCCGCGGCGCGGGGCGTGCCGGTCGCCGGATCGACGACGGTGAAGACGACGTTTCGGCCGAGCGGGTAGGCGCCGCGATGCCCCTCGTTGGCGACGACGTTGTTCCGGCGGGCGACGAAGGAGGTCGCGGCGACGGCGGCGGCGACGTTCACGACGGCGAGCGCGTTCGAGGCCGGGCCGAACAGGTGCCACGACATCATCTTCCGGATGACGGCCTCGGCGGCCTTGCGCTGCATCCGGTAGGCCGTCATCGCCTCTTTCTTGGCGCCCTGCGCGAGCGGGCCGGCGTCGTTGACGGCGAGGTCCACGTAGACCTGCGCGAAGTACCAGGCGTAGGACTCGGAGAGCCAGCCCAGGCCGAGTTCGTGGCGGTACTCCGTCGCCGTTCCGATCGTCCTGATCTCGGACGGCATCCGCTCGGTCGAGAACCGGGCGCCGCCGGCGATCGAGCGGCCGAACTCGGCGAGCCACTTGATCTCGCTCGACCCGTACTGGGCGCCCTCTCCGTGCTCGGTGTTGATTCCGTCCTCGAAGAGTTTCGACAGGACGATGGTGCGGTCCGAGAAGAGGGCGTTGTGCTTCTGAACGATCTTGCTCTGCAAGAGTGTAGAGAGCACGCCCTGATTGATGCCTGCCATTTTCGGCCTCCCTTAAGTGATCTTCCCGGTTCGACGGAGATGCGCCTCGGCCCGGCGAGCATCATCCGGGCCGGCTTCGGCCCACGACCGGGCGGACGAGCCCGTGGCGCGCAACGCCTCGGTCAGCGTGGCCTCGGCGGCCTGCTCGTCATCGCCGCTGGCCGCTCCCATCGGCGAGGCGTGCCCGGCCGCCCTCTCGCGCTCGGCCTGCGTGCGGCCCGCCGTGCCCTCGATGATCGCCCTCGCGGCGGCGATGTGGCGGTTCGCGATGGTCTGGAGCGTCGCGAGATTCACGTCGAAGCCCGCGTCGTAGATGCCGATGGCCTCGGCCGCGATGGCCTGCCCGACCGCGCGGGCGTTGGCCTCGGGAAGTCCGAGGGAGCCCGCGACTCTCATGGCACCCTGGGAGATCACCACCCTGTCTCCCTGCGCCGCCCTCGCGTCGCTGGCTTTCTCCATCGCGGCGATGCGGGCCTCGTAGGACTCGAGCGTCGCCCGCGCCGCCACGTCGTGTCTTTGAAGGTACGAGATGACCGGATCGTCTTCCGCTCCCTCGGGCGGCGGCTGGAACGCACCCGATGGAGCCGCGGACGCGGCGGGGGGGGCGGCCGGCGGCGGAACGGCGGCCGGAGCCGCGGCGGGCGACGGGGCACGCGGCGCCACCACGGGAACATCGAACGGCCTCGGCATGGCCGCGAGCACGTCGGCGAGCGTTGCGGCCGGGGCCGGAGCGCCAGGCTGCGGCGGAAACGCGACGACCCGTCCGGCATCCGGCGCAACGAGGGACGGGGCCGGTGCCGCGGGTGCGGGGGCCGGGGCCGGAGCGGGCGCGGCTCCAGTCGGTGCGGGGGCCGGGGCCGGGGTTCCGATCGGGGCTGCGGGGTCGGGCATCAGGTCACTCCTCCCGTCACACGCGGACGATTCGCGAGCGTCGCGCCCATCTCGTCGTTGAAGACGGCGGGCGACGTCCGCCCGAGAAGGGCCTCCGCTCCGCTTTCCGACCCGGCTCCATTCGTTCTGGCCGCCTGACTACGCCCCCCCGCCTGTGGTGTCAAGTCCTGTTGCCCCTGCCGGTTGTGTCCACCCTGTTGTGCCTGCGCCATTGCGACCCCACCCATTGTGGCCGCGGCGATGATCTGCGCCCGCTCGGCGTAGGCGCGGAGGATGACGGCAACGCCCATCGGGTTCATCTTGCGCGCCCACCGACCCACGCTTGTCTTGAGCCAGATGCGGTAGCGGTCCATGTAGATCTTGTGGTCGTCCGTCATCGGCTCGATCAGGATGGGGAGCGGCGGGACGTCGCCGCGCAGGATGGTCCACGCCTGCTCGTCCGCGTTCGCCCGGTCGAGATCCTTCTCGGCGAAGAGGTCGGTCTCGGACTGTGGGATCTGGAGCCACTCCGCCACCTGCTCGGGCGAGAAGTAGCCGGGCGGCGTGCTTGATGTGAGGCGGAGCACCTGCTCGATGCGGAGAAGGGGATTTGACGAGAAGGTCGGCTCGGCCTGGATGTCCACGACGAGATCGTCAAGCCCCACCCCGTCCACCATCATCGAGCGGACCGGATAGGACTTGCCGGTCAACTCGATGAGGCGGGCCTGCACGTAGCGGGAGGCCGCGATTCGCAGGCAGTCGCCGACCGCGTGCTTGATCGCGTCGTCCACGTGGCGCCGCACGATGCGGGCGCGCAGTTCCGATCCGCTCTTGGCGATCTGGAGCCCCGTCGCCGTGCCGATCCGTTCCGGCGACTCGCCGGCCCACACTTCGGTCGCCCCGGCCTCGAAGCGGGCCATGCCGAGCAACTTGTCCGGCACGGTGAAGTCGGCATCGGTGATGCCGGGCGGGGCCAGCCACTTGAACTCCTCCGGCGTCGCCCTATAGCGAATGATCTCGCACGCCTCCGGCACGAGCCGTCCCTTGAGGTCGGCATCCTTCGGGGCGACGAGTTTCCAGAGCCGCGCGAACTTCTGGTGCGCGATGAGGGCCCCCCACAGGTCAGTCGCGATCGCCTGCTTCTGCGTCAGCGCGAACGCGATGCCGGCCGAGTACGTGTGCGCCGCGTCCTCGATGTAGCGGGCCCCCGCGAGCGGGAAGGCGACGCCGTCCCTCGCGTACGGGTTCGAGCCGACGCTCGTGACCTCGCCGTTGACGACCATCGCGAAGATCCCCTCGTCGTCGTCCTTCGCGACCCGCCTCTCCTCGTCGTCGAGGTGCCCGCTGCGCGGCTTGAAGTAGACCTCCTGGAGCCGGGCCGTGCGGAGTTCTCCGGCGTCGGGGTCCGGTCCGTAGATCGTCGAGACGGCCGATGACGTCCGCTCGTGCGGGGCGGGCCACTCGACGCTGCCCGTCGCGTCGCCTTTCGGGCGGAGGTGGCGCGGCAGCGCCGCGACCGAAACGAGTCGGTCGCGGATGATGAACGAGGCGTCGCGGAGGTCGGTCGCGCTCGGATCGACGAGAATCTCGCGGGGGTCAACGGCCCGCAGGAACACCTCGCCGAGACGGTCTCCGGGCGAGAGCGGATCGGAGGGGCCGGCATTGAAGTTGAAGCCGTACGTGACGTAGCCGATCGAGCGCAAGCAGACGAAGAGGGCGAGCCGTTCCCTCTCGACGTCGAACCGGAGCGCGTCCTTCCAGTAGTCCACGATGGCCTGTCCGGCGATCGCGGCGATGGCCTTTTCGGGTTCTGACGATCGGGGCTGGACGCGGAACCGGAGCGGTTCGGCGCAGATGTTCGCGACGAGTTGCTGAACGATGGGACGGCAGATGTTGACGTGCGCGCGGACGCGGGGGGCCGGGGGCGGGAGCGACAGGAACGACCCGATCCACGCGTTCTGTTCCTCGAGCCGCTGCGGCCCCATGTCGTAGAAGGCGCGCTCGGCCTCGTCCCACTGGAGTTCTACATCCTGGCGACCCTTGACCGCCCAGTCGTAGAGATCGGCGACCCGCCGCTTGAGACGCTCGGCCCGAGTGCCTTCGGGGCGGACGTAGCCGCCCGTCCTCTCACCGGCCGCGGCCACGGGGCCTCGGCGGCGGCTCCGGCACCGGAGGCGGCGCGGGGGGTTCCGGGGCGGGGGGAGGAGGCGGGGGGGCCGGAGGCGGGATTTCTTTCACGGCGGCGAGCGGACGCAGGATGAACGCGCCGTCCGGACAGCGCAGCGTGCAGGTCGCTCCGACCATAGAGGACGGATCGTGCGACACGACCTCGAACAGCCCGGCCTCGTTCGCCACGAGGGCCCTGTCTCCGATGTTCATGCCGCGACCCTCCCGTTCTCGCGCGCCCACTCGTATATCGCGGCGGCTCTCTCGTTCTCGCGGAGTTTGATTTGGAGCGCGAGGAAGGCGCTCTCGCGGTCCGGTCCCCTCGGGAGCCGCGTGACGCGGGCCGCCTCGGCGCGGAGCCCGTCCATGATCGCGATGGCCGCCTCGACCTCGGCGTCCGGATAGGTCGGGCCGTCCGCGACGGTGCCGCGCGCGAGGGCGTTCGTGTCACGTTCGGCCTCGGCGAGTTCGCGTTTCGCGTGGGCCTCGACATCGGCGACTTCGGCCGCCCGCAGCGTCGCGACGGCACGAAGGGCCGGGATGGCGTACGGGACGAGGCGAACCACGACGAAGGCCGCCGCCGCGACGAAGGCGAGGACGACGCCGGAGAGACAGACGACGCAGACGATCGCGATGGCCGTCACGGTCCGAGCCCCGCGCGCTGGTCTATGACGACGGCATCGACCCATGCCTCGCCGGCCACGCCCTCCGGTTTCTGCCACTGGAGACGGAAGCCCGGACTGATCTCGATCTCGATATCGCTGTCCTTGTAGTTCCGCACCCCGTCTCCGACGCGAGTCAGGTCGCCGGAGCCCGGGTAGACGACGACGTTCGTCGTGTCGTTCGTCGCCCTGATGGCGAACGAGGCGGCGCCGGCCGCCGAGAACCGGACCCCGAAGACGAGGAGGCGGCGGTTCGCCACGTTGGCGGGAGGCTCGCCGGCCATGTTCGTGAAGGCGCCGACGGCGCCGGCCCCTGTCGCTCCGATCGCCGTCGTTCGCTCGCCCGGTCCCCTGACGCGCGCCATCAGTCGCCTCCTCGAAGATCAACCTCTACTTCCGCCGCCGCGGCGCCGAGGTTAGTCAACCGGATGCCGTTGATTTCGTCCGTTCCAAGCGAGTCCATCGTTCCCGAGAACGCGAGGGCGCCCCCGTGTAGAACAACGAACGCCGGGGCCGCCGTCGAGCCGTTGAGCGTGCAGAAAAGCCGGAAGGCAGCACCCGCCGCAACGGTCCGAGTCTCGACGCGGAAGAGGCCATACGCCGTGATCTTCGCACAGCCGATCCGCTCCGCCGCGTCGTGCAGGTCGAAGGTGTCGCTCGCCGCGATCGCGATCGACGGGGTCCGCTTCTCGCTGCGCGTGTAGGCCGTGCGCGTGTTGGGGATGCCGAGTTGCCGGGGGCGCTCCGTCTGCGCGCCGCTTCCGTCGGCGAGGGCGGCGGCGTCCGCACCCCCGACCCAGTCCGGAACGTAGCGGCAGGCGTTCGGCACGGCGGACGTATACCCCCGCCGGTCGTGGTGGTCAACGCCGGAACCTACTCCGGCTTGAGGTTGTAGACCGGATCGGCGCCGGTGAGCCGGCGGAGCCCGAGCGGATCGAAGGGCGGCGGCCCGTGGCCGGCCGCGAGGGCGGCGAAGTAGTCGTCGAGGTGCTTCTGTGTCCGGCGCTGGACCGCTTCGGCCGCCGTTTCATCGGCCCGGACCGTCTCTTCCGGGTCCTCATCCTCGATCGGGCACTCGTCGCTGCCGATCAGCGCGTAGCCGAGCGCGAAGAGGAGATCGTCGTGGCCGCCCCTCGGGTGGTCGGGCCGCGGCTTCGACCAGCCGTGGGCCGCGACCCACCCGAACTGGATGATCTCGCGGACGAGCGGGGCGTGCCGGAAGTCGGCCGTGCCGGCCACCAGTTCCCGATTGATGCGCTCGATGACCCGAACGCGGGTCTCGTGGGCCTGCGGCGAAAGGCCAAACTTCCCGATCTTCACCTTCGGGGTCGAGGGCGACGTCGTCCGCCGCATCAGGCGGTGCGCGTACCGCTCGCGGAGGTACGACATGAGCGTCCCGCCATAGCCGCCCGACTCGTTGACGACCCATGCTTCCCGGTAGTGGCGGGCCAGAAGGTAGATCGGCTCCTTGTAGAGGTCGGGCTCCATCTTGGCGTGGAAGACGGCCGCGACGTGGCTCGACCGCCGCGCCCAGACGACGGCGGCCGTCAAGTCATGCCCTTCCCCGGTCGCGGGGTCCGTGCCGACGATGTATCGCTCGCCGCGCTTCGGCCACGAATAGACCCAGAGGTAGCCAGCGTCCGACGCCTCGGTGAAGCGCGGCTCGCCGCGGCCGTCCGGAAGAATCCGCCCTCGCGTGTAGCGGGGCTCTACGACCTCGGTGTGCGTGAGCCGGACCAGCATCCGGGTCGTCGCGGCCTCGGAGTAGTAGGGCTGGGCCGGCGTCGGGTCGTACTCCCCGTCGATCCGGAGCCGCCGTTCCGCCTCGGTCGAGCAGGCGGATTCGAGGCGGTCCCGAATCTGGTCGTCCGTCATCAACTGGCCGGTCAGGGCGTCGATCTGGTCGCCCCTCCGGCCGAACACGACGTCGGTGCGCCGATCGAGATGCACGACCCTCTCGCCCGCGACTCGCGCTGCGATGGCGGGGAACCATATTTCCTTCGCAAACCAGGTGTTCCCGCCCTTCTTGCGCGACTCCTCCGGCGTGATCGTCCCCTGAATCCAGCCGTCGCGCTTTCCGACCTGGATGCCGTACTCGTTGTAGACATCCACGGTCTCGTGCTCTTCGTCGATGGCGACCCCATCGAACTGCCCGCCCTGCTGCCGGAGTCGGCGCGCCTCGACCGTCCTGTGGTGGATGGAGACGCCGGGCTCGTCGAGGATGCGGGGCGCCGCGCCTTCCTCTTCGTACACGAACCGCTTCAGGATGATCTTGCGGGCCGTTGGCTCGTAGATGAACTCGGGCGGGAGCCACTCCTTGAGCACGCCCCAGGCCGCGCCCTCCATCTGGTCGCGCGAGATGCCGAGAACGACCCACGAGGCGGGTCGGCCGCCCGCCAGTTCGCGCGCGCGAGGGGCGAACGTCCCGTCGCGGTAGAAGAAGGGCAACATCCCCGTCGTGTGGGCGATGAGCCGGCACATGCTGATCGGGGTCTTGCCGATGACGTTCGGGCCGACGAGGAAGACGCGCGGGGCGACGGACCGGAAGAATAGGTCCTGCGCGTCGTGCAGCGGGCGAAGGGCGAGGTAGCGCCGCAACTGCGGCGACGTCGCCTGCCGGACGTCCTCAAGCGCCCGCGACAGGAGGCGCTGCGGGTTCTTCTGGAAGTGCCGTTCCACGGGCTCCATTTCCGACAGGTGCGGGGGCGGCGTCGTCGCTTACCTCTCCGGTCGATTTCAGGTGTCCGGCGCGCGCCAGGTGTTCGAGCGTGGCGAGCGCGCGACCGAGGAGCGCGTTCGAATCGTCCGCTCGCAGCCCCTGCGCCGCCTCCGGGCAGACGCGGATGACCACTTGAAGGGCGGCGATCTTGTCGCGCGGGGCGCGGGCGCGTTCGGCCGCGGCGATGGCCTCGGCGCGCAGAAACACGGGGTCCGGCTTGTGCAGTTCGCAGAGTTCGAGAAGACTGCGGATCAGGGCGCGGGCCTTCGGCCTCGTCTGGACGAGGCGACCCGCCTCGGCGTGATCTTCCGCTCCGAACTTCTCCCGCCCCTGCCATTCCGGATCTCCCCCCTCGTCGAGCGGCCAGGGCAGGAGGCGCGCCTTCTTCGACGCCGCCACGACGTCGCAACGGCAGAGGACGAATTCAAGTGAGAACCGCTGCTCGCGCCCGTCCAGTTCCCGATCGTGGAAGCGACGAAGAAAAGCAAGACGGCGCCGGAACTCGACCGCGACGGTTCGGTCCGGCCGCGTGCCGAGCGCGAAGATGACACACGCCTCCAGCGGATGATCCTTGTGTCCGCGCCCGCCCACGCCATGAGAATACGGGGCGGGGCCCGTTCCCGCAACCGGGTTGACAGCGGCGCACTTCGCGGGTAGTATCTGCGCCATGAAAGCCGAAACATTGGTGCCGGGAATGCTCACGCGGCTGCGGGTCGAGAAGGGCTGGTCGGTCGAGCGGGCCGCGGACGAAGTCGGCGTGTCGCTCACGCTCTGGCGGCAATTCGAGGCCGGGACGAACTGGCCGCCGCGGAAGCCGAACCTCCTCGCGCTCGCCTTCGTGTTCGACCTCGCGCACGCCTCGATCGCGCCGCTCTTCGTGCTCCGGTCGAGCATCGAGGCGCCGTGACGTCGGAAGCCACCGCGGCACGCGAGCGGCTCGTCGCCGCCTACGAGTTCGCGCGGCTGCGCACGGCGGCGGTCGAGGACCTCGCCGGCCGGATGCCGCGGATCTGCCTCACCGACACGATGCGGCACCGGCTCGTCGAGTGCGGTCGGAACGAGGAGGTCGCGCGCCGAGTGATCGACGACTGGGACATCGCCCACAAGGAGGGCGGCCAGACATGAGCCGCCGCGCCGACAGGGCCGCGCACGGGTGGGACCGGCGGGTGCAGCGCGACGTCCACGAAAGGGCGAAAGACGTCGCTCGGGTCGTGGCTCGTTCGACGCGGGCGGAGTTGCGCGCCATGAAGATCGAGACGCCGGAGCAGGAGAGGCTTCGCGGCGTGGCGGCGCGGGCGACGGCAAATCCGGAGGCCGGCCGGACCGCACCATGACCGACCATCTCCGCTCCACCCGCTCCTTCTTCGTCGGGCCGCGCCTGCCCGGAGACGCCGCGCCGTCCTCCGAGAAGAGCCACAGGCGGGCCGAAGCGGCGAGGATGCACCGCGGGATTCGGGCGCCGCGCGCGCGAAGGAAGTGCCTCTCGTGCGACGAGAAGTTCGAGGCGGCGGCGGTCTATCGGCTCTGTCCGAACTGCCGCCAGACGGCGGGGGGCAGGGCGTGGCAGGGAGAGTAGTGATGTTAGAGTTTTACGAATTGCAAGGTGCCGCGCTGGGCCTTCAACTCGATGCGGAACGAAGACGGCACATGCGGGATCGCTGCGGAACCGTTCCTCCGTCCGAACCGCCCCCGGACTGCATGGTGGTGTCCTGCGGAGAGCGCCGGCAGCCGTGCTGCTATCTCTGCGAGAAACACTGTCGCTTCGAGCATCCGGCGGCACCCATGCGCGTGCTCCCGCCATGAGCGACTACCAGATCATCCGCTGGACGGACGGGCTCGGCGACGAGGGGTGGCCGGAACCGCCCGTCGTCTTGCCGCTCGGGCCCGGAGTCGCCTGCGCCCTCTTCTGGAACCAGCGGCGCGGACACCGCCCGGTCTGGAGCGGCGTGGTCATCCAGAAAGACCCACCGCCGGACTTTCGGCCGGCCGGTGGTGGTCTGTCTGTCGGTCGAACCATCCTGCTCACACCGGAACAACTTGGGCTACCGCCGGAGCCGCCCGGCCCGCGCCCCACCACAGAGTACCGGATCGTGAGCGTCGATGCCGACGAAGGGGCCATCACCCTCGCCGACGCGGAACGGCAGGTGTCGGCGGAGTCAGGGACATGAGCGACTTGCGCACTCCTCCGCACGTCACGGGTGAGGGGGCGATCTGTTGGTGCGAGCCGCAGATCATCCGCATGAGGAACGGGTGGTGTGTGTTCGTCCATCGCTCCGCCGACGAGGACCCGATCGACGTGGAGCGCGAGGCCGACGACCTCGCTGCGGAGTTCATGTGCTTCGACGAGGACGGTGAGACGTGAGCACGACGATTGAGAGGATGAACCTCGATTTCCTCCGTGCGATGAAGAACCTCCGCTTCGGGGACCCGGAGTCCATCCGGAAGAGGAACCTCGTGCGGGCGCACATGGCGATCGAAAAACGCGCCGCCTCGTCCGACCCGTCGTGCCCGAATTGCTACGAGCAGGACCCCCGACTCGTGCCGTGGATCGTCCCCGAGGACGTGCCGGGTCCTGATCCTCAACCCGGCACGCACCCGTTTCGACTCAAGCCCGGCACCGTCCGCGTCCGCTGCGTCCGCTGCGAGGAGACGTTCGGGGTCAACGAGGACTGCGAGATCGTGACGTGAGCGACGCGAAGGAACCGGAGGTGCTCGGGCCAGCCTCGCCCTTCGACCAACCGCCGATCTACGTGTCGCGGGGCTCCCCGTACCAGATGTGGAGCGGCGACATCATCGCGCGGGACGGAGAGTTTCGAGGCCCCTCGGGGCCGCTGACGCCGCCGGACCATGACCCGGACGGCGGCGGTCTGACCGCTGGCGAAGTCGTCCCGTTCGTTTCGACAGGCCGGCCGATCAAGTTCAGGCGACATTGCTGGCTGTCCAAGAAGATCGTCGAGCAGATCCTCAAGACCGAGGAGTTCATGGACCGCGAAATCTGCGGCATACGGGAGATCGAGTGAGCCCACCCGGCAAGGGTACCGCGCCGCGAAGACGGGATAGTCACATGACCCTGACGATCGAGCGGCTGCGTCAACTCTTTGCGCTCATACTCGGACCCGTCCAGCCCGGCACGTCGCCATTGAGGTTCCGCGCCCCCCAGAATCGGTTTCTGAAGGGTCTCGTGCCCCCCGCAGACGTCGAGTGCGAGATCGGCGCCGATGTCCACTCACCGGGGCATGCCGATCCCCTCGGGGTCTGCGACTGCAACCGGGGGGTCTTGACAGCCATCCCCGATGCGCCTACAAGGCTCCCGTGACCTCGAACCGCGTGGTAGCGCGGCCCTCCTGACGATTTCCGCCTGACTCACCCTCCGTCGCCGTGCTACCACACGGTGGGCGGAGATCTGCCCGGAGGTCCGCCATGCCCGACGTCGTCCCCCACTCCATCGCCTTCATCCTGCGGCA
>ERZ1292642.1109-Hain-H14-01um-R1-1109-length-13277-cov-3_pt1 | contig 13277 bp, 13 predicted proteins | sample MGYA00564403_ERZ1292642 | MGnify/ENA primary metagenome ERZ1292642 (study PRJEB36523, sample SAMEA6512643) | groundwater metagenome | collected 2019-01-09 | study: AquaDiva: Metagenomics assemblies of 32 groundwater samples | reverse complement strand
ACTCAGGCAGCAGAACTTTCTTCCCATGGGGGCGAAGTGTCCGAGCCCGTGGTCTTGGCACGGTTGTTGGCCATGGCGTTGGTCAGTGCATCGACCGCACGTTCCTTGTTGGCTTGGTTGGCAGCGACACGCAGCTGGCCACCCTGCTCCCGGGCGGCATCGCGGGCGATCTGCAGCAGCATGTCCTTGCGGTGGTCGAACGCCCGCTCAGCGACTTCGGCCAGGCGGTAGATCTCCTGGGCGTTGATCATGGCGTTGCTGGCGGCTTTCCAGCGGCTGTCGTTGTTGATCGCGGCCTTCACCTGGGGCTCGGTCGGCTTGACCGTCTTCATAGTGCCCTTGCCCTTACCGTCGTCCTCTTGGGTCACCAGGCTCTTGCGGTACAGACTGTCCAGCTGCGCTTCGCAGATTTCGACCGCGACCTTCCAGCGCTCGTACTGGCGCTTGGCCCGCACGGTCATGCTGGCGTAGTGCACGTACAGACCCGTCTGGGCGACCATGCCACCGGTGATGTCGGTGATGTCGATCTGCACGTCCTCCCGGAGCTTGTCCGGGTCGACGTAGGAATTCATGGCGACTTCGCTCACTTGCTACCTGCCTTTCGTGCGTCTTCAGCCAGGGCGGCGAAGATGCCAGTGATCATGGGGATGGCGTTGGGGCCACGCAGGGCGGCACCGAACAGCGCGTCGAAGCGCTGCTGGATGTAGCGCTCGATCCGCTCGGGTGTGAGGACAGCTTCGGCCGCAGTCTTGACGGCGTCGAGAAGTGCACATTGGGTGGTGTCTTCGACTGCCTCCTTCGCCTTGTGGCGGATCTCAGTGACGGTCTTTTCCGACAGGGTGACCGCAGAACTCCAAGGGCCGGCCTTCTTGGTGATGCCCTCTTTTTCAAGAGCGCTGGCGGCAACTTTCTTGACTTCGTCCTTCACGGCACCGTTGAGCATGTGCATCTCCTTGATCGCGAGCTTCTCGATCAAGGCGGTGGCCACAGCGCGGGTCAGGTCAGCCCGCTGCGGGGTGTCCTCGGGGAACAGGGAGAGGAGTGCCTGACGATCCAGGCGGAGAACAGTTGTCATGGGAAGAGTCCTTTCAGGTGATGACTTCAGCGAGTTTGTCGAAAGCGGATTCGAGCAGCGTCACTTTGCTCGGGTCGTGGAATATCTGGCCGGGATTGATCCCGAAAATGACTGTGGCGTCGATGTCTTGGCGGAAGATGGCTTTGCCCGCCAGGTCGGAGGGATTGCCCTTCACGCCTGGTGCAAACCAGCGCACCGAGTTACTGCCCAAGGCGATGATCACGGGCGGCTTGAGAATGTCGATTTCCCGCTTGAGGTATTCGCCGCAGCCGTTGATCTGCTCGTTGGTGAGCATCTTCTGTTCCTTGGGCTTGCACGACTTCACCAGCGCGGTGTAGTAGCCGTCGGAGAACTTGAGCCCGCGGTCCTTCAAAACTGCCTTCACCGCGTCGGCCTGGCTGCCCTCCATCATCTTGCCGGCGCGCTCCTCCTGCCAGGTCGGGGCGTCGAACACCACCATGAACTGCGGGGCGCCACCCATGCGAGGCACCGGGTGTGGGGCGCCCTTGAGGGAACAGCCCTGACACGCCCTGCACTCCTCGACCAGCGCGGTGATCTGGATCTTGGCCAGGTGCTCGGAGTTCAGCTTGCGATCGGCCTTGACCACCTCCACCGTGAAGCCCGGCATGAGCGACAGACGGTCACGCAGGCGGTCAGGGTGCATCGGGGCTGGCCCCAGCCTGTTCGTGGACCACAGGGCCCCCACCAGGTCCAGGCGCTCCACCGCGGCGGAGTTCACCTTGGTGCGGCCCAGGTGCAGTTTCTGGAAGTCGGGGTCGAGGCCGTTCACGTGGGCATCGACCTGCTTCTCCTTCTTACGGCCGGCGGCCGGGATCACGTGTGCGGGCACCCAGGTGAACTTGCCACCCACCTTCTCCCGGAGCTCGACGATCGCCGCAGCTGCGGCGCCCAGCCCCTTGATGGCCTGGAACGGTGCGATCAGTGTGTCCTCGCCCTGGATTTCGATGCGGTCGGTGGACACGTTCAGGTCAGGAGGCAGCACCTTCATGCCGTTGGCCTGGGCGTCGATCACCAGACCCGCCAGCTGGTCGTCCTTCTCGATGACGGTCATCGCGGCGGCGTAGAACTCGGCGGGGTAGTACACCTTCAACCACATCGCCATGTAGCTGATCAGCGAATACTCGGCCGCGTGGCTCTTGTTGAACGAGTAGGCGGCGTAGCCCTCGATCGAGGTCCACAGACGGTCAGCGGACACAGCGTCCCAGGCGGAGACCGAGACGCAGCCCGCGACGAACTTGTCCTTGAACTCCTTCATCTTGTCCATGTCCTTCTTACCGATGGCCTTTCGCACACCATCGGCTTCACCGGGCGTGAACCCGGCGAGGGTGCGGGTGACTTGCATCACCTGCTCCTGGTAGGCCATGACCCCGTGGGTCTCCTTCAGGATGGGCTCCAGGCTGGGGTGGTCGTAGTAGGGGGCGGCGTGCCCCTGTTTGACTTGGACGTAGCGGTCGCACAGGCCGGCGTCGAGCGGGCCCGGGCGGAACAGCGCGGTGGTGGCGCAAATGTCGTCGAAGGTCAGACGCCCGCCGACAGCGATGTCCTTGAGCAGCTTCTTCATGCCGCCACCGGTGAACTGGAACACCCCCGTGGTGTTGGCCTTGCCGAAGGCATCCATCACGCGCTCGTCGTCAAGCGGTAGGGCCAGCAGATCGATGGTCTTGAAGTGGCGCTCCTTGATGTAGTCGAGCGCGGCCTGGATGAGGTCCAGCGTGGTCAGGCCCAGCACGTCGATCTTGATCAGACCGAAGTTCTCGACCTGGCTCTTGTCCCACTGCACCACTGGTGCGCCAGAACGGGTGCTGATCACGCCGCGGTTGACCACGGGTTCACCAGCAACGACCACGCCCGCGGCGTGCTGGGACAGCGACTTGTTCGACCCCTCGCTGCGGACGGCGTGGTCCCAGATGACCGGCCGTGCCTTCTTGAACTTCTCGATGTCAGGCACCGTGAGCGCAGATTCCTCCAGGCCCAGGGAGACACCGTGCTCTTTCTCCATCTGCTTGGAGCAGGAGTATTCGAACGGGTCCAGGCCATGCAGGCGGGCGGTGTCGCGCAGCGCAGACGCAGCGCCCAGGGTGGAGAAGTTGACGATGCCGCAGACGTTCTCGGCCCCGAACTTCTGGCTGATGTAGTCCACCACCATGTGACGCTTGCCCGACATGAAGTCCAGGTCGGCGTCGGGCAAGTCCAGGCGGTCGGGGTTGATGAAGCGCTCGAACAGGAGCCCGAAGCGGATCGGGTCGATGTCGGTGATACCCAGCAGGTAGGCGACCAGGGAGCCGCCCACCGAACCACGCCCGGGGCCCACGCGGATGCCGTTCTCCTTGCTCCAGACGATGATATCCTGCACCAGCAGGAAGTACCCGCTGAAGCCCATCTTCTGCAGCACGCCGAGCTCGAACTTCAGGCGCTCCTTGTAGACGGTGTCGAGGTCGGCCTTCTCGGGCACATGGCCCCACACCCGGCGAGAGAATCGCTGACCCCAGCCCGCCATCACCCGCTTGACCAGCTCGGCGAACTCGTTGGGTGCCATCTGCGGCAGGCACGGTTTCTGCTTCTCGCACTTGAAGCCCGAGACTGCCGCCACCAGGTCGGCGGTGGCCTTGATCATTTCGCCCACGCCGATGCGACCTTGCGGCAGATGGGGAGCGACGGCCCTGATGGCTTCCTGCACCAGGGTCTTGCCGTCGACCAGGCTCATGTCCCGCACGTGCGGCTTGGCCACGAACGGCGAGTAGACGGAGGTGTTGGTGCTGATGGCACGCAGCACATCGGTCGAGTCGGCGTTGCCCGGGGCATAAAAGGCCGGCCGGGTGACGATGACCTTGGTGTTGGTCCTGCTTCCTGCCTGGTGGACAGCTGTCCGGTTGAGCTTCGCGTAGAGCGGGGTATCCAGGGCGACCACTTCCACACACAGGTCACGCTGAAACTGGTTGACCAGCAGCTGGAACAGCTGTTCGTAGTTCGGGTGCCGCCACAGGCTGTGGGTGTCGCCGGTGGTGACGATCACGTCCTCCAGCTGCAGCACGTCCTCGATCTGCACCCGGGCGGCGTAGTAGAAGTTCTCCTCGCTCAGGCCCTTGCTCAGCAGCTTGTAGAGGCTCTGCATGCCCTTGTCGGACTTGACGTAGACCTTCAGGCGGTAGGCGTTGTTCTCCCGGTCTTTGAGCTTGGCGGTGGCGTCGTCAACCACCCGGATGCAGCAGCCCGCGATGGGGGTGATGCCCGCCTTCTTGGCCTTCTCGAAGAACATGGGCACGGCACTGACCGTCATCAGGTCGGTGATGGCCACGTGGGTGAGCCCGAGCTCCTTTGCCTGGTCGATGATCTGCCCGACTTGGAACGAAGACTCCCCGATGGAGAAGTCTGTTCGCACGGACAGTGAGAATTGAAGTGGGTTCATAGAATGATGATAGTGCCCTGTCAGTCACGGATGACTATTAGTTTCTGAACCCGGTTGCTGAGCAATCCACCGGCACGAAAGATCGAGATGGCGAGGCTGGCCTGGGTGCGAGCGCTGTTATCGGCGAGCTTGAGTTCGGCCTTCAGACGGGCTTCGAAGTCCTCGCGGGATGCGCCGGCCAGCATGCACTCGCACAGCACTTTCTTCCAGCCTTTGCCGCCTGGTGAGCGCCCTGCGAGCAGCTCCTGCTTGGCGAACTTGAACCAGCCCCTCTGCATGAGGACTTCGACCGGCCCTGCCACCTTCGCGGGTAGGGTCAGCAGGTAAGCCCGCTGGTCTGCCGTCACTTCAACCCGCACCACGCCCCGGGTGCTCGCCGTCACCGCGGGTGGTGCATCACCCTGCCCCGACCAGTCTGGCGAGTTCAGCAGCGCTTCTGTCACCAGCGCAATGTGCTGGCGCCCACGCTGTGCTTCGGGACCATCGGGTAGCTGATCGAGCACTAGGCTAGCCTGGTACAGGCAACCCGAGCATGCACTGCACCGGCGGCACACCGCCGACATGGCAGACACCACGACGGCCATCCCGTAGCAGCGCAGCCGAGAGTGCATTACCGCCAGACCACGCCGAAGCTGCCACGCAACTCGGCACGCACCGCCTTCAGGCGGTCGCCGGTGATCTGCGCGTTGACGCAGATTTCGCTCAGCTTCAGATCCACCTTGTTGCGCTCGGCCACCAGCAGCTTGACCACCAGCAACCGGCCATCGCTGGAGAGTGCGGCCATGCGCTCACGCATTTCGTCGATTCGAATGCGGGCATCCTCGATCGAATCCTCGGTCTCCCCGTTGGCCTCCATGCGGTCGAGCAGGCCGTCGGCAGCCCTCTCGCCCGAGGCGCCTGAGTCCAGGCCCTGGTAGCTGTGCATGCCGAACTGCGCACGCTCGGCTTCTTCCTTTGCGATGCGGGTGTTCAGGTGCCGCCAGGCGCAGGTCTGGAAGTAGGTGGAGAACCTGGCCCCGCCGTCGGGCTTCCAGGTCGAGCGGGTCTTCAGGTAGCAGATGCGCAGCTCCTGCACCACGTCGTCGCGGTCCATCGCGATCCCGATGGCCGAGACCCGGGCGAAGAACTTGCTGGCCATCCCCTCCAGCTGGCGCTGGATCGATTCGTAGCTGCCGTCGTTGGCGAACTTGTGCACCTTATCGATAGTCATGGCTGACTGCTCACTTCGCACCGGCGACGAACGTGCGCTGGGCCAGCTGCGACGCGGCCTCGCGGTCAGTGGCAGTCAGGCGGTTCAAGAACGCCAGCTCCAGGCCGATGCGGTAGTCCTTGCGGGCGATGCCCAGCTTGCCGGCATAGATCAGCGAGCGCGGGCTGATCGGGTTGGACATCTTCTGGCCGTCGAACTCTTCGCGCACCCGCTTGGCGAAGTCGACCAGCTTCTTGGCGTCGTCGAGCGGGATGCGGGCCTTGCGACTGATCACCCGGGCCTCGGTCTCGGGCTCCATCCAGGGCATCTGCTGGACCACCCCGAAGCGCTCGAAGTTGGCAGCGTTCTGCATGTTGGTGCCCCCGTACAGGCCACTCTCGTCGCCCTGGCCGTTGGTGTTCCCGGTGGCCAGCAGGCGGAAGTCAGCGTGCGGGCGGATGATCCGGTTCTTGGCGTCGGCCTCCTTGATGAACAGGGGCGCACCTTCGAGCACGGCCTGGTAGACCGAGAGCACCTCCGGGCGGCCGAAGTCGTACTCGTCGGCGATGTAGGTCCAGCCGTTGAGCATGGCCACCGCCAAGGGGCCGAGCTCGAAGAAGGTCTCGCCGTTGCGCACGCGCCAGCCGCCGACGATCTGGTCTTCTTCCATGTTCGCGGTGTGCTGCACACGCAGCACGGCCCGGCCAGTGCGGGCGGCGACCTGGTTGTAGAGCGTGGTCTTGCCCGTGCCTGCGTGGCCCCAGACGTAGGTGGGGATGTTCATCTCCATCGCCATGACCACGTTCTTCAGCACGTCCACGTTGAACACGTAGTCGAGGTCGATCTCCGGGATGAACGGGGTGGCCTCGGGCTTGATCGCGCAGGTGGTGATCATGATCGGCTTGCCGTTGGCGCTCATGGCCGCCGGGGCGGTGCCCAGGTCGAAGATTTCGTGGAACGCCTTCTTGCCCGCGCCCATCACAGGGGCGGCGGCCGGCGTTGCTGCACTGGCCTGTGCCTGGCGGGCGTCGAGTGCCTTCTGGGCCATGGGGCTCAGCAGGGGAGCGCCCGGGAACTGTGCCAGGTAGTCGGCCTCGCTGATGCCCGGGTGGCTCTTGCTCAGGTGCAGCTTGATGCTGTGCTCGGCAGCGCCGCACAGCTTGCAGACGAGCTTGTCACCGACCATGTCGGCGGCATTGGGGATGGCAGTTGCAGTGCTCATAAACTCTCCTTGGGAGACAAAAGTTGTGGGGTAGAACTCAACAAAACAGAGTGTGATCGACCGTGCTCGGATCGTATCACACTCAGCGCTGACTATTTCACGAAGCCAAGAGAAGCGAGGTCAGCTGGGCCATCACCGTGGTGGGCAGGTCGGACGCATCGCTCAGGACCACCGACTTGCTGTAGTAATCCTTGACCGCTTCGGACTGGATACCGATGCCGACCACGTCGATGCCCGACGATTCGATGTCCTTGACGGTGCGCTTCAGGTGGTCGCGCACCCCGTAGCCTGGCATGGTCGCGGGCTGACCATCGGAGAACACCAGCAGCACCCGGCGCTCAGCGGGCTGCTGCATCAGGCGGTGGGCGGCAAGTGCGATGCTCTCCCCGTCCACGTTGCACTGCAGCAGACCGGCGGCTTGCTGACTCTGGGTCGAATCGCACAGGGTGGCCAGGCGTGCCTTTGCCCGGGCGTCGAAGCGACCACCGAACTCCTTGAAGATCGGCAGGTACAACGACTCGTGGCGGGAGTAGTTCGGCGATTCCCGCAGCGCACTCTGCTCGGCGCGGATGGCAGACTCCATCTCGCTGCAGTCGTCGGTGGTGAATCCGCTGGCCTCGTAGATCATCTTCAGCCGTTCGAGGATCTCACAGATGGCGAAGGCGGCGACGCCCGCGGTCTTGATCTTGTGGCCGTTCATCGAGCCCGAGCAGTCCATCGCCAGGCTCACCGCAGTCAGCTTGCCCCGGACCTCGTAGCGATTGCGAAACAGCCGGTCATCCCCGGTCATCGCCTTGTAGAGCGCCCCGGGATTGAGCTTGCCCTTGCGCTGGCCAGGATTCCAACCACGGCGCTCACGCGACATCAGGGCCCGCTCCAGCTGCTTCTGCATGCCCGCGACCATGTGGCGGGTCTGCTCGGCCAGCTCCTCGATGGCGTCAGGACGCTTGGACTCCTTCGCGAGCTGGCACAAGTCCCACTCGGTGGAGAAGACGATGTAGTCGGCGCCCTTGCTCTGCTCGCCGGCCTCGATGGTCAGCGCCTGGCTGACCTGTTCGTCATAGTCGCGCTCCTCTTCGAAGGCGTCATCGAGCCCGGTCTGGTGCGGATTCTCCTCGGGGGCAGCACCACCCTCACCTGGGGGCTCGCCGTCGTCGGGCTCACCGGTGCCAGCTGCGTTCTCGTCCTCGTCTTCACCGTCGCCACCACCAGCGGCAGAGGCTTGGGGCTCGGGGTCTTCCTCCTCGCCCTCGTCTTCCTCGCCAGCCCCACCGCCCGTGGCAGGGGGAGCGTCGTCGTCGCCGTCTTCGGGCTCGTCGGGCTCACCCTCTTCGCCATTGGGTGGCTCGGCACCGCCAGCTGCGGGGGCATCGTCGCCCTCGGGCTCTTCGTCAGGCTCACCTGCCTCGGGCTGGGCAGGCTGCTCCTCGGGCTCATTCTCGGTGCCCGGGGGCGGCTCACCAGGCTCGGGAGGCGGCGGCTCAGCACCGCTGGGCTGCTCCTCGGGTTCGGGCTCGGGCTCGGGCACACCCGGGGCTTGGCCATCGCCTTCGTCCTCGTCGCTGTCGTCGGGCTCCTCTTCTTCTTCCTGGGGCTGCGGCGGCGGGGGCTGCTGGGGTGCGGGCGACGGCGGGGCCGGCGGGTTCTGTTCCTTCAGCTTGCCCAGCACCTGCTTGGCCAGGTCGAGCGCGTCGGCCGAGCTCTTGATCTTGGACATCCGGTCGACAAGGTCGGGCCCGACGCGATCGGACAGCTCTTTGGCCATGTCGGCGATCTGGGGGTCGCTCTTGAGGAAGTCCACAGCAGCGCTCTGCCCGCCCCACGCCCGGAACGCGGCGATGGCGACGTTGCCCAGGGCGGTCTTGGTGTCACCCTCAACCAGGGCCTTGGTGATCGCGGGGCGCAACATGCGCTCCAGGTGGAAGCGCGACGTGTTCTGCAGGTTGAAGCCCGAGCCGGCGAACTGCTTGGCCATCCGGGTTTCGACATACACGTCCTCGACCAGGTTGGCCATGTTCGCCAGGCGCTTGCCGCCCTTGTGTGCATCACGCAGCACCTGGCTGTCCGAGAACAGCACGTGGCCGACCTCGTGGTCAAGGAAGCCCTGCACCGCGGCGATGAACTCGTCGCTGGCGTCATCGGGCAGGTACGGGATGTTCACGTGCATGATTTCGCCGGTGCGCTTGTCGTAGGCAACCGCGGCTTGCATGCCCCGTTGGGTCACCTTGATCCGCTGCATGGTGAGCATCGACACGACGCGCCCGATGGCATCGCGGATGATGTGAACCTTGTTCATAAAAATTGCCCCTGGTGTTTCGATAGGGTTGACTGTAGGGGCTTAGTCTCGGATACGGTGCACCACCCTACCCTAGCCTTTGGACTACTGCGACAGCATGACGTAGGTTTCGTTGAAGTCCTCGACGACCACTGCGCCGTGGCTTGGCCCGACGACAAAGGTGTGGACATCGAAGCACGGGTAGTGCGTGCGAACAACACCTTCCGGCCCTGCTGCCTCCAGCATGTCGGCGAAGTCGCTGATGGTGATCGGTGTCTGTGTGAGGCTCATGTGTTCCCTTTGTGTCTACCCATTATAGATGAACGCTCAGCGCTGACTTATAGAAATCCGACGCCGATGGCGACCGCGCAGGGGCTGTTAGGTCGTTTATATACATCAGTCAGCAGTGACCTTGCATATAATCAAGTCAAGCGGGCCGGGGCCGACCGCAGACAAAGAAGAGCCCTCACCAAATTTCGAGAGGATCACCCATGACCACCGCCAAGAAGAAAGACGACGCCGTTCTGCCGCACCACTTCATTTCCCTGGCGATCTCCGCCACCGGCAAGAGCAACCAGGAGATCGCCGACGAGATCGGCATCCCCAAGGGCAATGTGGTCGCCATGATTCGTAGCGGCTCGATGAAGCTGCCCATCAACCGAGTCGCCGCGATGGCGAAGGCGATCGATGTCGATCCGATGAAGCTGCTGCGGGTGGTCATGAGTGAGGGTGATGCCGCCCTGCTCAAGGCAATCGAGGAGATCGCTGGCACCCGGGTGGTGACCGAGAACGAGTTCGCACTGATCGAGTTCATCCGCCACCACAGCAAGAACCTGGACATCGACTGGAAGAGCCGGCCCGAGTTCAGCGAGCCGCTGCTGGAGTCAATCGAGCGGTTGCGCCAGCGCGAATCCCGCGAAGCTGTCCGTCAGGTGCAGACCCTGCACGACAGCGACAACCGCTTCGCCGCGGCGAAGAAGAAGCGCGCCTAAGCGGCGACCCCTGGTGCACCCTGCGCCAGGGCATTCTCTTCTAGGGTAGGGTTCCCCTGCCTAGCGTTCAATGGCTAGTTATATAATTTGGTGGCGCAGGCGACTACACACTGCACTACCCTAGCCTTGGATACAACATGATCATCCTCGTGGGCGGCCAGAAGGGCGGCACCGGCAAGACCACCATCGCCACCAACCTGGCTGCCATCCGTGCAGCCAAGCGCGATGTCCTGCTGGTCGACACCGACGCCCAGGGCAGCGCCACGATGTGGGCCCAGATCAGGGAGCAGGAGGCGATCACCCCGCGCCTGACCTGTGTGAGCGCAAGAGGGAAGGGCGTTGCCGCGGAGATCGGCAAGCTCGCTACCCGTTTTGATGATGTGGTGATCGACTCGGGCGGCCAAGACTCTGTCGAGCTACGCCAGGCCATGCTGATCGCCCAGGTGATGCTGATCCCCGCACGGCCCTCACAGTTCGACCTTCACGGCTTGCATGCGATCGACTCCGTGGTCGGGCTCGCCCGTGGGATCAACCCCAACCTGGTGGCACTGGTGGTCGTGAATTCTGCCACCACCCACGCACTGAGCACCGACGCCGGCGACATGGCAGAGGCGGTGCTCACCATGCCCAACCTGAAGGTGGCCAAGACGATCTTGCGTGACCGTGTGAGCTTTCGCCGGGCGGCCCGGGATGGGCGTTCAGTGGTCGAGCACATGCCACAAGATGCCAGGGCCATCGCAGAGATTCGACAGCTCTACAAGGAGACCTTCTCATGAGCAAGTTCCGAGTGATCCCGCCAGCTGCGCCTCCCATCACTGCGGCCGAGTTCGTCAACCAGGCTGGGGCAGGGCGCGGACAGCCCACGCCAGTGACCCCGCCCCCGGAGCTGAGCCCTCGGGTGATGAAGCAAGTGAACATCGACATGCCGGAGACTCTGCATTGGGAGCTCCAGCAGCTGGTGAAGTCCATGCCCGACATGAGCATGCGAAAATTCATCCTGCACGCGATCAGCGTCGAGATGGCTCGGGTAAGGGCAGGGCAGGGCGCCTAGTTCTGTGGTGACTCTGGGCCTAGTTCCCTGGTGACACCGGAGGCGGCCCTAGTTTCCCAGGGACTGTGGGGTAGTTCCGTGGGGACGCTGGCCTAGTGCCGTGGGGCGCCGTCCCCACAAAACTCCAATCGAATCAATGGTTTAGCGCCTCTGTCCACAGCCCTAATCCTTCTTTTAATCCTTCTCTAAGAAGAGCAGCTAAAGTCCCCAGGCGACTAGCCCGCTGTGGACGAAACGTCCCCACCCGACTAGGTTGCTGGCTTTGGAGGAAGAGGGCGTCACCAGGGCGCTAGGAATTGTCACCAGGGCACTAGGGCAGGGCAGCCGAAGACGCGGCAAACTGCAGTCACTCCAGCTTTTTCTTCCCCATGGCACGCCGATCTAGTTCTGTGGTGACACTTGACCAGGCGCAGGCGCAGTTCGAGATGTGGCCCGAGCCGATTCGGGGCATGTCGAATGCGATTGCCAGGTCGGCGCTGTACCGGGTGGGTCACCCCCGGGAGCCTCGCCTTCAGCTCAAGCGGGAGCTGATCACCAGCTTGGCGAACTACAACATCACCTACACCGGCGAGGAGCTGCGTCAGGATGACCACGATGTGTTCCTGCAGATCGTGCACCTGGCGCGCACGCAGCCCCTGGGCACGCCGGTGCGCTTCACTGCACACTCGATGCTCACCGAGTTGGGGTGGACGATCAACAGCGAGTCCTACGAGCGCTTGCGCAACAGCATCGACAGGCACAAAGCCAGCGCCCTGACGGTAGCCATGAACGACGGCAGCCAGGGCTATTCAGGCTCGCTGATCCGCACCTTCAAGTGGAGCGAGGGCGGCACGCCGCTGCAGCGCTGGGAGATCCTGCTGGAGCCCGAGATCCTGGCCCTGTACTCGGCGACCAGCTGGACCCGCGTTGAGTGGAAGATGCGCCTGGGCCTGCCCCCGCTGGCCAAGTGGCTGCACGGCTTCTACTCGACCCACCAGATGCCGTTCCCTTACTCGGTGACGAAGATCCACGAGCTCTGCGGCACCCGGACGGTTCAGATCAGACAGTTCAGGTACAAGCTGCGCCAGGCGCTGGAGCTGCTGGTCGAGCGCGGGTTCTTCGCCGATGCCAAGATCGAGACCCGCAGCGACCTGGTCCATGTGGAGCGAAGCCGGCGGGCCCTGATTGGAGCCGAGGGCTGAACCGCGCCGATCTATCTTCTGTCAAATCAACCCAGCTTGCCCGCCTGGATTTCTTCGATCAGGTCGTTGAAGTGCCGAGCGTCAGCGCGACGGTCGATCATCACCATGCCGCGGTAGTTCATCTGCAGCTGACCCCAGCTGCACTTGAAGGCGCCCTCGATGGACTCCTGCAGCTTGATCAGCGGGGTGGCGATCTTCGGGGTGGCGTACTCCCAGAAGATGTACGGCAGGCGGATGTGGCGCACCTGGGTGGCGATGGTCTCGCTCATAAGCGGCGTCATCTTGAAGTTCTTGACCAGAAACTCCTGCCAGGTCAGGTCGGTGACCTCCTGGGGTTCCAGGTCAGCTTCAAGCGCGAACAGGCAACCCTGCCGGCGTGCCTCACTCATGAGAGAAAGACCGTCGATCAGTTCATCGACGAAGAAACGAGAAATGGCCATGAGGCCATTGTAGGGTGGTGGCAAGGGCTGGAATCGAACCAGCGACCCACGGCTTTTCAAACTGCGGCTCTACCAACTGAGCTACCTCGCCATACGAATTTGGTTGCGAAGGCCGGACTCGAACCAGCGACACGCGGATTATGAGTCCGCTGCTCTACCAACTGAGCTACCCCGCACTTGGGTAGGCTAGTGTAGCCTACCGTTTACTTGTGCCGCAAACCGGCCGACAGCAGCACCGTGTCTGCAAGCTCGACAACATCGCGAACCCGATCGCCGGAGTACATGTGGTCGTAGCCGAAGGTGCCGTTGATGCTGCCGTTGCGTGCCCGGGCGATCCAACCCTGCTCGGTGCTGAGCATCTCCGTCAGACGCACGGCGCCAGCGACTTGGGCCGGCCCGATCCCGAACATCGCCTCATCCATGGT
>ERZ1292642.1108-Hain-H14-01um-R1-1108-length-13277-cov-5_pt1 | contig 13277 bp, 20 predicted proteins | sample MGYA00564403_ERZ1292642 | MGnify/ENA primary metagenome ERZ1292642 (study PRJEB36523, sample SAMEA6512643) | groundwater metagenome | collected 2019-01-09 | study: AquaDiva: Metagenomics assemblies of 32 groundwater samples | reverse complement strand
CAAGTCAAAAACGAATACACCGGTGGCAGTCTTCTGACCCGCTACTATTTATTTCCCCGCTTGAGCAAGCGTTGGGAAGTCATCGTTTCGATGATTGAAGATATCTTCTATGACAGTCCGGATGGATATTACAAGCTATATAACACGGTGTACGGTCCGATTGGTCGATCCATTCACAAGTCATTATTCATTCGCAATATCGATTTGCAGTATTCGGGATATGACGTATCGATGTACGGCACGATTTCCGGCGTCGTCTGGATTGGTTCCAGTTTTCAGACTGCTGTGCGCGATGACACGCGTACCGAGCGCATTCGTGGAGCGATTCGCGATAAGCTTCTTAAGCGTTACCGCGATGAACGTGCTTACGCTTCCGAGCGTTTATCCGAAGACAGCGAGGATGAGACATTAGAAGAGCCCGTGAAGCGCAAAAAGTCAAAGAAAAAGCGAGGCAAGAAAAAACGCGCACGACGCTGATCCATGACGCGCAAAGTTCGTCATTTCTGGGCAGCGGATTGCGAGACCGATCCGTTTGACGGTCAAATTATCCCTGAGCCTTTTATTTTTGGCATCGTTGGCGGTCCGTCTCACGAATATCACATGTTCTATGTCATGGATGAATTCGTAAACTTCATGCGTGAAATAGACGGTGACATTTATTTTCACAATGGTGGAAAGTTCGATACTTTCTATTTCCGAGGAGAGGCCAATGTCTCGACGCAGTATCCTCCGGAAGAACCTATTTTGATGATAAATTCTCGCTTGTCTGATTTCGGTCTAGGGGAGGCGAGGATTCTCGACAGTTTCAATTTGCTGCCAACGAAACTAGCCAATTTACGCAAAGAGAAATTTGAATACAGTATTTTACGCGAAGATCGACGTGACATTCCCGCTAATAAGATACTGATCGCGGATTATCTGCGTTCCGATTGCGTGAACCTTCACGCGGCTGTGACCGCGCATCGTTTAGAGCACGGTGTCACGAAAACGCAAGCCGGCGCTGCCATGCGCGCGATGTATAAGAGTAAGGGGATACGACCTCCGAAACAAACACCGTCCGAATTCCAATGTTATCGCCGATTCATGGCGGGCGGGCACGTGCAATGCTTTCCGGATGAGAGCGGCGCATGGAACCGCATCGGCGTCGATATGACGTTAGCGGATATCAATAGCGCCTATCCACGTGCCATGCGTCTGCGTCATCCCTATTCCACATCAGGAATCGTCTCGCATCGCCTGCCCAATATCGATGACATGCATAAAAGCATGATCGAGTTCGATGGCATCTCACGTGGCGGTTTATTCTGTCGTGATTCGAAAGGGAATATTTACTATCCCGATGACAAGAAAGTGCATCGTTTCTGTGTTCCGGGTTATGAACTGATCGCGGCGCTTGAATGTGAATCGGTGGATATCGTGCGTCATATCGAGTCGCATATTTTTACGCATACCGTGCACGCGGAAGAATTCATTGACCTGAATTGGAATAAGCGCACGGAAGCAAAAGCACGCGGGGATCTCATGATGAGTACCATTTACAAACTCAACATGAATTCCGCCTACGGGAAACATGGGGCAGATCCGTCCGAATACGAAGAGACGATTCTTTGTCATCCGGATCGCATCGCATTCTATGAATCACACGGTTACACACAGGAATTATGGTGGCGACACGATAAGATGTTGATGAGTCGCCCGTTGCCTGAAGAAAAGCAACGTTTCTATAACGTGGCGTATGCGGCGAGCATTACCGGCTGCGTGCGCGGTGAATGGCATCGTGGTTACAGCGCATGTCAGGGTGTTGTGTATGGAGATACCGATAGCATTCTTGCTATTGATGCCAGCCGATTGAATTTCGGTGACGGATTAGGTCAGTGGAAGAATGAGGGAGTGTTTGACGCTGCATTCGTTGGTGGCAAGAAACTATATGCATTTCACAAAAAGAATCATCCATGGACAGACTTGATGGACGATGAGGGTAATTTCCTGCATTGGAAAACCGCCAGCAAAGGTGCACGATTGCTGCCCTCGGAAATCGTCGCCATGTGCCAAGGGAAACAGACCACGTATCATCCACAAGCGCCGACCTATAGCGTTCGACTGGAGAGACCAGTATTCATTCCGCGAAACATTTCTATTACTGCAAAAGATGTGCGCTACATGAGTGAGGTGTTATGAAATTCCATGGTTTACCACGGGATATGTTGAGCCTGTATCAGCTATTAAGCATTGCTGAACAGAAAATACTTCTCGACAGGCTAGAGGGATGCGATATTCCTCCGCATCTATTGCGAGACGTGCGATTATTTCGCAAGACATTGGAATCCGTGCTCCCCGAACTCCGAACCCGACCCTGACGAGGACGACTACGATGAAGAGTAATCAACAGCCTCCGTTTTCCTGTACCGGCTATTTCGACCCGCCCGAAAAACTCCCGCGTGGTGAAGCCTTCGATTTAATGAAAGAACTCGATCGCCTGATCGACTGGACACTCAAATACCGTCCCGAGGTGATTCCGCATCGCCCGATCACGGTCCCGGATCGATTCAAGGGCGTGAAAATCCTCATCCTGCTGGAAAAGTTCGCCACGTTCAATGAGGAAGAAAAAACATTCTATTACCGTAGCTTTCCCTTGAAATTTCGTTCACTATAGTACTGTGCACCGCACATTCCTTTTTATACAGGTAAATATCATGTCCATCGCCGCCAAACTCCTCCGCAAGATTTCCCCTGCCACGGTCTATGACACGCTGCCGCGTCTGGACATTCCCGGCGCCCCGACCGAAAAAGTACTTTATGACGTGTATGGCATGACCAACGGCGTCAAATCCGGTTCCACAGAAAAAGGCGACTGGTTGTCGTTTAAAGGACAGTTCGAAGCCGTGACACCTGACGGGGAACTGTTCGCGTCTGGGCAAGTGTTTTTGCCGCAGCCGTTTGAAGATATGCTCTACAGTCAACTGAAGGATGCGCAGGGAGCAGACGATAAAGCGTCGGTGCAATTCGCCGTGCGCGTATTCATCGTCGCTCCGAAGAAGGGCAAACCGTCTGCGGTCGGCTACGAATACCGCTGCCAGCCGCTGATCGACGCGCAGGAATCCTCGCCGATCGCTGCGTTGCGCAATCAAGTGAAGACGGCGACGCTCGCGCTCGCGGCACCCGCCCCGGCAGCGGAAATCGTGACGGAGGAATCGCCGAAATCTCTCAAGAGCGTCGGCGGAAAAAAGTAGCGCTGCGCGTCGCATGTCCGAATCATCACTACAGAGCGTGGGGTTACTGCCCGTTCTGTAAGGATCGTCTGCCAAGAGGCGCGTAGCGATACGCGCCTTTTTTTGTTGGAGAAAATAAATGGCAAAGCACAATGAATGCATCCACGGGGTGGCGTTGGGAGCGAGATGTCCGGACTGTATGTTAGTGGTAGATCAGCCGGTCAATCGTAGCTGCGAAGACTGCAAATTTTCCTCTGCCGAATTGGTCAACGGCGCCCCACTCTTATTCTGCCGCGCCCGTCCCCCGACCTGCACCCCCGTCATTCAAACCGAGGCACCTTCGATACGCTTCCCCAACGGTCGGCAAGTGCAAATCATGCGCTCGCTATGGCCCGCCGTGGCGCCCGGAGACTGGTGCTATTCCTTTGAGACGCGTACACTGCCGCCACACTGATCCGCTGGCGTTTTATCGATAGTTTTCTGGAGTTGACGACCTTGGGCAGACCGAAAAAAGTCACGACGACCGTCGTGGAAGACGACGAACTTCCCGAAAACAACGCTGAAAAGTCGGATGATCAATTAGATCAAGATGTTATTCGCGCGCTCGTTGAACTGGATTCGACCAATGAAGTGCGTTGGCAGGTCTGGCGCGTGTCGAATCCCAACGCCGGTTTCTGTTTTGAATTGTCGTCTGCCGAACTATCGGTCGATCGCGTCTCAAAGGATGCGGGTCCTGGCAAGTACAAGATCAAAGGAATCAAGCATAGTGGCGAGTATTTCCGCTCGACGACGATCAGTGTCGCCGCGCCGCTGAAACACGAGACGCCGCAGATGATCGCGCCCGCTTCGCCGGACATGTCACTTATCTCGTTGATGATGCAACAGGCACAATCCGCAGCGACGCAGCAAACCGCCGTGCTGACGGCGCTGATTGCGAAGCCGGAATCGGCATTTCCCTGGACCGCGTTACTGCCCGTGGCACCGATGCTGCTCAAAGAATTGCGTGACTACTTTAAGAAGGAGAATCAAGATGATCTCGCCATGGAACGCGTGCTTAAATTGGTTACGGTCGCGGAAAAACTCCGAGGCAACGGCGGAGACGACAAATCCAGTTGGGCCGATATCATTCGGGACGGATTGTCCGGTGTGTCACAAATGGTTGCCGCTCGATCCCAATCCCACAACGGAACTGGGCAGGCAGTTGTCACTCAGCGTGCTCCTGACGCACATCGAATATCAGCACAACCGAGTGTTGGGGAAGGTGCTGTATCAGATTCTGTTGAAACTCCCGAAGCCGTCGAGCCGACCATCGAAATGCTAGGCCAACAATGGATGCAGCAGAAAATCGATCAACTGATTCAGGCCGCGAGCGCCAATCGCAATCCCGAACTGCAGGGGGAACTCTTCTGTGACGAACTGCCGAAGTACATTCCCGAATCGCTCGTCGTCACGATGCTGAACGCGGACAATTGGTTCGGGCAGCTGTGCCTAATCGACGCGCGCGCCCAAAACTATCCGCAATGGTTTGAGGAACTGCGCGAGTCGATTCTTTCGACCTTGCAGCCGGATGGAGATGCGGCAGATGACGTCAAAGAATGAATGCAAAATCTGTGACGGTAAAGGATATCTAGCCGTGCAAATCTGTTGCGGAATTCCAGTTGTAGGCGCCGAATATATGGGCATTTACGAAGAAATCTGCTGCGGCAATCCTGATGAAGAATTTGAAGATTGTCACGAATGTAAAGGAACTGGAGTTATCAATGCCCCGCCAGCCCACCCCTGAAGAACGCGCACAACATGATGCGGATGTGGCCGCAAGATTTGCTCTGCTGCCGACAAGCATCAACGCGCCGACACGCGAGAACACGGCCATCTGTCTGCCCTGCGCCGACTACCGGATCGACATGGGGTGCATGCAAGGCTTGCTCGCCTCGGTGCCGCAGTGGTCCGGCTTCTTTCAACTCCCCGGTTGCAGTCACGTGAATCTCGCCCGCAACTTGCTTGTCAACGGATTTCTCTCTGCCCCATATGAATGGTGCGTGATGATCGATTCAGACATTGGATTTATTGCGCAAGATTTCGGGTATTTAATGGAGGGAATGTCAAACAATCCCTATCCGGAATTTGCGGCAAACGGCGTCTATGCACTGAAAGACGACAGCGGCGAAGTCGTGCATCAAGGCTTAGGATTCGCCCGCGTGCATCGCTCCGTGTTTGAAGTGCTGGCCAAAACGTTGTGTATGACGGCGGAACATCGCGGTTCGCAGATTGTCGATTTTTTCCCGTCGGGTTCGCTCGGCATGGGCAAATGGATGGGCGAGGACGCGTGCTTTTGGCTCTTGTGCGCCGAGATCGGCGTGCGTCCCCGCATTGAAAAGCGCGTGCGACTTCAGCATGCGGGACGTGCGGTCTACACGGCGAATGAACTGGAAAATTTGTGATAGACATTGGTGTTCGTCAACCCTTACCTAGAAAATATTTAGGTGATGGTGTCTATGTAGAATTTGACGGTTATCATTTGTGGTTGATAACGTCCAATGGTATATGTGATCAGATGAAAATTGCACTTGAACCTTCAGTGTATGACGCGTTGGTTAGATACGCGAAAACAGTTCACATTCAAAAATGAACCGCGCCGCCTACCTCACGCAACACGGTGAACGAATTGGAGAATTTATGAGCATGTCATGGGCTCAGTTAGCTGAGTTATTCAATCAACGCGCGGTGTACACGGTGAACGAATTGGAGAATTTGTGAAGCAAGCAGAAACAATCAAACCGTTGATTGATGCCATCTCTGACTTGGAAATACTCGGTGTGTTTCATCAGATAATTGCCGATGCGCGTCAGTATCAATACAACGAAACCGCCGGCAAATCTCTTCAATACGCGTCATGGGCGAAGTGTGAGGATTATTTAATCGCTCGCGTGATCTCACTAGGTGGATATCCAAAGTGAACCGCGCCGCCTACCTCACGCAACCGTTCGAAGTCTCGATTGAGACGCTCGCGATGTGCAACGCCCGCTGCACCTTCTGTCCCTATACCACGCTCGACCGCAAGGGCGTGCGAATGGATACGGATTTAATCATTCGATTGCTATTAGAAATGAGTCATTTCGAGCAACCGTTTTTCTTTTCTCCGTTCAAAGTGAATGAACCACTATTAGACGATCGGTTGTTTTATATTCTTCAGACGTTTGAGCGTACGTGTCCATTCGGTAGAATTCGTCTGTTCACCAATGGCTCGACGTTGACACGTCACAACGTGATGGCAATTTCTTTGTTCGATCGAATTGAACATCTATGGATTTCTCTTAATTCTTGCAACGCGAAGGATTACGAGAAAATCATGGGGCTGAATTTCGAGAACACGTGCAAGAAACTGGATTTCCTGCACAAAGAAAAAGATGCCGGACTGTTCGCACATCCCGTGGTCGTCTCCGCCGTCGCGGACGATCGTCCCGACGTGAACTTCGATTTCCGCGAATTCGTGCTCGATCGCTGGCCGCTGTTTCAGGCGACGATCATCAAGCGCGATGGCTGGCTCGGCTACGTGGAACCGTCCGACCCACGCATCCCGTTTCGAAATTGCTCTCGATGGTTTGAATTGTCGGTGATGGCGACAGGGAAAGTGGCGTTGTGCTGCATGGATGGAACGGGAGAATTTTTCATCGGCGACGTGCATACGCATACGTTATTGGAAATTTATAACAACCGATTTTGGCAGAAGCATCGCGATCGTGGTGTCACGCGACAACAATTTTCTCCATGCAACCGCTGTACGTATTAAACCCTTGTCCATTTTGCGGATGGGATAAACCTGAAATGACAGGTCGATATCGCGTTGCGATGGAACGCGAGAGTTATGTGTATTGTCGCAATTGCGCAGCGCACGGACCGGTAGCGGGTTATCGAGAATCAGACAACTCAACCGAAATTCGCGCTGCACAGAAATGGAATCGTTCTAATTGACATAATCCACGCGAATGGATGATGAAATAGACATAGATTTTGAACGTGCTAACGCCGCGTTAGATATGGCGTGTGATCGTGTTCTAGAATGGATGATGGAAACTGCGCGTCAACACGGGAAACGCGGTCAACTGCAATGGGTCGCAGAAAATTTTAGTGTTCCTGAAAAATTGAAAGGAAGAGTGATCGAAGCCAAAATCTATCTCGATCGCGTTGAGCGAAACTTAGACAACTTGACATAATCTCAGCGCGAGAGTAATACTCCCGCGCGAATGTCGCAGTATCCCCGCACCCTTCCCTCCTCCCTCGCCGCGATCCCGTCCGGTATCGCGGGCGTTCGTGCAACGCTCGGTGCCATGGTGCGCCTCACCAAAGCCGGCCGGAAGGATGTGGGCGTGATTCAGTTGGCGCGTTCGATCGTGCTGCCGCTCGCGCCGCGCGACTATCGCGGCCAAGTACATTCGTTGTTTCATTGGGTGAAGCAGAAAATTCGCTACGTCGCGGACCCGCGCGACGTGGAAACGATCTCGACCCCGCAAGCGACATTGAAAATGCAATCCGGCGATTGCGACGACATGTCGGTGTTGCTGGCGAGTTTCCTGGAAGCCATCGGCTACCAAACCCGTTTCGTCGCGTACGGGTTTGAGGATCAAGGCTACTCACACGTGATCGTCGAGACGAAATTGGGTCCGGTCGCGTGGGTTTCACTGGACCCTACTGTGCCGACATCTACTGTCGGCTGGAAACCGCCGAATGCCACGCGCATGATGACGGCACATGTATGAGCACTTCACCGTACATTTTGATGCGGATTGACAAATTCTGGACGGGCCAATCTTGGTCTATCGAGCGCAGAAACGCGAAGTGGTTCATGACACGGATGAGTGCAACTGTGGAAGCCGAAACGTTGGGAGATGACGTACAAGTGGTCATGCTGCAATGAATAACGTCGCTTATCAAATTCGCGTTCGCAACGCTGCACAGCAATTGAGTGGTGTCGGCTCGCCCACCATGCGGCAGTTCAAATATCGTAACGCATCCGGCGGTACGCTCGGTGCGTGCGACTGTGCGCACGCATCACCCCGCGCTGGCGGTTCGCCACGGTTGCGCGCCGTGCGATCCCAACGCATCGGTGCGTATAAATTGGTCACGGGCGTGCGCTCGGGCTTGTCCGGTATCGGCATGACGGAAAAACCCGTGGCCGCGTTGCTGCCCGTCTCGGACCGCAAAGCCGTGGCGAACGCCGTGAAAATTTTCGCGGAGCGTCGAGCACAGCAATTGCACGGCTATCGACACGTCACCTTGCGTGGTCTCGCCGACGCGTCGCAAGCCGGTGGCGCGGCTGGCACCGCAGCGACGGGTGCCGAAGTTGGCACCGCCATTTTTCCCGGCATCGGTACCGTCATCGGCGCCGTGATCGGCGCGGTCGTCGGCTGGCTTGGGTCGAAACCGAAACCCGTTCGCGCCACGGCGGAACAGATCGCGCAGTGCCGCATGCTCACGACGGAATACATGGGGTTCGCCGCCGAGAACCCCAACACCTGCTTGCCGATGGATCTCGCGCAATTAAAGCAGATGCATTGGTGCGGCGACGCGCTCTACGGCGGTTCGGTGAAACTTAAAGATCCGCGCTATTTTGCCGGCGGCTTCGACGAAAAAATGTCGATCTATCGGCAGATCGTGCGTAAAGTGTATGAAACGCCGATCGGTGCGAACGTGGAAATCTCGGGATTGAGTTTCAAGGATGCGAAGGGAAAGAACATCTCGCTCCCCGGCGTGACGTTCGAAAACAAAGTGTTCATTTCCATTAAGGAATTGGTGGATCGCGTGGTTGTGCCGCTCGAGACCGCGAATTGCTCCCCGTGGGGCGGCGGCGCGTGTCCGGGATTTTATAGTGTGCCGCTGATTCGGCGCATTCTCTATGATGAACTTGGCTACGCCGCGCGCACCGAATTGCCGAACATTTCGGAAGCCGATCTGAAAGCCGCATCGCAAGTCGCCGCAACGATTCCGTCCACCTCAGCGAAAGATGTGGTGTCGGCGGTTGAGATGATCCTCAACCGTCCCGTGGTACGCGATGAAACGGCGGCGCTGTTGACGCCGCAGGCGGCGACCGGCGGCGCCGCGCCGGCACCGCAAATTCCGGTGACAGCGATCGCACCGTTGATTCCGCAGGTCCAAGCGAATCCGATCAACACGGAAACGATGCAACCGCAACTGCCCGCGTCGGTACCCGCCGCGACGCCGTTGACGTATCAACTACCGTCTCCCGGCGCGAGCGCGGGCGGCTCGGGATATGCGACGTTGCCCTCCGCGACGCCGATCAGACAAACGTTGGCACCCGTCGCGGCGGGGCTTCCCGGTGGAAATTCATTGTGGATTGCGGGCGGATTGGGCATTCTCGCAGTAATTTTCGCGACCGCACGCCCGATGACCGCTGCGCGGCGCACAAGGTAAGAAATGAACGCCAACGCATTCAAAGCCGCGAATCCCTCCCTGAGAGATGTGTATTGGCATTTCGCTGATGCGGGTCCGTTTATTGCGTTGTTGGCTGTCGCCATCGCTTTTATCGCGACCGCGCGACCGATGAAAGGCTCACGACGTTGAGTAATCAATTCAAACCGGCGAATCCCAACGAAGCGTTGGCTGCCTGGCTCGCGCAGAATCAACCGGACGTGTTCAAAGCGCTCGTCGCGCGCGCTGCTTCTCAAGGGAAATTGCACGGGATTACGGATTGGATTTCCAACGTCGGCACGAGTTTCGGCACGGCTGTGAAAGCGGTCGGATCATTCGTGTCCTCGCCGGCCGGCATGGGCGCGTTGACGAGCATGGCCGGTGTCTACTTGCAATCGCAGGCACAAAAAGATGCGCTCAAATTGCAAATCTCGATGGCACAAGCCGGCTACGCGCCCGCCCCCGTGACGACCAATCCAACGTCCGGACAGTATCCGATGTATGTCGATCCGCGCACGGGACAACAGATTCCCTTGACGAGTCAATTGGCGAATTCGTTGATGCCGCAGAAAAGCTTGAGTGATTACGCGCCGTGGCTGATCGGTGGCGGACTGTTATTGCTCGGATTTTCTGTGTATGCTCGCAAGTGACTGGCTGAACGGTGGAATCCCGTGCCTAGCGAGCGGAACTGTGAGAGAAACGCAAGCGAATAATCCAACTCCCGGACATGGAGATGGCCACCATGCGCCGGTTAAAATTCTTATACATCGGGCGGAGCTGAAGTCATGAGTAAAATTGTCGTCACTACGCCCGGTGTCCGTGGATTTTTCCAGTGGACAAAGAAAGCCATGCCGCAGCTGTATCAGGGCATGCGCAAAGAATTCGCCAGCGCATCGGGTGTGTCGGGTTTGCGGGGAGACACGCCATGGTTCGCGCCGTCGTCCTATCCGATCGCGACGAGTGCGCCTGATCCGGCAGCAACCGCCACGACGGGCGCGGGCAGTTCGTCGCTCGCGAATACCATCAAGGAAATTGCGAACGTCGCCGGTCAAGCGTATCTGACGCGTCAGCAAGCACAAGCACAACAACAGATTCTGAATATTCAGTTGCAACGGATGCAGAATGGTCAATCGCCGCTGGCGATCGATCCGGGGATGTACGGTCTGCCGCGACCAAGTATCGGTGTGTCGCTCGATGACAGCACGAAAAAGTTGCTGATGGTTGGGGGCGGCGCATTGGTTCTCGCGGTGCTGTTCGGTCTGATCGGCGGTGGACGTGCGGCCAGGAGCCGCACTTGAACGCGCTTTCCCGCGCGCGTTCACCATTTCCACATCCCTGTGGTCGCGGGCGAGCGGCGCGTTCTAGATGAAAACTCAGGACGCTATAGAAATCATCCTCGTTGCCGGTGTCGGGTGGCTTGTGTATAAGTTGCTCGATTACGGCAAAGAAAAAATCGATGATTTCGCGGATATGATCGCGGCACCGATTGCTGCGGTGTATATCAAATTCACGCTCCCCGAACCGGTGAACGTCACGGGCGCGGCCATCTTACCCAACGGAAAAGCGGTTTCCCTATCTCAGTTGCGTGTGCAGAAAACCGCAGGGAAAGAAGAATTTTGGTTTGTGTATGACGGGCATACGTATCAACTCGGACCCCGCAGCACGCAAGGCAATTATCCGACGCGGTTGCTCAAATGACTTGGTATTTCTACCGTCATCACTGGCTGTTTGCAGGACGCTTCAATCTGCATTGGCGATCCTGGCCGCCAAAGGTACCCGATGGGGCGCGATCTTTGGCGCCGTTTGCGAATGTTAGATATTCGACGTGCTTCAGGGAACTTCAATGGTGCTTCGGGCCGGTCGTCGGTAGATTTTATGTATGGTTGCGCTACGTGTCATGAACGACAATCTTGCTGATATCATTGTCGCACTCGCCACCCTCGTGACCGCGTTAGGTTCTTTGATCTATGCGATTCGCGGAGATAGAAACTCTAGACTTAACACGCAAAAGCTGAATGAGGTTAAAACTGTTATTGAGAAGAAATCAGATGACAAAGAGTGAGGCTGAAAAAGCGTTTGGTCGTATGTCATCTAAGGATAAATTAGATGTGCTAAAGCTTGTGAAATATCTTTCTGCCAAGGATATTTCAGAAGCGCAGTATCATTTGGATTCCATTGGAATGGAATTAGGTGTAACAGATTATCAACTCAGAATGATTCGTGACGTGTCGCAGGCGCTTTCGTGAAAGTCTTGCGTAAAGACTTCAACGGTGCCTTCAAGCTGCACAAACAGTTTCGCGAACCGCTGAAAAGCGATCGTGTGAAAGTGCGCAAAGTGCAAATCGATGTCCCGACCGCGTTGATGGTGCAGGGAACGGTCGAATCGATTTCCTATCGCACCACGCACGGCGGTAAAGTGGTGTTGTACAAACATGATTTTGCCCCCGGCTCGCGTCCGTTTCTCGCCAGCGGTCCGCGCAAGAATCAAGTGTTTCTCGTCGGCGGGCGGTATCACGTGACCGATCGCGGCATTGTGGATCTGGACGGATCAGGAAAGGAAATTGAGGACCACGTGCACGGTGAAGAAATAGCGGAGTAGCTATTGACTTTTCAACAGGATTTAACATAACGTTCGCGAGCCGGGTTGCGCAATCCTTGACCGGCTAACTCCGTCAGCATCCGCAAACTGCTGAAAGACTCACCTTCAGGAGCCTTTCAACAATGGAAGAGATGCTGATTATCAATCCCCGGCGGGCGCGCAACCGCAAGGGTCGATTCGTCAAGAATGCGCGTCGTCGCCGTCGCAATCCGATCGCACTGAATCCCCGCCGCAAACGTCGGCGCAATCCGATCGCTGCCGTGGCCGCTGTGAATCCCCGGCGTCGGCGCCGTCGCAATCCGATCGCGCTCGCTGTGAATCCGCGTCGTCGGCGTCATCGCAATCCGATCGCATTGAATCCGCGCAAGCGTCGCTATCGACGCCACAATCCGCGCGTCGCCGGTCTCGGTGCCTTCAAGCCGCGTGCCATTCTCAACACGCTTATTCCGGCGGGCATCGGTGCCATCGGCGCGATTGGTCTGGACGTCGCGCTGTCGTATGTGCCGCTGCCGGCGCAATTCCAGAGCGGACTGTGGAAGAACGTCACGCGCATCGTGGGCGCGGTCGGTCTCGGCGTCGTCGCCGGCATGGTCGTGGGTCGGCAGAAGGGCCAGCAAGTCGCGCTCGGTGCGTTGACGGTGGCGTCATACACCATCATTCGTGATCTGGTGAAAGAAAACTTCCCGCAACTGAATCTGTCGGGCGCGGAAAGTTACGACTATTCCGATTTGCGCATCGGCTACACCAATCCGGCCGCGATGGTGACGGGGAATGGCGTCGGCGCGTACATGTCGTCGCCGCTGCCGCAGTCCGGTGTCGGTGCCTACATGCGCGGATCGCTCGACACGGTCAACAGTCTGAATGGAGTGGTGGGAGACGGACTGTAAAAGTTCGTTTAACTTCAAAACCATTTTCTTTTTCACACAATTTAATTCGTCGCCTACATTTCAAACAGCGGCGAATTAGGAGATTTCCATGCGTCCGATTCTCACTCGCGAACAGTTGATGCAGCATCAGTCCTATCTGTCCGACATGGATGTGAT
>ERZ1292642.1106-Hain-H14-01um-R1-1106-length-13298-cov-5_pt1 | contig 13298 bp, 14 predicted proteins | sample MGYA00564403_ERZ1292642 | MGnify/ENA primary metagenome ERZ1292642 (study PRJEB36523, sample SAMEA6512643) | groundwater metagenome | collected 2019-01-09 | study: AquaDiva: Metagenomics assemblies of 32 groundwater samples | reverse complement strand
TCGCGCACGTCTGGCCTCCTCAAGGCAGAACGCTATACTAAAGGCGAGCGGCCGAGTGTTGTAAGCACTGCGGGCCGCTCATGACCCTACGTCCCTGAAAAGGAGGAACGCATGGCTGGCAACATTGTACAAGGAAACACTTCAGAGCGAAAGACGGTTCATCTCAAAGACGAATTCTCCGACTGGACCGTGATCGCATTCAGCCACAAGAGCCGCAACGGCAACTACTGGATTTGCCAGTGCAAGTGTGGCATCAGCAAACCAGTGCAGGCCAGCAGCCTTCTCAAAGGCATATCAAGAAGATGCCGGCGCTGTGCTGACACTCTGGGTCGCAGCAACACTGGCAAATCAAAACACGGTGGCAGCAAGAGCCGAGAGTACAACACCTGGAAGGCTATGCAACAGCGATGCTGTAACAAGAGCCATTCCGAATATCCGAACTACGGTGGGCGAGGGATAAGCGTTTGTTCCGAGTGGCAAGAGTCCTTCGCCACTTTTCTAAAGGACATGGGTCCAAGGCCGTCTCCAGAGTATACCATCGAACGCATTGACGTGAATGGTGACTACCATCCAGGTAACTGTCGCTGGGCAACGCATGCGGAACAGAACCGCAATATGCGCAGAAACCGCTATCTCTCGATGAATGGCGAGACACTCACCATCACGGATTGGGCAAGACGCATAGGAGTTACTCCTTCAACTCTCGACGCGCGTATCGCGAACGGCTGGTCGTTGGAAGAGGCACTCTCCTCTTCTAAAGATCAGCGATTCGACAGGTTCGCAAATGCAGTCACCTTGAGCCACAATGGAAGAACCTTGTCCATTCCGGAGTGGTCCAAGATGACTGGCATTTGTGAGCGGACTATCCGCGCTAGGCTGCGAAGAGGATGGAGTGTAGAAGAAGCACTCAATCCTCAATCCAAATAACCGCGTAAGTGCTAGTCCCTGTCAGTACTGTTACCACCAGTATTCACTGGCGGATGGGTCGTTTCGGTTCCGCCCATCTCCCTGCCTCGCAGCAGGGTTCAGACTTTACCTTCATCCTCCAGTTGCTTCCTGCCCTGTTCCCAAGGATGCCTGACACCAAGTCGTTGAGGATTCCGGTCTCCACCGGCTCTACCTGCTGATTGACCCCACTCCAGCATTGTCACGGCCTGATGGCTCGTAGCGGAGATACTGCGGGTCTTCCCAGCATTTCGTCAGGTTGACATTCGCTCGTTACCGAGCGAAGGGGCACAGCCTATCGAGCTTACCCGTGCCATTGCGACAGGAAATTCCTGCTGAGCCGATGATGATGAACTCTTCACCAGGGGCGGCGAGCCAACGAACTACACCACCGTGCGCGTTCCAACTTGTCTCAAACAACCCTCCGGCGCTCAGGGTCGGCTGGGTGGTCCAGGCGCTGGTGGCGAAGACGATGGTGTTCGTCGGAGCTCGCGAGTGTATCTTCTGCACATTGCCGGCTGTGGTTGTGGTGCCCTGCGTGCTGGCGCGGGCGATGCGCGTTCGCATGGCGGTGGAGGTCGTGACCTCACCACCCCACGACACTTCCAAGACGGAGCCACCGACGCTGGTGCTGGTAGTATCCAGCGCCCAGTTGTCGTTGGCCGTCGCTGGTGTGATACCCGCGACTGATCCTGCGTAGCGAGACATTAGCCACTCTCCTTCTCTGTTGTGGATACTGGTTCTGAATGTTCTCCGGTAAGGAGAGTGGCCTTGCGCTCCCAGGGAACGTCGAGCCACTGTCCGCCGTGCTTCAAAGCGTGGTCTATCTTCTCAGGTAGGGGCGAGCAAAAGCCAACCGCCTCGCAGCGGCGGCAGATGTTGCCCTTGCACTCGTTGCACCGTCGCTTGTGAACGTAGTTGATCCCCAGTCTCTTGTGGTGCGTGGACCCGGCCAGGAGGTCCATCGACGATACCTGGTGCTGGCCGTCGTTGCTGGCCAGCACGGCGATGCAGGCTCCGCAGTGGGCGCATGCGACCGCCTCAAATTCGGTCAGCGTGCCCTTGCTGCCGTCTGGATTCTGGCCGTTGCGGTGATCGATTGACACGAATGCCATTGTCAGACTCCTCCGTTTGCGAAATACTCTTTGTCTCTCTGCCACAACCCCCAGGGAGTCTGGTTGCCCCACTCACCCGTGCCTCGGTGGGCCACCTTGACTGCCCGCGTGGCGAACACTCGACACCCCCAGGAATGCAGATCGCGGGAGAAGTTCCAGTCCTCGGGGACCACGCCTGCCCGCCACTTGCCGTCTGTCCCCTTGGCTACCACGTCCTGTACGGTGAAACAGACGTTCTCGACCCACGGCTTCGTGAAGTCGCAGATCCAGCACCCCGTGTTCACCAGCAGCGCCCGCTCCGTCTTTAGGTCTGCCGCCGAGAACGTCTCCGGCAGTTCCACCACCTCGCGCATGCACAGCCGCCGCAGGTTTCCCCCCGTCGTGTAGCCGTCTACCGCCGTGGAGGTGAGTCCGAAGACGTTCTTCACGGGGACGACGACGCTGACCACGTCGGCGTGGTACTTGAGCAACTGGGCGATCAGTTTATTGACCCAGTGCGGCTCTGGTTCCACGTCGGCGTGGAGCATGCAGAAGTAATCCAGGCCGTGCTGGTCCCTGAAGTTCAGCGCCTCGGCCCACAATCTGTTGAAGGCAGCCGTCAGCAGGCTTGACCGCTACCGCCGCTTCTCCAGAAACACTTCTCCATCGGCTGGGTACTCGCTGAACCCGTCTGCGGCACCTGGCTCGATGGGTCCGTAGTGTGGTTGGCCCAAGAAGACTTTTGGTTTACTCAAGGGCACCCCATCACCATCCTTCCCGCCGCTACCATGCCGGCTTCATCGATGTCTCCACCTCTGAATTTGTCTACCCGAGTTACTACATCCGAAAAGTACAGACCGATGTACCCTGCGCCAGTGATAGTCGCGTCTGTGCGCGAGTCCAGCAGTACGTTGTTGCGCCAAATTTCAATCGTGCTGCCGCTTATCCTCGCTCCCAAAGAATCACCAGCAACAAGACTGTTGATGGTGATGAGTGTGCCGATCTCTGTGGCTGCACCGCCGCTGGTCCTGTATAAGGACACATAATCTGTCAGTCCATCCACGACGTTCCAGGCGACTTCGTAGTTGACATTTCCTGGTTGCAGATAGTCTGTGACGCTGTTGCTCCGAAAGAGCATACTTAAGAAACCACCAGCAGCAGGGGGCGTGGCCAGAATCAGTCCTATCTCTTGGTTGGCCGGGTACTGCGTCTTCCACAGGGCGCAGGCTCCCGCACCAGGAGTCGAATCGGGCGTCCCGTATCCGGAGAGAGCTTTGACGTTCACGTACCCGGTGGCAATGTTCCAATAGGTGGACGACAGGGGGTTCTCGTCTGCCGTGAAGTCGTACAGGACGTTGGTGGACGGAAAGGGCATGGTGATTTATTTCCCCGCAGCGGCATCTTCCTGCAATTGCTTGGCCAGGCGCTCGACCCTGATGCGGTGGGCTTTCAGCAGGTCTTCGATAAAGCGCTGGTAGGTTATGCCGATTTCCTCAACATAGTCGTCGAGCCACTTTTTCAATTCTGGTGGTAAACCCACGTAGAAGCCAACAAACCCGTGGCGCATGGCTTTATTCCTTGGCTCTTTTACAGGTTGCCTGCCGTTCATGAAAATACTGGCCAGCTTTTCGCGCTGGCATTGCTCGGGAACCTCGCTCTCTTTCTTCACCCGTTCTCTGAGTACAAGACGAGCCCTGGCCGCCTTGTGATAACCAGGTTTGCGTCTCGTCCGGTCGTAGACTTTTTTCTCGCACACCTTGCAAAGTTTGATCTTCAGGTGGTAGCCGTCGCCGTAATACTTCTCGTAGGTAATGCAGTAGTCGCGCCGCCAGTAGAACTCTTCCTTCGGTTTTTCCTGCCAGCAGTGACGGCAGCGGTACAACTTAACTGGTTCGTCCATTGCGCAATCCCTACTGCGCCAGCGTGTCGAAGATGGTCTCGCTGCCGTCCAACTTGCTGCGAAATTGCATCTTCCACCACTTCCGCGCGAACCTCTGGAACAATCCACCCGTGACCAAGTTCCCCGTGTCGTCGTTTGTGGCAGTGACTTGCAACTGGTCGTTCCTGGTCCACGGTGTCGCACCCGCCACGGGAATGGCGCTGATGCCGCCGTGGTAACTTGTCGGTGCGAAGGCCAAGGAGTCCCAGACCACGCTGGTGCCTGTAGTCAGCGTTCCCGTGACGCGTAGGACCAGGGCCAGGTCCGTGGGGATAGTCTGTGGCGTCACCAACTCGAATGTGTACAGGTCGGTCCCGTAGGCTGTATTAAGAGATAGTGCCGTCACGCTCACTTTTTCTGACGCTGCCGCCGTGTAACCAGTGCCGGTAAACAGTGCCTCGACCGTCCCCTGAGTCGGCACGGTGCCGCTCCGAGCGAGGCGGATGCTGAAGTGGTACTTGCGGAGCGGTTTGAGCAGGGTGCTGGTGATACTCTGGCTGACCTGGATGGTAGCGGTGGCGTTGCCGGTGAACTTGAGGGCGCCGGTCCCGCGGAAGACGAGGCTGGTCTCCTTGAAGCAATTGGTGCCGGCCACGGTTCCTGCGCCCAGGGTCCAGTTGTCGGGGGTGTTGGTGGTCGCGAAGTCCTCGAAGTTGCGGTTCTGCACCGTGCTGTCGGCATTGGCCACGGTCAGGGTTGGACCATCGCCGATGCCCTCGTTACGGTAGTCAAAGGCGCTAAAGACCGTCCCGTCTGTCCAACTGAAGATTTCTTCTCCAGCGGTCAACCCATCGGCGTAACTGTCCTGGACACAAGTGAAGACGTGTGTGACGGGGACTACCAACTCGCTGTTGAGGCCAGTGTACTTGAAGTGCGCCATCCCACCCGTGAGTGGCGAGTTGTAGCCGTCCAACACCTTGCTCAGCAATACGGCATTTGTGGCTGAGCCGCTGTTCCCCTTATTCACGGCGCCGGTCGGGACGCTGACGGCGCCGACGACGGCTGTGCTGCCCTTGACGGACTGGCTGTTGTTGTACATATCCGTCAGCAGCATGCTGAGGACGGTGGTCAGGTCGTCGCGTGACAATCCGGGGATCTTGCTGATGACCAAGTCGTAGTCGGTGACGGTCTTGTTAGCGTAGCTGGCCGCGATGTCGCGCCAACTGGTGACGACATCCCGCATGTCGTCGTAGTCGCTGGCCAGTCCCTCGATGGGTTTAGCTTTGCTGAAGACGCCGCCGAGGCTGGTGCCGTAAGCGCCGAGGATCTCGATAGCCTGGTCGCGCAGTGTGGTTGGAAGGGTGGCTAGCGCATCACTGCTCTTGACCAGCTTACCGAGACGGGTGAACAGTTCTGTGTAGGCAACTGCATCCACAGGTCAGTCCTTTGCTCTTGGCCACACGGATCAGTGAAAGTGACTGGCTGGAGGCACCAATCATGCCGGTCGTACCCAAGGAACTCCTGCGTCCAGGAACCTACTACCCACGCTCAGGCGCCGTCACGTTCGACCTGCCTAAGTTGCACCACTTCTGCGAGCAGGGCAATCGCATGCTGGACAGCGGCATTGACATCCAGGTGCCGCTGGAGCACCAGGATGATGCCAAACCCCTGACCCGCGCTGAAAAACTGGCCCGCACGGTCCTCCACAATGCCGGTTGGGTACAGCGCTACCGCATGGACGGTGACAGCCTCTGGGTGGACCTTGATGTCCTGGACGAAGAAGTCTACAAGCGGCTGCCGACGACGATCAAGTACGTCTCTCCCGAGATCGAGTTCAACGACTACCGCACGGGTGACGGGGCCGTCTGGAAGGACGGCTGCATCACGCACGTCGCCCTTACACCAGTACCAGTGTGGGCTGGCCAAAAGCCATTTGAGGCACCTGTGGCCATGTCCCGTGTGCGCCTATCACTCCAGGACTACGCCGATGACGAAGACAGCGAACTGGACGCTCTGGATTACGAGGACGCCGCGCAGGCTGTGGCCGACATGGAGTCCGAGGGGACCAGTTGGGCGGAGATCGGTCTACTCTTGGACGAGTTGGACCAGTCGGCCTGGACAGTACGTCCGGATGCCCAGACTGGGCAGTGGGAGCCGGTACGGACGGCCAATCTGTTGGATGGCACGGCTGTTCAGTTCGCGCGCACGCGGGACTTCAAGGCGTGGGAGCCGTACCAGGGTAAGCGCGGTGGGCGCGGCTGGCGGAACAAACTCACTGGCCGAGTGATCTACGGCGGTAAGATCGGTCTGCCGATGGTGCAGGGGTGGAGTCCGGAGCGGCGGGCGGCGCACGAGCGCGGCAAAGCTGAGCGGTCGGGGCACGTCACCAACGCCCTGGATAACCTGGTTCAGCAGCAGGGGCCGGAGCAGATCACGGGTATGGCGCAGCGGCTGACCCGCGCCCAACTCCAGACCCTACTGTCGGACAAGTTGGGCCAGAAGGTCAAGAAGACGGCCACCAAGAAGGCGATGCTGGAGCAATTCACGGCATACCTGCACGAGAAGCACGGTGCGACGCAGTCTCCGGAGAAAGCACTGGGCCTCCCGACGATACCCGAAGGCGAAGGGCAGCCTGCTGGCCAGACACCAACTGCGCCCCCCCCTGGCGCAGTTGAACCTAAAGAATTAGGTGCAACTGTCACCCCCCCCGTGACAGTTGGGCAGAAGTCTCCTGCCGAAGTGGCGGAGAAGGTGCAGTCACTGCCTGCTGGTGATGCACGCATGGAGACTGTGGAAAAGACGCCACCAGAAGTTCGCGAGCAAGCGGCGGCGAAACTTCAGAAGGATGCAGCACTGTTGCAGCCACCAGAGAAAAGACCAGAACAGGAGGTGAAGCCTTCTGGAAAATTGCCACCCTTATCTCGTGACCAGATGCGCGGTGTCGCGACGATGCTGACCACAGGCTCGTTGGAACAGGCACTCGCCAAGATGAAAAGGAATTTGCCGGAAGACCTTTATCAAGCTGGTGCCAATCTGGCTAACGATTTGTCAAAGCGTTTCAAGAATGACCCTGAGTTCAAGAAGAAGAGCGGCTACATATCCAGGCAAGTAACCGAACATCTGAACAGTCTTGCCAAGGCTGCGCAACCAGGAGAACCTCATGCCGTTGAAAAAGGGCCAGAGCAACCGCGTCGTGAGCCAGAACGTGAAGCAACTGATGCGGGAGGGACGCAAACAGAGCCAAGCGGTGGCGATCAGCCTCAAGAAGGCGGGCAAGAGCCGAAGCAAGTAGAACCACATCCCGACTTCCCTGCCCGCTTCGTGGACGCGCTCAAGAAGTTCGCAGGTGGCGCCCACGAGAACCAAGCATCCGTGCCGCTGCATCACCTGCGCAAGCAGATGGGCACTGTGCTTCCGCCCGAGCATGTGGCAACCTTGCTCAAGAACATGGAGCGCTCTGGTGTCGTGGATCTCGAAGACAGCCCACATGTGCGCCCAGACAAAGATACCATTGCGGACGGTCGCGCTTTCGTGGACCCTGACACGGGCAAGTACATTACCAGCCTGCGCTTCAATTCGAACCGGGAAGAGGGCAAGAACTTCCTGGGTTACGCCGGTGCCCTGGCGGGTGCGCAACCAAAAGAGTCTGGCGCTACACCTGGGAAACTGCCCGTATCTGAGCGCGAGACGGAAACACCGTCGAGTGGAACAGCATACCCGCAGACCACCGATCGCACCGAGCGTGACACGCTGGCCAAGCGAAACCAGGTCCATGACGTGCCGCGCGCGGACGTGGATGCTCTGGTCGCAGCGGTCAAGAAGCACGGCGGGGATGGCAATCAGGCCAGCCTGGTTGATATTCGCAAGGAATTGGGTTGGGAGCGGCAGCGGGCGGATCGGGCGATCAGTCGGGCGCGGATCGAGCAAGCGGTTGGCCTGGCGGCGTTCGAGGGGCGTGTGCGACCGAGTCCTGAGAAGATGGAGGAAATCAAGAAAGCGGCTATCCATGAGGAGGATCCGCACAACCACCTGATCTGGGCATCCGTGCGACAGGGTTGGGACAAGACCACCGGCGCAAAGCCGCTTGCCAATAAACCCGAACCTCCCAAGCCAGACAAAGTGGAACCGGTCAAACCATCTGAACCCAAGAAGCGTCCGTCGCTGGCTGACTGGACGCCACCCGTTGACTCCAAGGTGGCGAAGAAGACGTGGAAGACGACATCAGTGGGTGGCAACAAACTACACCACCATGCTTCGGGCAAGTTCTACGTGGCCGAGCACAAGAAAGGTGTCACTGCCTATGACACAGCCACTAACCGGCCGCTCAAGAATTTCGCCGATGCCGAGTCCGCTCGGAAGCACGTGGAGTCGCTGGCCGCATCCGCACCGTCTCTCACGGCGGCGGAGCAGGAACGGCAGGATGTTAAGCAGCAGGCCATCCTGCGGCGGGCGGCCAAGGGGGAGAAGATAACGGCTGCGGAGAAAGAGTCGGTTCCCGAATTTGACACTAGGCTGGAGAAGATGCGAAAACTTGAATCTGGCGTCAGTGAGCCGACCCGCACCGCGCCGCGCGAAAAGACTGTTCACCGACGCGCCGCCTTGTCCGTGCCAACGAAAACCAGTCCACTGCGACTGAGCCGAGGAGGGACTATGCCGCCTGAAAAACCAAATGAGTTGTCTGCGGACGGCAAGACCAAGGAGGCTGTGCCCGACCAGGAAACCGGTGTGGACGCCGCTCCGGCACCAGAGCCCGAACCGGATGCTGGCAAGTTTGTGGACCCTGAATTGATTGAACTGCTCCAGAAGCACGGCGTCCACATGGATGGCGAGACCAAATGCGGCAAGGAGTTCGAGAACCACCTGAAGGTGGCACTGCGGGCGCTATCAGGCGTGCTGGCACCGGCGGAAGAAGACGAGACTCCTGGAGAAACGACCCCTGGCAATCCCGGAACTGGAGAGGCACCTGCCATGACCGAAGAGAAACCCGGCGCGGTCGCCATGTCACTGGCCGATGCCGAGAAGAAGATCGTCCAACTTTCCCAAACCAACGACTACTTCAAACAAGAACTGGCGCAGGCCAAACTGACGCCGCTCCTGGCGCGCATCGACACTGCCGTCAAGGTTGGCGTCGTCACCAAGGAGCGGGCGGATGCCTGGAAGAAGACTCTGGGTGAGGACGTACATCGTTTGTCGCTGGCCAGTCCCGAACTGACCCAGGACACACGGGTCATCCAGGAACTCCTGGCCTTTGCTGAAGAGCAAGTCCAGATCCAGCAGCAGAACGGTCTGCTGACCGAGCAGACGGGTGTTCGCATGAGCCTGACGGAAGTGGCTCCGCCCAACTGGGGCAGCGATGGCAACGGCGTCTCGCCCGAGCGCATCAAGGCGATCAAGGAAGAGTTTCACAAGAACGTCGGTCTGGCCAACTGATATCCCCGAGTTCAACGAAGAGGTAACGACACATGCTTTCCAGCGTATGGGGCGCACTTCCGGGGATTCTGGAAACGGCGCAGACGACCTACGAGAACGCCTTCGCCTGGGGTGGCGACAGCCGCATCCGCGGCATCATCAAGGGCGAGTTGATCGCGGCTGCCGCCGTGGATGCTGGTGCCAGTCCCACCTACCGCCTACGGCCAGGTCTCCTGTTGGGCAAGATCACCAGCAGCGGCAAGTTGCGTGAGTACCTTCCAGCCAATGTAGACGGCAGCCAGGTTGCCTACGGCGTGCTCATCACTGGCCTGCGGATGCAGGACGTGGTAAGTGGCTCGACGGTGGACAAGTTCTACGGCGTCCTGGTGGCTGGTCCGGTGCAGGCGGCCAAACTCTACGGGCTCGACCAGGTAGCGCGGTCACAGATGCACCCGCGCTTCTTGTTCGACGACGACGTAGTCGGCGTGCGGGTGGAGTGGGAGAACTACGTCACGAAGACGGCGGCCTACACCGTGGTTGCGGCGGACAGTGGTACATTGTTCAACAATGTGGGTGCGGCTGCTGCCGTAACCTTCACTTTGCCAGCCTTGGCTTTGAACAACAACGCGCTGAAGTTTGGTTTCCGCGTGGAAGCCGACCAGTCGGTCACTATCGCTTCGGCTGCGGGCGATGACATGGTGGTGCCCAACGACGCCGCGGCAGACTCGGTTGCCTTCTCGACGGCAGGTGACAAGATCGGCGGCTTCGTGGTGGTTTACACGAACTCGGTGGTCACACCGACCAAGTGGATCGTGGAGAAGCGGTGCTCGAACGCCATGACCATCGCCACGTAATTTACCTGACCAGTCGGCCGCAGGTGGTTGTGGCTGATGAGTGCTTGAACCTACGGGAGTAACCAATGCCGAGCACTGCTGGCTCTTTCCGGACCTCTGACAGCACGCAATTTGAGTTGATGACCCAGACGGCGCTGACAGCCACTGCTACGGTGACGGCGGCCCAACTGCTCACCAAAGTACTTGATGGCACGCCAACTGCCGCCGCAACTTACACCCTGCCCACTGCGGCACTGCTGGTCGCTGCCATGACGGGTGTGCGAGTCGGTGACAGCTTCCTGGTTGCCGTCAACAACAAGTCAGCTGGTGCCAACACCATCACCATGGCAGGTGGTACTGGTGGAACGGCAGATGGCACACTGACGGTTGCTCAAGACGTTATCCGCCTGTTCTTGGTCATCGTGACCAATGTCACGGCGGCGTCTGAGGCATACTTCGTCTACGGCATTGGTTAAATGACTGACCAGTCTTTTTGGAGTCCTGACCAATGGCGGAACAGAAATTCTTCGGTGGCACATTTGACATGCCTGGTCCGGCGCTGTGGACCCAGCAGATCACGAAGACGGCTGCCTACACCATCTTGCCGTCAGACAACGGGGCGCTGTTTGACAACAGCGGTGCAACGGCAGCTGTGACCTTCACCTTGCCTGCCATCAAGCGCGGCTACTGCTTCGGGTTCGTCGTCTACGCCGACCAAAGCGTGACGGTGGCTTCGGCGGCGGGTGACGACATGGTGGTGCCCAATGATGCCAGCGCCGATTCGGTAGCCTTCTCGACGGCGGGCGACAAGATCGGTGGTTACGTGATGGTGTTCGCCGACGCCTCGGGGTCCAAGTGGATCGTCGTCAAGATGTGCAGCAACGCCATGACCATCGCCACGTAACTGGGGCCGTAGACAGAGAAGAGGCCATGACTGGCAGCCCGGAAACCTGCCAGTCAGTTTTCATAAGGAACAAACCATGCCTGTGACCTTAAATGAACTCTTGCAGCCTCAAGTAATTACCGACACGATCTCGAAACTGTCCACGAAGAAGGGCACTTATCTGACGCGCCTCTTCGGCATGCAGTTGGGTGGCGGCAACAAGAAGGAGGTGCCCACGCGCTACGCCTCCTTCCGCGTGAACAACCACGTCCGCGAGCCGATGAGCGGCCGCGCCCCTGGCACAGGACCGGCGGTTATCGCGCCCAACCCGATGGGTGAGCAGCGGGTGGCCATGGCGCGGTTCCATGAGAAGATGATCCTCGACTACGAGCAACTTGGCAACCTCTCGCCCATTGTCGGGCCGAACGCACAGATCGACGAGGGGGGGCAGGACTACATCGCCAAGCAGATCGAGCACCAGGTGGACAAGGGCAACGCCAGCCTGGACGTGCTGGTAGCCGGGCTCATTCGAGGCGCCCTCTATCTCGCGCAGTCGGGCGACAACTGGGTTCCGTACCTGACCAGTCAGGGTGGCACTGAGATCACGGTGGACTTCCAGATCCCGGCAGCGAACAAGACCCAGTTGAACATGCTGGCGGCCGGCAACATCATCGGCACCAGTTGGGACAATCCGGCGGCACCGATTGTCAAGAACATCCTGAAGGTGAACGAGGCGTTCATCAATCTGAATGGCATGCCATTCAGGAACCTGCTGGTGGACTCAACGGTCTTCGGCCACATCATCACCAACACGGAAGTCAGAAATGTGGGTGGAACTGTCCAGTCGCCATTTGATTCCTTCACCTACGACCAAGCCCGCGACGTGGACGGCAACGTGATGGCTGGCAAGATGACTGCCAAGTTGCGGGCCGTGCCGTGGTTGGACATCCACATCATCGACGACGTGCTCTCCATCGGCGGCACTGACCCAGTTTACTCAACTGGCACGGGAACCTTGACCAAGGTGGTTCCCGCTACGGTTGGTGTATTCCTTCCGCCCATCGAGAAGTCCTGGGTGCAGATGTGGCACGGCGGCGAGTACATCAGCGAGGACGTTGGTAAGCCGGCGGCTATGAAGAAGGGCTTCCAGATGTGGAAGAGTCACGGCATTGAGCCGACGACCATTTCACTACTCGCGCTCCTGAATGCCTTGCCGTGTCTCTATCGTGAAAAGGCAATCGCTTACGGCACAGTGGTCTTCTAACAATAGCTTCCTTCCGCCCATCGAGAAGTCCTGGGTGCAGATACAGAGGAGCCACAGGGCTCCTCTTCGCTTTGTCACTCGCGTCTCTGGTAGGATCGTGCTTTGGGAGTACTTACGTTTGAGGGTTACCCATGCCGAATCCATTTGCTTGCAAACACCCGATGAGTCGGCGTCAGACTGTGAGTCATCCTGGGGGGGGGCGCACGGTTCATTCCAAGTGCTTTCACTGTGGGCATGAGTGGGAAGAACACACTCCCCCCTTGGCTGCTGTGTTAGACGTGTCCGACCAGCAGTTGATGGCAGACGCGGCGCGGGCGATCCTTGATAATGCAGAGGTGTCCGAACTAGAGGCGGTTCCTAGCGCTACCGAAACGTCATCCAAGCGGCGCCAGAGTAAGCAGCGTCCAGAAACCGCTGAGATAGCGTTCTGATATGGCTGATTACTTCCTCACAAGTACTGATTTACAAGCGCGGCTGTCGTCCGCCGGATACAACCTGCGCGTGGACGATAACTTCAGTGCCGTCACGCAGGTACAGCAGGATGCCACCAACAGGCTCCGCTTCTACTGCCTGCCCAACTACACTGAGGCCGACCTGCTGAGTAATTCTCAGGCGGGTGGCTGGACCAATGACCGCGCCACGGACTTCGGTGCCTATCTGTTGTGTCGGCGCCGAGGCAACCCCGTGCCACAGAGTATCGTGGATGCCTATAAGGAAGCGGTGGAGATGTGTGAGGGGATACACCAGGACATCTACGAGATACCGGGGATCTCCGAGCGGTTCCCCGACGCGCCGGTGATGAGCAACTTGAATGTGAATCCGCACTACAACTACAAGAAACTGCGCGTCGAGACCTCCATCTCCTCTCTGCCGGCACCAACAGGGTACGCGCAGGTGTGGGACTGGGGCAGCGCCTTCTCCGTGGAGTTCTGATGGCGCGCGCGGATCTAAAGCGTGGTGGAAAGTTGGCGCACCCGTGCCCTAATTGCGG